>ENA-OQNO01000371-OQNO01000371.1-human-gut-metagenome-genome-assembly--contig:-NODE-371-length-45484-cov-3.859801_pt1 | contig 45484 bp, 33 predicted proteins | sample MGYA00242629_ERZ504880 | MGnify/ENA primary metagenome ERZ504880 (study PRJEB26092, sample SAMD00036377) | human gut metagenome | host: Homo sapiens | study: EMG produced TPA metagenomics assembly of... | reverse complement strand
TAGCACGTCCGGCAGCACCAGCCCAGCTACGAACTCATGCACGTAGATCATGGTGGAGCGGTGCGTGAGGTTGGCCAGCACGCGCAGCACGAAGCGGAAGCAATAGAAGAACGGCACGGGCAGCGGCACGCGGACCGCAGGCCCGAGCTTCTGGCCTTCGCCGATGTAGAAGCCGTTGTTGAGGATGTTGCGGTGCGTGAGCATGACGCCCTTCGGGAAGCCCGTCGTGCCGGACGTGTACTGCATCATGACCACGTCGTTGTTGTCGAAACGCGTCTCAGCCTCTTCGAGCGCGCTTTCGGGCACGTGCTGCCCCAACAAGATGAGCTCGGGCACGCTGTAGCAGCCGCGATGCTTCTCCGGCCCCATGTAAATGATGTTCTTGAGGCGCGGATAGTTCTCGGTCTCCAAATGACCGCGCTGCTGCGCAAGCGTTTCGGGCACCAGGTCGCGGATGATCTTGAGGTAGTCGACGTCGCGGTACGCATCGATCACGCACAGCGCCTTCATGTCGGACTGCTTCAGCACGTAGTCCAGCTCATGGCTTTTGTACACGGGGTTCACCGTGACCATGACCACGCCGATCTTGGCCGTGGCGTACATGAACGTGAGCCAGTCGGGAATGTTGCGCGCCCAAACGCCCAGATGGTCGCCCGGCTCCATGCCGATGGCCAGCAGGCCGCGCGCCAGGTTGTCCGTGCGCTCGTCGAAATCCTTGTAGGTCCAGCGCAGGGAGCGATCCGGGTACACGACGAACTCATGATCGGGATCGACGGCCACTTGGTCGCGAAAATAGCGGCCGATGGTCTTTTCGGAATGCAAGGGATAATCCGATGAGCCGGCGAGGGCCTCGGATGCAGTAGGTTCAGGCATGCGGGTCACTTCCTTGTTGTAGATCGAGTACGGTCGGCGAAGGCACGAGCCTACAGCGGCGTGTACACGACGGCGAGGAACTTGGCGTTCTGCCCGTCGTGGGCGCGCACCTGGTGGGGCACGATGGAGTCGTAGTAGATGCTCTCGCCAGGATGCAGCACGTAGACTTCCTTGCCGTACTCGATCTCGATGCAACCCTCCATGCCGAACAGCCATTCCTCCCCTTCATGGCCGACCAGCTCATGATCGGTCTCGCCGGAGGGCGTGACGGTGATGATGAAAGGATCCATGTGGCGCGACGGGCGCCCCGCCGCCAAACTGAAGTAGCTCAAGTCGCCCGCATCGCTGGCTGTTTGCAGCGACTTCACGCGCTCGACCTCGATCATCTGCTCGCGATCGATGTAGGCCGGCCCCAGGTTCTCGTCGTCGTCCATGAGCGTGCCCAGGCGAACGCCGAGCGCGCGGGTGATCTTGATGAGCGGAGCAAGCGAGGGCGGCAGCTTCCCGGCCTCCAGGCCTTCCACAACCTCGACGTCGCAGCTGCAGCGATCGGCCAGATCCTGCACGGATAGGTGATGCGCCTCGCGCAGCGTCGTGATCTTATTGCCCAGCTTGTTCTCGTCCATCATGCGACTTTCCTCTCTTCATGATCGTTTTACCAATGCAATGGTATCCCATGATTTGCCCTTGCACAGCCACGAAATAGGTTTTACGGCAAAACAGGCGTTCGGAACGGCTTGGGAAATCGTCACGGGTCCCCCTTCGCGCCCACCATGCCGCAGAGAGCTTGCGAAGCGCATGGCCCCCAAGCAGCGCATCGTGAAAAAGCCGCCCCTGGAAAGGGCGGCTTCGACACGCGCGGAAACGGCGCGGGGCCTAGTTCTTGAACAAGGCGTGCTTGAGCTCTTCCTCGTCTTTAATGGACAGCGACGTTTGCAGCACGTCGCCGCCGAAGGGCTTGACGGCCTCGACGAACTTGTCGGTGGTCATGCCGTCGACCACCATGAACACGGCGGCGCTATCGTCGACGGAAAGCAGGTTGCGCACGCGATCCTGGAAATCCTTGTCTACGCCGTGCTTGACGATGGCGCCGGTCAAAGCGCCGATGCCGGCCCCGATAGCCGCGCCGAATATCGGCACGAAGAAGAGCACCCCGAACAAAACGCCCCAGAACAGGCCCCATACCGCAGACGTGCCTATCTTGGAATCAGGCGTCACCACGTCGTATTTGCCATCGGCACGACGGGCAACGACCGCAACCGATTGCAGGCTTACGATAAGGTTCTTGTCAAGGTCGAGAATCTTCTGGTAAGCGGATTTCGCTTCCATCTCGCTCGGGTACCCGAGCACAACGAGCGTACTCATGTTCTTTGCTCCTTTCACTGGCTTTCATCGAGGCCCACTGTACGCGCACGCAGCGGCACGGCACCGGAAGATCCGGCTTTGGCACCCGTTCGGAACCGTTGCGAAACGTCGCCGAAACCAGCTGCGCGCCTGCGATCGTCCTTCCCCTCCCTATCGCGTTTGCACCGCGCGAGGCCAAAAAGCGACCGGGCCGCAGCGCGATGCTGCGGCCCGGTCAGGCGAAACGATACGAGATTCGAAACGGGGCTTTCCGATCCTAGCCGAAGCGGTACTCCACGCCCATGGTGGGCTGGGGGTTCTCCCACTTCTTGACGATGGTCGACCCGCAGGCTATGCGGCAGGTGCCGCACTCCAGGCAGCCGGCGTAGTCGAACGACTTCGCGCCCGACTCGTCGACCTTGTAGAGGGCCGCCGGGCACACGCGCACCAGCTTGAGGAACTCTTCGGTGTCAGGGTCGTCCGCCAGCTCGATGTGGGCGTTCTCCTCGTCCACCTCGTACTTGTCCAACGCCAGGAACTCGTCGACGTTGACGGTGATGTCAGCAATAGCACTCATAGGGCCTTCGTCGCTCCTCTCACTTCGCGAGCGAGCTTGAACAGCCCGCGCTTCTTCACGATGGGCATCATGCGCTTCACGAGCGGCTTCTGCGGCGCGCCGTCCACGCTGAACATGGCGTTGAAGATCTCCCTCACCATGACGGGGTACTCGCCGAACATGCGGTCCCAGCCCTCCATGACGTGGGGCCACTTGCGGAAGGTCTGCAGGTCCTTGATGACGAACGAGTCTTCCATGGCCTGCTTGTACGAAGCCAGGCCCGCCGCGCTCGTGTCGCCCGCGTCCAGCGCCTTGACGGCGGCCTGCCCCGCCATCTGGCCCGACGCCACGGCAAAGTCCATGCCGCGCACCTGGTAGCCCATGTTCATGCACAGGCCCGCCGTCTCGCCGGCCACCAGGCAGCCGTCGAAGACGTACTGCGGGATCATGTCGTAGCCGCCCTCGGGCACCATGTGGCCGGAGTGCTCCACCAGCTTCGCGCCGCGGATGATGGGCGCCACGGCTGGGTGGCTCTTGAAGTCCTCGAGCATCTGGTACACCGGGCACGGGTTCGATGCGTCGGCCGCGGTGGAGATGGTGGCCACGAGGCCGAGCGAGATGGAGTCCTTGTTGGTGTACAGGAAGCCGCCGCCCACGTTGCCGTGCGTGCAGTCGCCCACGAACAGCATGGCCGCGCCCTCGCCCTCGGGCACTAAGAAGCGGTCCTCGATCTGGGAGGCCGGCAGCTCGAACACCTGCTTGACGCCCACGGCCATCTGCGAGGCCTTGGGGCGCGGATTGCCCAGGCACCTCTCGGACAGAAGCGAGTTCACGCCCTCGGCCAGGACGACCACGTCAGCGGTGATCTCGTCCTCGCCGGCGCGCACGCCGCAGACCTTGCCGGAATCGTCCTTCAAGAGCTCCTCCACGGCGATGCCGCAGATGTACTCGGCGCCCGCGTCCTCGGCCTTCGAGGCCAGCCACTGGTCGAACGGCGCGCGCAGCACGCTGTAGGAGTCCTTGCCCTCCTCCGCCAGCTCGGGGCTGGCGAAGTCCACTGCCAGCTGCGCCGCGGGGTCCATGAACGCCATGCGCTCGTGGGTGATCTTGCGCTCGAGGGGCGCCTCCTGCTCGAAGTCCGGGAACACCTTCTTGAGCGAATGCGAGTAGATCCGCCCGCCCGTCATGTTCTTGGCGCCGGCGAAGTTGCCGCGCTCGACCACGAGGACCGACTTGCCGGCGCGCGCCAGCTCGTAGGCCGCCACGGCCCCGGCGCAGCCGGACCCGACGACGATCGCGTCGAAATCAGCCATGTCCTATCCTTTCTCGTATCGGGGTGAAGGGGCCGCTTCCCGCGGCCCCTTTCGCGCCGGCTCCCTACAGGGCCGCGCACAGCGCGGGCAGGACCGTCTTGAGGTCGCCCACGATGCCGTAGTCGCACTGCTTGAAGATGGGGGCGTTCTTGTCCTTGTTGACGGCGAACATGGTGCCCGCGCGGTTCACGCCCACCATGTGCTGCATCTGGCCGGAGACGCCGATGCCCACGTACACCTTCGGGGCCAGCATCACGCCGGACACGCCGATGTAGGCTTCCTTGGGCATCCAGTCCACGCCCTCGGCGAGCGGGCGCGAGCAGCCGCACTCGCCCCCGATCTTGGCGGCCAGATCGCGCATGAGCCCGAGGTCGGCCTCCTCGGCGAAGCCGCGGCCGCCGGCCACGACCACGTCGGCGGCGGGCAGGTCGACGTCGCTGGCGGGCAGGTCCTTCTCGCCCGTGACGCGCAGGGCGCGCTCGGGAGCCTCGAACGCCGCCTCCTCGACGACGTCGGTGCCCGTGGCGGCGGACTCGTCGAACACGCCCGCGCCTACCGTGTAGACGGCCAGGCCGCCGGTCGGCCTGCTCTTGCGCTGGCCCACGCCGCCGAAGTACATGGTGGTGGCCAGGCCGTCGGCGAACTCGATGACGTCGGTGACGGCGGCGGTCCCGGCGTGCGCGGCCAAGCGGCCCGCGAGCACCTTGCAGCGGCGCGTGGGCTCGACCAGCGCCACGGACGGGGCCTCGGCGTCGGCGATCGCGTTCACGGTCGCGTACGCGTCGTCGATCGCGGAGCCTGCGGGGACGTCGATGCGGACGGCCTTGTCGGCGACGCCGAGGGTCGGCTCGACGCCGGGGGCCACCAGGACGACCTCGTCGGCCATCGTGCGGGCTCCCACGCACAGGGCGCGCGCGGCGAGCGGGGTTTCGGCTATAACGAGTGCTTTCATTGCTGCACCAACCTTTCCTACAGGGCCGCTTTGAGGGCGGCTGCGAACTTTTCGATATCGCCGTCGACGGAGGCGTCGAGGATCTCGAGCTTGCGCTCGGCCTGCTGCGGGGCCTTCGTCTCGACGATCTCGACGACGGCCGGGGCGGCCTCGGAGGCGGCCTCGACCGTGGAGGGCTTCTTGCCGGCGGCCAGGATGTCCTTCATGCCCGGGATGCGCGGCAGCGCGACGTCGGGGACCACGGACACGACGGCGGGCAGGTCGACCTGGACGGTCTGGACCTGGGACTCGAGCATGCGGTCGCACGTCGCGACGCCGCCCTCGACGGAGATGGCGCACACCGCCGTGACGACCGGCAGGCCCAGCGCGTCGGCCAGCTGCACGTCGACCTGCTGCGCGTAGTTGTCGGCGGAGCCGTCGCCGCACACGACCAGGTCGAACGCGTCCTGCGCGCCGATCAGCTTCGCGAGCATGGCGGCGGTAGCGTGCGCGTCCAGATCGGCGCAGGCGTCGTCGGCGATCATGGCCAGCTCGTCGATGCCGCGGGCCAGGATGCCCTTCTTCAGCTTCGAGTCGTCGGCCTTCGCATCGGCGACCGACACGGCGACGACCTTCGAGCCGTCGTGCGCGGCGGCCAGCTGGGCCGCGGCCTCGAGGGCGTTCAGATCGTAGGTGGAGACGATGCGATGGGCCTTGGAGTCGTCCAGGCTCCTATCGGCAGCGACGACGATGTCCTGATCGTCGGCCAGCACTTTGATGGGAACGATGATGTTCATGGTATGGCTATCCTTTCTAACTTATCGTCAGTACGCCGCGCTTGCGGCATAGACGCTTCGACCAAACGGTTGGGTACCGCACAGAGCGGTGGCGATACGCAGCGGTTGGACCAAGCGTCCATGCCCGCAGGCGGTACCGTGGCCGACCGGGGAGGGGCCGGCCACGGCGCGCAGCGCTACTGCTACTGCTGATGCTTGGCAGCGGCTTCCTCGAACTGCTTCTCAAAGAAGATCTTCTTGGCCAGAACCAGGTGGTACTCGCCGGTCTGGAGCACGTCGCCGTTCTGGTCGACCATCGACATCTGGATGATGATGACGCCGCGCTCGGGCTTGTTGTCGTCCTTGGCAACGATCTCGGACGTGGTGTAGACGGTGTCGCCCACGGCCGGCATCTTCAGGAACTTCCAGTTCTTCGTGCCCTTGGTGGCAAGAATGGAGTTGTTCATCTTGGCCATCATCGGGTCAGAGGGGTTGATGGACGGCGTGAACGTGTAGACCAGCATGTGCTGAGCCAACACGGTGTCATGGCCGTGAGCCTTGCAGTACTCGAGATCCATGTGAATGGGAGCCCACTCGCCGGAGATGCCGGCGAAGTTCAGGATGTCAGCCTCGGTGATGGTGCGGCCCGTGGTGATCGGCGTCTTGTGGTTCAGGGGCACGTCCTCGAAGAACCAGGTGTCCTTGAACTTCGCGTCGAAAGCTGCCTGCAGTTGCTCGTTCATAATGAGATCCTCCTCAGATGGTTGCTTGTGTTAGTTCTTCTTGGCGATGGAGTAGTAGCGCACGTTGTCAAGGCAGGTCGTGCCTTCCTGGTTGATGCCCAGGATGGAGATCTCGATGGTGCCCGTGCCGTCGCCGTTGTCCTCTTTGCCGATGATCTCGCACTCCAGGTGGATCGTGTCGTCAAAGAACACCGGGTTGAAGAACTTCACATGCTTGAAGCCCGTCAGATCGCCCAGAGTCTCGGACGTGGCCGTCCAGAACTCCGTGCGCTTGAGCATGCCGCCCACCAGCGTCAGCGTGAGCGCGCCGTGAGCAACGTTCTTGCCGTACATGCCGGTCTTAGCAAACTCCTTGTCCAGGTGGACCAGGTTGTAGTCGCCCGTGATCTGCGCGAAGTTCACCACTTCAGCGTTGGTGATGGTGCGGCCACCGGGAGACTGGAACTTGTAACCAACCTCAACGTCCTCGAAGTACATCGGTGCTTGCAGCATTCTGACTCCTCCTTAATAGGTAGTGCTTCTTTGTATCGAATGCCCGCCGTCGGCGGCGGCGGGGTAATACCGTTGTTCGCGCTTATGCGCAAGGCTCATGCTCGGACAGCCCTTGCAGGCGCTGCTCGATGAGCTCTTTTCTTCTAATCTTGCCGAAATCGGTGCGGGGCATGCACTCGATGATCTCGAACGTCTTCGGGCACTTGTACCCGCTGATCTTCGTACGAAGAAACGCGCTCAAATCATCGAACGATATCGACGATGCATCCGCTCCCGCCTCAAGCTCCAGGATGGCATGCACGCGCCGACCCCACTCCTCATCGGGAATGCCGATCACCACGGCATCTTGAATGCCCGGGTAATCGAACAGGGCGTTCTCCACCTCGGCCGTGTACACGTTCTTTCCGCCGGTAACAATCATGTCTACCCGGCGGTCGGATATGTACAGATAGCCGTCAGCGTCAAGCCAGCCCATGTCCCCCACGCTGCAGTAGCCCTCATCATCGGCCGCTATGGACGGTGCTCCCACGTAATGCGTTATCAGGCCAGGAACCGGTTTGCCAAAGATCTCGCCAACCTGTCCGGCTGGCAGAACCTCGCCCTCCTCGCCCCTGATCTGGAACGCGCACCCCACGGGTCGCCCCACGCTGCCGCGATGCTCAAGCCACTCGTCGCCCCGGATGACGGCGGAACCCACCATCTCGGTTGCCGCGTACATTTCGTACACGCAATCTGCGCCCAAACGATCGATCCAGCCAAGCTTCACGCGGTCGGGGCAAGGCCCGCCGCTGTGAAACACCGCCTTCAAGGTGCTCAGGTTGCGCGTCGCAAACGACGGCTCGGCCATCATGCGCTCCATCATGGTAGGCACCAAGCCAATGCAATCGATCTGGTGCTTCTCAATCAGTTCAAGCGCACGTGCAGCGTTGAACCGCTCCATCAAATACACGGTCTGCCCGAAGAACAAGCCGATGTAGGTGGTGTTGTTGTACAGGTTGTGGAACAACGCACCCGGCACCAGCTGTCGACCCCATGCAATCTGGCCGGTCATAGCCGTCCAGCTTTCCAGGTCGGCACCGCAGTACGCGGGCTTGATCCCCTGCACCACCAGCTTCGGCTTCCCGGACGACCCGCCCGTTGCCACCGCGCGCATCGGCGTGCAGGCGAAAAAGGGCAGGTTTTCGGAACCCTCCGGGAAATCTCCGGCCATCCATTCGCGCACGTCCTCTCGCGTAGCCGCACCGTGAGATCCTTCGAAATCCCAGTCCGACACAAGAAGACGGCAGTCAATCAAACCAAGCAGATCGCGCTTTTCAGAAGCGGTTCCCTTGGGGGGCATGAACACACAGCAGGCTCCCAACTGCCAAGCCGCGATGGTGACCACCGCATGCTCGAGGCAGTTAGGCAAGGCAACAGCTACGAAGTCTCCTTCGGCTATACCCTGAGCATGTAGGTGGCTGGCCACTTTCTCCACCGCCTCGAACAACTCTTTGCGCGACATGCTGCGCTCGGATCCGTTGTTGGCGACTTCGACCAGCGCTGTCTCATCTCCCCATGCTTCAGCAAGCCTTCTAAGCTGCTGGGCAAGATCGATGGACTTCTTCGGAATGCCTTCATGCCGTGAGCTCATAAACGTCAACCCCCCTTCGAACCGTACCCTCCTGCAATGCGACTATCAGACTAGCGGTACTGCTTGAGAATTTGCGGAGCGGTGTTGAACACCATAACCTGATCGGAACCGCCCGCGATGCGGCAGCTGCGGATGTCAACGTAGTAGCGGCCCACGCGATGGTCGCCCACCACGCCGATGCCGGCCAGAATCTGCACAGCGTCGTCGACCACTTCGCACGTGGTCTTGGAGCAGTAGTACTTCGCCATACCGGCCAGGATGCGCACGTCTTCGCCGTTGTCGGCCTTCCAGCACAGCTTGTACAGCATGTTCATCATGTTCTCGATCTTGCAGGCCATGTTCATGACCATTTCCTGCACCAGCTGGTAGCGACCGATCTGCTGACCGAACTGCTCGCGCTGGTTCGCGTACGCGCAAGCATCCTCGAACGCGTTTACAGCCGTAGCGATAACGCCGGACACGTTGGCGATGCGCTCACGCGTGAAGTTGTGCATGGTCTGCATGAAGCCGTTGTGCTCCTGACCCAAAATGGCGGAGCGAGGCAGGCGCACGTCGTTCAGGAACACTTCGCAGATGCTGGTGGGAGCATCCTCGTGACCCATCTTCGGGAGCTTGTTGATGGTCACGCCCGGAGTGTCGCGGTCGACCAGGAACATCGTAGCGCCGCGGTGCACGTTGTCAACGGTGGGGTCCTTGGCGATGACGATGATGGCCGGAGCCTCCATGCCGCACGTGGTGTAGTGCTTGCCGCCGTTGATGACCGCGGTGTCGCCGTCCCACGCATAGGACGTCTGCATGCCGGCAACGTCGGAACCCGTCGAAGGCTCGGAGATGCCCAGAGCCAAGGGAGCGCCACCCTCGATGTAGGGCTTGACGTACTTTTCGATCTGCTCGGGCGTGCCGAACGCGCACACGTCGAACATCGTGGGCATGCCCATGGAGTAGAACGCGGACAGCGGGCCGCCGTAACGAGCGATGGTGAAGTTGGCCAAAGCAACCGTCATCAGGTCGACATCGGTGCCGCCAACCTCCTCGGGCAGACCGAGACCCGTAAAGCCAGCCTCAGCCATGGCCTTCCAGGCGTCCCAGGGGAACTCGGCATTGCGGTAGCACTCGCGCTCCTTCTCGGGCGGGAACTCGCGCTCGAGAAGCTCCTTGATGCTCTCAAGAAGCAGTTCCTGCTCCTCGGTCTTGGAAAAATCGATCATTGGTGGTGCCTCCTTGGGCGTGTTGTTGCTCCGTGCGGGGGGGCGCGGGGAGCGCACCCCCGCACGGATCGGAAACGGTATTTCTTCGAACCGGCGTGCAGCCACCGGTCGTTCTTGCTTTGCTGTTATTCAGCAGCCTTCTTCTTGGCGGCAGCGGCGGCGGCCATCATCTTTTCCATGTTGTACTGGTCTTTGTTCCACTGGTCCTCTTCGGTCACGATGCCCTTTTCGCGCAGCTCGTCGATCTTGGCGTCGTCGAAGCCGTACTCCTTGAGGACTTCGCGGGTGAACTCGCCCGGATAGCCGCTGGCCACGAACTCAGCCTCGCCCGAGGAGAAGATGGCGGGGGCCTTCACGATGCCGATGTGCTTGCCCGAGGGATAGTCGATGCCCTGGAAGAAGCCGGCGTCCCAAGCCTGCTTGTCGTCCTGCAAGTCGGCGAAGTGCTGGCACAGGTCGAACGGGATGTCGGTGGTCATGAGCTTCTCGATGGCCTCGTCGCGGGTCACGGCAGCCAGCACCTCGGTGATGATCGGGGTGATCTCGGCGGAGGCGGCAAGCGCGGTCTGGTAGTCAGGCCACTTGGCGATGTAGCCCTCGTCCATGCCGAACGCATGCACGAACTCCGGCCAGGAGTTGTGCCACTGCAGGCCCATGAGCGCGATGGCCTTCTCGTCGGAGCACATGTACGGGCGAGCCAGCGGAAGCACGGAGTTCGGATCCGTGGGATACTCGTCGCCGTAGGCAGCGGTCACGATGGGCACGCCCACGCTCCACATGCCGGCATGCATGAGCGCCACGTTGACGTCCTGGCCCTTGCCGGTGCGCTGCTGCTCCACGTATGCAGCCAGCACGGCCATCGCCAGGTAGGTGCCCGTGGGGATGTCGCCGAAGCCGAAGTACGGGATCATGGGGTTGTCGCCCTTGATGGGGCAGTCCAGGTCGTAGCCAGCGCGAGCCGCATAGGAGGCAGCGTCGAAGCCGCCGCGCGGGGCCCACTCGCCCTTGGTGCCGTAGCCCGAGGTGGAACCGCAGATGATCTTCGGGTTGATGGCGGACAGGCTCTCGTAGTCAAGACCGAGCTTCTTGGAGTCCTTCGGACGCAGGTGCGACAGGAACACGTCGCAGTCCTTCAGCATTTCCTTCAGGATGGCAAGACCCTCGGGGTTGCGGGTGTCCAGCGTGATGCAGCGCTTGCTGGCGTTGATGGAGTCCCAACCAGCCTGGTCGCCGTTGTAGATATGACGTGCAAGACCGATACCGCGGTTGCTGTCGCCAGTGGGCGGCTCAACCTTGATGACGTCGGCACCCCACTCGCCCAGGATGCGGCCGCCCATGGGAGCTGCCATGAACGCGGCGATCTCGATAACCTTCATGCCTTCCAGTAGTTTCAGAGCCATGATGCTTCCTCCTCTTTCTCAGGATGGATGTTTCGGCGATACCCCGACCGTTCGGGGTCGTCATGCACGGGGCGGTGCCCCGCAGAAACCAAAGGGTGGTGGCGCGATTCTCATATGCGATGCCGGGCCGCGCGCCCGAACCCGGCATCGCGCACGTGGTGCGGTTACGCCTTCGGCATCCACATGGCCTGGACCTTCTTGCCGGTCTTGAAGGCCATGATCATGGAGATGGCGCAGACAACGATGAAGCCGAGAATCATGATAAGGGCCGGAGTGAAGCTGCCCGTGGCGTCGTAGATGAAGCCGTACGCCGGGATGAGGATCATGGAACCGATGCCCGTGGCCATCATGACGATGCCGTAGATGGAGCCGAACTCCTTCTGGCCGAACAGCGTGCCCAGAACCAGCGGGCCGATAACGCCCAGGGTAGCGGACAGGCAGCCGTAGAAGAACAGAGAGCCGAAGAACATGTACAGGTTCGTGCGGAAGAAGATCAAGCCGACCAGCGCGATGATGCCGCAGGCGCAAGCAACCATCGTGGCCTTCAGGGGGCCCAGCTTGTCGGAGATCGTACCGAACACGATAGCGGCGATAGCCGTGCCAATCATGTACGCCGTCATGGCGAAGCCGCTGGTCACGGTGTCGAAGCCGGCCTCAATGGCAAGCGTGGGAACAATGGAGGCGAACGCCAGCGTGCCGGTGAGCAGCACCATGAAGATGAAGAAGAACCAGAACGTCGGGGTCTTCAGAGCTTGCTTGGAGGTCAAACCGGGCAGGTTCTTGGCAGCGGCGGCAGCGGCGGCCGGGTCGGCAGCCTGAGCCTTCGCATCCTCTTCGGTAGCGCCCAAGGGCAGCGTGTTCTTCTGCTCGGGAGTGCGGAACAAGAACAGCGCAGCCGGGATGACGACCACGAGAGCGAGCACGCCCAGCACGATGTAGCCCATGCGCCAACCGGACGAAGCGATGATGGAGGAAACGACCGGCGAGAGGACGGCGGAGCAGATGGCGACGAAGCTCATCATGATGCCCATGGCCAGGCCGTTCTTATCCTTGAACCAGCGGTTGATCATCATGGGACCCACCAGCTGGGTCACGAACACCGAGCCGAACGCCATGAGCGCAGCCAGTGCGTAGAAGCCCCACACGGCGTCGACCAGGGACAACGCCGCGAAGGCGCCCGCCTGGACGATAACGCCCACGATGGTGACAATGCGAATATCGAACTTGTCCAGCAAACGACCCGCAAACGGGCTCCAGAACATGGTGACGAGCGCGGAAATGGACGACATCATCGCCACTTCACCCACGCCGATATGCATATCAGCGCTGATGGGCTGGAAGAACAGACCCATGCCGCTGTTGATGCCGCCACGGCACAGACCCATCATCAGCAAAACGCCGACGAGGACGAACCATGCGAAGTGAATCCCCTTTTTCTTGGCTGTATCAGTAGCCATTGATTACCTCCTGTTGTGCGGACGCGTCCCCCTCCGGGTTCGTGTCCAACATTGCTTCCAACGTTGTAGTACGTTTTCCACTCTGCGAATAAAGCTGCACGTCGCCGCGAATCCTGCAAGATCGCTCGACGCAAAGTTTGATTCGCAGACGGCACCGTGACATGCCCCATGCACGGTGGCCGGCCTTCCAGGAGCGTATGGCTGAAGTCCCTAACCTATGAGTAGGATGGTCAAAACACGCGAAGTGACCTGCCAGTCGCCGAAATCGGCGGCATCTGAACAAGTTTCGTCTATACTTTGCGGTATCGATTCCTATGGCTTGGATCGGTCAGGGGGTAGGCCGGTTCGTCTCCGGGAAGGTGTGGCGCTGCTACGCCATACCTTCAACCCCTTTCTCTAGGCAGTCCGAATACAACATGGCCCGGCTCCCGAAGAAGGGCGCACGTGACCAAGGCATGCCTCGTCAAGCTATGAAAATGAAGAGTTTGGTCGCAGATGCTTCGCCGTAGTTAGCAGACGAGCAAGAAACGCGATGCGTTTGAAGTTGATTTGAAAACAGAGCGGTTTCTTTCGGAAGCGTGAAACGCGAGAAGAACGCTTTGAACTGGCGAGGGCAAATCCTGCGGTTCCAGGCCCACTTGCTCATAAGCATGCCCATCTTGGCTTGCCGTAAGCGATGGTTACGCTTGATATGCGACTTGACATCAAGAACGAACATATCAGTCCCCTAGAACGTTGCCCAGAGTCGAGGCCCGTTGCCTCGATCGATGGGTCATATAGTATCTACCGCTTCGTAATACGTCAACATGTAATTTTATGTTCTTAAAAATATGTAGTAACTAAAGTATTACTGAAACGAGGTTCTGTCAAAACAAACGAGTTTTGCTGATCCTCGAATCAGGATAAATACAGCAAGCAGCGCTCTGACCAGGCATGATGAAAAACGCCCTTTGGCAACCTGTCTGCGAGAGGCGAAAAATCGCCGCAAAACTCGTCCGTTTTGACAGGATCGAAAAACCCTGCGGCCAGATCGCCTCCGGTATGCGACCGGCAAGACCGGCAAGGCCGACGAGGCTGGCCGGGCTGCCGCTTCAGACGGGAGCGTTGCTTGCGGAGTGAACGCTGCCGCTCTACGGCGGGAACGCCGAGGCAGTTGCAGACATAGACTGAAGCATGCGCGGTCAAGCTCACCTCTTTAACCGGTCCCGCCCCTGCGTTTGGGGAGGCTCCGCGCACAGGCGGCGAAGCCTCCTTCGATACGAAGAAAAGCTTACAGCATCAAATCGCCGACGGCTTTCACGCGGATGCACAGCGCATCGCCCAGGTACGCCATGGGGATGTCCTCCACGTCGACCACTTCCACGGTGTCGGGATTGGCTCCCGCCTCGATTGCCTCGTCGCATGCGCGCTGCTTCGACTCGGCAAGCGCTTGGTCGCGCGGCGTCTCGGACAGCGAGAACACCTTGGCTATCTGGCCGGACACCTGCGCAATGGCCGAGCCCACGGCATTCGCCACGCCGAAGTTCTGCGGACGCAGCACCTGGCCCGCGCCCTCAAGCTCCTCAGGCGAAAGAATGGAGCCGCCGCCTACCAGGATGACGGTCACGTCGCCGGCCGAGGTCTTCATGGCATCCACGGCGTCTTCGATGATGCGCTTAATCTCTGCGTACGCCGCATCCACCAGCGCAGCGTCCAGGTGCGCCACCTTCGCAGGATCGCCCACGCCATCGGCCAGCCCCTTGGCCACCACGATGTCGGTGGCGGTCAGCGTCTGGCCGCCGAAGCACAGCGCCTCGCGCGTCACCTTGTAGCCCACGCTGTCGGGGCCCACGGTCACGCGACCGTCGTCCGCCTGTCGCACCAGCGAGCCGCCGCCCAGACCCACGGACACCAAGTCGGGCATGCGGAAGTTCGTGCGCACATCGCCGATTTCCACAGCCACCATGCTCTCGCGCGGGAAGCCGTGCGCCAGCACGCCCACATCGGTGGTGGTGCCGCCAATGTCCACCACCACGGCATCCTTCTCCTGCGTCAGGAAGGACGCGCCGCGGATGGAGTTCGTGGGACCGCAGGCGATGGTGAAGATGGGATAGCGCTTGGCGTAGTCCACCGACATGAGCGTGCCGTCGTTCTGCCCCAGGTACACCGCCACGTCGGCCAAGCCCTCGGAAGCCAGCGCGGCCTCGAAGCTATCGGCCGTCGTGCGCGCCACGTCGTAGAGCGCGGCGTTCAAAATAGATGCGTTCTCGCGCTCCAAGAAGCCGAGCGACCCGATTTCGGAAGACAGCGTAACAGGGAAGTCCTCGCCCAGCTCTTCGCGCAGCACCGCTGCAGCGCGCTTCTCATGCGCGTCGGAAACGGGAGAGAACACGCTGGTCACGGCAACGGACTCGAAGTCCTCTTCGCGAACGACGCGCGCGACCTCGCGAATCTCGTCCTCGCTGAGGGGGCTGATCTCGCGGCCGTCGAACTCGTTTCCGCCATGCACCAAGAAATCGCGCACGCGCATGGCGCTCTTCAGCTCGTCGGGCCAGTCGGCCATGCAGCTGATGGCCGTGGTGGCCGGCGCGCCCACGCGCAAAGCCGCCACCTTGTTGAGGCGCTTGCGCTCCACGATGGCATTCGTGCAGTGCGTGGTACCCAGCATGGCGAAGCCGATGTTCTGGGCGGCCTCCAGGCCGATCTGCGATATCACTTCGTGCATGGCCGCAACGATGCCGCCCATGACGTCTTCAGTGGTGGGGCTTTTGGTGGCGGCGACCAGCTTCAGGTCGCCGTCGATGATGACCGCGTCGGTATTCGTACCGCCAACGTCGATGCCCAAGCGCCACGTGCGCAACTGATGTGCCATTATGCCTGCACCTCCTGGGTTTTCGTCGCCTGAGCCGCGGCCACGCGCTCCTCAAGCGGCACGTAGTCGATGTCGTAGCCGAACGCGCGCGGGCCAACCACGGCCAAGCCCTCGGGCGTGCGCCATTGCGGAGCGCACGGCATGCCCACCACGACCACGCGAGCGCCGTACTTGAGGCCCTCCGTGGTGACGGGCGCGCCGGACTCCATGTCCAGCGACATGATGAGGTCGGGCGACGTGGTGACCGGCTGGCCGTCGCGCAACGCGATGAGGTTCTCGTTCTGGAACTCGATGAACAGCTGGCTGCCCTTGTCCTCGTCCAGGCCGTCCACGATGGCGCGCCCGCGCACGAACATGCCGTCGGTCTTGCGCTCCACGTCCACCACTTTGCCGCGGAACAGGCGGAAGCCCTTGGTCACGCGCAGCACGGCGTCGATGGGATCGGCGTGCTGGTCGCGCGCCTCGCGCATGGTGCGGCCGATTTCCTCGCACAGCGTGGGGGTGTCGGGAATGCAGAAGTCCTTGAGCTGCTTGCCCGTGCACGGGTACGAGGCCAAGATGGTGTAGCCGCCCATGACCGACGTGGCCTGACGCGCGATGCGCTCGAGCCAGCGATCGTCGATGCCGCGCACCGTGACGGTGTTGCCCTTCTCGTCGGCGAGCACCGCCGGCTGGCCCTTCACGCCGTTGATGCCCAGCGTGGTCATTTGCAGTTCGGGGAACGCACGGCCCATGAGGTCGCAGTCCACCACGGGAATCTGGCGCGTCGCGCCCAGGATGAACGGGATGGTCGAGTTCACGCCGCCCGCTTCGACGGCGTAGATGGCATACGGTTCCTGACCCAGTTCCTTCACCAGTTCGTCGTACGTGGCCATCGGCTCGGCGCCGCTGCAGATCTTCTCCACCATGATAGTGGGCGCGCCCATCATCTGGGACACGCACACCACGGCATCGTCAGGAACCTCGTCAGGCGAGATAAGCTCGACTTCTCCGTATTTCTTGATGGCCTCGATGGCCATCAGCTTGCCAACATAGGGGTCGCCGCCCCCGCCAGCGCCAAGGACGGTTGCGCCAAGCGCCATGTCCTCGATCTCTTTGATGCCGATTTTTCTCCTCATGGTGCATGAGCCCTTTCTTCGCGCGCCATCGACACAGCAAATCTGTCATTCGAATTGTAATAGAGCAGGCCGACAACAAAGGCGCCGAACCTGCAAAGTGCTCAAACAAGCCGCGTTTCTGCGCCTTGCGCGGGCGCGCGGGCAGGCGGCAGACGTCGATGCTCGCCAGGTTCGCCGGCTTGATCTGCGCCTTGCGCGGGCGCGCGGGCAGGCGGGGCGACGACGCGGCGCGGGTGCCCCTCCCGCCCCCGCCATCCGGCAAGGCTGCATCGCATCGATTTTTGCTTCCGTTTTCGATCGGCTCCTTGCAAGTTGCCCGCATTGCTTCCATACTTGCTGCATGTGATTTCGAGCGCACCGTTCTTGCCGCAGCCCGCAAGCGCGATACCGCCAGCTCAAAGGGAATCGAAGGCTTATCGGCTGCCGTACGGCATCGTGTTCACACGCCAACAACCAGACCTAGCAGGGACCGGCGACAACCGCGCCGGACGGCGACCGCAGGAAACAGTACCGATTGGCGCGCAACCAGCGCCAATCGGTATACGCCACAGTTTGCAAAACCGAACGAACAAGGAGCCACCATGATCCTGAAGCACCTGATCGAACTGTACGATCTTTTGGACTCGCCCGCCGCAAGCGGGCAGGTCGCCGTGGACTACCTGCGCGGCATCGATCCCGCTTGCGATGCGGAAACCTACGTGCTGGAAGGCCCCAAGGGCGCTACCGACATGGTGCGCGTGCGCATCCCGGGTTCCCGCGGCCGAACGGCTGGCGGCGGCGCCCCCACCATCGGGCTGCTGGGGCGTCTGGGCGGGCTGGGCGCGCGCCCCGAGCGCATCGGCTTCGTCTCGGACGGCGACGGCGCATTGACGGCGCTGGCCTGCGCGGCGAAGCTGTTGTCCATGCATGCGCGCGGCGACGTGCTGCCCGGCGACGTGTTCATCTCCACCCACGTATGCCCGCATGCTCCCACGTTCCCGCACGAACCCGTAGCGTTTATGGGCTCGCCCGTGGCAACCGCCGACGTCAACCGTGAAGAAGTGGGCGGCGCCGACGCGCTGGACGCCGTGCTGGTGGTGGACACCACGAAGGGCAACCGCATCATGAACGAACGCGGCTTCATGATCTCCCCCACCGTCAAGCAAGGCTGCATCCTTCGCGTGAGCGAAGACCTGGTGTCGCTTGTTGAGATAGCAACCGGCCGTCGCGCGCGCACGTTCCCGCTGACCATGGCGGACATCACGCCGTACGGAAACGGCCTGTACCACCTGAACTCCATCCTTCAACCTTGCACGGCAACCGACGCGCCCGTGGTAGGCGTGGCCATCACCACCGAAACGGCGGTACCCGGTTGTGCGACCGGGGCCACGCACCTGACCGACCTGGACGAAGCGGGCTCGTTCATGATCGAAGCGACCAAGGCCTTCGGCGCGGGCAAGTGCTCTTTCTACGACGCCGACGAGTACGCCCGATTCGTAGAGCGTTACGGGTCGATGGCGCACCTGCAAGGCATGGGCTCTCTGCCCGCCGTGGATCCACAGGCTTAAACTCGCTGCAGCTGAAACGGATGCCCGCGAACGACGATGCTTCGAGCAAAGTCGCTTCGCGGGCATCGCCGCTTGCAAGCATCTTCGCCCGAAACGTACGCTTTTCCGCCTGAAAACGTACGTTTCGGGCGAAGATGCGAACGAACAGAGACGCATCAACTCGAAAGGCTGCTTATGAACCTGCAAGAACGCGCGCAAACGATACTTTCAACGAACCTTGCGCTAGGCGAGGACGAAACGCTGCTGGTGGCAACCGACGACCCCACGCGCGAGGTGGGACAGCTGTTCTACGACGCCGCCCGCGCCCTCGGCCGCCGCGCGCTGCTCATGGTCATGCCCGAAGGACGCGTGACCGGTGAAGAGCCGCCCGCTGCCGTAGCCGCGGCAATGAAAGCGGCGGACGTGGCGCTGTGCCCCACCGCGAAGTCGATCACCCATACCACCGCGCGCATCGAAGCCGCCGCCGCGGGAACGCGTGTGGTGACCATGCCCGGCGTCACCTTGGACATGCTGCGCGACGGAGCCGCATGCGCCGACTACGCCGAAGTGGAACGGCGGACGATGGCGCTGACCGAACGGTTGACCTACGCGAAAACGGCGCGCATCGAGAAGGACGGGCACGTTCTGACCATGGACCTGACCGGGCGCGACGGCGTAGCCAGCCCGGGCGTGTACCGCGCGCCGGGCGCAAGCGGCAATTTCCCGTCCGGCGAGGCGTACATCGCACCGCTCGAAGGCGGCGCGAACGGCAGCGTGGTGATCGACGGGTCGATGGTGGGCATCGGCACGCTGGCCGAGCCGCTGGTGGCGACCCTGGAGAACGGACGGCTGGTGCAGGCGGAAGGCGGCGACGCGAACGGCGCCTACGCCGAGCAACTGAGCATCCTGTTCGCGCGCCCGGAGAACGGAACCATCGCCGAACTGGGCATTGGCACGAACGAGCGCGCCAAACTTTGCGGCATCATTTTGGAGGACGAAAAGCTGTACGGCACCGTGCACGTCGCATTCGGCACGAACGCATCGTTCGGCGGCGTGACCAAGGCCGACTGCCATTACGACGGCATCGTGCTGCGCCCGACCCTCTACCTGGATGACGAGTGCGTCATACGCGACGGCGAATTCTGCGAAATCATCTGATTCTTGCGATGCCGACTCAGCCAACTTTCGGGGACAATGCCGCAAACCGGAGACCCATCTGGCGAAAGGAATTGCACATGCTCGTTGAGTTCAAGGGGATGATCCCCGACGTAAGCCAAGCCGCCTACATCGCGCCGAACGCCGCGATCTGCGGAGACGTGACGCTCGGCGAAGGAAGCTCGGTGTGGTTCGGCGCGGCGATTCGCGGCGAGGCTGCCCCTATCCGCATCGGGAAGAACAGCAACGTGCAGGACAACGCCACGCTGCACAGCGACCACGGCTGCCCCATCGTGCTGGGAGAACGCGTTTCAGTGGGACACAATGCCGTGGTTCACGGCGCCGTCATCGAAAACGACGTGACCGTGGGCATGTACGCAACGGTGCTGAACGGCGCCGTTATCGGGGCAGGATCGATGATTGCTGCGGGCGCGCTTGTGAAAGAACGCCAGGTTATCCCGCCGTGCTCTTTGGTAGTGGGCGTTCCCGGCAAAGTGGTGCGCACGCTCGATGCCGAAGCGGTGGCGCGCAACGTAGCCCATTCGCAAGAGGCGTACATCGCAGATGCACAGGAATACGCGCGCTCGCGCATGGTGGAATAAACCGCCGCGGTCCCGTGCGGCGACGCGCAGCCGAATGGGACAAGGGACGAGGGGGGCGAGAGCGGAAGGCCGGCCCTCCGCTCTCGCCCCCCCTCAGTATTTCAACCGACCGCAGCGCCGTGCGGCAGCGCTAGTTCAACCAGTGAACGCGAGACTCCTCGTACCGGTCGGCCCCCTTCGCTGCGGGCGGTGCCGCGGGACGCCCCAGCGCAACAAGGGCAAACGGCTGAATGCCCTCCGGTGCGCCCACGATATCCGCAACGGCCTTCATGGGCTCCTCATCAGGCGCAATACCCATCCATACCGCTCCTAGATCCATGTCAGCCACAGCAAGCAGCAAATTCTCAACCGCAGCGCCCATGTCCTGCACGGCCAGGCTGGGGAAGCGCAAGCCTTCGGTGCGCATGCAGGCGACAATGACGCACGGCGCCGCATCGGCCGGCTTTGCATACTTCGTGACCTGCGACAACCGAGAACGCCGTTCGGCGTCTCTCACCACGAAGAACTCCCAAGGCTGCTGGTTTCCGCCCGAGGGAGCGGCCATGGCAGCACGCAGAGCCGCGCGCACCTGATCGTCGGTCACCGCTTCATCCGCAAATGCGCGAACGCTCGCTCGCTTGTAAATCGCTTCGACCATAAGAGCCTCCCTTTCCAGGAATCGCTGATCGCTTCTGCTTCATACCCGCAGTATACTTACTCGCAGCGTTTTGGAGAACACGCGCTTCACATGAACAGGGGGCATTATGGCCTATCCAATGACCCGTCGATCGTTCTGCGCTCTATCCGCCGTCGCCTTTGCAGCGCTGGGGATTCCCGGACGCGCGCTTGCCGAAGAAGCCGAAGCGGCGCCCGGTCCCATCGTCATCGTGCACACGAACGACGTGCATTGCGCCGTGGACGAGAATCTGGGCTACGCGAAACTGGCCGATTACGTGGAGCATGCGCGCTCGATCTACGGAAGCGGCAACGTCACGCTGGTGGATGCGGGCGACGCCGTGCAGGGTAAGGCCATGGGCACGCTCTCGAAGGGCGAGTACCTGATCGACATCATGAAACAATGCCGCTACGACCTGGCAATTCCTGGAAATCACGAATTCGATTACGGCATGGACCAATTCAACGTGCTGGTTTCCCGGGCAAAGGACGCATCGAACCCGCAGGCCGGGCCGATCCAGTACCTATCCTGCAACTTCACCGACCTGCGCACCGGCAACCTCATGTTCGACCCGTACGCCATGCGCACGTACGAAACGTCCGCCGGGCAGAAGCGCGTGGCGTTCGTGGGCATCTGCACGCCCGAATCGCTGACGAAATCTTCTCCCGCGCATTTCCAGAACCAAAGCGGCACGTACATCTACGGGTTTTGCGAAGACGACTCGGGTTCCAAGCTGTACGCAGCCGTGCAGGGCGCCGTCGACAAAGCACGAGACGAAGACGCAGACTACGTGGTTGCCATAGGACACCTGGGGCGCTCCGGCGTAACCCCGCGCTGGAGCAGCAGCAGCGTGGTGGCGAACACCTCCGGCATCGACGTGGTGATCGACGGGCACTCTCACGAGGAGTACGTGGACACGCTGAGCAACAAGGACGGCGTTCCGGTGCTGGTCACGCAAACGGGAACCCAGCTTGAAAGCATCGGGCGGATCATCATCGATCCCGCCGCCAACAGGATTGCAGCAAGCGCAGGCGCCTGCGAAGGCGAGCTGGTAACGACATGGGACGGCATCGATACGGCGACGGCGACGGTCGTCAACAACAAGAAAGCCCAGATCGAGGCGATAACTGGGCAGAAGGTGGGCTATTCGGACGTACGGCTTATCGCAACCGAAAGCGACAACTACACCTGGGCCGTTCGTCAGCGCGAGACGAACCTGGGCGATTTCGTGGCGGACGCATACCTGGCCCTCGCCTGGCACGGCGGCATAATGGCCGAGGTCGCGCTCATCAACGGCGGCGGCATCCGCGCGAACATCGAACCGGGAACGATCACGTATGGAGACGTTATCGACGTGCAGCCCTACAGCAACCAGCTCTGCTACATAGAAACAAAGGGGCAAAACATTCTGGACGCGCTCGAAATGGGTGCGAGCAAGCTGCCCGAAGGAAACGGCGGATTCATGCAGACGTCTGGCGTAACCTACACCGTGCGCACCGACGTTCCCTCGTCCATCGAGATCGACGACAAGGGGAGCTTCGTGCGCGTGGCCGGAGAATACCGCGTGCGAGACGTGCTGGTGGACGGACGACCGCTCGATGCGGAAAGAACGTACAAGATGGTATCGCACACCTACATGATCATGGAGGGCGGCGACGGCATGACCATGTGCAAGGCAGACGATCCCGTGCTGCTTGACGTGGACAACGCCGCGTTGATCGAGTACCTGAAGTACGACTTGAAAGGCGTCATCGGCAGCGAGTACGCCCACGAGGGCGGGCAAGGCCGCATCGCGATCAAAAACGGCCCCGATCCCGTGCCCAAACCAGAACCAGAACCCGAGCCCCAGCCCGAACCAGCGCCGGCCCCGACGGTCAAACCCGACCCCAAGCCGCTTGCACGCACTGGCGATTCCACCGAAGCCGTGGTCATTGGAGCAGCTGTAACGGCCGTTGCAGCAGGCGCCGTCGCCGTGAGCGCGCGAAGCAGGCAGTGAGGCAGATGAGACGAAGGGACGGGGTCAATGACTCATTTTCTGGCCTGCGGCCGAAAATGAGTCATTGACCCCGTCCCTTCGTCTCACTCCGTGCGAATCGCCCCGCCGGTTGGCGGGGCGATTTCAACATGCGGGCTATGCCATCAGCTTGGTGACCGCGTTCGCGTAGGCAACAGGATCGTCGATGGGCATGCCCTCCACGATGCGCGCCTGGTTGTACAGGATATCGGCGTACAGCTTCACCTTGTCGGCATCGCCGCCCGCCTGGGCCTCCTTCAGCACCTCGAACACGGGCTGCTTCGCGTTGATCTCCAGCACGCGTTCGGACTTCGGGCCTTCGGCGCCGTCGGGCATCTGCGCCATGATGCGCTCCATCTCAAGCGACACCGGGCCTGCTGCCGTGATGCACGCCGGAGCATCGCTCAAACGCGACGACACGCCCACCTTCGTCACCGCGTCTCCCAGCGCGTCCTTCATGGCGGCGAACAGGGCCTCGTTTTCCTTGGCGGTTTCCTCGGCCTCCTTCTTCTCTTCCTCGGAAGCCAGATCCAAATCGCCCGACGCCACGTTCTTGAGCTCAAGCGGCTCGGGCGCCTCCTGGCCCTCGGCCGCCGGAGCGCCGTACGTCATCATGGCCTGGAAGCAGAACTCGTCCACGTCGCGCGTGCACAGCAGCACGTCGTAGCCCTTTTCCAGCACCGTCTTCACGATGGGCATCTTGCCCAGGCGCTCGAGGCTCTCGCCGGCTGCGTAGTAGATGGCCTTCTGGTCAGCCGGAGCGGCTTCCAAGTACTCGTCAAGCGTGACCAGCTTCTGCTGCTTGGCGGAATAGAACAGCAGCAGTTCGGCCAGTTCGTCCTTCAGCATGCCGTAGCTGGTGTAAATGCCGAACTCCAAACCGCGGCCGAAATCCTCGAAGAACTTCTCGTACGTCTCGCGGTCGTTGTCGCGCATCTTCTTGAGTTCGGAGGTGATCTTCTTCTCGATCTTCTTGGCAATGGCGCGCAGCTGGCTGTTGTGCTGCAGCGTCTCGCGGGAGATGTTGAGCGTCAGGTCCTGGCTGTCCACCACGCCGCGCACGAAGTTGTAGTGGTCGGGCAGCAGCTCCTCGCACTTCTCCATGATGAGCACGTTGGAGCTGTACAGGGCCAGGCCCTTCTTGAAGTCCTTGCTGTACAGGTCGTACGGAGCGCGGCCCGGAACGAACAGCAGCGCGTCGTAGCTGAGCGCGCCCTCGGCGTGGATACTGAACGTGCGCGCAGGGTCGGAGAAGTCATGGAAGTCGGTCTTGTAGAACTCGTTGTACTCCTCGTCGGTGACTTCGGAGGCGCGGCGCTTCCAGATGGGGATCATCGAGTTGATGGTCTCGACCTCGGTGTAATCCTCGTACTCGGGCGTGTAGTCGTCGCCCGCGTCCTCAGGCTTCGGCTTTTCGCGCGTCTTGGAAACCTCCATCTGCACCGGGTAGCGCACGTAGTTGCTGTAACGCTTGATCAGGTTCTTCAGGCCGTATTCGGACAAGAACGTGTCGTAGTTGTCGTCGTCGGTGTTGTCCTTGAGCGTCAGGACGACGTCCGTGCCGTGCCCGTCGCGCTGGGCCTCGGAAATGCTGTAGCCCTCCACGCCGTCGCTTTCCCACGCCCACGCCTCGTCGCTGCCGTACGCCTTCGAAACCACGCGCACGCTCTTGGCCACCATGAACGCGGAGTAGAAGCCCACGCCGAACTGGCCGATGATGTCCACGTCCTCGCCCTGCACCTCGGCGTTGTCGGCCTTGAAGGCCATGCTGTCGGAATGGGCGATGGTGCCCAGGTTGAGGTCGAGGTCGTCCTTCGTCATGCCAAGGCCGCTGTCGCTGACGGTGATGGTGCGCGCGTCCTTGTCGAACGACACCTGGATAAGCAGCTCGTCCTTGCCCAGCTGGATGTCCTTGTCGGTCAGGCTTTTGAAATACAGCTTGTCCACTGCGTCCGAAGCGTTGGAGATAAGCTCGCGCAAAAAGATCTCGCGGTTCGTGTAAATGGAGTTAATCATGAGGTCGAGCAGCTTTTTGCTCTCTGTCTTGAACTTGCGCATGGTCGGCATCGCTCCCTTTCGTTTCGTCGTCTGTCATGCAAAGGGCCAAGCCGCCAACCAGCCCTCGCGCCTGGCGCGAGGGGGTTAGCAGTCTCAGCCTTCGAGTGCTAAAACAGGATTGTAGACCGACCTTCGAAGATGTCAAGCGCACCGCGCAATAACTCCGCAGTTGCCGGTCGCCCAGGCGGCAAAACCTATTCGGCAAGTTCGCAGCGGACGCTCTTCATGCCCGGAACGTACCTTGCGCACGACCTTTTGCCGTTCATCTTCGCCGTGAACAGCGCCGCGTCGGCCTTCTGGTACAGATCGTCGAATTCGAACCCGTCCCGGGGCACCAGCACGTACCCCGCCGAAGCCGAGAACAGGAACGTGCGCTCGTCCGCCGCACGGCTCACCTCCATGGCCTGCAAGGCCTGGCCGAGCATGTTCTCGAGCGTCGCAACGTCCACGTTTTCGCACCAAACCAGGAACTCGTCGCCGCCCATGCGGCACACGATGCCCTGGGGAAGCGACCCTTTCAGCGCCTCTGCCATGCGCACGATGACCTCGTCGCCGTACGCGTGCCCAAACACATCGTTGACCTGCTTGAACGAGTCAAGGTCGAGCATGATCAGCGCGCAAGCCTCGCCCTCGGGCGCCTCTTCGCGCAAAACCCGCAGCCGCTCCTCGATCTTCGGGATGGCGGCTTGGCGGTTGTACAATCCGGTGAGCGCATCGGTTTCCGCCAGCTTCGCCAATTGGCCGCTCTGCTCGCGCAGCTCCCGCAACGCCTCGAAATTCGCCTCGCTTCTCAGCGTCTCGTTCATGCGGTCGGTCACGTCCAGGTAGTATCCAACGGCGCGCACCGGCTCCCCTTGTTCGTCGCGCACGGTTTCGCACGTTGTCTCCACCCACGTGATCGACCCGTCCTCGAACCGGAACGGCACCACGCAGGAAGACCACTCGTGGTCCGAAGCCGCCCGAACGTCCTGGAAGAACGTCAAGAAGCTTTCCCGATGCTCATGGAGAACGAACCGGAACCGAATGTCCTCGGGATCGAAGTCGTCGAAGACCAGCCGGTCCCCCTCTATGCGACCGACCTCGCTGAAAACCCGGTCGGTCACGCTGCTGCATGAAAGAGCCAGCCTGCGATTGCGTATATCCCAATCCCAGCCCTTCACGCCGGCCTGGCGCAGAATGCCCTCGAGCTTTCGCTGCGCAAGCCAAAGCTCTTGCTCCTGGTTCTTGATGACGGACACATCGGTGCACAAGCACAAGGCCGTATGAAGATCCGGCACGATATCCACCCCGCAAGCTTCAATGTGCATCCAAACATCGTCCCACCCGGGGAATTGGGCGGCGTCCACCACCGCCACGCTTTCGCCGTTCTCGACCTTGTTCACGATGTCGTCCACCAAGCGGCTTCCGTCCGCCTTGCGACGCGCGTACAGATGGTCGAGGATAACCTTCTCGCAGGCCTCGCGCGAAAGGCCGTACTTCTTGGCGGCGCCGTACGCGATGACATGCACGCGAACGTGCTCGCGATCGGACCAGGTGAACAGCACGATGTCGTTGGGAACGTGCTCGATCAGCATGCGCATCGTGTTGCGCAGCTCCACGGTTTCCGTCACATCGACCACCACGCCCTGCAAAAACGAAGTGCCTTCGTATTCCAGGAACCTGCTCTGGTCGACCACCCAACGATATCCGTCTTTGGCCCGCATGCGGTACTCCAGGGGAAACGGCCTTGCGTCCCCCTCTTTGAGCAAGGCGACGCCTTGCAGCACGCGCTCCTGATCGTCGGGGTGGATCATGTTCATGTACTTGTCGTCGAACAGCTCCCTGATTTCCTTGCGGGCGTACCCGAACATCTCAAGGAAGCGGTCGCTCACGTACAGGAAGTCGCATCGGGGGGCGTCCAGGCACCGATGGTATCCCCCGGGCATGTCCTCGTTCAGGAACGTGAGCTCGTTGTTCTTGCTGATCAAAAGCCTGTTGCGCTCGGCAAGCTGCTGCTGCACCGCCATCACCTCGGTGATGTCCGTGCAAGCGCTCACAATGGCCAGCCGGCCGTCTTCGGCTTCGACCACCTTTCCCTTGTCCAACGTCCAAAACCATGTGCCGTCCTTTTTCGCCGTGCGATACGTGGTGGTGTATTCAAGGCCCACGTAGTACTCGCCGCCAATGTCGGCCATAGTGGAATCGATGTCGTCCGGATGTATGGTGTTGCCCACGCTCCAGTCGATGGCGTGGGCCATATCCTCATACGAATCGTAGCCCAAAAGCTCCACCATGGCGGCGTTTGCGAAGTACAACGGAAAGCCCGGTTCGCAATACCCCCCGATCAGGCCGCCCGGCGACATCTGGGCGAATATGGACAAAGCGGTGCGCCGGTTCTCTTCGGCCAGGCTCATGAGCGACAGATCGGATGCCGAGGGGCCCTCGATGGCGGACAGCGCCCGCAAAGAGGATTCCAATTGGCGGGCTTGATCCTGCTCGCGGGTCACGTCCCTGAGCATTCCCAGGTACAGTCCGTGGCCGTCGTGCTCGCGCAAGAACAGCAGGCGCAGGTGCAGATGAACGGTAACGCCATCGTCCCTCATGCGCCGCACCACCACGGCGGCGCCGTTGGGCGCGCTTTCTTTCGCGCGGTTGAACGTGGCCAGGGTCTGATCCCAATCCGATTCGTATGCCTGCCGGGCGAACTTCCCCCGCCGCTCGTGCAGATCGACGGGATTGACGCCGGTCAACTGGCAGTACTGCTCGTTCGCGCTCAGAAGCTCGATCTCTCCTTCGTGCAGGTCGTACAGCACCAGCGCGCCCAGAATGTCGTCGAGCATGGCATCGCTCAGGGTCCTGTTCTCTATGAGGCCGCGAATGCGCAGCCGCTCAAGCGAGTTCGCCCGAATGCCGCGGAAATCCACGTTCGACCTATCGGCGATCAAAGGCTCGAACTCCGCCTTCGGCATGGGCCGGTGGAAATAATACCCCTGGCCGTACAAGCACCCCATCTTGGCAAGGAGCAGGCGCTGGGTCTCGGTCTCGACGCCTTCCGCGATCACGCGCATGTCCAGCAGATTCGCCATGCCTATGATGGATTCCAGGATGCCGCGGCTTTTGCGGTCGTTCGCGTCCAAGGTCTCGAGCAGCTTCATATCCAGCTTCAAGACGTCCACGTTGACGTCCTTCAGCATGTTGAGCGACGAGTACCCGCTTCCGAAATCGTCCATGTGAACCGAAAGCCCCAAGGCATGGAAGCCGTCCACGATTCCCGCGATCAGGTCGCAGTCTTCAACATAGGCGCTTTCCGTGATCTCCACCGCAAGCAAATGCGGGTCTATGCCGTACTTCTGGATGAGCCTTTCGAATTCGCCGAGCACGTCCAAAGCGTACAGGTCGCGGCGGGATACGTTGACGGAAATGGGAACCGGAGCATGCCCGCTTTCCATCCACGCGCGAAGGGAGCGAAACACCTCGTCCCAAATATGCAGATCAAGCCTGGTGATCAAGCCGTTGCGCTCAAGCATGGGGATGAACTGGTCGGGAGGGATGATACCTCGGTCGGGATGGTCCCAGCGGACCAGCGCCTCAAGGCCCACGATCTTGCCCGTAAAGATGCTGCACTTCGGCTGCGCGTAGAACGTGATCTCCCCTTGATCCAAGGCGCGCTGCACTTCGAGCAGCAGCGAATGGTCGTCCTCGATCTCCCGCAACATGCCGGCATCGTACCAGCGAGAGCGCTGGGCGTAGTTTCCCTTGACCGACGCCAAGGCCAGCAACGCGCGGTCGTACATGGTGCTGATGGGAAGCGACCGATCGTCGGCAAGGAACAAGCCGAACGCGGGCAAAAAGCCCATGCCCCGGCCATGCTGCTGCGTGATGCGCGAAATGCGCCCTTGCAGCTCTTCAACCACCCCCGCCGAATAAGGAAGGAGCACGCAGAAATCGTCGCCGCGAAAATACCCCGCCACCCCTCCTTGGACCGCAGAGGCCCTTGCGATCGCCGATCCTATCTCACGCAAAAGCAGGTCGCCCGCTTCTTCCCCGTGCCATTCGTTGAACAGCTTGAAATGCTCGATATCGATCGCCATAAGGCAAAACAGCGAATCAGGATGGGTCTCGACCTTGTCGAGCGCCGCCGAGAAGAACGCCGCGCGGGTGTAAACGCCCGTCAGAGCGTCAACCGGCTGCGAATCGGGCACGCTCAAATCCGGCTGGTCGACTTCGCGGATCAGCAGGATATGGCAGGAGCCGGACTCCGGCCATTCGATGTCGCTCACTTCCACTTCCGTCCAGCTTGGCAGCATCTCGTTGTACACGAGACCCTTGCTGGCGTGGTCAAGGAGCAGCGGGCAATCGGAGCAAGGGGACGGCTCCCCGCGAAGAGCGTGGTAGCAGCACATGCCCAAGCGCAGTCCGGGGAACGACGATTCCGCCCTTTTGTTGAAGTACACGATGCGATAGTCGCCATCCACCACGTAGGCGCCGGTTTCGACCTCGCCGAATGCTGCCCCCATGCACGTACCACCTTTGTCTGGAAAACGCGCCGACGATCACGGGCGACGCCGGCGGCCTCTTTCGCCCTTGTTCAAGATAGCATTCAGTATTGTACGACATATTTACGCATATAAAGCGAAGGGACCGCATGCCAGCCGATTGCCACCGGCGGCTACCAGCAGGCGTGCGAGGGCGGGCAGTGAAACAAGCTCCGGCGCGCTGCCGAGGAGGGCTGTTGCGCCGCGAAGCTTCAGGCGCTTATCGCGCCGGAGCGGCCTGCAAAACCGTGTCCATGGCGTAGCGCAGCACGTCCGAGCGGTTGACCGTTCCAACGACAAGGCCGTCGCGCACCACGGGGACCTTCTTCAGGCGGCGCATGGCCAGAAGAGAGCATGCTTCCTCGAGCGTTGCCCCAGCGTCCAAGAACACTGGCTTTTCCGTGGCGATCACGCGCGCCGGCAACAGCATGAGCTCGCGCAGACGATCGTCGAACCCTTGGTCGTTAGCGGCTTCCATAAGCGAATAGGCGCCGGTGATCACGGGGTGGCGATCCGCAAGGCAGCGCATGACGTCACCGTCGGACACGAAGCCGACCGGCCGGCCGGTCCGGTCGACCAAGGGCACGCCCCCTACCCTGCAATCCACGAACAGGCGCATGGCCTGGCCGACCGTGGCGTCGGCGGGCAGAGTGTACGGGTCGGGCTGCATGATGCTGGCAAGAGGCGCCGTCGAGCAAGCAGCGCGGGCGGCGGCCTGATCGGCGCCTCGCCTGCAGGCGGCTCGGGCGTAGAAGAAGGCCAGCACGAACCCGAGCGTCGCCACGGCAACAGCGGCGAGCATCGCCAGCGAAAAGCCATCCGCCGCCGCTTGGGCGGCATCGGCGCCGCCGGCCGCCGCAGCCGCCTGCCCCGACGACATGATGCCCACGTACAGCGAAGGCCCTATGCATGCGGCGATCTGCACCACGGTGGTCATCAGCGCCACGCCGAACGGGTTCTGCCGCGCAGGGAGCATGCGCAGCCCCGCCGTCTGGGAGGGAGAGAGCACGAATCCCACCGCCACGTACATGACCAGCGCCGAAGTCAGCATCATGGGGATCGAGCGCGCGGGGCCCACCAGGGCCAACGCCACGAAGCCAAGCGCGACCACGCCGAACCCCCACGGCAGCAAGGGCCATTCGCCCCGCTTGTCCATGATGCGCCCGCCGAGCAGGGTGGAGCCCGCATTCGCCAACACCGGCGCCAAGATCAGCAAGCCCGCGCCGAACGCCGTCATGCCGGTTGCGCCCTCGAAGTACAGGGGGAGCAGCACGCTCATGGAGAACATGTTGACCATGGATATGACGACCAGCAGCAAAGCGGGCCAGAAGGCGCGGTTTCGCAACGGTTCAAGATCGATGAGCGGGTGGGCGCACCGCAGTTGGCGCACCACGAAGACGCTCGCCAAAACCACCGCCGCTGCCAACGAGGCAAGGGCCGCGGGAACATCGATAGTCAGCTGCACCAGCCCATAAGAAAGCGCGGTCAGCAAAACGGCGGACAGCGCCACCGAGAGCACGTCCAGATGCGCCTCGCCGGTCTCAAGGTTCTTGACGAAGAAAAAACCCAGCGCGGACAACAGCACCGTGGCGACCAAGGGAACCACGAAAATGCTATGCCAACCGAACATGGTCACCAGCGCCCCGCACACCACCGGGGCCAAAGCGGGACCGAAGGTGATGGTGCAGCTGCCGATGGAAAGATACGTGCCCAGCTTGTTCTTGGGCGTGACCGCCAGGATGGTGTTCATCATGAGCGGGATGAATATGCCCGTGCCCACCGCCTGCACCAAGCGCGCGACGAGCAGCATCTCGAAACTGCTCGCAGCCAGCCCCACCGCCGAGCCGACGAAGTTCAAAGCCGACGCGACGAAGAAAAGCAGCCGCAGGCTAAACCGGCGATACAGAAACGCCATGCACATGACCACCACGGTGGCCACGATCATGTACCCCGTCACCAGCCATTGGGCCGTTACGGAATCAACCCCGTAGTCCCCCATGATGGACACCAAGGCCATGTTGACAAGGTTCTCGTTGAACCCCGCAAGAAACGCCGCCCCGTACAACACCAGCAGCAATAGAACAAGAGATTTCCCTTGCATGAAGGAATATCCTTTCACTTTTTTTGTTTGAGGCGCGCCGCGAACCCGGTCGCATGCGCCGAGCGGCTCTATTCGCTGCGCGCTTCGTCGTCCTTTCGACACACGCAAAGCCACTTGTTTCCCGTTGCTCCGGCATACGCGCAGCCGATGCAAGACGGCTTCTCGCACGTCTGGAGCGAGCGAGGGGCGTCGCCGAACGCGTCATCGATCAAGGGATCCGAAGCGCGACCTTCGAGCGAAGATCCTTCCCAAATCGACATCGCATGCAAGACCATAAGAGCAAACTGCGTCATGCCGCGCTTCGTAGGATGGGTGCCCTCAAGAGCAACGTAGTCGCGCCCCAAAGCGCGGACGTCGGCAACGCAGCACCCGTTCGATTCGGCGGCCAGGCGAATAGCGTCGTTGTAACGATCGAGATGAACGCCCCGCAGCCGGTACGCGAACGTCGAGCGGGCAGAACCCTCGATGCGGCCGGGGCACAGCGTGCAGCACCACACTTTGGCCTGCGGATACGCAGCACGCATGCGCGCGAGCATCGCGCTGTACGCCTGACCGAACCGCTCGGCTGCATCGGCAGAAGCCAAGCTCGCCTCGGCTTCTGGAATGGCGGACAGATCAAGCATTGCAGGCAGGGCGTTTCCGCGACCCGCAGCCTGGGCGGCCGGGCCGCCCCACCCGTAATCGTTAATGCCGATGAATACAAGAATCTCATCGGGCGCAACGCCGTCTTTCGCTAGCGCCGCAATACGCTCGGCACTGTTTGCCGCAGGAAAACCCGCGCCTTCCACCATGCTTCCAGAGAACGAGCCGTTGCACAACAGCTCGCCACCGCATTGCTCGATAACCTGCGCCCACCAGGTGTCCTCCACAAGGCGAACGCCGGTTGCGTCACGACGCTCGTTCTCGTAGAACACGTCGAATCCTTCGGGGTTGCACCCCTCGAACGTGCTGATGGAGTCGCCCAGTACCGAAAACCGCTTCATATCACCCGCCATCTTTCCATGATCTCGTCTGGCGACCATGATACCGCAAGGCTCTCTTCTAGGCTCGAAAGGCAGAAGAACGAACTTGCAGCACATATATATGCTGCAAGTCGAAAGGCGAGCGTCGAACCCCGCTGGGTCAGCGCTCGCGAAAGAGCAGCGCAATAGCCCAAGGCTGCGAACAGGCAAAATAAAAAGCAGACCTAGCAGCGGCAAGAACAACGCTCCGCCCGGCATCCCCCAACCGTCAAAACCTGCCAGCGAAGGCGGTTTTCGTGTGCGCATCCCTTTACGGGCGAGCGCGGGGCCTCGTAAGCGCAGCGCCGCCTCCATCGGCAAACCCTGTCGCCGCATTGCGGCGACCTTGCTACAGCGCCACGCCCAACTGCGCAAACGCTTCATCGGAAAGCGTCGCGCCTTCAGCCGCGCACACACCAGACGCCACCTTGTTCGCAAGCGCAAGCGATTCCTCCCACGAACGGCCCGCAGCGCGCGCCGCCGCAAGCGCTCCCAGATGAGCGTCGCCCGCCCCCACGGTGTCGACCACGCGAACCGGCTCCGTTGCAACGTGAGCAAAACAAGCGCCCGGCCCTGCAAGCACAAAGGAACCGGCAGCACCCGCCGTGATGACCACGGCGTTTTCGCAAGCTGCAGCCAAAACGCGAGCCGCATCTTCAAGCGTCGAGCAACCGGTATACGCAAGGGCCTCCTGATCGTTCAGGTGCCAGATGGGGCGAAGCGCATTGATGCGCGCGTGCTTCTCCGGCCCCACGCCCAAAATGCGCGGACCGGGCGCATAGAAGAACTGGATTTCGGGATGCTCTTCAAAGAACTCGATGATAGCGTTGCCACCGGGTCCCTCGATCTCGTATCCGCTAGCAAGACCACACGAAATACGCGCGGGATCGACAGCATAGAACCACGAGCGCTCGAAGTAACGCTCGACGCCCGGCGAAGTGATCATCGTGCGCTGCCCATCAGGTTCGACCAAACACGTGCATGATCCGTTGTCGCGACCCCTCACGCGCAACGGCGCCTGCAAGCCGCGCTGCGCGAGCGCACCTTCCACAAACCCTGCGTACACGCCCTCGCCCACGGGCGCAAACAAGGTGCAGTCGGCCCCTAACTGGCGCGCAGCATTCGCAGAGTTGAACGCGCATCCGCCCACAACCGCCTGAGACGACTCGACCACAACGCCCTCTCCCGAGGCGGGCAGGTTCGAAACGCAGCACACTACGTCCACCATAATGGCCCCCACCGCCAGAACCGCGTTGCGCGCTTTCGACGCCCCCATCGCTCCCCTTTCACGTAGATCCGCCTTGATCAGCATAGTATACCGATGCCCACGCCGCTTTACCGCACAGGCGAAGCGCAAGGCGCGACCGCATGCACAAAACGAGCGCATGGGTCCGAACGGCAAAGCGGGCGACCCGAAGGCCGCCCGCTCAACAATCAATCGCTTGCGCGCTACACTTCCAGATGCTTGAACGCCTCCGGAACCTCCTTGTAGCCCTTCGATTTCACCGCGCCGATGATCAGGCCAACAACCATCCAGGAGATGCCCACCGCATAAGTCTGCAAATCAAACCCGGTGAACACGTACACCAGAATGAATATGCCAAGCCAAGGGCAAATCAGGTACTTCACCACATCGCCGAACGAAGAGCGCTTCTTTTCCTTCACGAAGAAGAACAAGAACACGGCGAAGTTCAGCAGCACGAACGACGACAGCGCGCCGAAGTTCACGAATGCCACCAGCGTGGTCATATCCAAGAACATGGGCAGAATCAAGGACACGACACCCAATGCGATAGACGCAATGTAGGGCGTCTGGAACTTCGGATGAACCTTGCCGAAGATGCGCGGGATCACGCCGTCGCGGCCCATGCTGTACAGCAGACGGGAAGAGGCGAGCTGCGCATTCATGATGTTGGCGATGCCAACGGCCACGATGTTGACCACAAGCAGCAGCTTGTACAAAACAGGACCGCCCGCCATGAGCGCCGCGTTGAAGAAGCCCATTTCGGGATCGACTTGCGAAACGTCGGGCTGAATGAGCGCGGCCACATAGGTCTGCGCCACGAACACGACCACCATGATGCACAGAGCGATGAGGATGCCCTTGCCGATGGTCTTTTCGGGCTTCACCGTTTCCTCGGCCAGCGTGGACATGCCGTCGAAGCCAAGGAACGACAGGCACGCAATGGAAACCGCCGTCGCTATAAAGTGCGCATCAACCTTACCAGGCTGATAGATGGGGTCGATCGTCAGCTGACCAGCACCGCCGCCGCCCAAAACGAAGCTCGTGCCAATAGCGATGAACGCGATAACGGCCAGGATCTCGACAACGAAGATGACCCAGTCAACGCCCTTCGTCATCTGGATGCCGCGGATGTTCACGAACGTGTTGAACACCACGAACACGGCGACCCACAAGTACCACGGGCTTCCCGGGACAAGAGCAACGCCCCAGTTCGCCACCATAACCAGCAGCAACGACGGAACGAACACGTAGTCCAGCAAGATAAGCCAACCAGCCATGAAGCCCACGTGGGGATTGATGCCGCGCTGCACGTACGAATACACCGATCCCGCAATGGGAAAGCGCTTCGACATGCGCATGTAGCTCATGGCCGTAAAGCTGATAGCCACGAAGCCTACGATGTACACGAGCGGCGTCATGCCGCCGCTGGCGATTTGGATTTCGCCGTAGATGGACTGCGGAGCAATGATAACCATGAACAGCACGCCGTACAAAACGACGTCGCGCAAAGTCATGCCCCTTCGCAGTTCTTGCTTGTAGCCGAACTGCTCGATGCTCTCTCCGGACGCTTTCGCCGGAGAATCGGTTTGAGCCGACATAGTCGGTCCCCCTTACTAACGTGCAGCCGAAGCCGCCTCTTCCTTCGCCGCTCCGCTGCACTAAAGCGCTGCAACCCAGCGCGCTTGCGCAGCAAAGCGCATCCTCGAATTATCGCGCTACCTTGTCATCGAATCCATAACTTTTTTGTAAACGGACGCTTACTTAATTGGAGCCGGGAATTCACCCGGCTCCAGCAGCGCCCTTCCCGGTAAAACTCGCTTACGGCTGCGGAACCAGCGGCGGGAACTGCGGCAACTTCGGCGTCCCAACGCGCAGGCTCAGTTGAACCTCGCAGGGCTTGCACGCCTGAGACAGCTCTACGTCGCTTTGCACCGACATGTACATATAGGTGTCGATAGCGTCCCAACCTGTAATGCGCATGAGCAAACGCTGCATCTCCTTGGAGCCGTTCATCAGGGCTTCGTCGAATTCCTGAGCACTCGCGTTCACGTACCACTTGCCATGCGGGCCGAACGTCTCGAGCACGGGCCAGTTCAACTCGAAGCCCTTGACCAGCGACACCTTAACGGTAATGTCGGCAGCGATCTCGATGCCCGTGCCGCACAGCTCGGCATCGCCCATCGTGGCGTGCACGTCGCCCATCTGGAGCAGCGCGCCCGGCACGCGCACGGGGAAGTACATGCGCGTTCCCTTAGTGATCAGCTTGTTGTCCAGGTTTCCGCCATGGGCCCCCACGAAACCGTCGATGACGTCCTCGCCGTCGGGCGCGGTTCCGATGACCCCGATCATGGGATCGATGGGGAACTTGACGCCGTTGAACTCGGCCATGCCGTCTTCGATGGGAATGATCTTGCTGCGATAATCGGTGGATTCGAACAGCGGTCCACAGTGATCGTCGGTTGCGATAACGCCCTGGTCAGCCACCTGCACGTCGTAAATGTCAACCACCAGCACGTCGCCAGGCTCGGCGCCTTCCACGTACACGGGCCCGGCTGCCGGGTTGGTGAAGCCGTACGAGAAATTCAGATCCTTCATGGTGACGTCTTCGGTAGGAATGCGCCCGGCAAAGCAATCCTGCGTTTTGAACAGCAGCACTTCCCCCGGCTGCGCGGTTGCGCACGGCGGGTTGTCCTTGGAAAACTTGATGACCTGATCTTCGATGACCTGCATGATGCCTCCTTGGGTTGACGATTCGTTCAGTATATTCCTTCAAGAAGCGGCTACGCCATGCCCAGCCAAACGGCCGCCTTCGGAGCGTACCCCATAACGAAAATGACCAGGATGAGCGTCGGAATGCCGAATTTCAGCCACGGAAGCGACCAGGCGGGGAACTTCAAACCCTTGCCCGTATCGGCTTCGGCCAGGAAGTTCTCCCAGCCCCAGCCGCTTTTCGTGACGCAGAACAGCACGAAGAACAGGCTACCCAGCGGCAACAGGTTGTTCGACACGATGAAGTCTTCAATGGACTGGATGTCGCCGATAGCCGGAACGGTCACGCCCGCTAGCACGTTGAATCCAAGGGCGCACGGCAGGCTGAGCACCGTCACCAGAATGGCCGTGCGAGCAACCGCCACCTTGCGGCTCCAACCCCACTTGTCCATAGACCAGCTGATCAGGTTCTCGAACACCGCGATGATGGTGGACAGGGCGGCAAAGCTCATGAACACGAAGAACAGCGCGCCCCACAACTGGCCCATGGGCATTTGGTTGAACACGCTCGGAAGCGTGACGAACACCAAGCCCGGACCGCTGCCCGGCTCGACCGCGAACGCGAAGCATGCAGGAAAGATGATAAGGCCGGCCATAAGGGCAACCGCCGTATCCAGGCCGCAGATGCGCAGCGCTTCGCCCGTGAGCGAGCGCTCTTTGCCGATGTAGCTGCCGAAGATCTCCATGGCAGCGATGCCCAGCGAGAGCGTGAAGAACGCCTGGCCCATGGCCGCGTACACGGCATCGCCGAACGTAGCCCATTGTTCCGCAGGAGTTGCCCCGGCGAACAGCTTGCCAAAGTCGGGGATCAGGTAGAACTCAAGGCCCTCCAAGCCACCCGGCAGCGTAACGGCACGCGCCACCAGCACCACCATGATGCCCAGAAGGCACACCATCATCACCTTGGTGATGCGCTCGACGCCTTTCTGCAAGCCCAGGCTGCATACCAAGAAACCCAAAACGATGACCACCAGCATCCAGCCCACCAATTCGGTGGGGTTTGCCAGCATGTCGTTGAACACTTGGCCGACGCCCGCGCTATCAAGGCCGTTGAACGCACCGGTTCCCATTTTCACCACGAAGGACAACATCCAGCCGCCCACCGTGGTGTAGAACATCATGAGCACCATGCACCCGATGTAGCCCCACCACGAGAACCAATGCCACTTCCGCGAAGGCTGCAGCGTGTCGAACGCAAGCGCCGCGCTCTTTTGGCTGGCGCGGCCCACGGCGAACTCCATGACCATGACGGGCAGACCCAGAATTATCAAAAAGACCAGGTACATGAGCACGAAGGCCGCGCCGCCGTACTCGCCTACAATGTAGGGAAAACGCCAGACGTTTCCCAAGCCGATAGCGCATCCGGCGCTGATCAGGATAAAACCCAACCGCGACGCAAATCGCTCACGGTCGGCGGTTTGCACGCCGCCCGTCCCCTTGCCCTCGCTCATACCACGCTCCTCTTGCAGATATTTGCACGCAACTGCTTGTTAGCAAAACGCTGCAATTGTCGCGCAAAAAAGTGGGAGAACCTGGCTGCAAGCCGCAATGTGCCTGATCGATCGGGCGAAACGACCGAGACAACCTGCGCGGTCGGGAGGGCGGCGGGCCGGAGACCGGGGTTGGAGGCTGGGCAGCAGCCGAAGACGGAGGCGGGGAGCGTCCACAATCGAGGGCGGAGGCGCGGTTGAAAGCGGGACGTGCTCTAGCGCAGGTCTTTCGAGGCTTGCGCGAGCCTGCGCTCGATGACCAGGTCGCCAACGCCCTTCACGATAAGCAGCACGCCAAGCATCAGGACGAATGCCGCCGTGGTTTCGAAGGGGTTGACCACGATAACCACGCCGCCGATGGCCACGGCGGCGCTTATCACCAGCGAAGCGATCCACGTGCTGCCCTGATATGCGCGCAGCTCGATGGAGCGAATCGCGTTCACAACACCGCCGACAAGCAGCAGAATGCCCAAGATCAGCGAGAAGAACCCGGCAACGGCCTGCGGAAACAAAAACACGAGCAGCGCCAAGACCAGCAGTACGACCGCGCTCGTAAGCACTCCGGCAGACCGGTAACGACCGCTCGAGGAACGAAAGTAGGAAAACAGCGACGCGGCACCGGAAACAGCAAGGTACAAAGCCAGCAGGTAGACCACGGTAAGTACCGTCGCCCCCGGCCAAAACGCCAAAAGCAAACCCAGCGCAATGGACAGAACAGCCTGCACCAAAATATTGGAACGGATTACGTCGATGAACGACTTCATAACTTGCCTCCATCTGATTGGCGATTTGTCGAGCTACCTGCATAATACCCCCGGATGAACGTACGACATGAAACTGATGAACGGCGGTTTTCTTCACGCAACGCGCCTCAACAAGCAGAACCTTGCTGGAGAACGCGCTGCACCAGACCGGGTGCGTCGCGTCGACACTTAACGCAGAGAATCCGAAGCCAACTCTCGCCTGACTGAATTGAGGCTATTCGCCTGCTACGCATCGAGCCGAACTCGTGCGCCCATACGCAGTGAACACCACGCCGATCCAGTCGAAGCCGCATCCCAATTATGAACATTTTATGAATTGCTAGAAATCGTTTGCTTCTTATGATGAATGCTAGTAATATTCATTTTCGCCGCTTTTCCTGTTTGAAGGCACTTCGGGCAGGAAGGGTAGGCGCAACACAATGTTGCGGGGTGGAGCAGTCTGGTAGCTCGCCGGGCTCATAACCCACGTCGCAGCATTGAAAATTGAAGAAGAGCACTCACACATTGCGGGGTGGAGCAGTCTGGTAGCTCGTCGGGCTCATAACCCGAAGGTCGTCGGTTCGAATCCGGCCCCCGCGACCAAAAACAAGCGAATGACCTGCGGAAATGCAGGTCATTTTTATTTGCGGGGGGAATTTTTCGGTCGGAAAAGTTTACCCCGCAGCCCCTTTTCGGGGTCAGGAAGAGGGGTCTCGGAAGTCCGATTCAACGGGTTTCCGAGACCCCTTTATCTATTTCGGGGATAATCTCGCGGGGGAATTCGGGGGGAATGTTCTCGGGATTTCGCGGGAAAAGGGGGGAATGTCGCCGTCAGGGGGGAATTGCGGAAACCCAACCCGCGTCGCGTCGAAACGGCCTCCGAAGCGCCGAAAAGCACCGATTCCCCCGCGCCGTCACCTCGCCCTGCCGAAGGCGTGAAGGCACGTGTTCCGACCGCTCGCCGTGTGGATTTAATGGCTAATGGCCATAGCAGACTCTAGCGGACTATCCGCGTTTTCCGCGACTTGCCGCTAAGCGCCGCAGCCTGTAAAAACCCAAGCCACCGAAGCGACGCCGCCCCATTCGAGCGTGGGCGGCGCTCCTTATTCGGAGTGATGACCGATTATCTTGCAATCATAAGAGCATGCCATGACAAGGAGGAAGCATCCGCAGCTGCGCAAAGGTGGCAGGCGAGCACGCGCATGGTAGCTTTTGAGCTATGCGACCATAAACCGAAATACGCACGGGGACCCGTTCGATTTGTCTCGTGCATCTTCGGAGCCGCTCATTGCGGGAAAGTGGCACCGAGCTTGACGACAACGAAGTCGCCGCGATCCATTATCGAATCTGGCTCAGGCCAATCGGGGAGCTCGACATCATGCCAGGCGTATTCCGGAATCGCAGCAACGTCGGGCTCGACGAGAGGACAGCCGCACCACTCGAAAAACGCAAACAGTTCAGACTGGCTTCCGAAAGCGCCTTGTGCCCATGTTATGTACTCGTTTAATTGTTGCACTTTAAGACACTTGTCGTATTCGAGATGAACCCTGCCAAAATTGTGCGCAGATTCGAGAAGAACGGCGCGCATGTCGTCGCTGGAAACATATGCAGCGTCTTCCCAAGTGCCGTCGAGGTGAAACTTTCCGACAAAGATAACGGGTTTGTGCTCGATCCCCCTCTTGTGCAGATCATCGGAAATCGCCTGCACGATGCCGCGTTCTTGCACATAACGCTCCCAATCGACCATGAACCAGTGATTGGTGTCCACTATCTGCAAGACTATCAGCAAACAGCACAGCGCTTCCGATAGGGCAATCGAAACGCGCTTCGCTCGATGGGTCGGCGGATGCAGTTGGGAAAAGCACATCGCGCCAATACACGCTACGAAAAAGGGGACGACTTGAGCGGTTCGATAGGGAGCGGCCGCTCCGCTCAATAGCGAGATCGACACAAGGGATAGAAGCATTCCCATGTAGAGCACGGGGCGCACGGGTAACCGGGTTCGCCACGCTTCCGCCGCAGCCAGTACCAACGCCGCGAAGCAGGCGAGCACGAGAACGGCGATCGGAAGGTAGAACAACCCCATGACGCCGTAATCGAAGAGCCACTCCCTCAACACCTCCCCCATTCCGGATCCCGTCGCGATGCCCACAACGTTGCTCGCGTTATGCGAATGTTCGATGCCAAGCGCGGCGATAAGCCCTTCCGAAATCGCCCATTCGGCCACAACCGCAACCGCAAGCGTCAGTGCCGCACGACATCCGTCAATGGCCGCCTCTCGAAGCTGAAGCCTGACGGGGAGGTCTACACGATTGCACAATATGAGAACGAACATGGTCGCGCACATGTACACGCTTGCGACCGATTCGTACCACGATATGCCGAAAACGAGCAGAGCGATGGCGATTGCGCAGTACAGGAGCATGCGGACGGTACTGGACGTGCGGGCAGATGTTAACGCAATCGCAACGGCGGCGATAAGGGACCCGAATCCGATGGCAACGCTGAGACCGGCATACGAGAAGGATTCCGTGACGAGGGGGCACGAAAGGTAGAGAGCCGAGAACACCGTTGCAGATGCGACCGAGAAACGCCCATTTGACCTCGACACGAACAAGGCGCTGAACGCAAGGGCGGATGCGGTGTGTGCCACTATCCCGAACACGTCCGCCACCGGGGGCACATTTCCGTCAATGCCGCACAACATGCTTATCAAGGGCCAGGTGAAGCGCCCCTGGGCTATCAGCTCTCCGGAGAAGTAACGCCATCCCGAGAGATCATCGACGTTGATGGCGTAATGAGTGAGAAAGAAAGCGAAGCTGGCGATTGCCACGATGATGGTCGGCACGAGATAACGCCACGAACATACGAGCTGGCGTAGCGCCTGGGCAAAGCTCAGATGGACGTCGGCTTCGGCTACAAGGACCGATGGTTTTTTGACCCCGTTCTTCATCGCGCAGAGACGCTCATTACCCGGGCAAGCTCGTCACGTGGCAAGAAGGGTGCAAGGTCTTCGAGAGGCAGGGAAACCAGAGTCCCGTCCTCCAAGCGCGTGGTCGCCGATTTCGGCTCGAAGGGTTGATCGGTAGAGGTCATGACCTCGCAAATGACGGGGCCATCCATCGAGAGCGCCCTGTCGATTGAGCATGCCAGCTCATCATTGCCCTCGCAGAACACGTAGGGTATTCCATATGCATATGCGATCTTGGACATATCGGGGAAACTGATGTCCCCGCTATCAGGCCCGATGCCCACGTAATGGCCACCGAAGACGTTGTCCTGAGTTTGCCGTATGGAATGATAGCCCTGATTGTTCACTATGAATATCTTGATGGGAAGGCGATGGTGCACTATGACCTGAAGCTCCTGAAGGTTGAACTGGATCCCGCCGTCGCCGGTGAACAGTATCGTGTCAGGGGCCAGCGCGCCGTCCTTATCAGCGCCCGCCATCTCCCTCTGGGCGATGCAAGCGCCGATAGCCGCGGGAAGATCGTATCCGAGCGAAGCCACTGCGCTGCTGAGGATGAAACGTGAACCTTTTTGGATGCGGTATCCCTGCGCACCCGCAACGCTCGTCGCTCCGCTTCCCGCTACCGTTACCTGATCGGTCCCGAGATGCAAGCTCAATTCATCGATGAGGGCGTAGAGGTTCGCGGGTCTTTTCTGCAGGCGGTGGCGCTCGAGCAGGACGGGATAGTCGCGCTTCCATGCGCGACACGTTTCCATCCAGTCGTTGCGCGTGGGGGATATCGCCCCTGAGGCACGGCGTCGCAAGAGCGCCACCTCAAGCTTCTCGAGCAAATCACGAGCATCCGACCAGACGGGCGTCTCCACATGTACAGTGGGTTTTCGCAGCTCGTCGGCGCAGATGTCGCTCATGATCACATGGGCGCGCGGCGCCCAAGCCTTCGCGTCGAAGCCAACCTGCCGGATGCCGAGACGGGTGCCCACGGCAAGGATCGCATCGGCGTTTTGAATGGCGAAGTTCCCCGGCCGGTCGCCCACGATGCCTGCGCGACCGATGAAAAGCGGGTGATCGTCTTCCACGAGGTCGATGCTGTCCCAGCAAGTGACAACGGGAATGCCGAGCAGATTCGCAACACGGCGAAACACGTCGAAGGCGCCGGCAAGGCGAATCCCGTTTCCCACGTTGAACACGGGGCGCTCCGCGTGTTCTAGGATTTCGAGGATAGCCTCGACCGTGTCCTCCTCCACTGGCGGAGGCAATTGCTCGTCATGCGCTTCCGCAGCGAAACCGACGAGCTCGTCCGCGTCGATGTAGGCGCCTTGGACGTCTAACGGTATATCGAGCCAACAAGGACCTGGCCTCCCGCTCGTCGCCAGATGGAGGGCTTTTTCAAGGCAATACCGTATGTTCTTTGGGTTCATGACCATTTCACAGTATTTCGTCATGGAGCTTGCGCAGGAGCATATGTCGAATTCCTGATCGCCCAGCGAGCGGATCGCAAGCCCCGAATTGCGTGTCGTGAAGTTCGTGCGGACCTGCCCTGATAGAACCAACATCGGAATGGAATCAAGCCATGCCCCCAAAACCCCCGTCAACGCGTTCGTGCCCCCAGGGCCGGTTGTCACGCATACCGCAGCGATGCGGTTGTCGATACGCGCGTAGGCCTCTGCGGCTATGGCGCTTGCCTGCTCGTGATGATTGAAAATGCAGGCAAGGCCCTGCTGATGCCCGAACGAATCGTCGAGATACATCGCGCCGCCACCGACCACCATGAAGCAATGGCGAATGCCGTGATCCACGAGGAATTGGGCGATGTAATCGGATACTTTGACTCTCATCTGCCTTCTCCTTGCGTCGATTCCCCGCCCCCGTCCGTTGCGCGTCCGTCCTCGAGGGGGTTACGTTGCTGCGCATCGACGCGTGCGCTCGCATCGGGTTGCGCGCATTCGAAATTCAACCGTTCCTGCTCTATCACAAGCGGCCTGTGCATCACCCGCGTGTTCACGCTCATCACGTACTCTCCCATGAGCCCTAGATAGAACAGCTGGGCAGATCCAAGCACCAAGACCACGAGCAGCAACAAGATGGGGCCCGCCGGCAAAACGCCCGGCTCCAGCACCATCAGCACAAGGAAGACCACCGCGGCAATCAAGCTGGCGATTCCAAGCCCGCAACCCAAAAGCGTGGCAGACCGCAACCCGGATTTCGTATAACTGGTAAACGACAGCATGGCGGCGTCGTAGAGGGTGCCGAACCCATTATGGGTTTTCCCGCTGCGCCGCTTCCGCTGGGTGTAGGGAACATCTTTGCGGCGAAACCCAAGCTCGGCGACGATTCCCCTGAGGAACGGCGTGGGGTCGTCGAGATTGCGCATCACGTCGAGGACACTGTCATCATACAAGCCGAATCCCGTGAAATGCTCGATTTGATTGATTTCGCTCATGGACTGCATGGCGCGGTAATACCGCGTACGCAACCAGCGGAGCGCGCGATTCTCGTCGCTTGCCGTCTTGATACCGCATACGATGAGGCAACCCTGCTACCAAGCTTCGACGAACGTTTCGATCAGCTCGACGGGATCCTGAAAATCGCAGCACATGAGCACTGCGCAGTCCCCAGTCGCCTCACACAGGCCATGATACGGCGAGTTGAACTGCCCGAAGTTCCGAGCGTTGAGGATCGCCTTCACTCTGGAATCCCGGGCGCACAGCAACCTGACCCGATCCCGCGTGCCATCGGTGGAGCAATTATCGATGAAGATCAACTCGTATCCGTATTGGGGAAGCCGGCTTGCCATGTGGTCGGTTACAGCCTCGTACATGGGGACGACGTTTGCCAATTCGTTGTAGCAGCAGATGACGATGGAAATCGTTTTCATCGCAGTTGCCCCCCTCTGTGCGCAACGCACCAGTCGACGGTGCGGCGTATGCCCGTTTCAAACGGCACACGCGGAACGAACCCCGTGTCCGCGAACAGGGCTGAGACGTCGGCTTCGAGGTGCGTTGCCCGAGACGGCGCTTGCGCGATCTCGCCGAACCGCAATTCGACGGCGGGATTGACGGCATCGCGTATCATCTCGACGTAATCCGCAAGCGGACGGGCGATTCCGCTGCCCACGCAATACACGGCACCGTCGCGACCCTGCTCGCAAATACAGCGTAGCGCGAGAGCGGCGTCATCGCGAAACAGGTAATCCCATAGCTGGTCGCATGATGTGAGTCTGGGAGAACGCCCCTCGAGCAGGGCGTGCACGACCGACATCACCAAGGTGTCCTCATGATCGCACGGCCCATAGACGCTGAAGAGACGGGCCCATATATGTCTCATTCCGAGCTCGCGTGCGCGCAGGCGCGAGAAATGGCAGGCGCCGAGCTTGGCGGCACCGTAGAAGGTTGTGGGGATCGTCGGAGAATCGGGAGCAAGCACCCCATCGGCGTTGCCGTATTCAGCCTGCGATCCGACGCCGATAAAAGAAGTGCATCCTAACGATGCCGCCACTTCGACCGCGGCGAGCGTCGAGCTGATATTGGCGATCTGGGCTTTTGCATCCGCGCGCTGAACTCGTGCCGTACCCTGCCATCCGCAGTGGAGAAACACGTCGCAAGGAGCGTCGATCATCGTGGCGAGTCGGCCGGTGTCCGCAAGGTCGCACGGCACGACGTGAGCGCCATTATGTTCGAGCTCCTTCCCCCTCGTCGAGCCGGGGCGCACAATCGCATGCACCTGGTATCCCGAATCGAGCAACTCTGAGACAAGCGCATCGCCAATGAAGCCACCCGCTCCGGTTATCACGGCAGACGTTGCCGGCACGCGTTCGTTCACTGCCCCATCACCGCCGCACGACTCATATCAGCCATGAAGTCGAGCCGGCGGTCGGTCATGCCGGGATACACGCCCACCCAGAAGGTGTCGCGCATGATGCGATCCGTCGTCTCAAGCCCCCCGACACG
>ENA-OQNO01000367-OQNO01000367.1-human-gut-metagenome-genome-assembly--contig:-NODE-367-length-45874-cov-4.662076_pt1 | contig 45874 bp, 40 predicted proteins | sample MGYA00242629_ERZ504880 | MGnify/ENA primary metagenome ERZ504880 (study PRJEB26092, sample SAMD00036377) | human gut metagenome | host: Homo sapiens | study: EMG produced TPA metagenomics assembly of... | reverse complement strand
GATGGCTTCCAGTAATTATTTTAAGGGATTCCATAAGTCATCCTCAGACATGGCTGTGTACGCGGATACCACCTGTTTCAGTCCGTCTCTCTTATAACTTGAATCCCAGCCCGGAAGCGTTAAATCGCTGTCACTCTCAAGAGGATTGACCTTGTCTACCTGATCCTGATAATATACAAGCGAGGTGGAACCGTCAGCCAGTTCATGGTCCAGCTGTGTTCTTGTCCAGTCGAATACTGGCATGAAATTGTAACAGATGCATTTGATGCCCGCTTCTGCAACGCGGCGGATATTTTCACAGTAATTGGCGATATACTGGTCTCTCGATGGCTTTCCCAGCTTGATGTCCTCATGAACCGGAATGCTCTCGATCACCTCAAACGCAAGGCCCGCATCCTCGGTTTCTTTTTTAAGCTTTGCAATGCTTTCATTGCTCCATACCTCGCCGACCGGAACGTCATATACGGCCGTTACGATGGAATACATGCCCGGGATCTGGCGAATCTGCTCCAGCGTTACCTTGTCATCGTCTCCGTACCATCTGAATGATAATTTCATGATAAACCTCCTTGAATATTAGAAATTTGTCTGCAGCCCGTCTTCTCGCTGCCTCATGTCCTTAGTATAACAAATTCTGTTTTGAATACCATGGATTTAGTTGCCGTTCACATTGCAAAAGTTGCGGTTCTCTACTATACTATAGCTAAGGAACAGGATGCTTCACACACTGTCTTTGGAGGTTTTCACATGAAAAAAGAATTATCTACCGGTTTTAATACCAGACAATACATGAATTCCGGGGAATTTGAGGTATTTTTTTACAATGACATCGATCTCGATCATGTGGTGAATCATACCCATCACTATTATGAGATCTATTTTTTCCTGAACGGAGACGTGACCTATGAGGTGGACGGGAACCGGTACGAGCTGCAGTACGGCGACTATTTAATGATCCCGCCGGAGACGAGGCACCATCCCATCTTCCATTCCACCGGACAGGACTACCGCAGGTTCGTGCTCTGGATCAGCCGCCCCTATTACGAGGCGCTGGTGGCCAGATCTGAGGATTTTGCCTACAGCTTCCGTCAGGTGGAGGAAAAAAAGCAGTACCATTTCCGGACGGACTTTATCATCTTTCAGGATCTCCAGGGACGACTTCTGGACATGATTGAGGAGATGAGGGGGAACAAACCGTTTCGTGAGACCTCCGCCCATTTAATGGTCTGTTCCTTCCTGCTCCATTTAAACCGGATTACCTACGACTCCCTGCACCAGGTTCCCGCTGTCTATGAAAATGTGCTCTATTTAAATGTCTGCGATTATATCAACAACCATTTAGATGAGGATCTGTCCCTTGACCACCTGGCGTCATTTTTCTATGCAAGCAAATACCATATTTCCCACGTGTTCAAGGACAACATGGGAATCTCTCTGCACCAGTACATCTTGAAGAAGCGTCTTCAGGCAAGCAAAAATGGAATCCTGTCAGGGATTCCATTTGGTGAGCTGTACCATCAGTATGGTTTTTCAGATTATACCAGTTTTTACCGTGCGTTTAAAAAGGAATTCGGCCTCTCGCCGAAGGAATTCAGGGAGCAGAAGTCCCTTCCGGAGGGGTATTGAGCGGTCGCCGGGAAGCCCGGCTACCGGCTCACTTTCTCCCACCTGTCCCCGGTCCGGACATAGGTCACACTGCTTCCATCCTTTTGTGTCAGAAGGACGGAGTCCTCCTCCGTTCCCCAGCTGATGGAAGCCAGATCCCTGACCAGATACAGATCGGGACACTGGTAGATGGGCTCGCCGCTTTCCACATCCCGGACTGTAAAGCCCGCGTAGACCTTACCCAGCAGCGTCTTCGTCTCTGAGGTCAGCAGAAGTCCGTTTTTCTCCTCTGCCGTCGTCTCAAATTCCGTCGCCTCGCTGCTGCGGTACGTGTGGTACTCATCATAGATATTCATGCCTATGATGATACCTGCCGCCACCAGGACCACCGCGACCGCCAGTATAACCGGTAGCCGCCTCTTATGAACGGCCCCGTACGTTTTAACAACCTTTGATTTTTTGTTCATCCGAACACTCCCTGTATAAGCACCATGTAGATCACGGTTCCCGCTCCGATGCTCAGAAGTGAATTGCCCTTCCATACATGGAGAAGCACGATCGCCGCGACCGATATTATCTCCGGCAGCGCATGCGGCCAGGAAATAAAATTAACGCCTTTTAAACAGTATACCACCAAAAGCCCGATTGTAGCATAGGGAAGTGTTGTTCCCAGAAAACTGATATATTCAGGAGTCTTCTTTCCTGCCGGAAACAGAATAAAGGGAAGGAATCTTGTGAGCAGTGTGGCCGCCGCCATCACAGCTATAATCACGATTCCCTGTACCGTATGTCCGCTCATGGTTCCATCTCCTTTCCGTTCTTCTTATAATCCCATGTGATCGCAGCCAGAATCAGAATCATGGCCGGTATGATAAATGCGCTCTGGCCAAAGATCAGTACGCAGAGCGCCGATGCCGCCACGCCGGTCAATGCGGCCTTATGGCCGTTGCCCGACTTCCACTGGTCTGTAAATATGACGACAAACAGCGCAGTCAGCGCAAAATCCAGTCCTGTCGTATCAAATGTAATCAGACTCCCCAGCAGCACACCGATGACGGTTCCCGCCACCCAGTAGCACTGGTCCAGGATGGAGATCCAGAAGCAGACCCAGTATCTCGGAATGCTCTTCGGCGGCTCCTCATGGCATACGATGGAAAATGTCTCATCCGTCAGTGCAAAGATGAGATACGGCTTTAATTTCCCCGCGTCACGGTACTTGTCCAGCATGGAAAGGCCATAAAAGAGATGCCTGGCATTCAGCATCAGGGACATTAAAAATGCGTAAATGGGATTCACCATCGCCGTCAGAAATGTAATTCCCAGATACTGCAGGCTCCCCGCGTAGACAAACACGCTGATGGCGAGGGCCCACCAGATACCGAAGCCGTTGATGTTCATTAAAATTCCATAGGCGGTTCCCAGCACAAGATATCCCGCCATCACCGGCACCGTCCTGGGAAACGCGTACTTCAAAGCTCTTATTCTTTCTTGATATTCCATGTGTTCTCACCTGTTCACTTGCTTTTTTTATGTATATTGTTTACTATATTAATGTAGAAAAGTGATTTTGTCAAATACAGGAGGTTTACGATGGATTTGATTTCCCAATATGATTCCTGCACGCTCTGTCCCAGGAGCTGTATGGCCGACCGCCGCACCGCTGGAGCGAAGGGCTTCTGTGGCTGCGGTGATACCGTCATGGCAGCCCGGGCGGCCCTTCACCAGTGGGAGGAGCCGTGGATCAGCGGAATCCACGGAAGCGGCACAGTATTTTTCACCGGATGTACCCTTCGCTGCTGCTTCTGCCAGAATTACCCCATCAGTCAGGAGGGACTGGGAAAGGAGCTCACGGTCCGGCAGCTTGGCGATATCTTTCTTCGCCTTCAGGATGAAGGCGCTCACAATATCAATCTCGTCACCGCCACCCAGTATCTCCCCTCTGTCATCCCCGCCCTGGATCTCGTAAAGCCCAGGCTTTCTATCCCCGTAGTCTATAACTGCGGCGGCTACGAACGGACAGAGGTGGTAGAAGCCCTTAAGGGCTACGTGGACATCTGGCTGCCCGATTTGAAATACTACAGTTCCCGGCTGTCCGCCCGCTACAGCAAGGCGCCGGACTACTTTGAAAAGGCATCGGCCGCCATTCTGCAGATGATCCGGCAGACCGGGACGCCCGAATTCACTTCCTTTCAGGATCCGGAAACCCCCGATGCCCCCGCATGCACACTGATGAAAAAGGGAGTCATCATACGCCACATGGTGCTGCCCGGGGCGAAGGACGATTCCATGTTGCTGCTGCACTGGATGAAGGATCATCTTCCGGAAGGGAAATTCGATGTGAGCCTGATGAGCCAGTACACCCCATTTTATAACAGCGGCAGTTTCCCGGAGATCAACCGCCGAATTACATCGTATGAGTACTATAAGGTCGTTGATACCGCCATCGAGCTGGGACTTGTCCATGGGTTTATGCAGGAAAAAAGCAGCGCAAAGGAGGAATATACGCCGCCGTTTGATTTGGAAGGGCTGGAGTAGGCTGTTTTTATAAGATTATGTACATAATCGAGTAGGAGGGAGTGATTAACTCCCGTCCTCTCACACCACCGTGCATACCGTTCGGTACACGGCGGTTTCAACAGTTGACGTGCACGGACTGATAGGCTGTGGCTAAATCATAATAGCCACTGTTTATCAGTCTTTCTTTTGTCATTGCCATATTTACCGCTACCGTTTGTGTGGTAAACCAATAGCCTCTTCGGCTGTTCCCTGCCTTCCATGCCAATTCTTTCGGCACTCCCATTTTCAGCAGGTTCTTTACCTTCGTTTTCGGTTTCTTCCATTGTTTCCATATACACATTCGGATTCTGTGATATAGCCATTGGTTCAGTCCCTCTATTCGGTTCTTCATATCTGCTACTCCATAATAATTCAGCCAGCCCCGCATATACACCTTTATCTTTTCTAACGATGGGCGTATGCTCTGAACAGACCTTCGGGAACTAAGGTCTTTCAGTTTTGACTTCATTTTCTTCCATGACTTCCCATGAACCCGGACATAAATGCCCTTTCCGTTCTTTCCCAATGTGAAGCCAGGGAACTTAAAATTTCGGATTGCAAATACACTTACTACACGGCTTTTCTTCTGGTTCACCTGCAATTTCAGCGTCCCTTCCAGATATTTCGTGCTTGTTTCCAGAAGTCTCTTTGCGGCTCTCTCACTTTTAGCTAACAATACTATATCATCTGCGTAACGTACAAAAGCCACTCCTCGTTTCTCGTACTCCTGGTCGAACTCGTTCAGATAGACATTTGCCAGCAGCGGGGATAGATTTCCTCCTTGCGGCGATCCTTCCTCTGTCTCCATGACTATACCGTTTTCCATGACACCACTCTTTAGGTATCTCTTTATCCATTGGATAACCCTTTCGTCCTTTACATCTCTGCGCAGGATATTTAATAGCATTTCTTGGTTCAGAGTATCAAAGTATTTCGACAGGTCCAATGCAACGGCATGGGTGTATCCCTGTTCTGCATACTCTTTTACCTTTAAAATGGCGTCCCTGGCGCTTCTTCCCGGCCGATACCCATAGCTGTTCTCCGAGAACAGCGCCTCATAGACTGGCATTAACTGCTGTCCTATGGCTTGCTGGAAGATACGGTCTTTCACGGTTGGAATGCCCAGCTTTCGCATTCCTCCCTCTGGCTTGGGAATCTCTACTCGTCTTACTGGGTCGGGGGTGTATTTTCCCCTTTTGATTCTCTCTATCAGTTCCTTTTGATTTTCCCTTAGGCAGTCACCTGTTTCCTCTACGGTCATTCCGTCGATTCCCGGCGCTCCCTTATTCGCCTTTACTCTCTTAAAAGCTCTGTTTAAGTTGTCCTTATTCAGTATCTTCTCTAAGAGTTCCGGCTGTGCACTGTCTCTTTCCTTCCATATCCGGCGGAAAGAACGGTGCGCTCTCACATACCCTTCACGTTCCGCGCTGTCTCTTTGTGAGCAGCTATCTCTGTTTTCTGTACCCAATGTTCTTTCCTCCTTTCCCGGTTGTACTAAAGACTCCTGTTGATTCGGTCCTTCGTCTCTCGACTACTACGACCTCTGCTGACTTCTGTACGTTCAGCACTACCTCACGATAGTGGTTATCCCTTTCAGGACATTCCGCACAGACCTCCCCGGGTACCACACGTTTCTTTCTCTCCATCTATCTGCCACATTTACCATACATGATTCCGTGTGGTTATTGGGCTTCGACTTGTTTGGCAGCCTTACCCTCACGCATGGCCTGATGTGATTTCTGTTCGTCAGACCAGAGATTTGCCCATGGGTTAGTATGTTCCCCATATCCAGCTTCCTTCAGATTCCACCTCACGGTGGACACCCTTGCCTTCGGCTATATCCTTCCCACCACCGGGCGGATTCCGGACTTGCACCGGTTAGAAACGTGCGCCGCCGGGCGCACCAAAAACAGCGGCAGAAAGAGCTGCCAACTCTCTCTGCCGCCACCTGCGCATCTTCCTACTGCCTGTTTTCCTGTTTCGGCGGGCGGTTCACTGCCAGCGGAAGATTAATTCCCATGGGGTTTAAGATAACACCGATGGCATCCCCTGCCAGTACCTGGGAGACCTTTTCCGCCGGAACGATTACCGGCCGCAGCTGGTCTTCCCGGTTAAATTTCTGAAATTCCAGAATATCTGTAAATGCCGCCTGATAGACATCCCAATTTTTCATCTTTACAAGAGGGATTCCATTGCCTTCCTTCTGTATGGCCAGTATGAAATTGCCCTTGCGGAAATGCATCTCAATCTCTTCCTGCAGCTCCATAAGTTTGGAATTCATCTCCGGCCCCGGCTGTCTTCTCGCCTCCTGCATATAATACAGGGCAGTCAAGTGCAGCGCCGGATTCTCCACCCAGACTTTTCCTTCCTCGCCGGGCTCGTCTCCTCTCCGTCTGACAAAGTCCTCCAGCTGGATGAGTTCTTCCTTCCCGGAATCTTCAAGGGAAATCGCGTTGACCCCCATTGTGTATAAATTTGTATAGAACAAAAGCAGCTGTTTATTTTCCAGTTTTACAACGCTCACCGGAATCTTTTCCGCCGCCAGGCTCTTTGCCCTGGCTTCTGCTTCCTCCGGTTTAAAAAACACCAGCACCTCATCGTCAAATGTCTCCGGATCACACACAACATACGGCAGCTTCGTACATGCAGAAACCACTACATACAGGGCCTTCGTGTCTCTCAAACGCCCCAGTACCGCCTGCTTGTCTGTCTGTGCGCCATTCTTTCCTTCGTTATCCATGGGTATTTCTCCTTCTCTCTGATCAATCCTGTCGTTCCGCTTCGCCATGATCCGGCTTAAGCCTCATCCTTCTTTGTCATCGCTTCCCGTTCCTTCTTAAGCTCTTCGTACAGAGCGTAAAAAGTCCAGCCGCAGTTCGTCTCCGTGACCACTGCCTTTAACTCAACCTTCGGCACACCGGCCCGGCGCAGTCCCGCGAGCAGCTCGTCGATCCGCCGGTTCGTAAAATTCTTCATAACCAGCATCTCTTCCTCCAGCTCCGGAAGCACAGTTCCCTCTTCCGTCTCCCGCTCGTCAAATCCGTCGAAACCCGCCAGATAACCAACCGTCTGCCCGGTCTGTTCCGGTGTAATATTCTTTATCCGGATGCCCATGCGGATCAGAACACCCTTTAATTTTGCCGCTTTCGACGCGTTGCCAGCCTCTTTCTCTCTCTCCGGCTGATAATACAGAACCATCTCTTTCGCCGCCATGCCTCTTCCTCCTGTTCCTACAGCAGATGTTTTCTTAATTCTTCCCCGCTCAGAGGGCTTAAATACGCAGGCGCGATATCAAATACCGTTTTACAGCCCGCCGCGCCTTCCTTACTCAGACGGTAAGCCGCTCTCGCATACGCCACGATAACGGAGGCCGTGAACTCAGGGTTCGAATCCAGCTTCAGGCTGTACTCAATCACATGGCTGTGCTCATTCTCCCATCCCGTCTTTCCGGTGCGTATCACAAAGCCTCCGTGAGGAATTCCCTTATGATCTCTCATGAGCTCTTCCTCACTGATAAACCGGACCGTCGTATCGTAATCGGCGAAATAGTTGGGCATCGTCACGATCTCTTCCTCGATCCGCTTTAAATCAGCCCCTTCTTCCGCCACTACAAAGCACTCTCTCGTATGCTTCTGTCTCGTAGTCAGCTCCGGATTCTCTCCATCTCTCACAGCCTTCAGCGCGGCCTCAACCGGCACCGTATACTGTCTGGCGTCCTTCACGCCTTCCACACGGCGAATCGCATCAGAATGCCCCTGACTGACTCCCCGGCCCCAGAAGGTATAATCGCTGCCCTCCGGCAGAACGGCATTGCCATACAGACGATTCAGGGAAAACATTCCCGGGTCCCAGCCCACAGAGATAATTCCCACGTGACCGCCCTCCTTCGCCGCCGCGTCCACCGCCTCAAAATGCTCCGGTATCCTGGCATGTGTATCAAAACTGTCAACGACATTAAAACACTTTGCAAACTGCGGCGTCTGAACCGGCAGATCTGTAGCACTACCGCCGCATAAGATCATCACATCGATCTCTTCCTTCATGGACTCCGCCTCCTGGACAGAACAAACCTTCACCCCGGGCGTCAGAATGTTCAAAGACTCTTTATCTCTCCTCGTAAAGACTGCCGCCAATTCCATATCCGGGTTATGCTTAACCGCGCACTCCACGCCCTTACCGAGATTTCCATATCCTAATATACCAATTTTGATTGTCATATTCGTACTTCCTCTCCTTGTCATGAACTATCTAAAAGCTATCCCCATTATAACCTGCCTGTCCCTCATATGTAAATTGCTTTTTTAAGCCCCCACAAAAAACAAAGCCGCATGGTGTCCAACCGGCACCCCATGCGGCTCCTAACTTTCAACCTTCACTTCTCTGCTACCAATCCCAACTTTAACATCAGGCCAGTGCGGCCTCTTCCTCCGGCATCTCTAATGCGGTCGTCTCATACTTGTCCAGGATTACTCTCTGAATCATGTCACGGGTATTCGAATTAATCGGGTGTGCGATGTCGCGGTATTCTCCGTCTGCCGCCTTGCGGCTCGGCATGGCGATAAACAACCCCTTTTCTCCCTCAATTACTTTGATATCATGGATTACAAATTCATTATCCAGTGTAATTGATACGATGGCCTTCATCTTTCCTTCTTTTTCGATACGTCTTACCCTAACATCTGTAATCTGCATGTCAAAACCCCTTCCCGTCACATTACCTATAATGTGTATCTTTCGTTTTTCTCTACGACAATTTTAATATTGTCCGGTGTACCTATGTAAGTCGTATTGGCGCGGATTGTATCCCGGCTTTCTACTATGCAGTTCTCAATAACCGTGTTGTCCCCAATATACACATCATTTAAAATGATGGAATTCTTAATCACACAGTTATTGCCGATATAGGCTTTTTTAAACAGAACGGAATTCTCAACTACCCCATTGATGATGCTTCCGCTGGATACCAGGCTGTTCTTCACTACTGCGCCTGGATTATACTTTGCCGGCGGCAGATCGTCGATCTTGGAATATACATCCGGATACTGACGGAAGAAGTAATCTCTGACTTCCGGTTTTAAGAAATCCATGTTTGTTCTGTAGTAGGATTCTACGGAAGCGATATTTCTCCAGTAGGAATCCATCTTGTAAGCATAGATTCTCTTTAAATTCTTATATCTCACCAGAATATCATTGACAAAGTCGTAGCGGTCTTCCATCGCGCATCGCTCGATCAGCTCAATCAGCTGACGTCTTCTGATCACATAGATGCCGCACGATACGGTATTGGAGGAAGCCACCATGGGTTTCTCCTCAAAATCGGTAATTCTGCCGTCCTCGTTAGTTCCCACCAGACCGAAACGGGTTACGTCCTCTCCCTCTGGAAGGTCCGTGCAGACTACGGTGATATCGGCCTTTTTCTCAATATGATACTCGAGCACCTTGCCGTAATCCAGTTTATAGATACCATCACCGGCCGAGATGACCACGTACGGTTCATGGCTGTTCTTTAAGAAGGTAAGATTCTGATATAATGCGTCGGCAGTTCCACGGTACCAGTCGCTGCTTTCCGCTGTAATGGTTGGCGTGAATACGAATAAACCGCCCTGTTTTCTTCCGAAATCCCACCATTTGGAAGAACTTAAGTGCAGATGGAGAGACCTGGAATTATACTGGGTCAACACTGCCACGTTCTGAATATGGGAATTCGTCATATTGCTCAGTGCAAAATCTATGCTGCGGTAGCTGCCTGCGATCGGCATGGCTGCAATCGCCCTCTTATTGGACAATTCCCGCATTCTCTTACTGTTACCGCCTGCTAATACAATTCCTATTGCTCTCATCGCATACCACCTGCCTTTATGATGTAATCTCCGCTTGCCAGTAATCCGTCGGGATAGTCCTCTACGATCGTCTCCCCTACAACGGCGGTGTTCTTTCCAACCTTTACATTATCCGGGATAATAGAGTTCTCACCCACGGTAACCAGGTCAAACTGGTATACCTTCGGGTCATACTTGCTCGGTGCGTATTCACCCACGCCGAGTGCGACGTTTGATCCAATCTTGACATTCTCAGCGATGACAGCCTTATCGACTACGGAACCGGCGCCAATCACGCTCTCACGCATGATGATGGAATCCCGGATCACGGCGCCCTTCGCCACGGTAACACCTGCACCGATCACGGAATTATGGACTTCTCCGAATATCTCGGAGCCCTCTCCGATGATGCTTCTCTCAATCACTGCATCCTCTGATACATACTGAGGCGGAATGATATCACTCTTGGTATAAATCTTCCAGTATTCCTCATATAAATTGAACTCAGGAATAATGTCGATTAACTCCATGTTGGCTTCCCAGTAAGAACCTAAAGTACCTACGTCCTTCCAGTAGCCATTGTACTCATAAGCAAATATCCTCTGTCCGGCTGCATGGCAGTACGGAATGATATGCTTGCCAAAGTCACAGCCTGGTTCCTCTGACATCTTAATCAGGGCTTCTTTCAGTACTTTCCAGCTGAATATGTAAATACCCATGGAGGCCAGGTTGCTTCTCGGGTTCGCCGGCTTCTCCTCAAACTCCGTGATACGGTTGTTCTCATCAGTAATTACAATTCCGAAACGGCTGGCTTCCTCAATCGGAACCGGCATGGCAGCAATGGTGATATCTGCATTATTCGCTTTGTGATACTCAAGCATAACCTCATAATCCATCTTATAGATGTGGTCTCCTGAGAGGATTAACACATAGTCCGGGTTATACGTCTCCATAAACTCCAGATTCTGGTAGATCGCATTGGCTGTACCGGTATACCAGTCGCTGCCTTTGCTCTTCTCATAAGGTGGGAGAACGGTTACTCCACCCACATTACGGTCCAAATCCCACGGAATACCGATCCCAATATGGGTGTTTAAACGTAATGGCTGATACTGTGTCAAAACTCCGACCGTATCAACTCCCGAATTGATGCAGTTGCTGAGCGGGAAATCAATAATACGGTATTTCCCGCCAAACGATACTGCTGGTTTGGCTACCTTCTGTGTCAGTACACCTAAACGGCTTCCCTGGCCGCCTGCCAAAAGCATGGCAATCATTTCTTTTTTAATCACGTTATCACCTCTTGCTGTTAGAATTTTATTGTACTAGCATTATACCACACATTTGAAAAATAGTGAACAAATTTTTGAAATATTATTATACTTTTTTGTGCATTTTCCGACATTTTTCCATAAATATGGTTTTCTTTTACATTTCATGCCAGATATAGTGTTTTTACACAGTCTCCCCCTTGAATCGCAGCCCAAAATACAGTATAATCTTAATAAGTATGCGATCATATCAAAAGGAGAAATCATTATGGATTTAGTGACAGTAAGGCAAATATATAAGGACAGGGAGCAGTATTTAAACAAAGAGATTTCCATCGGCGGCTGGGTCAGAAGCCTTAGAGATTCCAAGGCTTTCGGCTTCATCGTCCTTAGCGACGGTACCTATTTTGAGACACTTCAGGTGGTCTACCACGACACCATGGAGAACTTTTCAGAAATATCCAAACTGAGCGTTGGAACCGCCCTGATTATAAAAGGCACCCTGGTTGCTACACCGGAAGCCAAGCAGCCATTCGAGATTCAGGCGACAGAAATCGTCATCGAAGGTGCTTCTTCGCCAGATTACCCTTTACAGAAAAAACGACACAGTTTTGAGTATTTGAGGACCATTTCTCATTTACGTCCCCGCACCAATACCTTCCAGGCAGTATTTCGTGTCCGCTCCTTAATCGCCTATGCGATCCACCAGTTCTTCCAGGAGCGTGCTTTTGTGTATGTACACACCCCGCTCATCACGGGAAGCGACTGTGAAGGCGCCGGCGAGATGTTCCAGGTGACGACGCTTGACTTAAACGACATTCCGAAGACCGACGAAGGAAAAGTGGATTTCAGCCAGGACTTCTTCTGCAAACCGACCAACTTAACCGTAAGCGGCCAGTTAAACGCAGAGACGTATGCCATGGCCTTCCGCAATGTCTATACCTTCGGACCTACCTTCCGTGCGGAGAATTCCAACACGACCCGCCACGCCGCCGAGTTCTGGATGATCGAACCGGAGATGGCATTCGCCGATTTAAATGACGACATGGAGCTGGCAGAGTCCATGTTAAAATACGTGATCCGCTACGTACTGGAGCATGCTCCGGAAGAGATGAGCTTCTTCAGCCAGTTCGTGGATAAGGGCCTTTTAGACCGTCTCCACAACGTATTAAATTCCGAATTTGCCCATGTTACCTACACTGAGGCCGTAGAGCTTCTGGAGAAGCACAACGACGAGTTCGACTACAAGGTATTCTGGGGCTGTGATCTGCAGACCGAGCACGAGCGCTATTTAACAGAGCAGCTCTTCAAAAAACCGGTCTTCGTAACCGACTATCCGAAGGAAATCAAGGCCTTCTACATGAAGATGAACCCGGATAACAAGACCGTGGCAGCCGTTGACTGCCTCGTTCCGGGAATCGGCGAGATCATCGGCGGAAGCCAGAGAGAGGACGATTACGACAAGCTCACGGCCCGCATGGACGAGCTGGGGTTAAAGAAAGAAGATTACCAGTTCTATCTCGATTTAAGAAAATACGGTTCCACCCGCCATGCAGGCTTCGGCCTGGGATTCGAACGCTGTGTTATGTATTTAACCGGCATGTCCAATATCCGCGACGTTGTTCCGTTCCCAAGAACCGTAAACAACTGTGAACTCTAGAATTCTACCACAAATTCCCTACCATCCCGGTAGGGAATTTATGGTATCTTTAATGGTAAAGCCGTGTGAGAAAAACGGCACCGGACACAACTGAGGAACTATGAGGTGATGACTATGAAATTCGTACATATAGCAGACGTTCACTGGGGCATGAGCCCGGACAGCGATAAGCCCTGGAGCAAGGAACGCTCCCAGGATATCAAAGATACCTTCGCGAAAGCCGTCGCACAGGCGGGACAGCTGGAAGCCGACTGCCTGTTTATTTCCGGCGATTTATTCCACCGCCAGCCGCTGGCAAGGGATTTGAAAGAAGTTAATTATCTGTTTTCTACGATACCCGGTGTTCACGTCGTCATCATCGCAGGCAACCACGACCGCATCCGGAATAATTCCGCACTCTTAAGCTTTACCTGGGCGCCCAACGTGACTTACTTAATGGATGAGGAACTGCGATGCGTCTATTTCGAGGAGATCAACACGGAGGTCTATGGCTTCTCCTACCATACCACAGACATTCCGGAGAACCGCCTGGATCATCTGAAGGTGCCTAACAACGGCAGAATCCACGTTCTTCTGGGCCACGGCGGCGATGCCAACCATATCCCCTTCGACAAGGGCGCCATGGGCGCGCTGGATTTCTCCTACATTGCCATGGGACACATTCACAAACCGGAGGTATTGATCGAGAACCGCATGGCATTTTCCGGATCGCCGGAGCCCCTTGATAAGACGGAGGCCGGCCAGCACGGCATGTTTATGGGAGAGATCAACGAGGTAACCCGCATGGTGACCTCCTTAAAGTTTGTTCCGCTGGCCAGGATTCAGTACATCTCCCTGGCGGTCAATGTGACGACGGCCACCACCAACACGGAGCTGGCCATGAAGATTACCCAGGAGATTCAGAACCGGGGACCGGAAAATATATTCCGATTCCGCATCCGGGGCATGCGTGATCCCGACATTTCCTTTGATTTGGACATGCTGTCCACACGGTTTAAGATAATGGAAATCATTGATGAGTCCGAGCCGCAGTACGATTTCTCGGCGCTGTTCGCGGAGCATCCCAGCGATATGATCGGCTTCTATATACAGGCCCTTCAGAAACCGGAGATGAGCCATGTGGAGAAGAAGGCGCTGTATTACGGAATCAACGCGCTGCTGCGCACCACGGATGAAAGGAGCTGACCGAATGAAAATTCTGGATATCTATATTAACGGTTTTGGAAAATTTCACGGGCGGAACCTTTCCTTCGAGGACGGCTTAAACATCGTCTACGGCAAGAATGAAGCCGGTAAATCCACCATCCACACCTTTATCAGGGGCATGCTATTCGGCATCGAGAAACAGCGCGGACGAGCCTCCAGAAACGATCTCTACTCCAAGTTTGAGCCCTGGGAAAACAGCGGCACCTACGAGGGGCAGCTGAGGCTAGAGCACAAGGAACACATTTACCGCATCGAACGGACATTTCAGAAGAATAAGAAGGAATTTAAGGTGGTAGACGAGACGGCGGGACGGGAGATCGAACCGACTAAGGCATTTCTCGACGACCTCTTAAGCGGTTTAAGCGAGACCGCATACAACAACACGGTCAGCATCGGTCAGTTAAAAAGCGCAACCGATGAGGGCATGGTGTCTGAACTTAAGAATTACATTGCCAATCTTAACACCACCGGCAATATCGCACTCAATATCACAAAGGCGACCTCATTTTTGAAGAGCCAGCACAAGGAGCTGGAATCTCAGATGGTTCCCGAGGCGGCCCGCACCTACACCTCTCTGCTCAGCGAGATCCGCAACACCGAGAAGGAGATCGCCTCGCCCGAATATGAGAATCAGATTCAGGCCTACCAGCGCATGCGCGTGGAGGTAAAGGATACGCTGGAAGTGAAGCAGAAGGAAAAGGAAGAGCTGATCCAGAAGGTGGCCAGAGGCAAACAGGTTCTGGCCAACAACCAGTTTACCGATCAGGATTCCATCACGGCCTACTCCATCAAGACGCAGGGCACCTTTGACGAGTACACGGAGGCGAAGGAGGTCTGCGGTAAAAAGTCGAAGAAAATCCTTTCGGTGCTCTCTCTCGTCATCGCCACCCTGCTGCTGTGCGGTGCCGGCGCCGTCTATTATCTGGGCGGTGACAACTATGTGACTGCCGTCTACGGGATCGACTCCCTGGTCTGCATCGCCGCGGCCGTGGGTGCGGCCATTATCTTCTATCTGATTGGCCTCATCCTGTATCTGCGGCTGCGGCACAGACAGAAGGACATGGAGTTAAGTGCCAAGGTCCTGCAGGAGATCTTCTCCAGGCATTTAGGCGACACTGCCATCTCCATGGATGCCATGCGGGCATTTCAGGCGAGAATGGCTGAATTTACGCGGCTCAGTTCCGCCATTGCCAAGTCGGAAACCGCCATTGAACAGAAGGCCGCCGAGATCACGGAGCTGCAGGGCAGGCAGGAGAACTGCGGGGAAGTCATTGAGAAACAGCAGAAGACCCAGTGGGAGTTAGAGAAGAAGCTGGAACATCTGTCCGCCTGCAAGACTCAGGCCGAAGGCCTGAAGCACATTCTGGCTGAAAATGACAGAATCCGCGAGGAACTGTCCGCCATCGACCTGGCTCTGGAGACCATGACGACGCTTTCCTCCTCGATTCGCGATTCCTTTGGCCTCTATTTAAATAAGACCGCCTCAGATCTGATCGCAGGAATCACGGGGGGTATCTATACCAGCTTAAGCGTGGATGAGAACCTGAATGTATTTTTAAACACGAAAACCAAACTGGTTCCGTTAGAACAGGTCAGCAGCGGAACCATGGACCAGGTATATCTGGCCCTGAGACTGGCAGCCGCCAAGCTGATTATCGGGGACCACGGGGAGATGCCGCTGATCTTCGACGACAGCTTTGTTCTCTATGATGACGACAGGTTAAAGACCGCGCTGAAATGGCTTGTGAAGGCCTGTGAAGGACAGATTATTATCTTTACGTGCCATCAGAGAGAGGCGCAGATGCTGACGGCGAATTTGATTCCTTATCATTTGGTGGAGATTTGATTATAAGATGTTTTTACGACATGAGACGACATAAGACGATGTGGTTATGCTTCAAATCTAAGTGAAAAATAAAAAACTGCTTTACTGGAATGACCGTAATGGGATAACCCATGGCCTTTCTCAGAAAGCAGTTTTTTCATATTATATATTATTTTCACCCGCACTCGCTAACCCGCATCTCTTTCCGCGCTCACTCCTCTTTCCGCTCCAAGATAAACTTACAGAATTATGAAAAGCTGCTTTCGCCAATAACTTTAGCCGGGATTTCGGGGTTTTCGTTCCGCCAGGGAACCGGGGCCGGAGCGCTTCCCCCTCCTCGCGCAAACCACCATTCCAATCACAATCCCAGCCACCGCCGGGCTGATCCATTCCAGATTCAGGCTGTGCAAAGGCAGTCTATTTAACACGCGTCCCAGAGGCGTTATGCCGATTTGATACAGGGACATAGCGATGCTCGTCACTCCGGTCAGGGCAATGGAGCAGACGTAAACCGGCCGCCACCGTTTCCCGTCACGGAAGAAAAATGAGAGAAGAATCAATACGATAGCCGCTGGATAGATCGCATTTAACACCGGGACGGATATCTCCAGAATCCGGTTAAGCCCGGCATTGGCGATAATCAGGCTGACCGCGGCGAAGACAAAGGCCCATGCCCGATATCCGATTCGCGGCAGAATCGTGCAGAAATACCGGCTGCAGCAGCTGATCAGTCCAATACAGGTATTCAGGCAGGCGATAAAGAAAATGGCCGCCAGCATAATCAGCCCCGTCTTCCCAAACAGGAAACGCACCATCTGATTCAGAGTCTGCGCACCATTCTCAGAATAACCGAATGCGCCACCCGTAACCGCGCCGATGTGAGCCAGCGCAGCGTACACCAGAAGCAGGATGCCTCCGGCAATCACTCCGGCCCTGATCGTTTCTTTTATGATGGAGCTCTCCGACTTCATCCCCAGGGCGCGGATATTGAGGGAGATAATAATTCCAAAATTCAGTGCCGCGATCGTATCCATCGTCAGATACCCTTCCAGAAATCCCTTTACAAACGGATGATTCTGATAAGTCTCAGACGTTCCGCCATAACCGGACGCTGGCTTTAAGATGCAGCCAATGAACAGAATTGCAATCAGGGTCAGCAGACACGGGGTCAGCACTTTTCCCAGCCTGTCCGTCAGTTTATCAGGCTTTAAGGCCACCAGGAACGCGATGGTAAAGAACAGGCACGAATACAGCAGCTGGGCCGTCCCCGCAGGGATACGGCCGTCCAGGAATGGTATTACGGCCATCTCAAACGACGTACTGGCCGTTCGCGGGATCGCCAGGCACGGACCGATCGATAAATAGATCAGGAGCGTAAAGACAGCTGCAAATGCAGGATGAACCCGCCCCGCCAGACTGGTAAGGCCGCCGGCCTTCGCCACCGCAATCACGCCTAGAATCGGAAAGCCAATGGCGGTCACGGCAAAGCCAACCATGGCGGTCCAGGTATTCGTCCCTGCCATAGCACCCAAAAAGGGCGGAAAAATAAGATTTCCCGCCCCAAAAAACATGGAGAATAATGTCAGTCCTACCAGACATAAGTTACGTTTTGACAGTCTTTCCATCGATCTCCTACCTGTCACCCGCGCGGTAACGGTCAAGGAGACGGTTGATTCTCGATGTCGGATTCAGAAGCTCGCTTAAAGAAGCGTCGTGATTCAGATTATCGATAATCAGCGCAATATATTTACTCATATCTACATTGATATAATACGGTCTGGACAGCAGATCCGGTGTCTGATATACCAGGTTCGTCGTCAGGATTCTGTCGATAGTTCCATTCTCGTAGTATTCATCAAACTTGGCAAGGCCATTGGTGAATAAACCGAAGGTCGAGCAGATGAAGACCTTTCTCGCCTTACGGCGTTTCAGCTCCTTCGCCACGTCCTGCATGCTCTCGCCGGAAGAGATCATATCGTCCACGATAATCACATCTTTTCCTTCCACGCTGCTTCCCAGGAACTCGTGAGCCACGATCGGATTGCGGCCATTGACAATCTGTGTATAGTCACGGCGCTTATAGAACATCCCCATATCAAGTCCCAGCACGTTGGCAAAGTATACAGCGCGGCCCATGCCGCCCTCATCCGGGCTGATCACCATCATATGGTCACTGTCGATCTGCAGTTCCTTCTCTTCTCTCAGAAGATACTTGATAAACTGGTAAATCGGCTGAACCGTCTCAAATCCCTTTAACGGAATCGCGTTCTGCACTCTCGGGTCGTGAGCGTCAAAGGTGATGATATTCTCAACACCCATATTGGTCAGTTCCTGAAGCGCCAGCGCGCAGTCGAGGGACTCTCTGCTGGATCTCTTATGCTGTCTGCTCTCATATAAAAACGGCATAATCACATTGATACGGCGGGCTTTACCGGCCGCAGCCGCGATAATTCGCTTTAAATCCTGGAAATGGTCATCAGGGGACATGTGGTTTGTCATCCCGCACAGGGAATAGGTCAGGCTGTAATTACATACATCCACCATGATGTATAAATCGTCTCCGCGAACCGACTCGGAAAGCGTTCCCTTCGCCTCTCCGGTACCGAAACGCGGTGTGCTGGCCCCAATGATATAGGACTCTCTCTGGTATCCGGAAAATGCAATCGTAGACTTGTGCTCGCTCTCCCGCTCCCGTCTCCAGTCCACCAGATAATCGTTCACTTTGGCTCCCAGCTCCGTACAGCTCTTAAGCGGAATTAATCCCAGCGGGCCCACCGGAATCGTCTCAATCGTCTTCTCTTCGTATAACATTTCTTCTCCTCCAACGTATCCATTTGTCTTACAACGGTTCTTTTATATCATTATGCGCCGAAATAGTCAAGTTAATCAGCGCGTTTTGCTTTCTTTCGCAGGCGAATATCGTCGCCGTAGAGCGGAATAATGGTATATTTGCTGATCAGGCGGGAGGTCACACGCTCCGTGTAGCGGTCCCTCAGCTCATTCAGCGGATGATTCGTGGAAATAATGGTCGACTTCGATGAATTCAGCCGCTCATTGATGCAGTAAAACAGCTGCGACGAGGTGAAGCTGTTGTTCAGCTCCGTCCCCAGGTCATCGATGATGAGCAGATCGCAGTCCAGAATGTACTGGTACATGCCCTTCATCTCTTCCTCCGCCTGATACTCAAAGCGGTTCTTCGAAAATACCTCGAACAGGTCATTGGCCGACAAATAGATGACCGAGTAGTACCGGTCGATCAGCTCTCTGGCGATGCAGTTGGTCAAAAATGTCTTTCCAACCCCCGTAGGACCAGTAAATAACATATTCCCATGCTCTGTCGTGAAACTGTCCACAAACCGGTGGCATGTATCCACCACCTGCTTCATATACTGTCTCACTGTTCTTCCCAGGACGGGAAGCACCGACGAATCATCAAAATATTCAAAAGAAAAGGTAGAAAAATTCTCAAGCGTTACAATCTCTTCAATGTTGGACTGGGCGTATAAGTATTTCATCTCGGCCTGCCGGAAGCAGTGGCATTTCCTGCCCTCCGAGTAGCCTGTATCCATGCAGTCCGTGCACTTGTAATGCATCTCCATATAGTCAGGCGTAAATCCGTAGGCACGAAGCAGAACACCCTTCTGCTCCCTCAAATCCGCTATTTCCGCCCTCAGTTCCTTTAATGCCCCCTGGTCGCCGTCCAGCAGCCTCCTGGCGCTCTTTACCGCGCAGGAACTTATGGAGTCGTCCAGTTCTTTTATGGCTGGTATCTTATTATATACTTCTGCTATTCTGGATTCCTGTTCATGGCGGTTCTGCAGCTGCTGCTGCTGATAGGTACGCATGATGGCATCAAACTGAGAATTGCTGAGCGACATGGCTCCCTCCTTACTTTTCTGTTAACTGCTGCAGCACCAGCGCATCGTAGTCGATCTCTCTCTGGGGAAAGTTCTGAAACTGATTGGTGCTTCTTCCGCGGCCATTGCCGCCTCCCCTGTAATCCTGGGAGCCGCTTCCGTTACCGCTTCCCTTTCCCTTCGCGCGCTCCGCATGCTGTTCATCCAGCCGCCGGATATCCTCCAGAGAGCGCACACCGGCCTTTTTCCAGCCCGAAAGGATCTTGTCCGCATATTTGAAGCTGGGCGAGTGTGTGGCCGCCAGAGTGCGGTTACAGGCCTCCAGAACGAGTTCCCTGGTAAATCCGTAGGTCTTGAACCAGCGGTCAATCATCTCACGCTCTGAATCGCCCGGCTTTCTGTCGTTCAGACCGAACGCCTTCATCACCGCGAAGGAGTCCCTGGTAAATGACGACGCGTACGCCTTGGCGTCCTCCACGGTCTTAAGCCCGGACTCGTGCCAGTTGATCGCCACCGTCTCGATATAGCGGATACTGGTGTGCCCGCCCTGTACGCAGTACTCCACCACGTATTCCAGGAGCTCGGCAGTCATGTGCAGACCGTCATAGAGATAGGCAAACACCTCACACTCCCGCTGGGTAAAGACTTTATTCATATATTTCTGGGCGATATAGAGAAGCTGGGAAAAATCCTCATCTCCCGCCAGGCCGCTGATCTGTTCCGGAGAATAGACAGGCCGCGGCTCCGCCTTCCTGGCCGGAGCCGGTTCCGGTGCCTTCGAAGCCATCGTTCCCTTCTCCGGCGTATCCGCTTCCACACACGTAACGGTGCCGGCTGCATTCCCTTTTAGCGGGCCGTCCACATATCCGTAAGAAGAATTCACGCCTGCATACGCCTCCGTAAACACTCCGCTTAAGGCAGACGCCCCATTTTCCACAATCACGCCCCCGGCACAGGCCATCTCGCCAGCAGCCGGACACTTATCCACAGACAGGCCATTGGCAGAAACTTTATCCACAGATTCCTCCAGGACCCCTGCCTTTTTCCAGTAAGCAAGCGCACGTGCCACATCCGATTCCGTGTGGTTGACCGCATCCGCAATCATAGAGACCGTCACCGCTTCGCCCTCATGGCGGAGCAGGAAAAGGTACTCCTTGATATACTCTCCATTGGCCGAAGCCATATATGTATCAATAAACTCGTTGGAAACCAACGTCGCATTCACTCTAAAACTGCTTTTAAAATCCACCGCCATAACCTCACTTTTCGTCCTGCACTGCGCTTTTGAACTGTCTCACCAAGTGCTCATAGTATACCATTCCCACTAAGCTCGTGGGATACCTCACTAAGTGGTCAGGTATGACTCGCACTAAGTTCGTGGACTACCTCACTAAGTGCTCATAGTATACCATAAGTCACTTTAAAAAGAAATAGGGGGAGTTATCCACCAAAGTAATTGTGGATAATGTGGATAATGTGGAAAGCAAGTATACATAATCTTAAAAATTATGGGGAATTGTGTCGAATCCCTGATAAATTCGTTCTTTCTAAAATTGTGAGTCAATAATTTATGTTAATTAAAAAATCCACATAGCTTCTTTACATAAAATGTTGAAAACTATGTGGATAATGTGGATAACTACTTCCCTAACAGCTTTTCTCCCACTTTTACAATGTCTCCGGCCCCCATAGTTATCAACAAATCACCGTGTATACAGTTTTCTAAAATAAATGTTTCTATTTCGTCAAAGGATGGAATATAATGGGCTTTTACCCCTTTTGCCTCGATTCTGTCGACAATATCTTTGGAACTGATGCCTAAATTGTCGGTTTCGCGGGCCGCGTAGATGTCTGCGAGGATTACTTCGTCAGCCATGGACAGGGCCTCTGCAAATTCGTCAAGAAACGCCCTGGTACGCGTGTAGGTGTGGGGCTGGAATACGACCCACAGCTTCTGGTGCGGATAATTAAGTGCAGTCGCCAGGGATGCGCTGATTTCCTGCGGATGATGGGCGTAATCATCGATAATGGTGACTCCTCCCAGCTCTCCCTTCTTCTCAAAACGACGGTTTGTGCCTGTGAAATTCCACAGTCCCTTCCTGATCATCTCCAGAGATATACCCAGCTCCGTACACACAGCCACGGCGGCCAGGGAGTTATACACATTGTGCTCACCAGGAACCCCCAAAGCCACGGTATCCACAATTTCCCCGTCCACACTCAGATCAAAGACCGGCCTCGCCAGTTCGTCAAAACGAATATGCTCTGCACGGTACTTACTGCCCTCTTCTTTTCCAAATGTAATGACACGGCAGGACAACCCCTCCGTAATCTTTCTATAATCCGTTATATCGCTGTTGATGACCAGAATGCCGTCATCCGGCAGCTTCTCGGCAAACAGGCGGAAGGAATGGCGGATATCGTCCAAATCCTTGAAGAAATCGAGATGGTCTGCCTCCACGTTTAAAATCACCTCGATGGTCGGGAAAAAGGACAGGAAGCTGTTGGTATATTCACAGGCCTCCGTCACAAAAAGCTCCGGTCCTCCCACTCTGATGTTGCCTCCGATGGAATTTAAGATACCGCCTACGGAGATCGTGGGATCCGCATCAGCAGCCAGAAGAATCTCTGTGATCATGGATGTGGTCGTAGTCTTCCCGTGAGTTCCGGAAACAGCAACCGCATTCTCGTAATTTTTCATCATCTGACCCAGCAGCTCCGCGCGGCTCAGCATGGGAAGTCCTTTATCCCTGGCTGCAGCAAATTCCGGATTATCTGGATGAACAGCCGCCGTGTAGACGACTACGTCGATCCCGTCAACAATATTATCCGCTTTCTGTCCACAGGCAATTCTGGCGCCCTTTGCGGCTAAATGATCCGTAAGCTCCGATTCATGAGAGTCGGACCCCGAAACAGTAAATCCCTCATCAATCAGTATTTCGGCCAGACCGCTCATGCTGATGCCGCCAATCCCTATAAAATGTATATTCTCCGGTTTATGAAAATCAATCTGATACATCGCTTATTCCATCCTTACTATGTTTTTAATTTTATTCCACTTACTTTTACTGCTTTTCTGTGGTAAAGTCAACTCTTTCTTATTATTATATCGAAAAAGCGGCAGAAAAGCTACGTTTTCGGGGGGATAAACGAAAAAATACCCGCAGTTTCTGTTGTCTGCGGGTATTTTTAAGAATATATTCAGGTTATGTACTGTCCTACTTTTTCGTTTCCTCTCCGTAATTCCCATAGTACTTGCCATAATACTTACCGTAGTAGGAATCGCGGTCTAAATCCACCTTGTTTAAGACAACACCGAGAATGCGGCATTCGCCCTTTTCCAGCTGTTCCTTTACGTGCTGAACCATCTTATAGCTGATTGCGCCGCTCTCAACGACGATAATGGTACCATCCACGTGTCTGGCGATCAGTGCCGCGTCAATAACGCTGCCCAGCGGCGGAGCATCGATGATTACGTAGTCGTACTCCTCCCGCGCCATCCCGATCAGATCTGCAAATAAATCGCCGCTTAAAAGCTCTGTCGGATTCGGAGAAACCGGACCGGCAAAGATCATATCCATGTTGTTAATATCCGTGTTGCAGATTACATCGTCAATGGTCTTCTGTCCGGATAAATAATGGGTAAGGCCGAACTTATTGCCCTCCGCCTTATAACGGCCCACAAGCACGGATTTACGAATGTCAGCGTCGATAAACAGGACGCGGTTGTCCGCTTCCGCGAAAGAAACCGCCAGCTGGAACGAAAGAGATGATTTTCCTTCGTTGGGTGTCGAGCTGGTCAGTGTGATAACTCTAGTGTCATGACCGGAGAACAGGATGTTGGTACGCAGCGTTTTAAACGCCTCGTTTGCCCTGAAATCCAGCTTATCGTGTTTACGCAATAAAACCTTCTGCATCCTGCTTACCTCCCGCTCTTCTTCCGTTTGGATTTCTTCTTTTTCGCGCCTGTCTCACCCTCAAATACCGGGATCGTAGCCAGTGTATTGAGTCCTAAGTACTTCTCTACATCCTCAGGCGTCTTAATCGCATCGTTCATCACAAACAGCACGAGTATAATCGCTCCTGCCAGGAACACGCCTGCCAGACCGCCGATCATGGTATTCTTCGTAATGCTTGGTTTTGTCTTCTGTGTTGGCAGATACGCCTCCTCTACAATGTTCGGCGGCGCAGAATCCATAATTTCAGCCATACGGGCAGATGCTACCGATGCAAACTCATCGGCAATGGATTTGGCCATGTAGGGATCTGTGTCCTCCACCGAGATGGTGAGGATACGGGTATCGGTAGGGTTATCCACCTTAATTTTTCTTACTAACTGTTCATGGCTTAAATTTAAGTCCAGGTTAGTGATAACCTGAGCCGTAACGGGCCGGCTGGTTACCAGCACCTTGTAATCCTTAGTCAGCTGCGTTCCCAGCTGTAAATCCGTCAGGGAGGTCAGCGTAGTCGTCTTATTCACGATATAGAGCATCGTAGAGGACGTATAGACGGGCTTCATCACCATTGCGGTAAAAAGTCCGAAGCCGACGGCACCCACAATGCCGGTCAGAAGGATAATCCACAGTTTCCGTTTGATTACGTAAAATAGTTCCTTCAAATCAATTTCAATCTCGTCATCCTGATTGGTTCCCATAATTTTCTCCTAAATCAAAATAATTTATCCTCCAGTACCGCCATCGGATTCCCGCATAAAATCCCTTCAGCAACAGGCGCCGGACAGTTGTCGTGAATCCACGCCGCCGCCTTTTTTATCTGCGGTTTTCGATAATGAGTGCCGTGGGAATCTGTTCCCAGAAAATGGATCCGCCCCGACTTGCAGAGCTTTCGAACCACCGCGCTGGCAGAATCAAATACTCCGCCAAACAGGCTGGCTCCATTTACCTGAAGGCAAATGCCCAGATCCCTTAATTCATCGAGTCTGTCCGTCTGCTTATACAGGCAGCGGTAACGCTCCATATGAGCCAGGATCGGCGTATAACCGCCGGATGCCAGCCTTCGCAGTCCCTTGTACAGCTCTTCATAACGAACGGACGGTAAAAACTCCACCAGAATGTAATGGCTGCCCGCCATAGTCCACGCGCGGCCCTCGTCAAGGCACTCCAGAAGGCTTTCGGAATACATCAGCTCATTACCGAGATGCAGCCTCATTTCGGCCCCATACGGGGTCTCCTTTAAGCGCGCTTTCAGCTGTTCGAAGCCCTCCTGCAGTTTAGAGGCGTATCCGGCCTCGCAGTCCGCAGAAAAATGGGAGGTGCATATGATATGGCGCACGCCCTCCTCATATTCCAGCTTCATGGCCTCCAGGCTCTCTTCCATCGTCTGTGACCCATCGTCCACTCCGGGAATTAAATGGCAGTGAATGTCGTATAAATCCATCCTTCTTACCGTTCCCTTTCTCTTTGTGTGATCAATAAAGGTTGCTTAGTGTTTTATTTGTTGTCTTGTTTTTTACTGTCTTTACTATTTGTTGACTTTGTCATTTGCTGTCTTTCCAGGTATGGACCGCGACCAGGACAATGACTCCGAGAAGGACTCCTATCACTCCCGTAATCATTCCGGTTCTGCACAACCCGTTACCGTATATTTTGAAAAACAGTTCCATGTAATCCGGGGTCACCTTCGGCAGGTTCTGACCGATTATGACCATGCCGGCACCAAAGGCCGCCGCAGTTATCAGTCCGCCGCCCATAAGGCCTTTCCCGCCCAGTATAACACCACGGTGTTTATAATGGTTCAGGCCGATGATAAGGGCCTGTGAAAGAATGGCAAGCAGCAGTGAAAGCGGCAGTGCTATTTTTGCAAAAGCAAAAAATTCCGTTTTCATTTCTATCCACCATGCTGCAAATGGCCATTTAAGCAGAGAGGAGTACTTCTTATCCAGACGACTCATAAGTTCATCCAGCCCAATCTGGGCCTGCTCCGTCATTGTAACTGATCTGCCTTCCAGGTACGATCTGATATCTGCCTCCAGCTGGTCTGTCAGCACAGAAGTATCCGCCTGATAGGCGCCCTGGCTCAGATCGCTCTCCACCTGCTGCCTTGCTGCCAGTACGACGCGTTCATACGTAATCGCGTCATCCATAACATTATCCGGGATGTCCAGAAGTGCAAACGAGATAGACGTATCACGCCGCAATTCCTCAAAGATCGTGCGGTAATATCCCGTATCCGCAAGTTTATTCAAAACAGCACTGTCCTGAAACGCCCCGATCCAGACGCTTACTGCCGAAAAGCAAACGGCGGACAGCACACCTATTTCCGCTGCCAATATAAATCTAAAAAATTTCCTCAGCTTTCTGTTATGATGGTGTACAAAAAGCTTTTTCAACAATGAAACAGCTGCTATAATCGCTATGACCGCAGCCAATAGAATAATGATGTACCATAGTGTCTGATAAGGAATATGGATGCGCGCCATCAGGGCATCCGTATCCTTTGATAGATACTCGTAAGACTGAGGCGGAGCCTTGTCCACAAGCTCCAGAATCGAGATTACCTCCGGGGTTGGCGGAATTACCTCCTGTGGCTCCTCAGAGCCTGATCCGTCCGGATTATCCGTTCCGTCCCCACCATTCTGCCCATCACCGACAGTTTCTCCGGTTGGTTCTCCGCTTTCCGTACTCTCTCCCGGCTGATTTCCAGCCTCTGCGTTTCCGTCTGTTTCCTGGCCATCCGGTTTCTTACTTCCGTTATTTCCTGTTTCTCCGCCCTTCGGACTTTCGGCCGGCGCCGTCTCCGGAGGCGCAGTCTGCCCGATCCGCTCTAAATATCCGCTGTCGACACCAGTCTGTACATTGGAATAGATCTCAGATATCACGGACTGTGCCTGCTCCGCTGTCAGATCCACATCATCCTGCTGCAAATAACTCATGGCAGAATTTATATATTCCTGACGAACTTTGTAGATAACACCGTCCTGCTCGAACTGGCCGTTGATAACAGAAACGATCGACTGCTCATTGCCGTTGATACTGCCGGCATAAGCAGGCGTACAGAAAAACATGACCATTAGAAATGTAGGGAACAGCAGTGATAACAGGCTGCAGCGCTTTGCAGCCCTTGTTCTATTTTTCATAATTTGCTCCACATTGGTTTTGTTGCCTGGGTTGAAAAATGGTTGTGTATATTATATTGTAAGGTGCACTGAAAAATAGGGCGGTTCCTTTGGGAGCCACCCTATAAATGGTTGGAAATTGAATTATTTTAAAGTAATTGTGTAAGTTACGTCTACACCTTCTACTGGTACAATAATAGACGCTACAGTTCCAGTTTTGTACTTATCTAAATTATCAACCGATAAATACTTATCTAATAAACGGTTCATCTCACTATCTATGTCTTCAACTTTAATTTCTTTTGTATGACTTGGGAGACCCGGTAAAACTACTCCATCAGGAATAACTACAGTAACAATTTCATCAGAAGCAACACCTTCTACTGTTTTTCCTACAAGGCTTGTAACCGCATTCTTTACTGTCGTTACATCTTCCTCGGTTTTAACCGCTTTTACGGTTACCGTAACAGGTACAGACGCCTTCTTTTCACTTTCCATCTTAGGCTCAGGTACTACAATATTAGAGATTACATCCTTAGCAGCTTCCTTTACAGTTTCAACTTCTCCCTTAACCTTGTCCACAACTGATCCTACTTCATCTGGTACAGGAATAGGAGTTGGGGTTGGGGTTGTTCTATCACCACCAGAGCCACTTCCTCCACCATTCAGTGACTGGTTACCATTTCCACCATATGTAGCTGATGCTGGTACGCTAGGCTGTCCATTAGTAGTTCCATAAAGGCCAAAGTTATAAGTCGTATTACCGATCTTCATATCACCGATAAATAAGTCACCGCTTGTCCCCATGTAGTAAACCTGATTGTCAACCTTGATCAGGCCAACCTGCATAACGCCATTGTATGCCAGGAAATACCATTTTCCGTCAGCATCCTGGAACCAGCCCTTCTGCATAATTCCGTTGTTGTCGAAATGATACCATCTTCCATCAGCGTCTCTAAACCATGTTCCTGTCTGGAATGTACCATTATCATTCTGGTATCTCCAGTTGCTTCCCTCCTGTAACCATGCAGCAGACGCTGTCATGACTGAACCTACGGAGAGAGCTGTTGCTAATGCCATAACAGCAAGCTTCTTCATTCTCATAATTGCATTCTCCTTTCAAAATCCTTTTCCTAAAATTATTTTTCCGGAATATGTAACCCGTTGAAACTATATTAACTCACCTTTCCATATTTTGCAAGCTTTTTCAGCCCAAAACATGTCTATACAATCTGTTTTCAACGTATTTTACGAACAATATTATCGGATTGTATTTATAAAAAGACAGGATCACTAACTTTTAGCGATCCTGCTGTTTTACACCAATATTATAGATAATTACCTTGTCTATTAATTTATTATGGATCATAGACATTTAGCTTTGCATTAGTATTTATTTTTACGGGTTTATAAAATCTTGTATAAACTGATAATATGAAACCTATATTATATAGAAGAAACCATCACCTCCACAAATATGGTAATTGGAAGGAGCTAAATATATGTCACTTATTTCTCTTCTATTATATGGTTCTATATGTTTTGTAGTCTGTTGCCTCTTTACATTAGTCTTACTCCTTTATTGTATGATCCACGTTTCGACAGCTTATGACAAACTATCTGATGATGAGCAACAATTCAAATTTTTACAGAACCAAGACACTTTGTGATGGTATATCTGCAAATCCTATAAATTCCTGTTAGCAGACAGAAACAACTACAGCCAATCACTGTGCCGATACTATTCATAAGAATATCATCTACCTGAAAATATCCTCTTTGGGTGATCAGTTGAGTCGTTTCGATCATTAGGCTGCAGAAGGCCCCGGCCATAAGGCTGAGTACCAAATTGCGCATAGGCCTAAAAAGAGTAGCTGGCAAAAAACCAAAAGGAATGAATAAGAGTACATTTTCTATAACATATGCATTATTTCTGGAACCGCCTAATGTTTCAAATAAGGTAAGGCTAATCGCTGTCCGTGAGCCTGGTTCGCGCTCGAATAAAGTGATATGAACTAATGCTAATAGATATATTAGAAATATAATTTTATAGAAATAACGGGAGCTCTTATTACTTTTAAATAAGATAATTTTTGTAATAAAGAACAATATTAAGCCCAGTAGTATAGCATATGGAAGATATTCCAGTTCTTTTCCAATGTCCTTTATTATATAGTTCCACATAGTTTTATCAAGTAAATCTATCATGTTGGTTACCTTTCAAGAAGTAGTACACATATTTTATTAATTAGCTAACAAATTTCTTATACCTACTTTTATATTGGGTTATAATATTGGTACTTAATATTTGTTGCTAAGTAATATTGTATCGAAATATTTTTATCTTTGTTATTATAAACCAAGAATGTATTTAAAATTATTTGTCTACATATTTTATCAACTACTATAACATAAATATATATTCTTTACATTAATTATATTCTTAATTATTAATGTTAAAGTTTTTAACTTTTACATATGATGTTATTTAAAAATGCTTTATAAACCAAATGGACCACATTAATTTTTGTAATAAAATCTCCTTGCCATATTTGATTGTTAAGTTTTATCCAATAATTAAACTTACTAAAGCTTATCACAACCACTCTTCACCCATATTATCTTCTGGTAAATTAATAAAATTTCTTCCATTATAGTTTAATAACACCTCCCTCTTTCTTTTTAATGATACTTCAGTATAAATTTGTGTTGTAACAATACTGCTATGTCCTAAAATCTCTTGAACCGCTCTTATATCAGCTCCGTTGTTTAGTAATTGGGTTGCAAAGCTATGTCTTAAATAATGAGGGGTTGCATCAGAATTTATATGTGCCAATTCCCGGTACTTATAAAAGAGATTTTCTATGCTGTAAATGCTTAATCGTTTTCCGTATTTATTAACAAACAGAGCATCGTCCTGAATATTAAATTCTTTTCTCGTTCTGATCCATTTCTGAAGTTTCTGATTTACTGCGATTGAGGATATAAAAAGTAATCGTTCTTTGTTTCCCTTACCATGAATTAAAAATGATGCCTCAACAGAATCATAATCCCCTATATTTAGTGCTGCAACCTCTCCTATTCTCAATCCCAAGCAAAACAACACTTCAATTATACACATATCTCTCAAACAGAGTCTCCGGTAAAAATCACTTGGAGCTGACCAATATTCTTTTGAGACAGTAGATATCAATTGATTAATCTCCGCTTTTGATAAAGTACGTGGAAGGGACTTTGGCAGTTGAAACTTTCTAGAGGAGAACTTCATAAATATCTCGTTGATTCCTTTTTCTGTATTTATGTAGTAAAAAAACTGTTTGATGGAAACATACTTTCTGCGAATAGATCGCGGAGATAATTTCTTATCTTTTTGCAAATAAAGAAAATAGTCTGAGATTGACTGTGTATTTAATGAATCATATCTATTTTCATTTAACCAAGTAAGTAAACACACCAGATCACTTTTATAAGCATAAAGAGTTTTCTCTGATAGGTTCCTCTCAAGTGATAATGAATTTAGAAAGTCGGTAAGATATGTTTTTTGTTGTTCGTATATGTATTCCATTGTTTGGTACCCCCTCATTATTGAACATACTTTATATTTTCAATCTAATTGTTGAAGTTTTAATGGCTTTCTACATTTACTCCTGGTCCTCTACAATTTGCTAGCATATCTCTCCCTTCTAAAAATAATGCAAATATAAATAGGTATGTTTTGTACACCTAGATTATTGCATAAATAAATAGGACGATAAAGTGTCTGGTTTAAATAATAACAATTATTTGGACTAAATTTAACCGATAGGGAGTTCCTTTTGTTTAGATCAAGATAGAAGTATAGATAAGAATACGTGGTATAAAGATGATTATTTTTAATATTGATTTCAGGCAGTCTTTGTTTTTCGGGAATATTAGATCATAATTTTAAATAAGCCAATGGCAGAGGATATGGTCTGTTACTGGCTTATTTGCGTTGAAAAGTTGAATGTATATAGAAAAATTTCAATTGTAAAAATATAAAAACACAATATTTTAAACCACTAGGTATATAAAAATAAAGCCGATTTTTTATTTAAAAAGCCTTTGTAGTTAGCAACAACAATTTATTGAGTGATAGATGGTAAGGATCTATTACTTAAGTTTTTAAAAGATTACCAGTTCAATAAAAGTGAAATAATCACAAGCTCTATAGAAAAGTTGTTACTTTATAAATTCGAGAACCATAGTTCACACTATAAACTGGTTTTAATACAAAAGAGTGTTTTTAATGTTTGCATTGAGAAGGGAATAACATTATGAAGAATGATGGTAAATAAAATATAGCAATGCTCGGCCATAAAAGGCTGCCAACACGTAGTTGGTTTAGAATTTGATTCAAAGCACTTGGAAAGTATTAATGGATAAAGAGCGTTGATGTATCGACAATTAATTATAAAGGGCTTACTGCAGTAACAGCATCTGTATTTGGCTCTTTAAAAGTAGCGTTAGATCCATATAATGTTGTACATTTCCATGCGGAGGGTCCAGCCTTTATGTATTGGCTTCCCAAATTATTGGGGAAAAGAATTAGTGTGACTGTACATGGTTTTGATCATCAAAGGGCAAAATGGGGAGATTCGCTAGCTGTTATATATGTGGTGAAAAACGCGGTTCGTTATGTGGATGAAATCATTGCTCTTTCGTAAAGGGTTATGAATTATTTTAAAACTACAAATGGCAGAGATACAAAATTTTATTTCAAATGGTGTTCAAAAAAAGCCGAACCATACTGCTAATTTAATAACCCCAAAATGGGAATTACAAAAAAATAGTTATATGTATGTAGCATAATATGCTTGCGTCCTAATAGGAACAACGAAAATATGTACTTGAAGTGGGGAAAACAAGATGAGCGGTACAAATTTCAAAGATAATAAAAAACTAAATATCGCAATGCTTGGTCATAAGAGAATTCCATCAAGAGAAGGTGGCATTGAAATTGTAGTAGAAGAGTTATGTACCAGGATGGTTGATCAGGGACATCAAGTTACCTGTTTTAATCGGAAAGGACATCACGTTAGCGGTAAGCAGTTTGATGGAGATGAACTGAAAGTATATAAGGGTATATATTTAATAACAGTGCCAACGTTAAATAAAAAGGGACTTGCTGCTATGACTGCATCAGTGACTGGAGCTATGAAAGCTGCATTTGGTAAGTTTGATGTTGTCCACTTTCATGCAGAAGGGCCTTGTGCTATGCTATGGCTACCTAAGTTAATGGGAAAACGTTGTATTGCAACTGTGCATGGTTTAGATCATCAGAGGGCATAATGGGGAAAACTTGCGAGCTCTTATATCATGATTGGTGAAAAATGCGCTGTGAAATATGCAGATGAGATTATCGTTTTATCTAAAGCGGTACAGAAGTATTTTGAAGAAAGATATGGAAGAAAAACCAGATTTATTCCAAATGGTGTAAATAGGCCACTGATTAGAGAAACAAATGAAATTAGAAAAAAATGGGGGTTAAATAAGGACTCTTATATTTTATATTTAGGACGTATTGTTCCAGAAAAAGGACTTCGCTACCTACTTGAAGCATTTGAAAATATTAAAACTGATAAAAAGCTAGTTATAGCAGGGGGCAGTTCTGATACTGATGAGTTCCTAAATGAATTGAAAGAAAAATGCAAAGGTGATGATAGGGTTATTTTTACAGGATTTGTCCAAGGGGAAGTATTAGATGAATTATATAGTAATGCCTATATCTATACATTACCTAGTGATTTGGAAGGAATGCCGCTTAGCTTATTAGAAGCAATGAGCTATGGAAATTGTTGTGTGGTGAGCGATATTGATGAATGCTCATCAGTTGTAGATGATAAGGCAGTTGTTTTTCAGAAAAGCAGTGTTGGTGATTTACAGAATAAATTGAAAATGCTTTGTGAAAATGAGAAGTTAGTAAGTGATTTTAAAGGTAAAGCAGCAGATTATATCTGCAGGAAGTATAATTGGAATGAAGTTGTTGATAAAACTATTGAGATTTACAAAGGAGAATTATAAGAATGTCGAAGGCTACTGAAAAAAAATTAAATGGAACGGTGATTGTAACATACCGTTGCAATGCAAGGTGTTCTATGTGTAATCGTTACAAAGCACCATCAAAGCCAGAAGAGGAAATATCTTTAGAAACAATAAAAAAACTCCCCCCAATGTATTTTACTAATATTACTGGAGGGGAACCATTTATTCGTACGGATTTAAAAGATATAGTTAGAGAATTATATAAGAAGTCGGATCGTATTGTTATATCTACTAATGGTTTTTTTACAGACCGTATTGTTGAATTGGCTAAAGAATTCCCGCAAGTTGGTATACGCATCTCGATTGAAGGACTTGAACAAACAAATAATGAAATTCGAGGTCTTCAAGATGGTTTTAATAAGGGGTACACAACACTTAAGAAATTAAGAGAGATGGGGATGAAGGATGTAGGTTTTGGAATGACTGTACAAGATAAAAATGCTCCTGATCTTGTGCCTCTATATCAAATGTCAGATGAGATGGGGCTGGAATTTGCTACAGCGTCTCTACACAATTCATTCTATTTTGTAGAAGCAAAGAATATTATTAAAGATCGTCCTATGGTGGCGAAAAATTTTGAAAACCTTATAAATGAACTTTTAAAGTCTAATAGCCCTAAAAAGTGGTTTAGAGCATATTTTAATCATGGATTGATTAATTATATTTATGGACAGAAGAGGTTGCTACCTTGTGATATGTCTTTTGATACTTTTTTTATTGATCCATATGGGGATGTAATGCCATGTAATGGTACAAAAGATAAAGAGGTAATGGGAAATTTAAATCGGCAGACTTGGACAGAACTTTGGCATAGTACTGAAGCAGAGACAGTTCGAATGAAAGTTAGAAGTTGTGATCGTAACTGCTGGATGATTGGTTCGGTATCACCAGCCATGCATAAATACATTTGGATACCAGCATGGTGGGTATTTATTCATAAAATTAGAAATATATTCGGATGTAAATATTCGATGTACGAGAATAAAGTTGTTTGTGATTTGAGGGATAGGAAAATAAGAAAAGAAGAACTTGACAATTGTAGTACATGTGACATATGTGCTGTAGTTAATAATGGATTAAGTGAAGCAAGTAAGGAACAATTGATTGATAAGAGTGGGGAAGAAATTGTTGATGCAGATATTGCACAACAGATGAAGGAGTAAGTATGGATACAGAAAAGCATGTGCTAAGTAAACTTCAGGAAGCTGAATTGGAGATTTTTAAGGAGTTTGTGTCAATTTGTGAAAAGTACAAACTTACATATATGATTTGCGGTGGGAGTTTTTTAGGAGCGGTAAGGCATAAAGGTTTTATTCCGTGGGATGATGATATTGACGTAGCAATGCCTAGACCAGATTTTGAAAAGTTTCTTGAGATTGCACCTGAAATTTTATCAGACGATTTATATCTTAGTACCTATAAAACAAGGGAAGATCACATTACGTTAGTTGCTCAGGTTTTTAATAAAAATAAGGCTTTTACACTTAATAATGCTGCCAAGGTTGTTAGAACTGGAGCTTGGATAGATATATTAGTTATTGATGGAGCACCAGAACCAGGCTTAAAAAGAAAAATATTCGGTATCGAATATATGTATTATAGGATGCTGAATCAATTCGCACATTTTGATGAAATTGTGAATCTAAATAAAAAAAGACCATGGTATGAATGCATGGCTATAAAATTTGCTCAAATAACAAATATAGAGAAATTCTTGAATCCGATAAAAATTGGAGATCAGTTTCACAAGTTTTTGAAGAAATATCCATATGATAGTAGTAAATATGTTGCCACATTTATGGGTGCCGCTAAAATGAAGGAAATTTTGCCTAAAGATGTTTACGGAATCGGATTGGACTATCAATATGAAGGTATGCTGATTAAAGGACCTGATAAAGCACATGAGTACCTTAGTCATTTTTATGGAGATTATATGACACCTCCGCCAATTGATCAGCGAAATCGACATAATGTTAAGGGGGATGAATAGTATGGTTGTAGCACTTTTAACAGCTGCTGGTAGTGGGACAAGAATGCACCAAGATATTCCGAAGCAGTTTATTCATGTTGATAACAAACCAGTTATTATACACACGATGGAAGCATTCCAAAGACATCCTAGTATCGATGCTATAATTTGTGTAACGATTGAATCTTGGACAGATGTGCTTTGGGCGTACGCTAAACAGTTTAATATTAGTAAGCTCAAGTGGGTTGTGCCTGGTGGTGAAACAAGCCAGGAGTCTATAAAAAACGGATTGAATAAGATTGCTCAAGAAGTTGGAGAAGATATTACAATTATGATTCACGACGGTAATCGTCCGTTGGTCTCTGCAGAAGTAATTTCAGATAGTCTTCAGGTATATAAAAGAAGTGGAAATGCTGTAGCAGTTATTCCTTGTGTTGAAGTGGTATTTGAAAGTGATGACGGGGTTTCTTCTATGGTGTCCACAGAACGTGAAAAATTGTTCAGAACACAGACCCCCCATACTTATAGACTAAGTGATATTCTTGAGTGTCATAGAGATGCAGAAAGGAAAGGAATCGACGGTACTGCCGCTTCTCCTATGCTGATGAAGGAATTGGGTAAGATTACATATTTCTCCAAGGGCTCTGAGGAAAACTTGAAAATTACAACATTAGAGGATTTGAAAATTTTCAAGGCGTTATTGCATACGCATCAGGATTCTTGGATTAAACAGTGAGGTGTAGAATGAAACTCATAGATAACGAATTATATAAAAATGACATAGAAAGAGCTATATCTAACATGGATTTAGCTATGTTAGACAACAAGTCTATCATAATAACTGGCGGGTTAGGATTAATTGGATCTGCTATTGCAGACATGCTCATAGTCTATGGGAAGCTGAATAGAATAATAGTTGCAGCTAGAAATATTGATGCATTTATTAAACGATATGGCGAAATCAAAAGTGTTGAATTCTGTGAATATGACGCTCTTAACAATGTCAAGTTTCCAATTGTTCCAGACTATATAATTCATGGAGCAGGCCTTGCATCACCATCGTTGTATATTGAGGCACCGGTAGAAACGTTATTAACAAATATAAATGGTGTAAAAAACCTTTTACAGTATTCAAGAAGTAGTTCAGTAAAGAGATTGCTTTATATTTCGTCTAGTGAAGTATATGGCAAAAAAGATACGGATGAGGCTTTTGTTGAGAACGTATATGGGCTAATTAACATGGACGATATGCGTTCATCATATCCTGTTGCAAAATGTGCATCTGAGATGATATGTAAATCTTTTACGAGAGAGTACGCTGTTGATACAGTTATAGTAAGGCCTGGTCATATATATGGTCCTAGTGCTTCAAAAAATGATAAAAGAATTTCATCGGAATTTCCGTACAAAGCAGCTTATGGTGAACCTCTTATAATGAAAAGTAGTGGATTACAAAAAAGATCATATTGTTACTCTATTGATTGTGCCGCACAAATATTAATTGCACTTACATGTGGTGTGGAAGGTGAAACATATAATATTGGGCATGATGAAACAACAAGTATAGTTGAGATGGCAAAGATATGTGCGCGTGCTGGAATGGTTAATTTACATATAGTAGAGCCGACGAGGGAAGAAAAAGCAACGTTTAATCCAATGAATAATTCTGAATTAAATAATGAGAAGATTAAAGCATTAGGATACAGGGATAGTTTTAGTGTTTGTGAAGGCCTTACACATACAGTAGAGATAATAAAAGAGTGTGGTCTTTAAATAGCTGGAAGCCATTGACAATGAAAAGGCATCTATATCCTCCATTTGAAATGGGGGCTGAGGTAAAGCCGTAACGTTCCTTAGAATATAAAAAATCCCTATGCTATAAAGGTATTGATTTCGTAGGCTATATTAAAGCATATGAGGTATCCAAATGGATAATCAGAGTATACACATTCGCGTTGAAATTGCACATATCATATTGTTTTTATTCTGAAATTTCAACGAAAAAACATGTATGGAGAAACGAAAATGGATTTGGTTGAAATTTTAAAAAACTGCGTGAAACGAAACAGATTCAACTAATCTATGGAAAAGTGTGCGCAGATCATGTGTATACGTATGTAGCAATTCCATCAAAATTATACCTATCGGATTTTATGTTATATCTAAAGAGGAAAAGAATGCTGATGCTATTTGATCGGCATCTGGAGTATCGAAAAAATGGGGAGATAGACATTTCTAGGCAAGAGGATATTTCGTTATGTCTGTAGGAAATGTAAACGAAGAAACAGTTCGATAGTATATTCAAGAGAAGAAAGAAAATGATGAGTTAGAGGACGGAAGAAAGCAGCTAGCCCTACATTGGAGGGCAACTAGTAAAATGGGGTAAGTGTTTTTGAAAATATTTAGTATGAGAGTGAAGAATGATGAATAATGATAATCCGTCTGTATTAATAATGATGGCTTCGTTTAATGGTGAGAAGTATATTAGAGAACAAATAGAAAGCATATTAAACCAATCTTTTGAAAATTGGAAATTAATAATACAAGATGATTGTTCTAGTGATAAAACACTATCAGTTATAAATGAATACGTAAAAGAAGATAATAGAATTCGCCTTTTGATTAATGATGGTGAGCATGGTGCATACTATAATTTCCATTCGCTGATTAATAAATGTAAAACATGGAATTCGAATTACTATATGTTCGCTGATCATGATGATATTTGGCATGCTGATAAGATCCAAACTATGGTCAATTATTTTGAACAGAATACCACAGATGATGTTCCAACCATGATATATGGCGACATGGAAATTATAGATGGAAAAGGAAACAAAACTGGAAAAAGAATTAATGATTTATTGAAATTAAAATATAGATCTCAGTTGGATCCGTTCTTTAATCATACGGTATTTGGGTGTAATTGTATGATCAATAGCGAACTATTCAATTTGGTGCCTTCGGTTAATACAAATGATAAAGTAACATCTATTTTGTGCCATGATAATTATTATGCAAAATATGCCGCAATATTTGGTCAATTGATTTACATAGACAGCTTGCTGATGGACTACAGACGATATGGTGAAAATGTCACATCAAAGCATGAATACTCGTATGGAATAAAAAAAATAGTTCGTAGGTTGTCGAAGATAGATGGATTAGCAAAAGATCATGCATGTACATATTCGCAAAGTATATATACAATTAAGAAGATATTGGATAATGATAAAAATACATTTTGTGATAAAAAGCTAAAAACTGTTTTAGATATTATGGAGCATGGAGGTATTTGTGCAGTGTTTAAATGTATTCATTTACATATTTCTTGTGGAATGCCTATTCGTACTTTTAGTAGATATTTTATTATCTTAACAAAGTTGTATAAAAAGCATTTGTGTTTTTAGTTTACAATAACCTCTTTCATTAATGTTAACAGCTCAAAGGTGTTTTGTTTTATATCATTCAATTACAAAAAATGTACGTTATATTTGAATTTTACATGAAAGTTACACTAAAGTCTTTGACCGCGAAAATTTTTTTAGAAATTTTCGGTTTTTGAATAATCCGGAGCGAATTACATCACCGGTCCGGTTAAATGGAAATCATTATTTAAAGCATTTATGCGCCGGCTGAATTCTATTTTCAATAGAAATGATAATAAAGGCTGCTTCGCACCGCTAATGCGGCAAGGCCTTGACTATCATATCTATCGAAAAAGCTATCTAATCAAGCACAAAATAGATGATTTCCGAGCACTGCAACTCCGATTTCCAGGATTTGGGATTTCTCCCCGCAAGATTATTCAATTTTTATAGTGGAGTTTAAGTTTCACAAATAAAACAATAAAATTTAGCATTTATGCGGATTTGCTGGTCTTAGTGAAGCAAACTTGCAAAGTTCAGAATACAAATTTGAAAATGTGTGTACTTTTTATATGATGACATTGTCAGTTATTTGCAATTGCGTATAAAGATTTGGGAAAAATAAAACTTGATAAAAATTTGTGGTTTGTGAGGGAATTCTTGTATGATACAATTAATTTTTGTTGCCTTATTACTGGTCATATTTATAAATTTAATAATTTCAGATATGGATTATTTTAATCCAGGAGTTATCTTTAATACTATGTTTGCGCTATATGCATTTATGTGCTGCATAGTAGATTCTATTACAGGCCTTGAAATAAACAATCCAATGACTTTTGTTGTAATCGTAGGCGGGGGCGTTTTTTTTACAATTATAAATTGGCTATCATCACAAGTCATACGAGGGAAAAGCTATGACGAAGGAACGCAAATAATTAATCTAAATAAGGCTTGGATTATAGCGTTTTTAGTAATTGAATTAGTAGTTATCTTAGCAATGTATAAATATGTAAATGACTTTGCTGGCGTATATGGTGTTGATGGAAGTTTTTCTGAAAAGCTTTCTTTTTATGATACAATCACTAAATTTAATTCGGATTATAAATTACGAATGCCTAGTTATGTGTCTGTAGGAAATCTTCTTGGTCGAGTATTATGTTATATTGCTTTGTATGTATTAATAAATAATTTTGTCGAAAAAAAATACATACAGTATTCATTAATTGCAATTATTGCTATATATTTTATCGGGTCATTAATGGGAGGAAGAACAGAAGCGTTAAGAATAGTAACAGCTGCTGTTGCTCTATGGTACATTATGTTTAAAAGAAAACATGGATGGAGAAAAGCTGATTTAAAAATTATATTTCGACTATTTGCTTCAGCGGTTGGGGTTGTTGTATTGTTCTCTTGGATGCGAAGTTTTTTGGGAAGAACTACATACGATCCAATAAAGGTTGTATTTGGATATATAGGAGCCCCATTAAAGAACTTAGATACCTTTTTAACATTTCCTACAAAGTCTATTGATGGTGTATGGGGAGCTATGACATTTACTAAGTTCATTAACTGGTTAGGTATGAAATTGGATATTCCTGAATGGATTTATGTTTCAGATCAGCCATTCTTGTATTATAAGACCTTTAGAATGGGAAATGTTTATACGATGTATTATAATTTCATATATGATTTCGGCTATATAGGTTGTGCTTTGTTAACTTCAATAATTGCTTTTTATTATTGCTTTACATATCGTAAAATAAAGAACATGAAAAGTGATAAAAGTAAAATCAATTTTAAAGTAATTATGTATGCATACTTGTTTAATGACTTGATTATGCTACCGTTCTCTTCACGATTTTATGAAACAATTGTAAACATAAATTATTTCAGAATATTCATTATTTTCACTGCTTTGATATTTGTCATTAATAATTTGAGGATTTCTGGAATGAAGGTATATTTTGTCCGAAAGAGAGGGTACTGATTTGCAGAACATATTTGCATATGATTTTTTTGATACAATTGTTCATAGAGACTGCCACCCAGAATTAATATTATATACTTGGGCAAAAAATCTCAGTCATTACTTGAATTATTGTATTAGTTCGAGTGATTTGTATTTTTTAAGAAAAAACATTGAGAGAACTGAGAAAAAACAAAATGAAGATATTTCATACGAATATCTTTTGAAAAAAATATATACGAATTTGAAGTGTTGCATCACATATGAGGACTTTGAACAGTATGCGAAAAGCCAAGAAATTCAGATAGAACTGAAGCATATATATGTTGATAAAAAGTGTTTAGCTGAAATAATAGAAAACCATGGAAAGGGAATAAAAAATATAATAATTTCGGATTTTTATGCTGATAGTAATTATATAAGTACTATTTTGCACCATCTCGGCATTAAAAAATATTTTTCTAATATCTATGTCTCTAGTGAGTGCGGATGTAGAAAATCAACATCGAATCTTTATAAATATGTTCTTAAGGATTTGAGAATAACACCGGAGCAACTTAGAATGAGTGGTGATAATAAACGTTCAGATGTGGATATACCTTGTCAGTTAAATATTTCTTCATTTTGGAGAAGTTATAACGATGAAAACTGCATAGTAGATATTAAGAAATTGTATTCGATGGTAAAAAAAATAACATTTAATAAGAGCAAATGTTTGTCAGGTTATTCATATGAGATTCTTTTTTTTATTAGTAAGTTATATTATGAATTAAAGAAGAAGCAAGTTAAGAAAGTCTATTTTTGTTCTAGAGAAGGGCAATTAATGAAAAAGCTATTTGATTATTACCAAGAAAAGTTTCTGGTAAACGATCAAATTGAAACTAAGTACTTATATGTTTCAAGAAAATCCACATTCTTACCATCTCTAAAAGATTTTTCTGATGAGGCATTCATTTATATATTTAGGCAATTCAAAGAATTAAAGTTGAATGATTTTTTAACATGTTTAGGATGGAATGAAGATGAAATTCAGAAACTATGCGGTAGAACAAATCTAAAATCTGAAGATATTATTCAAATAAGTGATGATAATCATCCTTATAGTACGTTAAAACATAATAAAGAATTTTTAGAATCTTATGATTACAAACGTACAGAACAAAGGCGAATTTTTTTAAAATATCTAGAGCAATTAGGCGTGTCCATGGAACAGGACAGTATCACACTTGTTGATGTTGGTTGGAAAGGTACTATACAAGATTGCATCAGAAGTATTATTCCAGACATTATTAGTATAAAGGGATATTACTTGGGAATCCGTTCAAATGAATTCCAGTGTAGTGATTTGGAAAATAAGGAAGGTGTATTGTTTACAGACTATCCTTTTCCGTGTAAAAACTATAAGTTGCTAGAGAGAGGTTATATGTTCTATGAGCGTATATTTGCTGCCGATCACGGACCGGTAATAGGTTATAGAATGGGAGAGACTCAGTTTGTTGAACCAATCATCAATAATGCCGAACCTGAACTGAGGTTATATAACTATATCAAGGAATTTCAGACTAATATTGTAGATACCTTTAAGCTGCTATTAAAAGAATACGAGAAGTTACCATATGAGCCATATGAGAATTATAATACTATGATAAAATGCTCGTTATGGAAACAGTGCGTGTATTTCCCATTAGTGTGGGAGGTTGAGAAAACAGCTAGAAGTCTGAGCCGTGAAAACTTTGGAAATGTTTCGAAGAATGAAGTTGTTCGCCATGAAAAGATTGGGGTTGAACAATTGAAGAGAATTAGCTATGGTTATGTTGATTACACATATAGACTTATTGATAAATATAATTTAGGATTTTTGAAACCAATTGCTTGGGTTTATTGTAGAGCAATATATACCATAAAAAGAATAAGGTTGGAAAGGTAGTATGAATGTAAAATCCATAAGAGTTAATGCTATATTAAACATAATTTATACAATCTCCAATATTGTTTTTCCAATGATTACATTTCCATATGTATCAAGAATTTTATTGGCTGATGGGATGGGGAAGGTTTCATTTTTTACTGCTGTTGCAAATTATGCGATAATGATAGCTTCCCTCGGTATATCCACATACGGAATACGTGCCACGGCTAAGGTTAGAGATAATAAATATGAACTGTCAAAGACAGTAGCAGAATTGCTGATAATTAATGTATCAATGACGGCAGTAGTTCTTGCTATGCTATTTGTATCGATTCCGTTGGTTGGCAAATTTCAAGATGATGTTGCTTTATTGATTATAAACAGTGTTCTTATTATTGGTTCAGCTCTAGGTATTAATTGGCTATATTCTGGTCTTGAGCAATATTTGTATATAACAAAAAGATCTATTATCTTTAAAATGATTTCGCTTATTTTGGTTTTCCTTTTTGTGCATAAGAGAAGTGATTATGCAATTTATGCTGCGATTGTAGTGTTTTCTTCTACGGGCTCTTATCTTATCAATTTTATCTATGCTAGAAAATTTGTTAGCTTCAGAAATCTTGGTAAGCTTAATTTAGCCCAACACTTAAAGCCAATGATGCTTTTGTTTGCTTCCAGCCTTGCTGTTAATGTCTATACTAACTTGGATACTGTAATGCTTGGCTTCATTAGTGGAGACAGGGAAGTTGGGCTTTATACAGTTGCGGTAAAAGTTAAATGGTTATTATTAGCTGTCATAAATGCTATTAGTGCAGTCTTACTACCAAGACTATCATATTATATAAGCGAGAAAAAAACAGAAGAATTTAAAAGAATATTAAAGAAATCAATAGTTGTTATATTCATGTTATCAATTCCTCTTTCTGTTTTTTTTAATATGGAAGCACGAAACAGTATATTATTGCTTGGCGGAGAAGATTACGTGGGCGCTACTCTTTGCATGAGAATTGTACTGCCAATTTTATTGATTTCTGGATTTTCGAATATTACAGGAAACCAGATACTGATTCCGCTTGGAAAAGATTCATGCTTTATGAAAGCAATTGTAGCTGGTTCGCTTGTGGATTTAGTTATGAATGTTATACTGATGCCTAAGTACGGAGCCGTTGGTGCTGCTGTAGCAACGCTGATTGCAGAATGTACACAGATGAGCATTCAGCTCCATTTCGCAAAAGATTACATATGGAGCAACATACAAAAGAAACCTATTATGAAGATATTGTTTTCTACATTGATTGCAATGGTTGTTGTTTCTGGTTTAAAATATGTACTAAATGTTCACATTGGAAACTATACTGTAGATGCCTTTGTTAATTTGATGGTAGATTCTGTTGTTTTCTTTGGAATGTATAGTGTCATAATGTTATTAACAAAAGAAGTATATTTTAGAGAACTGATTATCAGCTTGGTGAGAAGAAGATAATAATGCAGAGATATGGAGCAATGTTATTAAGCTAACTGTTCGATAAATGTGAACTTCCAAAATAAGTGTAACTAAAATTAAAAATAAAAAATGACGGTTATAGATATTCTTGGGGACAGGTACCAATGTGGTCAACCCAACCAACAACGTCAACTTAAGCAGTTATTCTAATGAGAAGAAACCATTTGCAGTATGCTAGAAATGAATATGTGTATCATTGTGATTATTATACCGTAAAAAAGTCGTACTTTACTAAAGCTTACCACTACAATTAACTAAAAGCAACCCTTTTTATTTTTCACACATTGGTGAGTACCATTAAATTTTTGTTATGTATAGTGAAAATAATTCAATTTCGATTTAAATGTTTTATTGCTTCAAATAATTATGGGAAGAAGAAATTTGTAATTAATAAGATTGGGCATGCGGACAAAAAGTTGGACTGTGTGATACCTGACATACTACTATGAGGTATACAAACGAACAAATATCCGCAGCATTATTGTTATTAAAGGCTACTGGATCTCCTAAACAAGTAATTGATACTCTGGGATATCCGTCATCACCGATGCTATATCATTGGCGAGATATGTACCCAGAATACTACAATGTCCCAGATCAGAAACATTGGAAGCAGGCACCCGACAACTTAAAACAATATATAATTAAGCGTTGCCTTATTGATGGTGAGCCTGTAAAATTAGTGGCAGAAGAAATTGGATATACCCCTTCCCTTATATACAAGTGGATTAGGGAATATCGCAAGAAGGGACATTTTTCATCCATGAAGAAGACTACTGCCAATGTTGAGGTCAATCCATCCGACATAGAATCAGCCGAAGATATTAATACATTAAAGGCTCAAATGCTTGATATGCAGATGGAAATAGACATTCTCAAGGAAACTACTAACGTCCTAAAAAAAGACCCCGGCATCGATCAGACAGTTCTCACGAATCGAGAGAAGGCAGTGATAATCGATGCCCTGAAGAATAAGTACTCACTGCCGGCGCTTTGTAAGAAACTTGATTTGGCCAAAAGCAGCTACTATTATCAGGAAAAAGCCATTCATGCAGAAGATAAATATCATGAACTTCGAAAGAAGATCGTACAGTTATTTCATGATAATCGTGATGCGTTCGGTTATCGGAAAATACACACATTGCTTCATAAGCTTGGATTGATTATCTCTGAAAAAGTTGTACGTCGGATCATGAAACAAGAAGCGCTTATCGTGAAACAACGTCGTAGACAGAAATACAACTCTTATAAGGGTGAAATAACACCAGCTGTAGAGAATGACATAAACCGGGATATCCATGCTGACAACCCCAATCAAAAGTGGCTTACAGATATCACAGAATTCTCAATTAAGGCAGGAAAAGTATATCTTTCTCCGATTATAGATTGCTTTGATGGCATGCCGCTCACATGGACGATAGGGACTTCACCCAATGCAGAGCTTGCCAATACTATGCTCGAAAACGCAATTTTATCACTTGCACCCAGTGAAACGCCTATTGTTCATTCGGATCGTGGCTGTCACTATCGCTGGCCGGAATGGATAAGGCTCATCACAGAAGCTGGCCTAACACGATCCATGTCAAAAAAAGGCTGCTCACCAGATAATTCTGCCTGTGAAGGCTTTTTTGGTTATCTCAAAACAGAGATGTTCTATGGTCGCGAATGGGACAATTGCCGCATTGATGAATTTATCCAAGAGGTTGATGACTATATGCAGTGGTATCGCAGAGACCGAATCAAATCAACACTCGGAGGACTGAGTCCTCTAGATTATAGAAGGAGCATAGGTGTGAGCGTCTAAAAAAACGTCCGCACGCCCAGACAAGGGAGTGGAATTTAATTTTTCATTTCAAATGACGAACTCCCGTCTGTGCCGAATTCGCTTTTTTCTTCGATTTCTGGTAAAATACCAGTAACGAAACAAAGGGGCGAAGGACCATGGCAACCAGTACAAAGGACATTCAGTTCAAGGAACTGAAGGATACGATCTCACAACTGAATACAACCATCCGTACCCAGAATGATCTGATCGTATCCCTGCAGAAGATGCTGGACTTCAAATCTACAGGCACAGTTTGAATACTTCAGGCAGAAGCTTTTTGGCAGTTCCAGTGAACGACGCAGTGACATGCCCGGTCAGCTGAATCTTTTCTCCGTCCCTGATTCCGGGGAAGAACCAATTCCGGAACTCATTGAACCGGAGTTTATCGAAGTG
>ENA-OQNO01000355-OQNO01000355.1-human-gut-metagenome-genome-assembly--contig:-NODE-355-length-46634-cov-13.047326_pt1 | contig 46634 bp, 59 predicted proteins | sample MGYA00242629_ERZ504880 | MGnify/ENA primary metagenome ERZ504880 (study PRJEB26092, sample SAMD00036377) | human gut metagenome | host: Homo sapiens | study: EMG produced TPA metagenomics assembly of... | reverse complement strand
TTCTGTCATTTGTACTTTGTGTACAGGTTTCTTTTCTCTTGCCATAATAAAAGGCCTCCTTATGATAAAATATTTTACCATAGAAGACCTTCTAAAACATTATTTACAGAAAAAGTTTCACATTCTCAAATATCGCATCTTAAACCTGTCATTTAAGATGCGATATTTTTATGCCCCCCTATCCATTCAAATGAACTGTTCCTATATAGCTTTTTTCAAATTTCCATCCGCTCTTCAAATCTGTACTTGTAAAATCAGCTTTTTTATTTCCATACTCCCCCTGACCGAGGGTTAAGTAATAAACTCCATTCTCATATTTCAAACTGTCCACTTTATTCAGAAACATCACTTCTTCCGAAACAGTATCCCACGGAAGCTCTATTTCCGCAAATGACGCCCCGCCGTTTTCTGTCACAAGTACATGCGGCCACGAATTTTCTCCAAATTGTTCATCCATCGTAAGCATCCCGGCTGACTGATCGGCAAATGCAAGTCCCGACAAAATCCATCCGTTTTCCACAGCTACAGGTGTTGTCTCCCAAGTTGCGCCGCCGTCATGCGTCCAGCCGATGTAAGTAGCTCCTCCGGTTCCCATTGACCAGTCTGTTCCAAGACCTACATATCCGTTTTCAGGATCAAGAAAACGAACAATTCTCGAAGTGCATAGTCTCGGATACTCCTCCTGAAATACAAAATCAGTCCAAGTCTCACCGTCATCTTTTGAGACATGAAGCGTCGGGGTCTCGCCCCAAAATACTGCAAACATTCCGTTTCCGTCTGCGTAAACACTGTTCTCCGGAATCATATTTCCTTGACCGTATACCGCTTTCGTTTCTTCCAACTGCTTTGTCGTCAAACCGCTTGCAACCCATGTTTCCCCACTGTCATCTGTCAGCATAAGTTCCTCTCCCCTGAAATAATAATCGGTCTGCATCACTGTCTCCGTCTGACCGACAAGCGCATTTTCATCTGCCGGAGCACAGATATATTCGATCCTCTCTCCCATCACTCCTCCACCGTCAGTCAGAGAGATCACAACCTGCGAACTTCCGTCGCTTGCCCCTCCTGCTCCCTGCTGATATTCTTTCTGTGTCAGCACGGAAAATCCGTTTCCGTCTCTTCCGTCTATCACTACATCCGCATCTTGAAGCCGTCTGTCCTGACTGTATTCCACGACATATCTGTCAAAATCCAACTCCTTCATCTGCGCCATTAGCGGGAGCATTTTTATCTGGCTGTCCAAATAATCCACTTCTGCATTCGGGTCATACTCAGTCGGAAACGCCTCGTTTACATTTTCTGTTTTACTAAGCTTTCCTTCTCTGCTGTCATACCTGTAATAAATATCTTTCATGTATTCATCTGATTCGTCAAATTCTTGAATATTAAACGCAAAGTCGTACACTTCTCCGTTTTTCCACAACTCTGCCTCGATATCGGAAACAAGAAATTTTTTCGGAAGTTTCTCTTTTTCTTTCTCAGACATCCATTCGATCATTCCTTTCAGTCCGTCTTTTTCTAAAACCACTTCCGTACTTTGTTTCGACGCATATTCTATGTACTCCCTTAACAAATGATAAGCATACTTTCCTGCAAAAAATGTAACTGCTGCCATTATGATCACTATGACAACAAACACAATAAGAAATTTTGCGCCTCGTCCTGTTTTTCTGTTCATTCCCATATTTTCTCCTCTCTATTCTAAGCGCTCCGAATCTGATTTACTCTTTTTGACATTCCATCCTTTCATTCCAAATGGATTTCTCTAATGCATAATGATCGGAGCTGTTTTTTCCATCGCTACTTTGCACAAAGTAACTGTTCCGCCTTCTTCTATCCGGCTTCCTCCCGCTTCCACTACGCAGTCTTTATTTAACACAAGCGTCCATTTCGGATCATCACTGGGAAATACAACTGCAAGCGTTCCATACTGAAGACATTCTTCCGGTTCATAATGCTCTTTACCTTCCGGTGTTTCAATATCGATTCCGCCGTTTTCTCCTGTTCCTACTTCCAACTTATAATTTTCTCCCCGGTCTTCCGGCATCCATGTACCATAAGCCACATTTGCCACATAATAATAAGATACCGCTTCATTTCTGTCTCCGTAAGTCGCCACAAACTGATGCACCTGATCATCTTCCGGCGACTCATATGTAAGAGCACACACATCGTTTTCAAGCCACTGTACTTTCACATCATCTTTCACAGTAAACGGAAATACATCAGACTGCGCTCCGAACAGCAGCCCCCGCTGCCGATAAAAAACCGCTCTTCCGTTTTCATCAATTTTCAGACACATTGTATTTGAAAAATCAGGTGCAAGATCAACGATTTCCCTCTGCTTTAGAAAACAAAATGGACAAACCTCAATTCCTGCAGCTAATAAAATCGCCGTTACTGCAATAACAGATTTTCTTTTCCATATCGGGCGGAGTTTTTCAATGCACATGCCGCCGGCCCCAAAAAGGAAAACTGCCGCCGCGTTTATCACATATGGAGTTACATTCCTTATATAGATCAATCCAAGTTCTCTTCCCTGAGTCAGAGTCCAAATCTGCACTATGATCAACCCCACCGCAGACAAGATTAGCAGACAGCCAAAAACATCTTTCCATGTGATCCGAATCGTTTCCGCCTTTCTTTCGGCTCGCTCCAACACAATTTCCAAAAGCTTCTTATCCTCATCCGATACGGCAGTTTCCGCTCTTTTCTCTTGTTCAATCTGTTCTCCCATTAAAATTTCATCAACTGTCACTCCAAGCGCCTTTCCAAGTTCAGGAAGGATTCCGATATCCGGCATTCCCTGACCGGTTTCCCTTAGTTAAAGATATGAACCTCTTTATCAGTCTATTTTTCCAATAAATCGGTAGTATATCTCTATTTCCTGTATTCGTTCGTTATCCTCGTTCGTTGTTGCTTCGTGAACAAGGATTTTTTCTATCATTGCATTTAATAACGGTGCTGTCAGTTCCTTTGGTACAGAATATTCCTTGATTAGCTCAATCCACTTTTCAGCACCTATCATATCCTGTTCCATTTTATTTAATTCTTCTCTTAGGCTCGCTATCTGCTGTTCCAGTTCTATCTGCTCCTGCTGGTATTTACTAGACAGCATGACGAAATTTCGTTCCGTTATCTTCTCACAGGCTCTATCTTCATACATCTTCGCAAACAACTGGTCAATCTCATTCTGTCGGTTTTCCGCTTTCTTCAATGCACTTGCTTTTTTCTTCTTTTCCCGTATTCTTTCTGCATTGCCTGCTTTCTGTATCTTGTTCAGCACTTTTTCCTCGTCCTGCTGAACAACCTTAGCCCAATACTGCAATCGTTCCAGTACGGCTTGATACAGAACGTCATAGCGGATATAGTGCATAGAACAGTTACCTTTGCCAAACTGTCCGTAGTAACTGCACGAATAATAGCTGTATGGTGTCCTGTTTGCCTTGTTTGTCGCAAATCGCATAGACCAGCCACAATCCGCACATTTGACAAGCCCTGCAAATATCGGTGTTTCTTTTTGCTTTGTCTGTCTGCGTCTGGACTTTATCTGCTCCTGCACACGATAGAACACTTCCTTGTCAATTATCGGCTCATGGGTGTTCTCAACTCTGAGCCATTCATTTTCGGGCTTTCTTACTTTCTTCTTGCTCTTAAATGAAACCGTAGACTGCATATTGTGAACGCTGTTTCCTATATAAACCTCACTTTTTAAAATTGCCTTGACATGAGCGATTGTCCACTCATAACGCTTGCTTTCTGGCTTTCCCTCAAAGATATGTGCAAACGTACCATATCTTGTAAAATTCAGCCAAGACGCTGTCGGAACTTTTTCCTCTCGCAGTATCTTTGTGATTTTAGCACTACCGTAACCTTGATAGGCAAGAGAAAAGATTTTTTCAACAATCCATTTTGTTTCTTCATCAACAAGCAGTTTTCCTTTGATGTCTGGGTGCTTCTTATATCCTAACGGAGCATAAGCCCCATAATGAGCACCCTCTGCAAACTTTGTACGAAATGCCGATTTCACTTTACGGCTCGTATCTCTTGCCACCCACTCATTGATAATGTTCTTAAATGGTGCAATCTCGCTTTCTCCTTTTTCGCTGTCTACACCGTCGTCAATCGCTATGTAACGGACGTTATGGCTGGGAAAATACAATTCCGTATATTGTCCTGTCATGATGTAATTTCTTCCCAGACGGGAAAGGTCTTTCGTTACCACGCAGTTGATTTTTCCTGCTTCTATATCCTCAATCATTCTCTGAAAGCTCGGTCTTTCAAAATTCGTTCCCGACCAGCCGTCGTCGATATATTCATCAATGACGTTCAAATGATGTTCTTTGGCATACAGACGCAACATACTTCTTTGTGTGGTAATGCTGGAGCTTTCGCCCTGTAATTCATCATCTCGGCTCAGCCTAAGATAAAGTGCAGTATTGTAAATCTGTTGTTTCATTGTCAGTTATCCTCCTTTATAACTAACCCGTGTTTACAATACCTGCTTGCAAGTAAAGTATAACACGGGTCTTTTTTCTCATTCAATCTATTTCTCACAACTGCACCGATTTTATGCGATTGTCTGTTTTGCCTTTTCCAGCATGACATCAGTCAAAAGTTCTTCCATTGTCTTTCCTTTTTCAGAAAAATGTTCTTTTACTACAATCTTCGTTTTTCCTCTGTTGCCAATGCTACGTTTGTTTTTCTTCTGCATTGTCTTTACTGAATTATCAATAGCACATGCCCCCTTTCTATGATTTTTTATAAGCAATCCAACGGCTTTTGTCACAGCCCACAGGAGTTCCACCTCTGCATAGTTCTTATGTAGCCGTACCCATTGCGTGCGACGCTCTTAACGCTCAAGCTGTGGCTGTACGGGAGTATCATTATCTGACAGTACAGGTCATGGCGGTAGGAAAGGACAAATTTCTTACAGGAACACAGATAAGGTTCGCTCGCTTTTGCAGGGGAAAGGTCATGGCGTATCTGTTTCCACGGCTCGCTGTCTGCCAAACGTATCGGATTGCTTTATTCCGTTGTCAAAGAACACGAAAGAAGAAATTTTCCTTTCACATCATATAGGGAACGGAAAGTGCCTTTTGCTAAGCTGAAAATGAAATATTTCTCTTTTCACACCAAAACTCGACTGCAAAGCCCTGTTTGAATACAAAAGCAGGATATTTTTCTTCTTTACATACAACACTCTCCTGCAAAGGGCATTTTGCTAACCAAAACAGAAAAATTTTTTACTTTTTTCTTCTTTCGCACCATATAAGGACAGAAAAGGTATATATAATGACCTTTTTGAAAATTTTTTCTTTCTTCGCTCCATATAGGGAACAGACAAGCAGTTTTGCTTCCAATTTTCAAAAATATTTCTTCTTTCATCTCATATCTGTACAGCAGATGAGGTTTTTATGACTAAATCCATAAATTTCTGTCCCTATATACACATATCAGTACAGCAAAGACTGATTTGCTAAGCTAAACTGAAAAAAAGTTGAAATTTCTTTCACGCCATATCTGTACACGCTTTGATGTTCTGTTGCGGATTTTTCATGGAAATTAAAAAATACCGTCAGTTTCCTTTGAAACGGCGGTATCTATTCTTTCTTCTATGGTTGTCTTTTCAAGTTCCAGCAAGTGTCTGTACTTGTCTTTCAGCTCGGTATGCTCCAGCATATCGTCCAGTATGGTTGTATGATTCATCTTGTCCAGTTCCTGCACCATTTTAAGCGTAGGTGCTACCTGTCTTTGTAGCCAATGCAAGGCTCTTTCCATTGTGAACGGTTCTGGCTGTGTGGTTAATCGAATGGGTTCTCGGTTATCTCCTACAAAATACGCCCACTCTGGATTGATTTTCCAGCGGTTCTTCGGCTTATCTTCTTCTGGGTCTACGAAACGGATATAATGATTGATGATAGAAAATGCTGTCCTCTCTGCGTCATAATAAGTCAGCAAATCCACAACAGCCTTATAGGCTCTTTCGTTCTTCATGCGGATTTCAAAGCGGTTCTTGATTTCGCTGTCCTCAATGGCAATGCCTTTCTTGACGTATTGTTCCTTTGCCTTTTCATAAATGCAGAAATACAGCTCGCTTTGTGTTGAGCCGATGTACATCGTATTTCCTGTGCTTTCGGGTATATCAGTGCTGTTCTTGTCCGTTCCGTCATACCGCTTTTGTCTGCGAAAGTAGGAGATACATTCTCCACGCTGATACTTTTCTATGAGCTTTGGAATATCCAGCACCCCAACTCTGTCATTTATCGCAAGGTCAAGACGCTTTATCACGCCGTCAGAAGTCAGACAGTCCATCATCAAATCAAACCAGCTTCTTTGCTGTGCCAGAAGATAGCCCTCAATCTGCCTGCACCCTTTGCCTTTCAGTTCCAGCAGGACACCCAATGACGGGTTGGAAGATACCAGCACGGTAATATCGCCTAAAATATACTGTTCTTCATAGCCGTAGCGTCCGTATTCTTCATGGAGCATGTGTCTGGGCTTGATATGCAGAATGTCCTTAATAACGGTCAACGGGTCTGTGGTAGGGAAACGGACACGGAAATAGTCAACCAGTATGAACATAGGCTCTAATGGATTGAATCGTTCCAACTGCTTTTGAATTTCCGCTTTCAGTTCTTCTGTCAATGGAAGTTTTCCCGTTTCAATGCGGTTATAATGTTCTCGACTGATACCGCAGGCAACGGCAAGTCTTTTTTGCGATACTCCGTATTCCTCACGCTTAAGCTTTAATTCTTCAATAAATTTTTTATCATTCATTCTTCAATTCCTCCAATCAAAAAGGCAACTACCATGTACTGATAATTGCCTGCATTTCATTTTTGCAAAAGAAAAAGACAATCAATTTCTTATTTGAAATCAACTGTCTTTCCTATGTTGTTTAATTTTTCAAAGTGATAATAACATGATTTATATCACGCTATGTAAAATGCGGTTTTGCCCTGTACTTACAGCGTTTTCCGCTTGCTAACGTCTATTGTTTCTTGTTTTTTATGCCCCCCTTGTTAGATAACGGGGGCTTAGAAAGCTCGCTTCGCTCGCATAACCGACAAAGTGAACCAGACACTCGCCAGCAGGCTGGCGTGGCGATATGTCTCACGACCGCCACCGTGTCTGGATCACTCCGTCGGTGTATTATTAATCAATAGCAAATTACATCTCGTTCTATTTCCTCTATTATTTCAGGAGCTATATCTACTAGGTCTAAAGTATAAACAAAATTTAACCTTGGGTTGAAAATTCCTAATCTTGTAATGTTTTTATATACTTTTTGACCCGAATGTTGCCCCATAATCCAATACATTAACAATTGTAAAGTGTGTTTGTTAGTAGGTTTAGATTTACTTACTTTAAAATCCCAAAGTGTATCAACAGTTAAGTAATCACCATCTCCTGTATCAACTGTATCCGTATAACCATTAGGTTCAAAAGTAAAACCATCTTGTATTATAGGACCAAATTCTTCCCAAAATTTAACACTTCTTTCAACCATTATTTTAATATTTTCAATGGTTTCTAAATCAGGATTAGTATCTTCAGCCCCTCTTGCCGTCATTGCTACCATAGGGTTTCTATACCAAACATCATATGTAACCATTTTGCACGCATTAATAATAGAAATATTATCTAATCCTTTAATTTCCATCAATAATTTTTGAGCAGTTTTTAATGTGTTTTTTTGTTTAAATATATCCTCTGCTACCTTTGCTCCCATACAAGATATTTTAAACGCTTCTACAACATCAGTTCCCATAATAAATCTAGTTAAATAGTCAACAGCCATACCAATTACAGAAGCATGAATATTTTCGTGTTCATTTAAAATTTTACCATCATCTATTTTTTGTAGTTTAAATTGTGAGGGTTTGATATATCCACCTCTAGGTTGTTTTATTTTTGTTATTCTTTGTGTGACTGAACTCATATGCAGAGTACCTCCTTCCAATTATTAAGCAAATATATAACCACCATTTGCAATATCAATACAAATCTCTATGTTTTCCTCTGTATTTGACACTATATAACCTTGAACAATGATTTTATCTTCTCCATTTTGTTCGTATATCGTAGGCATTATGTCTTGATTAAGTTTCGCTTGTGAGAGAAAACGTAATAAATGATTTTTATCTAAATTTTCCCCAACTAAAACAACTTTTTTATTTGTTTTTTTATCCCTAAGTCGTGCTGATAAAAAATTTTTTTGATTTCTATATTCTTCTATATAACATTCTAATTTTATCTGTTCGTGCATCTCTTTTCTCCCTTTTCTGCCAGTTAATTCATCATATGTAAACCATATATCATAGGCTTTTTATTCATTATATCACTATATTATTCCAGAGTCATTTCTTTTCTGCTTTTGAAAAATTACTTATCTGTCTATGATTCGTAAAGGGTGCTAAGCATTGCTTACGCAACAAGCCCTTGACAAACCATAGGCAGATAAGTTTAGGATAATCAAGCAGAAATGAAATAGTCCGTTGTTTCAAGACAACGAAAAAGAGATACCAACACACTTATGTGGTATCTCTAGCTTAGTAATAATATTCTTTTCTCTGCAAGCAGGTAAACACAGGTTATTCCTTAATATCCTTTTGTTTGGGAAACTCTTGTCTCCCATTTTGACACAGCCTTATTCGTAACCCCAAGCAGCTCTGCCATTTCCTTCTGAGTCATTCCGCGTTCCTTTCTCTTTCGCGCAATAAATTCTCCTGTCTTATTTCCTCCTTTATTTTTTACTCTTTTCTCCGGTCTGTTTTCTATTACATTTTCCGATGTATTATCCTGTCCGCTTTTTCTCCCATAGTCAACTTCTTTTTCATTTCCTGCTTCACTGTTTTTTCTTTCTTGCATTTTGTTCCTCCTTCCGCATCGTCTCGCAGAAAGTAAAATATTTTACTGACCTAATCATATCAAACTATGAAATTTTTACAATACACGTTCATTTTCCATCGGTCTACGCTGCGTAGACTCCCTAAATCAAACGTAAATCATTCGGTTTTCATAAAATTTTGAGAATCCCCCGGCTGATCATACAAAAACAGACAAGAAAAAACAGAATACAAATACAAATTTAACACTTTACAAACATCTTTTCTTATGATAAAATATCATTTGTCGAGCGGAAGTGGCGGAATGGCAGACGCGCTAGATTCAGGTTCTAGTGGGAGTTTATCCTGTGAGAGTTCAAGTCTCTTCTTCCGCATTGCTGACGAAAGTCGAGAAACCTTATTAAATCTAAGGTTTCTCGTTTTTTTATGCTTAATTATCCCATCCATTTTTCGCAAAAACTTTATTCATCCGCAGCGCCCCCGATCAACTCTTCCATCCGAAATAAGCCGTCTTCTAATTGTTTCTTAGACTTCATAAGCCATTTATCCAATATTACAAGCGCACCTTTTTCCTTTTTAATATCTCATAAATGATGATATACTTATTTACAACAACCGTTAAAACTTTTTATATCAAACAAGGGGGAAAACAGATCATGAAAGGAAAATACTTAAAAAAATGGATGTCTGTCTTTTTATCAACAGCACTGGCAATCAGCAGCATTTCAGGTTGCGGAAATTCAGACAAAGAACCTACAGACTCCACAGACAAATCTGCGAACGAAACAACAGATACAGCAAATAAAGACACCGCATCGGACGAAGCATCTGATGTACAAGATGGCGATACGCCTCTGATCGGATCATGGATCGATCTTAGTTACGGTATACAAGTGAAAATTGAAAAAGACGGAACTTTTGTCGTTTGGAATGATGAACAAACAGCCAAAGGAACGTACACATACGAAAACAACTATTTAGTAATGACATCAAAAGACGTCCAAAACGAAGAAAAAGGATATGTGAAACTTTCAGATGATCATTTTGCGTTATTTACTTCTGACTCTATGATCCTAGATTACACTACTGATTGTTTTGTACGCAGCAGCGCCGCTGACAAATATGATCCTGCAAAAGATTTTAGCAGATATAACCAGGCATGGACTATAGCATCCGGTCCTGACCAATTTGTAATCAACAATGAAACATACGACGCCAACGAACTGTATATTATTTTAACAGAAGGAAACCGATTGAGAATAGGAAAACCTGAAAAAATCGGCGATTCTAACTACGAAGTACTGACAGAAGGTCTGATTGAGTTTTCAGATAACTATAATAAGCTGGAATTTATTTTCAGCGATCCTTTTACAGGACAAGACGGAACTGACTACAGATCCGAATTAAAAGACGGTCAGTGGATCATTTCCCCTGAAGGAGAGATTGCCGACAATCCTCAGCTTGTTTTATCACCTTTGTAAAAATGCTCTAAGGTGATCATTGCAATCATCAGAAGCGCCAAAAGTACGTTCCAAGATTGACAGACGCTCACCACGTAAAAAGGAGCTGTCAGTAAATACTGTTTTTTAGCTGCTAAATCTTAAAATAAGAGAATCTCCTACAGAAATCAACATTTTTGATACTTGATCTTCCATGGGAGATTCTTATTTTTTTGTATATGTTTTCGAGCGCCCCTTCAAGATGATAATTGAACGTTCCTCTCTACTTTATGTCAAATCCTCTTCTAATCGCCTCTATGTATTGTTTTTCACCATCGAACATCTCCGCCGCTAACAAAGAGGCGCCTTCTACCGGCGTATATTTAGGCGCGCATAACCGGACGCCTTCTGTTTTCAACTGTTCTCGTAACGGGCCTAATATAAACTCTCCTGCATGAAACAAACCTCCTGAATAAGATACAAGTGTTCCTTCGCCGAATTTCAACTTCCGGTATACGGAACCAACGATCATTGCCAACTCATCCGCCGCAATCTCATACATTTTCACAGCTTCCAAATCTCCTTTTTGGGCAGCTTCTAACAAATATTTTTGAAGGCCTGCTATTTTCGTTCGATCATTTCGGTACCGCCGATTAAAAATATCAATAATATCAAAATCACATTTTAACTCAAATCTATTCCGAAAAATCTCCAAAAGAGCGCCTTTTTCCGCCCTTCCATCGCTTTCTTTTGAAAAAAGTTCTAAAGATTTCATACCAAGCCAGTAACATGATCCTTCATCCGAAAATCTTTCATCCCATCCGCCGGCACGAGCTTCCTCACCCGCGTCATTTCTTCCATATGCAATCGATCCGGTGCCGGCAACGAGATTAATCCCGGAAGATAATCCGAGGGATCCCGCCCACCCCACCACACTATCGTTCACAATTTTCACAGGGAGTTCTGTTATTTCTTTAATACGGGACAAAAATTCACCATCACCGTCTTTCGACTCTCCCCAGTTAGGAAGAGCGAGACAAATGTACGCTTCCCGGTCATTCAAAATTTCGTGAACCGTTTCTTTTAAAAGCGCAATCGAATTGTCCATTCCTACATGTTTGTAAGATACTGTAGCAATCGTCTTTGCTTCAATAATATCTCCATTTTCATTTATAAGCAAAAAGGCCGTTTTCGTTCCACCGCCATCTATCCCTAAAAAGAACACCCCGTTTCCTCCATTCAACAATGTTTTTCCCAAGCTTCCGGAAGCAAATCAAGATTTGCACGGATAAGATCTTTTAACAATAATTCCGGATATTTGCAATTAGATACAAGCGGATCCAAAAACATCGCCTGCCGTGCAAGCTCATAATTACATGTTGCCGCCGCTTCTACCATTAACAGATATTCTCTCCCAAGGCGATCGCACTGTGCTGCAATCGCATCCGGAAGTTTTCCGATTTTCTGCGGATGAAGCCCAAACTCATCAATATAAGTAGGTAATTCTACAATGATACCCGAAGAGACATTATCGATATAACCATTGTTGATCACATTGACCATTTCATCAGAAATATCTCCTGTTGCAAGCGAACGAATAAAATAAGTCGCTGTTTCTCCTGAGCCTTTCAGGAATTCTTCATATCCCTCTTTTTTTGTCCTTACTTCATCAAACAGAACTCTTGCCTCTTCTCTCCAACCGTCAACAACTTTAAAATCATTGTTTTTCCACTCATAATCCTGTTCCATAAGAACTTCTTCTTTCATGTAATACGGAAAAAACTCTCCCACATGACGATCACCGGGCGCCGGATATAAACCATATATGTCATATAACTGCTTTGAAATAGGTTCTTTTTTATCAAATCCGCTCTCTTTTAATTTGTCATGTAACTTAGGATAAACGTCTTTGCCATCAATCTTCATATCCGTAAACCACGTTAAATGATTAATTCCTGCGGCACGATATGTAAATCTTTCTATCGGAACTTTAAAAACTTCTTCTGCAAGTTGTTTTGCCATATCCGGCGTTCCATGACATAAACCGAAATTCTTAATTTTTGTATATTTCTGAAGCGCAAGGCAGATTGCCCCCTCGGGATTGGCATAATTAATTATCCATGCATCCGGGCAGATCTCTTCCATTGTTTTAGCAACATCAAGGATGACCGGTATCGTTCTTAATGCTCGAATAATCCCGCCCGGACCTATTGTATCTCCAACCGACTGAAGTACTCCGTGTTTTGTCGACACCTCTATGTCACTCTTCCAACGCTCGTACCCTCCTGTTGCAATCGTATTAAACAAATAATCCGTTCCCGGCAGCGCCTCTTTATAGTCAATATGCGCTGTAACTTCAAATTCCTGACCCGAAAATGCGACAAGCTCTTTCACAGCTTCTTCCGTCTCTCTAAGCAGCTTTTCATCCAAATCCACAAGTGCGATATGCCCCTTTTTTATAGTATCTTCTTTCAGAATATCTCCCACAAGTCTCATTGTAAAAACAGAGCTTCCCGCACCCAAAAAAACAAATTTAAAAAACTCTTTTTTCATTCTCTCCAGTCCCCTTTCTATTTAATTCCAGTCATTGTAATTCCTTCTATAAACTGCTTTTGGAAAATAAAATATATAATAATAATCGGTATCATAACCAAAACACCCGCACTCATCGAAGTACAGTAATCCGTTAACAAGCTGGAATTAAAGAAATTCAACGCCAGCGGCAACGTCATTTTATCTTCATCTACAATCGCTATTAACGGCCACAAATAATCATTCCATCTTCCCATAAATATAAAAATGCACAGTGCCGCGATTGCAGGTTTGATCGTATGAATTACAATGCCAAAAAAGATTCTCCATTCCCCTGCCCCATCGATCCTAGCCGCCTCTAATATATCATTCGGAATGCTTTCCGCAAATTGACGACACAAAAATATTCCAAATCCCGATACCATGAAAGGTATAATCAGCGCTGACATAGAATTTAAACTATTCAACTTGCTGCAAATGATATATGTGGGAATCATCGTTACCTGAAAAGGAACCATCATCGTAATCAACACACAAACAAACAGAAAATTTTTCCCCTTAAAATTAAATTTACCAAAAATATATCCCCCAAGACAACTCGTAAATACTACGATAGCTGTTGATACGACAGATGAAAACAAACTGTTCCACAGCCAGGTCATAAATGGGGCTTCAGTCAATACTTTCTTATATCCGGATACGATCCATTCTGATGGGAAAAATGTTGTCGGTATACTCATAATTTCCGCATTGCTTTTGAAAGACAGCATCAAACACCAAAAAAACGGAAATGCAACAACTATAAAGGCAACTGCTAAAATAATAATTTTCCCTATTCGCACAAGCTTTTTCACCTTCGACACCTCCTAGTATTCCCAGTCTTGCTTTCCGACTTTTAACTGAACTAATGATACTATTAATATAATACCAAGCAACACAACTGCCATCGCCGATGCATATCCCATCTGCGAATATCTGAACGCATAATTATAGATATTTAATCCTATGACATTCGTATGGTTTTCCGGTCCTCCCTGCGTCATAATCTGCACCTGAGCAAAAACCTGAAAATACGAAATGCATGTCATAATGACAACAAAAAGCATATTCCTCGACATCAAAGGCAATGTAATTTTAAAAAATTTCTGTATACTGTTTGCCCCGTCAATTTCAGCCGCTTCTAAAAACATATTCGGTATATTATCTAACCCTGACATCAATATGACCAAATTGTATCCCAAATCGCACCAAAGCGTAACCAGTACAATACTAAACAAAGCCGTTCTCGGATCATTTAACCAGTTAATCGGATGATCCATTCCAAGTGCCATCAGTGCCTGATTTAAAACTCCGTTCGCAGGATCGAACATAATCAACCAAACATAACACACTGCAACAATCGGCACTACTGCCGGCAAAAACATCCAGCCACGAAAAAAGCTTCTTTCCCCTTTTTTTCGAAGTGATTTAATCAATACCGCTAAAAATGTGGAAATACAAATATTTAAAACTACTGCGACTAAAACAAATACTACTGTATTTTTAAGCGCTCCTAAAAACTCCGGATCTTGAAATAACATCTTATAATTCGCCAGTCCCACAAAGGGAGCTCCCGGAAATCCATTATAATTATAAAATGACATTACAATGCTGAATATGATAGGAACTACAGAAAATATAAAAAACAGCAGCATTATCGGAGTAAGTCCACATACAATAAATCGTCTTTGAAGACGTTTTAATCTGCTTGTCTTTTTTTCCACCGCCACTCCTCCAATCAGTTTGAGAGGAGACAAACGTCTCCTCTTAAATACTTATTTTGCCTGTTTCAATAATTCCTGAATATGGTTATTGATACTTGTCTCCATTTCCTCCAACGCTTCATCTGTACCAATACTTCCAGATGCCGCTTTTGTAAATGTATCTAATAAAGTTTTCTTAACAAAGTCCATATCCTGAACAGGTCCTACGCTTCTTGCATACTGTAAATACTGATACTGATCGCTCACTCTTACATTTCTTTCATCCGACTGATAACCCTCATCATCAATAATCGCTTTTAAGGACGCAACTGTTCCTGTTCCCAAATTAAACTCTTTTGCATTTTCAGGTTCCATACAATATTTTACGAAATCCCACGCGGTATCTTTATTTTTACTGTTTTCAGAAACAACATATCCCCAGCCTGATTCAACTGCAAAATATGGAATATCGCCTTTTACAGGAGGCATAAATACATATTTCCAATTTTCATTTTCCAAATCATCTCCAACTGCAGATGCCCAGGAACCTTTTACTAATTGAGCCGCTTTGTTTGCAAAGAAATACTGCTCTGTCGGCATTTTTGCAGTAATGTGTTTCGTATCTGTTACTTTTTCCACCGTAACGAGATCTACTAATTTTTGCCACGCTTCTTTCGCTTCCGGAGAAGTCAGAACAAACTTTGTCTGATCCTCATTCCAAAAATCTCCACCATTTTGCATAATCCATGACAAGAATAATGCCGCAAAGTTATCTCCGTTATAAAACTCAAGTCCGCCATACTCCTGAACATCCCCATTGAATTTTGCGCTATTTTTCGCAATCTTCATCACATCGTCGAATGTTTTCGGTCCGTCAGGAACGCCTGCCGCCGCCGCATCTTCCCGATTATAGAATAGTCCATACTCAACATTCATCTCAATCGGAACTCCATAGTAAGTTCCGTCCTTTGCATATCCATCTACAGCGCCCTGTAAATAATCTGTCTCAAAGTTTGCAGATAATTCTTCCGGAACTTCCGCCAGCAGTTTCTGATTCATGTAAGTCGGAATCCACGCTCCAAACACTTGCATAATATCCGGTTCATTTCCGGCAGTAAAAGCTGCTTTCATTTTCTGACTCATGGCATCATAAGGAAATGTCTGAATATTAATCTTTACTCCCGTTTCCTTTTCATAATTCTCCGCAAGTTTCTTTGTCTCGTCAACAAATGCCTGTCCATTATGCATCCACAAATTCAATTCCTTAGACGCCTCTTTGTTTCCGCCGTTTTCCTTGTCTCCGCCTGCAGAACATCCGCCTAAAATCATTCCCGTAGTCATAACTCCCGCCAATACTACTGACATAATCTTTAACGATCTCTTTTTCATTTTCTTACTTCCTCCTTTTTAATGTCCTTTTTTGTTCCAAAATACACCTTCAGGCAAATCATTAATTGCTCTTATTTTTTCCGGATTTACCTTAAACCTCCTTTCTTCCGTCAGAAAACCGTTTTTCTCTTGCTGTACGTCGGATAATTGCGTATAACAGTATCCGCAAACATATGGCAGAGATTTGATTCCTACCGTAAGAGCTTTATATCTTTCCAGAAAATCTTCCTCTGTTTTTACTTTTTCACCGTATCCCCATGACTCTTTATCATTATCCTCAAAGGCAATGCCTCCGTACTCACTAATCAGAACAGGTTCTCCTTTATAACCAAACCCTTGCGCATAAGCTGCCCTGAAATTATTATGATAAATCTCGCAGCTTAACACTTCTTCTTTTTTAGTTAAGTATTTACGCCGCATTATTTCTCCGTCTTCTTCATAATCATGAAGTGTTAAAATATCCGACATAGTGTGTTCCCAGCCATCATTAGAAATAACAGGTCTTGTGCTGTCCAACGATTTTGTCAAATGATAAACCGCCTGCGAATAGTTTTGCTGGCAAACATCTCTTTCAATCGCGGGCACTCCCCATGATTCATTTAGCGGAGTCCATATGATAATGCAGGGGTGATTATAATTTTGCTCAACAATCTCAGTCCACTCTCTCTCAAAATTTTTCGCAGCTTTATCAGAATATTTATAGAAAGATGGACCTTCTCCCCAAACAAGAAGTCCGTGCACATCACACCAGTACAAAAAACGATCGCTTTCTGTTTTCTGATGTTTTCTCACGCCATTAAATCCCATCCGTTTTACATATTCTATATCCTTTAGCAGCACGTCATCGTTTTCCGGCGTTAATCCGGTATCTTTCCAATACCCTTGATCAAGAACCAATCTCTGATACAAAGGCTGCCCATTCAATAGGACAAGACCGTTTCTGATTCGGATATCTCTCATACCAAAATAAGATTCCACTTCATCTTTACAGTTATCATCCTCATCTAAAATCGAGATTTTTAATGTATACAAGTTCGGAGCGTCAGGACTCCACAGTTCGATCCCCCACTCCCCAACCTTTTCGTAACAACATACAAATCATTTTATATCCCTATAAGGTATCCTTAACGTAAAAACCTGCAACTGTTACTTCTTTATATAATGTATGAAGATGATACAATATTTCTCCCCGGAGCTAATACTCCGGGGAAATGTTTTTTAGTACAGCTGAAATTTATCAAACGCAATGCCAAAACATCCGGCATGTCCGTCCTGTCCATTTCCAGTCTCATTGTCGAACTGCCACGGATAGTAACCGCCGCCGATCGGAGCGACTCTGTACTGCGCTTTTTGATAACCATATTTTGCAACAATATCCGCCGGAGTGTCATAATATACCTCTACGGCATCGATCACAGCTCCCGGATATCCAGCATAGCCGTTATTTGCGTCAGACCAGTTACATCCGGTTACGTAAGGTAACCATCCCTTGCCCTTTACATGCACGCGGTATTTTACAGTACCTTTATTAACCTTTATCGCGATACCGGTGATTGTACGACCCGGAAGTCCTGCAAAATCAGACAGGTTATTCACAAAGGGCAGGATTGTTCCGTCGGTCAACATAACGCCATAAGTAAACACAATGCCGGGATCACCGGATGCTGCACTGCTTCCGCCTCCACTGACAACCGGAGCATCCGGCAACTTGTCCATTCCCATATACTCACGGATTTTATTAATAAAATATGTTTTACAGCCAGATGTGCCCCCATGAATCTCTACAGATCTGTGCGGACACGCTGTTGCATACACCTCCTTGTGCAGCCGGATTGTATTCGTGTTTGGAACGATACCGTACTGCTTACACTTCTGCGCTGCCAGCTTCAACGCATTCTCTTCATTTTTCTTAAAGATTTCCAAATCCCCCATACTCTGACAGACCTCGATCGAATAATAGTTCCGGTTTCCGTCTGTCTGCCCGCAGTGCCATGCTGCGTAGGCATCATCTTCCGCATACAAGATCCCGTCACTAGCTACATAAGCGTGAGCAAATCCGTTTTCTAACGGATGCGTTTGCAGCCATTTTCTGTAAAACGCTGCATTTGCATTTTGTGATCCTGCATCGTTGTGAATAAAAATTCCTCTCGGATTTCCACCTCTAAGTCCTGCTACTCCTCTACAAATACTCATGTTCTTCTCCTTTCTTCCGGCATTTGCACCGGCGCAAAAGAGGGCGATCACTCGCCCTCTGAATCTCCATCTTTATTTACGACCTTGTCTGCAACCTCTAAACCTTTAATCAATATAATCGGCACGTTAAATCCAGCTTCTACGAAATTTTCCAAAATCGAGCGAATCTCATTTATAAGCAAGCTGGCCAGTACGAACCATCCAAGCAATGTAGTGATCCCTAAATCTACACCGATCGCCTTACCGATCTCGATAAAGATTGCCGATGCCCCAAACGCAACCATAATCATAAGCCAGTACCCCAACTTCTTAAGGACGCCTTTCCAGCCTCTGACAGAGTTTTCTTTGTTGGCCATCTTGCTCTTCATCCACCCGGTTATCCAGTCTGCTACATTAAGTAGCAAAAAGGCTGCAAATAAGATCCAGTGCTCTCCTAATATGTAGGACAACACCGCCACAATCGCTCCTGCAATCGCATTGTATCCGTCAATAATTGCTTCTGCATAATTCATTTTCATATTCCTCACTTTCCTTTCTCGTTATGCAACTTCTTTCCAGAGACTCTCGGATCCAACTGCACCCGGTTCCCACACATTGCTGTCTACAAGAGACTCCCACGTTTTCCCTTTATGTGTTACCCTATCACCTTTTTTGTATGGGTTTGTGCTGTTTGGCTGCTCCCACGGCAATACTTTTCCAGTCGGATCTGTAAGCACCTTAGCATATAAACTTGAGGCGGTGTCCGGCGCCCAGTCCGCTTGAGATGTATGGTTTTGGAGTACCTTATATAGCGCATCTTGGTAAGTAATATACTTTCCAGTCTTGTAGGCTACTCCATCGCCGCTCCATAAATCGTACAGATCTGCTACCTTAAGAGCCTGCTCATCATCTGTAATTTTCTCTGCAGATATTTTAGCCATCGCAAAGACAGACGCATACGTTCCCGGTGCTCCACCGTTGCCACCGTTTTCCTTCAGTGCTTCTATGTCCTGCTTCGCTGTTTCCAACTTAATCCCCATGTCATCCAATCGCTCCTCTGTTGACAGACCGGCTTTATTATTTACAACTCCATAAATTCCACCCGGATATATCTCAGTATGATCGTATCCCGTGTAATTTTCCAAGGTATCTATGATCTGCCCACGTTCTGTGACGTTCATCACCTTTGTTTTTGTTGCATCCTCAAAGATTTCTTTCAGCTTTTCCGGCGCAATTCCGATTGTCAAGAATCGCACCGCACCACCGATTTTTTCATATGACTGTATCGGCATATCAGTTGCATCATTAAAAATAAGTTTCATGTTATCATTCCTTTCTAAAAGATCTGTTTTCTGACTCCGATTGGAATACGCAATAGGAAAGATGCGTTACAATTAAATACACCAAAAAGTAATTAATTATCAAGCACACTCCCACTCAGCGTCGATAAAAAGGTAATTATTTGTAGCTTTTGGGATGCAGACAAACAGATTACCGTTTTCCTTCGCTAAAGATGTACAAGCGACTGGGTTTTTATACGTTCCGTCTGATGCCACTACATTTACAACAGTGTCATTTAATGGGCGATACTGTGGCGGTATCGAAAAAACATTGTCGTACACGTTGTTTGCAACTATTGTGGCAGTTGTATAGATTTCTATGTTTAGATGCACCGTTTTACCGATTTTATACGAGTTGCTTGCTATGGCTTTCCACACTTCTGCTCTTACGCCCAGATCCGTGGGCGTGAGCGTCTTTTTATCATGGTGAGCCTGTAATTGTAACAAATATGTATTTAACATAGGGATTGTCGGGACGCTCTCGAACATTTTTTCTACTTTTGTGATGCTTAACCCTTTAATTACCACTCGATAGAGCGGCATTTCCCTGATTTTTCCCGATTCGTAGAGGTTGTTTTGTGTCAGCGTCGGATCCGTTGCCGACCCGGTTGTGGATGCGCCCTGTTTGACCTCTAATGTGTAGGTGTCGATGCCACCTGTTCCCGTAGTGATGAATTTTGCTATGATGATGTCGTTTCGGTTTCTGCCGGATTGCCCGTTGACAATCTCACAGTCAATATAATCTCCGTACGGGATGCGGGCAAAATGTCCGCCTACTACGATAACTCCGTCTTTTACTCGTACTTTGTTGTTACTGATCACCTGACTTTCACATTGCTGGCCGATCATCATGACCCCATCTGATCCGACAATGCTCTGATAAATCGCTGCGTCGTCTTCCGCGTAAATATGTGCCTCCGCCGCTGGGTCGGTATTGATTGTAATTCCTTTCAGTTCTCCCATCTAGTCATCTCCTTTTACTTTATATTCTGTTGTTGTTTTTCCGTTTTTTGTTTTTATGATTTTTCTAACGATCGGCTTTTGTAGTCTCGTTCCTGTAATTTCTTCATATCCGCCGACGATGTCGCCGATTTCCAAGTCGATCCCTTCTACGTTTACGTCGATGCTTTTATAGTTTTGCAGCTCTTTTAGACGCTTTGCTCCATCCTCTTCCAGCTTTTCTTTGTCTGCGCTCGAAAACTCATAAACCGCTTCATTTTCTTCAAGTCCAGTGTAATACGGGGTCTTTCCGATGCTCCCGTCCTTTTGGACGTATAAATGCAGAATGATCCTTTCTTCGTTTTGTCCTTTTCCGGCACAGATTAAGTGATTCACGCCACCTCTGTAATCTTTTACGGTAAACTGCACCTCTCCATCTTGCGAGTATTCCAGCGTTTCCGAATAGTTTTTGATCTGTACGGCTCTGACGGAAACGTATCCATAATCAAGGTTTTCCGGCTCAACGTAGCTGATCTGCAGGCGATATCCTTGAGCGCTTAACATTTTATCGACTGCATCATATAACGTGACGTATCGGTCGATCTGCCAACCTGTGACGGTGATCCCTGCCTTTTCTTCCGGCACAAAAAAAAGACCGTCGAATCGGTCTTTGATAAGATCTCTCAAAATATCGTTTAAATCTCCGCTTACTGTCAGGTGATCCTTTCCCTCCGGCGGTTCTATGATTTTTCGCTTTAGCAGTCCTCTCCACGTTGTGCCGCACCACACAATTTCTTGCGTTTTGGTCATCACTTCAAGACTGTTTAGGATTCCGCCGTATTCTGTTCTCGGTACAAAAATGCGATTTCCGTACCAGTACCGCTCTTTTGTCCACTCTTCCTGCGGCAAGCAGATTTCAAAGTCGTCCGCATCTCCAAGATCCATGTCGATCGCAACGCTCTGATCTAAAAATCCCAGCTCTTCTCCGTTTTTTCGGGCAATGGTAAATTCCAGCGGAAATAGATCTGCATTTCGTACAATCAAGTCCCGAGTTTCTTCCGTTACTCCACCATTATCCCCAGTTGCGGTAATCATTACCGGGTAAACCACTTCTTTCGCTTTCGTTGCCGGCGCGTTTAGTTTTCCTTGATAGCGATTTTCTCCGATTTCCGGTAAATTCTGCGCGCTCCCATTTAGCGCTGCTTCCACCCGCTCCATCTTGGTTCGCTCCTTTCTTCGTAGATCACGAGATCCCAGTCAAATTTACCCGACCATGCAACTTTTTGCCGTCCGGGTGGGATCTTTTTAAAAAATTTCTTTCCTTTTTCCCGGTTATGAAACGCGTTGACTTGCTCACCGTTTTTTGATATTTTTGTAACGGTCCTCGTGCGGCTGTCTATCTCCAACCGTTCTCCCTGCTCCAAAACAATATTAACTAAATAGCTTTTATCTCCGATGATGACTTGAGGGTTTACGACCGGCCCATAAATTACAAGTGTAAAATTTGCATCTGTAAAATGATGGTTTTGGATGTATGTGTTGTTCATGCCATTTGCGTAGCGGTGAGGATAACGCCCAGGGTAGCGTTTATTATCAGATGACGATACGCCGTAACTGTGAAACGTATACGGGTTTTCTTTTGTCCATATTGGACGTGGACAATACAATTTCACCTTATTTTGTGAATAATAGACTGCTATATCCGACGTTTTTGTTTCGGACGATGTTACAAACCCATCTATGTAATAATCCCCAAAATAAATTCTTCCCGGTCTCTCTAGTAAAACATCTGTTTCGAACGCATCCTGCATTTCATCCAAAAATGTTTTTCGATCTTCCAACGCTCCTCTAACCGTAAAAGTGATTTCGTACTCCGCCGCGTCTTTCTCAAAACCTTGTACAGTTTCTCCTATTTTTCTTTTGCTCGTTTCCGGCGTCCAAGCGTGCTTGTGAAAATTTCCGCTTGTTGCTCTCACTCTTGCATCGTAAAATTTATATTCTTTTCCTTCTGAATTGATATATCGTATCATTTTTGCTTTACCTTTATACTTCCAACAAAGCTCTGCCTAATTCTCGTCTGTCTAAAAGCATTGTAACTTCTTGCTTTTTCCCTGCTATAGTAATCAGCACTTCTTCTAGTGCATCCAGTCTTTCTTCGATGCCGCGTCTCCCGTTTTCGTTCCCTGTTTTTCCGATGTTTGTCGTATATGATAGATCTGTTGTCAATGGGTCATATGCAGCTTTTTTTACAAGGTTCGCGGAGTCTGTTACTAATTTCGCATCGCCCGAAATTCCGTTTGCAATTCCTTGATCGATCATATTACCTACGTATTCTCCCCAGCGCGAAGGCGAATGAATCCCGAAGAAGCCTAATATGTTGTCTTTAAAGTCTCCCAGCGCACTTTTTACCGCGTCCCACAATGCGCCTGCTGCATTTGCTAATCCGTTCGCGATTCCTTTTATGATATTTAACCCGATTTTTCCCCAGTCCACGGATAAAAACTCATTTTTTATGTTCGTTATGATCGTTGGTATTTGTGCGATCAATTTCGGTATTGCCTGTATTAATCCCGCAGCCAATTTCCCGATGATTTCGATTCCGCTTTGTAATACAGACGGCAAGTTTCTCCCTATTGCTGCTACATATTGTATAATTGCACTTCCTGCCGCTGATGCAATCTGCGGCAAATTCGTTATAATACCGTTGACAAGATTTAAAATAAGCTCCGCTCCCTTTTGCATTATCGTCGGAAGCATCGACTGCATTCCGCTAACAAAACTTACTATTGCTTCGCCTGCCATCGTAATTAATTGTGGGAGCGATTCTAGTATTCCGTTCGCAATTTTCGTCACCATCTCGACGCCTTTGTTTAAGAATTCCGGTAATTTCTCCGATATTCCCGTCATGATCGTGTCTACTATATTTGTATCTGTTCCCAGTGTTTCAACCGCCGCTGTCTCCAATCCCGTTTTTAATCCCGTTATCAGATTTTGTGCAACAAGCAGCCAATCCATTGTTAAAATCGCATTTGCAAAAGATGCTACCAAGTTCAGCGCCGCCTCCGCAAGGTACGGAAGCGCTGTTATAATTCCTGTTACAAGCGACGTCACAAACGAAACTCCTGATTCTAATATTTGATCGCTGTTTTCTGCGATCATGTTCAGCCCTGCCGCCGCAAAATCCTTTCCGAGCAAATCAGGAATTGACGCCAGCACATTTCCGATCATCGGTATTAAGTTACCCGTCAAAAATGTAGCGACCGTTTCTCCTACCTGTTTTAATTCGTCCGTGATATCCTCTCCGATAGCGATATTTCCAAGTAGATTGTTAAACGCCGCTTTCATGGATGCCAAAGACCCCGACAGTGTTGTTTCCGCTTCTTTCGCCGTTGTTCCTGTAATTCCAAGCTCTCCTTGTATTACATGAATCGCCGAGTATACGTCTGATAAATTATTGATATCATACTTTACTCCTGTAATTTTTTCCGCATCCGCAAGCAGCCGCTCCATTTCCGTTTTTGTGCCGCCGTATCCTAGTTTTAGGTTGTCCAGCATTGTGTAGTTTTGCTTTGCAAAGCCTTGATATGCGTTTTTGATATCCTCCATGTTCGATCCCATTTTGTTCATGTTATCGGACATGTCTGTCATTGCCATATCTGCCACATCTGCCGCTTTAGCTGTATCATTTCCTAAACTTTGTAACAGACTCGCGGAGAAGCTTGTTGTTAACTGCATGTATTCGTTTGCGCTCATCCCAGCCGTCTTGTAGGCGTTCGCAGCGTTTTGTTTTACTTTCTCTGCACTGTCTTTAAATAGTGTTTCAATTCCGCCTATGCTTTGCTCTAGTTCTGCACCTTCGCTGATTGACGCAGAAATGGCTTTTCCGATCCCCGCCGCGATTACAGCGACTTTGATCGCTCCGCCGATTCTGCCTCCGAGCGATTTTCCTGCCGCATCCGTTTCTCCGCCTACTTCGTTTTGCAGCATTCCGCCTATCCCTTTTGCGGACGGTATAATTTGCACATACGCCTTCGCAAGTTCTGTCTTTCCCACTATTTCACCCCTTTTTCTGTCAGCCGTTTCCATTCTTTCTCAAACTCTTCCCCAGTTTCAAACGATATGATTTTTCGTTCTTCTTCGCCAAGTAGTCTCGGTAATATCGTTTTGGGTCTGTTTTTTCCTTTACGCGCATCTTCTGTTTGCATCCATGTCAGCAATTTTGTATGATCTGCGATAGATGCCAATAGCATATCTTCCAGCGTAACTTTAACGCCTGCCAATTTCATTTTTATTCTCGCGTTTTCTTTTAAACCTTTTGCATATATCGCCGCCATTTTACACGGTATCTCTTTATAGTTATAAATCCGATATGTTTCCGCAAAATCGCATATGAGTGCCTCCTCGTCTGTGTTTAGCATACAAACGAGGATTAAGAGTTTTTTCCCTGTTGGTTTCCTCTTAAAATTTCCCCGATTTCGTCAACCATTCGTTTTATCGATACTCTTCCCGTTTCGTCTCTTACATGTTTTTTTAACTGCTCTTTTTGTTCTGAGCCTATGATCTTTTCTATTACGTCTACTATCAGACTTGTGTTCCCTTTGTCTATTTCTCGCAATTCTTCGAGCAGTTCGTAATCGTCTAATGCACCTTCTTGTATAGTGTAATTAAACCCGCTTTTCGTTGTTCCTTTAATCATTTTTCATCACCTCTTATCCCGCTTTTTTAATATATTCGTAGTGTGTGTTCCCTTCCTTGTCCGCGACTGCTGCGATTGTTAATTCATATCCCGTCGCCTCGTTGTCTTTGTATACAATATCCCCTAACTCCGAGATGCTTGCCTGCGGAATTACAATTCTTTTCACTGCTCCTTTTAGTATCATGTCAAATACCCAAGATACTTGTTCCGTCTCACTGTTGTTTGCTTTAATTGTTATTCCGTCTTCTATCGTTCCCGTTACGTTGTTTTCCCCGTACACTGTTTTTAACACATCTACATTCAGCACTTCCAAGAGCTTTAATTTAAACGTATCTGCTTTGCTTGCCTGCATGTTCAGCACTGTATCTCCGCCCCATGCCTTTTGCTCTTCAGTTTCCGGGCTGTTTGTGTTTGTTATCCCATCGTCAGAGCAATATCCAAGTCCCTTAAAAGCCGCGTTAAGTTGTGTCGTTACATCTTCCGGCAGCTCTGTTCCAATCGGCGCTACGAAGACTGCTCCTCCTATTTTGGGTTTTCCTGCACTTACATTGTTCACATTTGTCATTTTTCTTTCTCCTTTCAGTAGTACGCTATGTTAAATACCGCTTGATATCTGTATTTTTTTCTTTTTGTATCCGTGTAATTGTAGTCACTGTTTAGTTCGCACCTGCAAACGCCATCTCTTTCCGTGATTCGCTTCATCGCTTCCTTCATTTCTTCGTTTAATTTTGCCGTGGAATAGAGCGTGTCAGAAAAAGACTGGACCGCCAGTGTTGCATGTTTAATATGATCCACTTCGCTTCCTCCAGTCTTTTCAAGCAAGATATATTTCTTTTCCTTGTTTTCTTCTTCCATTAACACCGGTACGTCCAAAATCGTTTTTAGGTGTTCTCTTACAATTTCTTCGATCATTTTCCCACCGCCTTTAATAGGCTGTTGTTTCCGTCGTCTCCTGTTACTTCCGCAACCGCCCTTGTTTGTGCTACATATGTCTCGACTGTTCCGCCGGATGTTCCGGCAATTCGTTCCGCGTGTTTTTGTATGGTTGCGCGCATCTCTTCCGACCGCAATAATGCTGTGATTCCTTTTCTATTTAAGACAATTTTCGCTTTCTTACCCATATCGCTCTACCATCCACTTTTGATTCCATTCCAGCGGTATATTTTGTTCGATTCCCTGCTGCGGAAATCCTATTACTTTCCAGATTTCTCCAAAAAATTCTACTTTATTATCTTTCCATGTGTGCTTATCTCCTTTAGGTATTGCGATCGTGTAAACTGCCTTTTTCCCCGTTAAGTTCAGCGCATCCAAAACCTCTTGTGTATTCGTGGAGGCTACAAGTACATTTTCAACTTTTGTCGGCGTTTCCTTGTAGATCAGTTTTCCAAATGGATCTTCATTTATTTTTTCCTTTTCATAAAGTGTCACTGTGATCCCTTTTATCATCGCCATACAGATCAATCACCCCTATTCTTTGTCGTTTCAGTCCGAGCCTTGCCAACTCGCTTTTTTTAATAAATAATCCGCCTCCCGGTACTAGGTATGTCCCAGAAACAGAATAACCCAGTGCCGATTCTGACCGTTGCGTCATCGGCTCTGCGTCTGTTGACGTCATAAGCGTGCGCGCTATCACATCTACAACTACAGACTTTGCAACATTTTCTAAATATGATTTTTCTTCTATCATACGATCAAGGTTTTTCCCCACCTTATCGGCTTCCATTCTCAAGCTATCCTCTACTATTGGCAGTAAGTTTTTTGCGCGCTCTTTTTCGTCTTCTGTCAGCGATCTCCACAGTTTTTCAACATCTTCGATCTTGGCAAAATTATTCATCTTTTTTCACCGTCTTTCTCTTTTTAGTGGTGGATCTGGGCGGCTTTTCTGCCTCCCAGTCTCCACCCTTCAGTTCGCACTGTGTTTCGATCACATTCCCTGTTCGTTTGTTTCTGTATATCAAGCTTCGTCTACCACCCTTGCGAAATATTCCGGCACAAGAATTCCCCATCCGAGATAGACTTCTGCGCGGATGTAAACCTGGTTGTAACCTTTTAAATCTTTTCCCGTGTTGTCCGGATCGCCATATTTGATGATCTCCAAAGGAATTTCTTTCGAGAACCCCCACTTGAAAGCGTTGGAAAAATCGCCCACGATTGCGTGATCTTTCACAGTGTCGTTGTATACAGTCTTGTTTACACTTGTTTTCATTCCTCCGAGAGATTCCGGCGATGCTCCAAACCTAAATTCTGGGTACTGTCTGACTCCGTTTTCCTTTACCGTTGCCATGTCTGCCCCGAATGCATTTGACAGCGCTATCCCTGTAACGTCTCCGTCCGATCCCTGCACCATTGCAATCGCCGCATCTAAATTTGTATCCGGCGTTCCTTTTGTATATTCGACTTTTTGTGTTACTTTACTGTCAAAGTGATTCGTGCCTACAACTGTTGATGCTCCGCCTGTCCGTGGGTTAATGCCGTGAAACGCTGCCAGATCAAAACCTTTCGCTACTTTTGCCGCAAAACCATTGTTAAACGCTGTTAAAATATCAAGCTGTTCTTCTTCTGTCGCGTACAAAAATTCGTCTGAAACTCTCGCTCCGTACTCAAATTTGATTGGCACGATTTTTACCGGATCTACAGTAATGCCGCCCTCTGACTTTTTCCCGTTTTCTGCTACAATATCGATCTCATTGTCCATTGAAAAAATAAATTCTTTCAGTCCGTTGAATGGGATCGGCGTCTGTCCCGACAAAACCGCTAAAGATGATTTTCCCTTCACTTTGTTCATTAGATCTTTTACAAGTACCGCGTCAAATAAATTTTCTCTTCCTGTTGCCATGTTCTTATTCTCCTTTCAAATTGTTTAACATTTTTTTCGTTGCTTCTCTGATCGAGTCGTCTTTATTGTCTGTGTCTCGTGTAAAGTTCGGGTATGTGGTTTTTCCCTTCAAAAATTTAGAAAAAGCTTCCGCGTCTTTCTTCATTTCGTCTTCTGTTTCCCCTGACAACTTCCCTGCAAGTTCGTAGGGAATTCCGTTTTCCATTGCCACTTTTACCCTTTTCGATTCTTTTTCGTACTTTGCGATCGTGGCGTCTTTGTTCGCCGCATCTTCCGGGGATAAATACCCTTTGTACTTCTCTTCTGCTTCTTTCGGTGATAAGTACTCTTTGTACTTCTCTTCCACAGCTTCTGGTGATAAGCATCCGCTAAATTCCCTTCTTACCGTTTCTCTTTCCTGTTCCAGCCGATCTTTCACAGCCTCCTCGAACTGTTCTCGCGTTTCAATAGCTTCAAAATCACTCATTTTTTGTTCTCCTTTCCCCGCTTAACCCGGTGGTTTTGGTATTTTTGTATATTAAAAAAGTGCTGTTTCCAGCGTCTTTTTAATATCTTGCTATCTGTTTTTTTCGTTCCTTTGTTTCTGTGCATTTCCAGTATGCAAGGATCACACTGTCAAGCAGCGCGATTTCAACCCCTTCTTTTAATGATCTGTATCCGAATCCTCCGTTTGATCCTATCGCCCTTTTTTCGCTGTTGCTTACAGACTGTGTTAACGATGCTTGGTCGGAATGACAGATATTTCCTTTAAACAGTCCTTGTTCAAAAGTCGCGTTTGCTCCTATAATTTCTTTTACAGTTGGCAGGGTTGGTGCTTTCATTTTTGCATCTTTCATGTCTTTTTCGAGTATATGCTGCCCGTTCGCTCCGTCTACAACTACCGTTTTGGGTTTCATTTCCGCAATGTATGATAGTATCCAGTCGTTCCCTTCGCGGATTGTTCTGCAGTCGAGTGCCTCAACGAAAATTTTTCCTTCATTCGTTTTTGATGCTACCGACATCGCAACATGCTGTCCGTCATGTCCATATTTAACCCCAACAAAAAGTTCTCCTTTTAATTTTGGTTTTGATGCGATCGCCAGTGATTCCCACTCTGTTTTACTAATCGCCGATTTTTGATTATATTTTAACCACAGTCCCAGTCTTTGGATGTTAAAATCTATATCATCCGTTGTAATTTCTGCCCGGATCTTCCTTTCTGTCAGTATTGTTCCTAACGACGGGTTTGTTTCGTACCACGCCTCAACATCGTTCGCGGATGTCAAGTTTTCAACCGACCATTCCGCCCATCCAGAGTCAAATCCCCGGCCGGCAAGTACTGTCTCCCTATATTTTGTAAAAACTGTTCCGGCCGATACCGCCGTCGGCGGCGTTCCAAGCATGATTGTTTGTGGGTTCTCGCTGTCTGATACAATATATTTCAGTGACGTCTCCTGTGCTTCCGTGTATTCTTGTGCCTCATCTATAATTAACACGTCGTACCCTTCGCCAAGTCCGCCCGATGATGTTCTTGTTCGGAATTCCACCACACCTCCATCACTTGTGTATAAGTGTTCTTTTCCGAACGCCTTAAATGATGATGATATCTTGATTCCTGCTTTTTCGCACATTCGATCCAGCCGCTCCCACACTGCGTGTGATGTTGTTGCTCTGTGTGCCGTGTATAGAATTCTTTCGCCGTTTTTCAGTCCCCATAGGCAGCGCGCCAACACATTTTCCGACTTTCCGTTTCGTCTCGGCACTGAATAGCCATATTTCTGATGCATCCATAAACCATCATCGTTTACGGCCATAATGTCGCATTGTAGCAACTGTTGCCATTCAAGCAGCTCGTTCCCCGTCTTCGCGTACAGTTCCGCAGCTTCTTGTCCTCGTGTTTTTGAGTAAGGAATCGTTACGGATTGAGTAGGCGTCTGACGTCCCAGTCTCGTTTCCGTCATAACTTTCCTCCTGTCTTTTAACTATATCTTTCATGGGCAATATCACCCCATTGCCTGAAGGGATATTTTTTAAATTGCATTAAAAAACGCGCTTTTCGCGCGCTTAAATAAATGGAGTTATTTCTTTTATGTCTTTCAAAAATTCTTTCGCTTTCTCTATCAAGGAGTTGTTGCACACATACGCAATCCCTTCCGGTGTGATCTCTGCCGTTTTTAAATCATAAATCAATTCTTTGCCCCACACTTTTTCTGTTTCGCATGTTATATATCTGTCTTCAATTAAATTTCTCATGATATAATCCCAGTATTTCCGGTTGATCTGCAGTAGTTGATTGTCGTGAGTAATCATGTTTGGATTTACATCTTCCCCCGATTTCAATTTTACATACAAGTACGATAGTATCTTGTATACAATTACAAAATAATCGTCTTTTGCCATTTCGCCTCACCCTTCGATCTCTTCTATCATTTTTTCAAACATTTCTTTTTCATTCATTTCTTCCATGTAGAACAGCTTTCCATCCTCAAACATGTTTTTTTCCACTTCTGTTTTTGAGAATGCGTGTTCTAATACGATCGCGTTTGCCCAACTCAGCCCCGATACAATAAAAAACTCGTCCTCTCTTACAGCAAAGCACTTTTTCCCTCGCACTTCTGTTTCTTTCTTGTATCTTCTTTCAAATTCTTTTTCTAACGCCTTGCATCTTTCGTCAATCTTCTTTTTCTTTTCCGTTGATATCATATCTTTTCACACCTCCTTCTCCTGTAGAAATTTTATAGTATTCACCTCCGTGATGACTTCTTTCTCCTGGGTGATACATTAATAATCCATCTCCCCCGAAGTTTACCCTGTATCCTCCGCCCTCTTCAAATGGAATATCTCTGTAATTTTCCCCTTTTAAAGGTTTTATCTCATATCCCGATTCTTTCAGTGCGTAGTATAAACCTCTCGGTGTATACGCGCTTAACATTTTGGGGTGTCCTGATATTCTTGAAGCAAGATCGAGTCCGTTTTCCTCTTTGATCCTTTTTTCTTTTTCCTTTGGCGTTTCTTTTATCTTATCACTTTTTTGCTTGTTAGACCACTCTTTCGTATTCTCTATTCTTCTGTTTACATCTTTCTTGTCTGTCGTTTTCTTTGTGTGTACATTTGTTACTTTTCCGTCTCCAGCGTCATACTCTACGGTACACCTACAATGCTTGTGCCGCCTGAACACATCGTTTCCGGTGTCCGATACAGCTTCGTAATCATATACCCCTGTAAGCCTGTTGCACCATTCGCAGCATTTTCCTGTTGATGTTCTTCTGATTTTCGGTCTTAACCCTGCTTTTAAGTGAAAATCTGCATTTTCTTTTACCGCTGCATCTATTACAGATTGCGTAAAGTTTACGACCGCTTCTCCTAGTATGTACGCGACATCCTCGTATTTTCCTCCTGATACGATGTTAATAATTCCTCGAACCCTATCTTCGTTCATTTCCGGTTTTATGGCTTTGATTCCGATTCCTGCTTTTTCGTTTAATATCTTTTGAACTTCTACTGCTGCCTCTGCTGTAATATCATAATTATGTTCCAGTCGTTCCCTTATTACCCTGTCAGCGATATTGTAATACATTTTGCCATCCGGTAATATTTCTTTTGATAAATTGCTTTGAAACGCATCCGCTAGTAGTTCCCCTGTTTCGATCGCAAAATCATTCGCATCTTTATATGTCGCTGTTTTTTTCTTAACCTTTTCTCGAAACGCTTTGATCGTCTCGCTTTTTTTTAATTTCTTTTCAAAATCTTTTTTTATTTTTTCCAGTAATTCCGGTGCGATATCTTTCATTTATCCCCTCTTATATCCCCGTGAAATCTTTCATTTTATCTTGTGTAATATATCCCGGGATTGCCTGATTGATTTTTATAGCTCCGTCTCCATAACTACTCAATGCGGCCGCGTCCGGTTCAAAGACCGGCTCCCATTTTGGTTTTGTTAAATAAAACTGCCTCCGCTCGTACGGGTAGTTATCCCTCAAGCACGCCGCGATGTATCCCGCGTTTAAAAAACCTGTGCCAAACGTCCTCTGCGCTTTTCTTGCGATTAGTCTAAGATTTTCGTGACTTGCCTTGATTGCTTCCGCACTGCTTGGATTGTCTGTTACAAACCCTAGATCGTCCAGCGTTAGACCTGTCTCTCCGGCAAATAATCCGGCAAACATTTTTAGCTGATCGTTGTGAGGTGACATGCTTTGCTGCGCAAATTGCCCTAGCTGCGGTTTGTCGCCGCCCTCGCCTTTCGTAAATTCCAACAAGCTCGACATTGTAGCCTTCCATTTGTTAATCGGTTCTAGATCAGGGTCAGTTCCAACTACATATTTTTGCGGAAACGAGTAAAACTCTGCCGCAATTTCTGATCGTTTTACCGTCCTCATTGCACTGTTGACAATATCCATGCACGCTCGACTGATCCTGCTATGACCAAACGGTCTTACCGCATCCGGCCGGAATACGATCGGGACAAGAAGCGGGTGTGGTACGTTGTTTTTAATTCTCTCCGGCGTCTCGTCTCCTTTTCTGTATATCCATGTGTCGCCTTTTGTAAAATATGCTTCTGTTTTCGGGTTTTTGTTTTTATCTCGTTCGAGTACGGCGTAACCTTCCACCAACAGACCTGTGCTATCGTCTATGATCCCCGTTGCATTCGCGCCGTCTATTACTTGCAATTTCGGAAATCCTGTTTTGTCTACTGATATATAAACAAAACAGCATGAAGAAATAAGCGCTGACAGTACGGCGCTGTCAAAAAATGTATCTGGGTTGTTCATCAAAAAAATTTCTCCGATGTCAAAATTATCATTTGTGAATTCTCTGAATACAATCCTGTCTGCAAGGTTATCCACTGCTTTCCCGCACCATCCGAGAACCGACTGTACGTTTCTCAATTCTGGCGGTGTCGATATCTGAAAATCCTTCACCCTGTTCTTCATTTCATAGTATTTGTAACGCATTTTCACTCGTTCGCTCTTTATCTGTAAACGTCTTCGTAAATAATTTACCCCTCTGTAATCTGCCATATTAGCTTCCTTTCTTTTAGCGTGTGTTTTTTTTCACAGTGACGGCGTGAAGTACATCCATGCCCGTGTATAGGGGTGGTATGCCCCCTTATTTCCTATTTACTGCGTCTTATATTTTTCCAATCAAACGTGTGCGGCAACACTCTGTTGCTTATAACTTCATCCTTTTCTTTGTCTCTCCGCTTTATCAACTTGTCACTCTTCTGCCTGTTGCACGTCCAGTGTGCAAGCTGAAGATTGTTTATATCTGATGGATGTCCCCCTTTTGCTATCGGGATAATATGATCTATGCACGGCGACAACGGATGCGGATATTTTAATCCGAAGTCAACCGGTTTCCCGCATATCCCGCATACCGTCTGTGTTGCATATATTTTCTTCTTATTCCGTTCAAACGCTCCTCGGTGTGATCCATCTCGATCCGGTCTGTATACCATGCCTTCATCCTTTTTCTTTATATACAAAAAAGCAGCCGACTTTCGCCTGCTGCCCTTTGTATTTCTCTGTTTACTTTTCTTCGATTCTTTTATTTGTTTCCGCTGTTCTTTATTTCTCCAGCTCTTCTGCTAACTCTCGGAATACTTCCGATAATTCTTTGCACTCTTCTTTGGTTAAATCATGCCCGAAACAATAGTCACAGCATTCCATCAGTGTAATGTTTTCTTCGTTCCATTCCAGCGAAAATACTCTGTCTTTTTCCCCTAGTTGTTTTAAAAGTTGCTCATGCTTTTTAACTACCTCTTTATCTTTGTATTGATCGTAATTGCAAAACATGTCATCACTCTCTTTCAAAATAGTTTTCAAAAAAAGGACGCCCTTTCGGATGTCCTTGCGCGTGGTTATGAGAGGGTTATTTCCCTCTTTGTCTTTTAATTCAGTTTATACTATATCACATTTTCGAGTCTCACGGAGTCTCATTTTATAAAATTTCTATAAAATTTCAAAGTTTTCCAGTGCACTATCATATATTCTGTATAGTTTCGCCTTACTTACTCCCATTTTTCGTTGTATCGCTTTATTGTTTTCTCTAAGTAAATAGTATCTTGTAAGTGCTTCTTTTTCTTGTTCATCATTCATTTTGTTTATTGCTTTTCTGATGCGTTCGTACCGGATCACGCTTTCAACCCATTCTTTTTTTAACTCCTCCATGAGGCTTTCGATCTTTGCCGTGTAATCTGATAGATCCTTTTGACTGCTGCCCCGTGGTATCCCATCGCCTTGCAACGCCGGAAACATCGTGTCGAGTCTTAGTTGTTGTATCTGATCTTTTATTAGAGCTTCTCTATTCTTTGAATTTATGTATCCCTCTAGGTATTCTTTTTTCTGTTCGATTTCTTCCCATTTCTGCATTATTATTGCCTCTCGTCCTTCTCCAGTATTCCAGTACGGTTTCCTTTCTTAACTGCTGCCCCTGCGCTCGGATCAGCGCGGCAGCACTTGGTTCATTTGTGTTGATCAATGTATCATCTCCTACTCTACTTTCATAAATCTGCTCATAATGTGTTCCTTGCATGACGACTTCTCTTTCTTAGGTTGTCTGTACGGCTTTGGAAGTGACTGCCATGCGATCACATCCGAATTTTTCCATTCTGGATAGTTATCTAACATCCACCCTTCTTCTTTTTCGTAAAGTGCAAATTCAAAAGCGTTATCAAATAATATGTTATCTGCTGGTTTTCCGCTTACTTGTACCAACACTATTTCTTCACAATCTTCCGGCAATCTCTCTTCTACCGGAATCCAACCATCATTGCTAGGGACATTTGTGTCCTTACCGACATTAACAACTATCTTAGACTCTCCGCAAAATTCAAAGCAATTATTAAGCCAATCAATAACATAGTCTAAATAATACGAGCTATACCCCACTGTGTAATGATCTTCACCCACTTTTTTGTACTTGATCCCATAATATGGTTTCCCGTCAGTCTTACGCGATATTATTTCCGCGCTTGTTACTTTTTCTTTTTCATTCATGTGTGAACGAATGATATCTTTTACCCTACTCGCCCGCACATACCCATCCACCTCCATATTACCTATATAAATAGGCGCATCTTCTTGAAATGTCGCTTCTTCAATCTCTTCCAGAATCTTCTCTAGTACATTCATCGTTCTACCTCCAACAAATCTGCATTATCGAAAATGTTGCCGATTACTTCAACACAGTTCCTTTCACATACATAAAAACCAAGATTGCAGGCGTCTGTGTGCATCTCTTTTCCAAATACATAACTGTAATCTAACTGCCAATCTCCTTTATTGTATGTCACGATTTCAGGATATTTTTCTTTTCTATTGCAGATATCATTCTCCCAAATCTTATTACCGTTCTTGTCAGTAAGTCCTGTGTACTGGCAGATGGTGCCGGGGTCGATTTCAATCCATTCATTTTCTCTTTCATCAAAACCTATTTCTTTATTTAGGATCTGGAGAATATAGCGGCGTTTCCTGCAATAAACATAATATCCTTCCACCCATTCACCATTATCTTTTCTCTTTGCTTTAAAAAGTATTTGTCTATTCATCTTCTACCTCATTAAAACTCTAATCTAATTCCCGTATATTCCAGATGTTGTATTCATATGTGTCATGTTCTGCAATTTCTTCTTCGTCCCTTACTTGTTCTCTCTGATCCCTAGCTCAATCCCTAGTTCCTCTTTGATCGTTTTTATATAATCGTTCCAGCTTGCCATGTCATCCATGATGCATTCCGCCTTTTTGTTAAACCTCTTAATAAATCGGTCGCATCTTTGTGTTCCGAAGCCGAACTCGTCATGTAAGGTTGCCACGGAAAGGATTGTTACTGTGTCTACTGTCTGTTCTTTGATCTTGATTGTCGCCCTGTTAATGTCTTTTTTTGCTAAGGCGGTACGGATTCCGGTGACATTCCTGAATTTGATTTCTTTTTCCAACGCTTCGACACCCTCATTTTTGACGATTTCAAGCGCCATTAATAATCCATCTTCCCGTCCTGTTATGTAATCGTTTCTTTTTGCCATTGTTTTTCCTCTTTTTCATCCTTTTTTTCGAGATGTCAAAATCCCACTTCAAAACAGTAATTACTGTTTGTAGCAGGTTTTTGATTGATCCTTTTTTCTATCCTTTTATACTATAATTTCTTCGACACTTATACAGCGTTTGTGATGCAATTCTTTTCCCGATCTATAGTAAAGATCGCCTGTTTCTGCATTCCAACCCCAATCAATCACGTTATAAACGGTCTTGATGCCTGTTTTTGTTTTTATTTTTAAGATCCTCACGTTTTTCTCCTTTCTCCCGCCGCACAAAACGGCGGGGAACCCTGTATTTACTGGTTGCGCGTGACATTTTATATGTATCATCGCCATATGGCGGAGGTACTAGAGGTAGTTCTTCCTTGCGATCTGTTCCCATTCTTTTCGGGTGTGAACCTTTTCAAACTCTGTTTGTGCGATTTTACAGAGCAGCTCCCTTGTTTTTCGGCTGTTGTGTACTGCCTGCTGCCCCGTTCGATGATGCTCAATGCATAGGTCTACTTTTAACCCGTTTTCTTCAGATATCGCTCTTTGTCCTGCCCCGAACAGGATATGATGCTCTTCCGTCTGCTTTACGGAATAGTCACCATTTAACCGGGCGCATAAGTAGCAAATGCCCTTTTGACTGTTTAAAATGCTTTTTTTGTGGATTTTCCGTTTTTTCTTCTTTCCCGGCTTCGGGAAAGCCATGTCCGAATAGTCAATGCTCATCTTCCGTCTCCTGTGTGTATAACTCATGAGTCCCGTTTAGGATCTTTAGTTCTTCCAGTGATCGAAATGAGAACCCCATCTGCTGAAGTAATCTATAGAAGTCTCTTAGGCATTTCATCCCTTTTTCGTAGTGTCCGTAATAGTCAGTTGCTTCGTACGGCTCTGCCGTCCGGGTCAAGAGGATCAGCATTTGCTTTTCTTGGCTTATTTCTGCAAATTCTTTTTCGATCCGTTCTTTTTCCTCTTCTTTCGCTTCGTACGCGTTTTCGATCCCGTAAAATCCATACACCGCGTTCATGTGTGCTACGCTTCCGCCGTCCGTTATCCGGTTTATCATGATCTTCCAGCCTGTTTCTTTTACATCAACTTCTTTCGGTATTGTGATTTTTCCCGACACAAGTTCTTTAATAAAATCGTTCCTTTCCCTTCTCATCCTTTTCAGGATTTCCGTTATTTTTCTTTTGTTTTCCTTGATTTTCTCCGTTTTCTTTTCCTGTTCCGTTTTTTCCCGCTCTTTTTGTATTACTTTTTTTACTACATAGATCCTATCGTAGTATTGATAATAATAGAGCTGATCTTTTGTGTCTTGCAGATCGATTTTTGTTTGATCCTCCCACTGTGATAGATCAATATTTGTTATCTCTTTCCATTTTCCGGTCCATCTTTCTTCTTTCGCTCTTTTCGGCGCGGCTTTTACTCCTTTTTCTTCCAGTATTTCAAACACTATTTGAGCGTTTTTCTTTATTTTTTCTTCTTTCACGGCCTGTTTTGCTTTCCATGCGATTTCGCGTGACGATACTGCAGTCTTAAGGATTTCATTCCTTTTTTTGATGTCTTGTACCTTCTCCAGCTCGTAAAGGTCCGTTAATGTGAGTTGGAAGTCCTTATTTTTTTCGCGCCTCGTAAGTGTTTCTTGATCCAGTTTTGCAAGATTTAACCTATGTCGTACTGTACTTCTGCTAAATCCGGTCTTTTCCGCGATTGTTGTTTCTGTTTCTCCCAAATCCAACATGAGCTGGAATCCTTGTGCTTGCTCGCTTACTGATAGATCGCTGCGCTGCATGTTTTCCAACAACATCGTTGATATTTGCTCTTTTTCCGTCATTTCCACAACGGAACAGGGCATTGTTTTCAATCCCGCTTTTCTCGCTGCCGTCAGTCTTCGGTTTCCGATCACTACAAGATAGTGGTCTTTTTTGTCCGGGTTTGGTACTACAGTCAAATTTTGCATTACGCCACGAGCTTTTATGCTTTCCGCCAGCTCGTCAATGTCGGTGTATACCTTCCGCACGTTCTGCGGGTGTATGTCTAACTGTTCGATTGCAATATCTTGTATCATATCTGCTCTCCTTTCAGTAATTTTTCCACTTCCCACCAGGTAAACGATCTTTTGATCCCGTAAGGGTTTTCAAAAAGTGCGTGGTGTGGAAACGCTTTTAAAAAGCGCATCCGTTTCTTGATGGCAGTGTGTTTTTCGCTTCTTTCCGGCTGCTGCCGGAAAATCAACGTATATATCTTTCCTTCAACGAGTCTTGGGCGGTTGCCGATGTATTCCCTTGCGTTTTTCGCGCATCTTGCTTCTTTTGTAATTCTCATGGTGTCCTCCTTATGTTAGTTCTTCTCTTAGCAATCCCTGATAATCATTGCTGGCGCAAAAGCGAAATTCCGTTTCGTGTTTCTCCGCTTCCTCAAGGTACATTTTCCATAATTCTTTATTTTGGACTTCCGCGCCTGTGGCTTTTTTCCACTCGGATCGCCGCCACTTCTCCGGCGCTCCTTGTTCTGAAATATTTTTGATATAAGCGTTATCAGTGTGAATTACAACATGACACTGCTCTTTTAATTTTTGTAATGATTTTATGATTGCGATCAGCGTCAATCTGTTGTAAGTAGATTCGCACTCTTTGCCACTCATGACCCGGTATGCTTCTTCTCCGTTTGACCTAGTAAATACTAGGGCGGATGCGTATTTCCCATCTTTTACAATGGGGGATTTTATGGTGGTTTCTATGTAGATATTTACTGTTTTCATTTTAAATCCTCCTGTGGATTCTGATCAGTGTGTATCTGCGGTATCTCATCCCCGTAGCCGGGTTGATCCCCTCGTAACTGTTTGCGATGTAATAGCCTTTTTTGGGTTTTACTTCTTTTTGCCAGCGTACAAGTTTTTGGGATTTCGGTTCGGGTAACGGCATATTTTTCGCATGGTTGTAGCTTGCTTCTTTTAGTCGCGGTTTTCCTTTGCTTCCGTCCGATCGTTTTTCTCTTGTTTTTTCGTTTTTTGTCATATAGTTTGCCAGTTTTGTAAAATCCTCATCGTAAAACCGGCTTTTTTTGATCTGCGTAATATAGATTGCTCCGTGTTCCCATGCATCTTCGATCCATTCTGCCGCCCCTGATGTTTTTTTAATGACTAGATGGATGTGCCATGCACCCTTTGTGCCCCGCTCTATGTTTCTGATCCAGTAAAACGGAGTGTTTGCCTTTTTATATTTCGGACGGAGCTTTCGGAGTGCTTTTTGTAAGTCTTTTAGTGCCACTGTCATGTCTTTCGGTCTTTGCTCGACTTTGTAGGTGTATGTTACAAAGTAGTCTCCTGCATCAAAATATTCGATCAGTAATCGTCTGCATATCTTCGCTCGGTTGGCTTGGTTGACTGCCGCCATCTGTTCCGGCGTCGGTTTCTTTTTCTTTTGCCGTGCCTTTCCTTTTGCTCCATATCTTCCGTCTGGATATTCCTCTACGTCGTAGACGTCTCCGCCCCGTAATTTGTACGTTTTTCTCCGTGTTGCCATCTTTTATCTGTCCTAACTTTAATATCTTTATCGAGGTTTAAAAGCGGGAGTCCCCGCGTGTATCGCTTGACTTCCCGCCTCTTATTTGATACAATATATTTGTCCTAACAAGAGGCGGGAACGCCATCTTTTAAGCGCATCAGTTGCTGTGATGCGCTTTTTTTAATTGATTACATATGTACCGCCGCGCTTTTTTTGCTTTTCGCGCGCATACGCTTCGACTTCCGATCTGGTCATTGCCTTGCACTCTAATGCGTACGGATCTCCCCAGCGGATGATCCACAAAATAACTTCTTCTTTCATTTCATGAGGTGTTTCGCTGCTTCTCTCGCTATTTCTTGTGCTGATTTTTTTATTTCCTCTTCTATTTCTTCTTGCGTCATTGTGGATGTTTTAACTATTTTTTGCATTGACTTTTCTGCGTGTTTTTTTCCGTACTCTTCTTCGAGGATGTTTCTTATTTCTCTTAATATCATGACTGTTTCTGCTTCTAATAATATTAAATTTCCTTTTATTTCCACATTGCCTTTACTGCATTTAATCATCTTTACAAATTCCTTTCTTTCCCGTACAATAATCTTGGTTGTTTATCTATGCGTCCTAGAGGTTGCCGCCTCTTATGGGCGCTTTTTTGTTCTGTAAACGTCAAAGTCTTCGCGATTGCCTATGCTTCCCCACGATGTGATCTGATCGTTTTTTGTAAGTACAACTGCGTTTGTATAATCCTGATCGTATTTCAGGCACCATCCTTCGAGCAGTTCTAAGATGCAGTTCATTTCTTCTTCGGCGTCTTTCTTTATTTCTTCGTTCATTTCTTTGTTCACCTCCTTAGATCGGTCCTGCCTGCAGGATGTAAATAATCACAGCCATCACCGCATTTAACATCACACTATCTTCTTTCATTACTCAACGTATTTTCTATTTCCTACTTCGTTTTCATCCTCTTCGAATCTGAGTTCCATCAGGTCTGCCAGCATCAGGTATTCTTGTGCCTTCTTTGTTTCTCCGTGTGTCTCCCGGATCTTATCCCGGAACTGTGCAAGCGTCCCGTAGAAGCATCCGCACCGCACACCCACGCCGCCATCTTTGAGACGGAAGAAGGTCGTTGTACGGTTGACAGATCCGAAACCGTGAGCGTATGCATAGTCCCCATTGCCGCACACCCGCGCATCGCCGCACACCCGCGCATCGCCGGAAACCTGTGCATCTCCGTACACCCACGCATTGCCGTACACCCACGCATTGCCGCACACCAGCGCATTGCCGCACACCCGCGCATTGCCGTACACCCGCGCATTGTCGTACACCAGCGCATCGCCGGAAACCTGTGCATCTCCGTACACCCACGCATTGTCGTACACCAGCGCATCGCCGGAAACCTGTGCATCTCCGTACACCCACGCATTGTCGTACACCCGCGCATTGTCGTACACCAGCGCATCTCCGTACACCCACGCATTGCCGTACACCCACGCATTGTCGTCATGACCAAGGTTTGATTCCTTCTCCACATACCCGCCAAGTTCTCCGGCTTCCACATCGCCGAACTCAACAAGGGCACGGATGCGGAACAGCTTTGTCCCGAACCTATTTGCAATAAATTCATTTGTTAATTCAAATTTCTTCACTTTCTTCACCCTTTCTGTTATAATAAAAATGATTTTTTAACTATGCGTCCTAGAGGTTGCCGCCTCATTTATGGGCGCTCTTTTGTTCTGTAAACGTCAAAATCTTCGTGATTGCCTATACTTCCCCACGATGTGATCTGATCATGTTTTACAAGTACAACCGCGTTTGCATAATCCTGATCGTATTTCAGACACCATTCTTCAAGTAGATCTAAGATGCAGTTCATTTCTTCTTCGGCATCTTTCTTTACCTTTACATCCATTTCTTTGTTCACCTCCTTAGATTGATCCTGCCTGCAAGATGTAAATGATCATAGCCATCACCGCGTTTAACATCATGCTGGCAACCGTTACTGCGATCAGACCTCTTGCAGCGCTGTCTCTTTCTTTTCTTTTGTGCTGAATTTTCTCCTGCTTGTGATCCTCTTCCGGAAAATTTCTCCGCTCGATTGGGATCAGCTCCAGCTCCGGCACTGTCGGTAATTTAATCTCTTCCATGCTTGTCCTTCCTTTCTACCGCTTACGCGGTTTTCTCTATTATGTAGTTTCTGTCAAAAAGAACCCTTTGGTTAACACTTTCTGCAAATGCCTCTTTATCTTCCAGTTCCTTAACCTCTACTTCTTTTCCGTCAATTACTACAATGCTTTTTATGATCATTTACACCACCTCTCTAAAGCTTATGAAACACTGTTTGTACTTGTTGCGTTGTCCAATGAAATCCCCTATACTGTAAATACAGGACACTGGCATGTCCGAGTACTACGAAAGGAGTTCCATCATGATGCAAAATTACTATTTTTATATCTATCCAGATATTAACGGCAATTATGAAGTACATACAGAAAACTGCTATTATCTTCCATCCGAACTTAACAGACAGTATATTGGAAGATACAGTTCTTGTCAGGCAGCTATAATTGCTGCGCAGATTGCTTATCCCGATAAAAAGTTTGACGGATGTTATCATTGTTGCCGTGAATGCCACAAGGGATAATAATGGGGCTGGCTTTTCGTCAGCCTTTCATTGTGGCGTTCTTTCTAAACACCTCACGTACAATCTCGCACGCCTCGTCCAGATTCTCCAATGTCATATTGTTCTGAATCATACACCGCGAAATCTCATTGCTTAATATCGCGCTCTGGTCTTCTCGGAATTCTCTATCAAGCATCTCCATAGCCAACTTAATCACTCTCCTTTCTCTTCTGTCCGTTTTATTGACAGCTGATCTGCATGCTACTTGCTATTCTCCTCCACCTCTCCTATACTGTTAATACAGGCACTGCCATGCCGAGTATTATGAAAAGGAGAGATACTATATGTATGATGTTTATTTTTCATATTTCGATGGAAATGATCACTTGTGCACGAATGTAGATAAAATCGAAATTCCTACTTCATCCGGAATAAGAACATATTCGGGCGATGAAATTGCATCTCAGCATTTTAGGATTCACTCAGAGATTTACCTGTATAGTTCTAGTACAAGTTACACAATTTCTACAACTGGGTTAAAAGCCATCGAAATCAGAAAGAAATAATCTTTCTATATTAGAACCTCTATACTAATTTCTGTATGGGGGTTCTCTTTCTTTAATTCTTCTGCTTTCTTCAAAACATCACTAACATCGTCCATCCTTGTTATGTGAAAAATTATTTTTATTCTCATTATTACCTTCACCTCCTCTTCTGCTTCAAAGTCATGTTTATCGAACACCTTTCCTGTTACACTACTCTAGGAAGTACTCAATAGATACTCCGAAGTAGTCGGCGAGGATTTTTAACTTGTCAGCTTTTGGATTGCTCCTGCCCGCCTTCCAATTTGAAAAAATGTTTTGACCAATTCCTGTATCTTTCGATACCTGATACGCTGTTTTGTTGGTTTTATCCAATAATTCAGCAAATTTTTCGTACACTTTTGCACCACCTTCCTTAATTAGCGTTATTGAATTTACTTTCAATATGTGATATACTTCCAATTGCAAAACCAATTAAACATTATTCGAAAGTACATCACATATCGTAAGTTCGTAAGACGCTTACTTTCGTTTGCGTAACTAAATACTACATCAGCATTCGTTATTAGTCAAGCATTTTTACTTACTTTTACGAAAGTATGCTATTTTCGTGAAAGGAACACAAAAAATGTATGAAATATTTGAGCAACTTTTACAAAAATACGGCATTAGTGCATACAAGGTAGCTAAAGAAGCAGGGGTGACACAAACAGCGTTAAGTAATTGGAAGAACGGAAGGAATACTCCATCTGTGCCTACCCTTCAGAAGATTGCTGAGTATTTTGGAGTAACTGTCGACTACCTTATGACAGGAAAGGAGGAAACTGAAAAAGAGCCAAAACTGAAACCTAAAGACGAAAAAGACATAAAAGAGATTCTTGCCAACACCGAGCAACTGCTCAAGCAGGATGGACTCATGTTTGACGGTGATCCGGCATCCCCGGAGGCGATCGAGTCCATCCTGTCAGCCATGCAAATCGGCATGGAGATGGCAAAGAAAAAGAACAAGGAGAAATACACTCCGAAAAAGTATAAAAAGGATTGATGTTATGAATATTAAACGGCTGGTGGATTCTCTGGTCAGAAAGTACAAATCACGGAATCCCTTTGAGATAATCGAGCATTTCAATGTAATAGTTGTCTTTTATCCCTTACACGGGGTAAAAGGATTTTATCAGTACTTTCAGCGTAACAATATCATCTATATTGATGAAACATTATCCGACAAAGAGAAACTGTTTGTTTGTGGGCATGAGCTGGGTCACATGTTCTTGCACAAGAAAGCGAATGCAATCTTCATGGACTCTCGGACGCAACTCAATACTACTAAGTACGAAATAGAGGCAGATCGATTTGCGATGAATCTATTGCTTTCCGATGCAGATATAGAGGAGCATTTAGATTTTTCTACAACACAGTTCTCACGGCTATTCGGGTACAATAAGAAGCTAATAGAATTACGGCTGAAAGATTTTAATTAATGTGGTGTTTTCTCGGAACAAATACAAGAGAAGAAAGGGAAACTTATGGGATTCACAGATATATTTAAAGGAAAACAGTATAAATCTGAGTTGGAGACGCTGCAACAAAAATATGAAGATTTACAATCATTATTAACCCCGGAAATGCAAAATGCTTTTGCTTTACAAAACAAAATCAGAGATTTAGACTCTATTATCCAGCAACGCAACCAGACAATTTCAGATTGTGATAACACTATAATCTCCAAAAATGCACAACTTGAAGACATTGAAAGACATATCTCTGACAGGAAAACAGAACTTGTTTCCGTGGATGAAGAGATATTGGTTCAGGAATTCGGACTATATAAACCGCATTATGATTTCGCAAATGCACTGGAGTATAAAGAAAAGCTATCCGAAATAAGGGCAAAGCAAAAAGCGATGATAAAGAATAAAACTGCTGTATCTGGCTTTACTTCATGGCAGGTTAATGGTAGTGCTTCGAAAGGAAAGAAAATGGTTTCCGACACACAAAAATTATTATTACGAGCGTTTAACAATGAATGTGATGAAGTTGTCGGGAAAGTAAAATATACTAACTTTGATGCTTCTTTAAACCGGATAAATAAATCTGCGGAAACCATTTCCAAACTTGGTACAATAATGGGAATATCCATAAATCGCCCGTATCTGAATTTGAAGATTGAAGAGCTGAAACTAGCGTTTGAGTACCAGCAAAAGAAACAGGAAGAAAAGGAAGCTCAGAAAGCCGCTCGCGCCGAAATGCGGGAAGCTGCAAAACTTCAAAAAGAAATCGAAGCTCAACGAAAGAAAATAGAGAAAGAACAGACACACTATCAAACGGCCTATGAAAAATTGTTAAAACAATTAGAATCCTCACCTGACGACGCTGATTTAATTCAGAAGAAATCCGAACTCGAAACTCAGCTTCAGGATATAGATAAAGCTATGAAAGATATTGATTACAGAGAAGCAAACCAGCGCGCTGGATATGTATATATAATTTCAAACATCGGCGCTTTTGGCGAGAATGTATACAAAATAGGTATGACGCGCCGTCTTGATCCACAAGACCGAGTTGATGAACTTGGTGACGCATCCGTGCCATTCAACTTTGATGTACATGCTATGATATTCTCTGATGATGCGCCAGCTCTCGAAGCTGCGTTACATAAAGCGTTTGAGGATAGAAAGCTTAACATGGTTAATACAAGACGAGAGTTCTTCAATGTTACATTAGACGAAATAAAAGAGGTTGTTAAAAAGAATTTTGACAAAACAGTAGAGTTCATCGATGTGGCTGATGCCGAGCAATATCGCATCAGCCAAAAAATGAAACATCAAAGTAAATAAAAAACCGCCCCGGTGCGCCAACACCAGGACGGAAATAACTAACGTCTCCTGCCCCACAGTGGCAGGGGAACAACTAAATAATGTATTTACCCAGACAGCCGAGGGGCGTGCTGGTTCCCGATCCAGTCTTGTGGAAAGGGGAAATACTTATGAGTACATATGAAGAAATGCAGATTTTACTTACATTTGCTCTGCTTGTAGTTGCAATTCTGAATTTGAAGCATAAGTAAGCCGCCCTGTATCTTGGTCGGATAGGACGGCTTACTTTGTAAACAGTTATATTCGCCGGATCGGGTAGCTTGCACCTACCTATCGGCTGTCTTGTTAAGTACATTATAGCAAATGTACCTAAAAAGTCAAGAACCGCTCCTGCGCCAACAGGAACGGCTCAAGTAACATTCCGAAGAATGATACCCCAACTCAAAAATATTGTATCATCTTCGGTCAGCTATCGCAATCAGAACATTTGTTTCTTGATAGCTGTTATTTTTATACTCATTTTCCTGCTCTGTCAGGAATAGAATGAATCAACCGAGGTGATGTCATGAAAACTAAATATTGTTATGGTTATGTTAGGGTATCCACATCCGGCCAAGAAGAACTCTCTCCTGATTCGCAGGCAAAACTGTTGAAAGACTTTGCTAAAAAGAACGATATGATTGTCCTGCAAATCTTTTATGAGCTCGGTATTTCCGGTCGGAAAGCTGACAAGCGTCCGGAGTTTCAAAAGATGATCGCTCTTGCCAAATCAGACAAACATCCTGTAGATTGTATCATCGTGTGGAAATTCAGTCGATTTGCAAGAAATCAGGAAGAGTCTATTGTTTATAAATCTCTTTTAAAGAAGAAGCACAACGTAGAAGTCTTGAGCGTTTCCGAGCCGCTTGTAGACGGTCCGTTCGGCTCTTTGATCGAGCGCATCATTGAATGGATGGACGAGTACTATTCTGTCCGTCTTTCCGGCGAAGTGACACGAGGTATGACAGAAAAGGCAAAACGCGGCGGCTATCAGGCGCGTCCTCCGCTTGGATATAAAATCCAAGAGCGCGGAAAACCTCCTGTTATTGTGCCGGAAGAAGCTGAAATAATTAAAATCATATTTGATAAATATGTAAATGAACATACCGGAATATTCGACATAGCACGCTATCTAAATTTGTGTGGGTTTAAAACATCTCACAACAAACCGTTTGAAC
>ENA-OQNO01000350-OQNO01000350.1-human-gut-metagenome-genome-assembly--contig:-NODE-350-length-46836-cov-4.351752_pt1 | contig 46836 bp, 40 predicted proteins | sample MGYA00242629_ERZ504880 | MGnify/ENA primary metagenome ERZ504880 (study PRJEB26092, sample SAMD00036377) | human gut metagenome | host: Homo sapiens | study: EMG produced TPA metagenomics assembly of... | reverse complement strand
CATGTGTTAGGCCTGCCGCCAGCGTTCAATCTGAGCCATGATCAAACTCTTCAATTTAAGTTTGATGCTCGTGAATTAAACTTCGTAATGAATTACGTATGTTCACTCAGAGACTTGGTATTCATTTATTGTCCGAAGACATTAAGAATCCATGTCACTTTGAGTGCCCACACAGATTGTCTGATAAATTGTTAAAGAGCAGTGCCGCTTCGTTTTTCGCTGCGGCGCGGGGTGTGCATATTACGCTTTCCCGCCTCAGAGTCAAGCATTTATTTTTGCTTTTCTCCGCGAGGTTCTCACCGGAACCCCGCTGACCCGGCGGCTTGTTTGCCGTTGTTCCGTGTCAGTGGTGGCGCATTATAGGGAGTAATTCTGAAGTGACAAGAGGAAATTCAAAAAAACTTTTCGTTCGCTCGATTTTCCACCATAACGCGAGTTTTACGCGCTATTTGCTCGTCATTTGCGCGATTTCTCGGGCAAATCTGGCCACCTGCGGCCAATCGGTATAAACCACTTCTTTACTGGTATCCGTTTCCCCGCCGGTCATCTTCATAATTAAGCGAATCATCATTCGATCGTACCAGCGATATCGCGGATAACGCAGCGCACCGGCAAATACCGCGCAGCTCTGCGGCTGCCACGGCGAGTTAAGGAGAAACTTGCGCGTATAGCTGTTGGTTTGCGGGGTGCGCTTTTCCGGTTTGCGCGCCACCAGGTTTACCGAGAAGAACGCCCCCGGCAACGCCTGCAGAGATGCCAGATGCTTTTTCACAAAGCGGTCCAGCGCTGGATGAAAGTGCCCGTAGCGAATAGAAGCGCCAATCACCACCCGATCGTAATGATGCCACTCAACCGTCTCGGTACGGTTCAAGTTCACAGTATCCGCATCAACCCCCAGCTCTTTGAGTTCAGAAGCCAGGTAGGAGGCAATTTCACGGGTCTGCCCATCCCGGGTGGAGAAAAGAATTAAAGTTTTCACGAGCACTCCTGTTATTCGCGCCAGAAAGTGGGAGTAAAGAGCACCAATAAGGTGAACACTTCCAGACGACCAAACAGCATGTTAGCAATCAGGATCCATTTCGCGACCGGGTTCATTGTCGCAAAGTTATCAGCAACGACCCCAAGACCAGGCCCCAGGTTGTTCAATGTCGCCACAACTGAAGCAAAGGCAGAGAAGTCATCAACCCCAGTCGCAATAATAGCCAGCATACTAATGATAAAGACCAGCGCATAGGCGGAAAAAAATCCCCACACGGCTTCCAGAATACGTTCCGGTAACGCACGGTTGCCTAGCTTAATGCTATAGACCGCATTCGGGTGCACGAGGCGCTTAAGCTCACGATTCCCCTGCTTAAACAGCAACAGGATACGAATGACCTTTAAGCCACCGCCCGTTGACCCGGCGCAGCCGCCGATAAATGCAGAGCATAGCAGCAATACCGGCAAGAACAGTGGCCAGCGCGCAATACTATCGGTAGTAAACCCAGCGGTCGTCGCCATCGACACCACCTGGAAGAACGCCTGGTTCAGCGTTGTTAACACCGAACCGTAGACATTATGTAGCCACAATACCAGTGTACAGACGATAACCAGGGTTAGCTGAACACCGATAAACATTCTGAATTCCGGGTCACGCCAGTACACCCGCAAACTGCGTCCACTTAATAGCGAAAAGTGCAGGCCATAGTTACAGCCGGAGATCAGCAGGAAGATGGCGATGATGGAATTAATCATCGGGCTATTAAAGTAGCCGACGCTGGCATCGTGAGTTGAGAAGCCGCCGATAGCGATGGTCGCAAAGCTATGGCCGATCGCGTCGAATGCCGGCATTCCGGCAAACCACAGCGCCAATGCGCAGGCGACGGTTAATAAGACATAAATAAGCCACAGCGTTTTTGCCGTCTCGGCAATACGCGGGCGCATTTTATTGTCTTTCAACGGGCCCGGCATTTCTGCCCGGTAGAGCTGCATCCCACCGACGCCGAGGATAGGCAAAATCGCCACCGCCAGCACGATGATCCCCATACCGCCGAACCACTGCAGCATCTGGCGATAGAACAGGATGGCATGAGGCAGTGAGTCCAGTCCCACCAGCGTCGTCGCGCCGGTAGTGGTTAAGCCGGAAAAGGATTCAAAAAAGGCATCCGTCACCGTCAGATTAGGCTGTTCAGCAAAGATAAACGGTAACGCACCGACGCTGCCCAACACGGTCCAGAACAGCACGACAATCAGAAACCCCTCGCGGGATTTCAGTTCGCCTTTTTGCTTGCGGTTCGGCCACCACAGCATGGAGCCAATCGCCAGGGCAACAAAGAAGGTTTGGGTGAAAGCTCGCCCCGCGCCATCGCGATATATCAAGGCCACTAATCCCGGGACAATCATTGTCCCCGAAAATAAGATGACCAACAGTCCAACGATTCGGGTTATCGCGCGAAAATGCATCTCTGGCGCTTCCTTTGGGTTACAAAAAAATCAGGTGGGGATTATTCGTCAATCTTCAGTAATTGCAATGAACCACGACTAAAATCAGCCAGTTTTGTCGAAAAAGAGGCCACTTCAGCTTGCGGAAGCGCGACGCGCAGTTGCACAGACGCCTGATATTCACTTTCCACAATAATGCCCGAGAACTGCGCCAGCAACGCTTCTACCCCGGCCAGCTGTCCGTATTCACATTGCAAAGTATATGCGGTTAACGGAGTCTTGCGCTGCGTTTTCAACTGCGCAAGCGCCTGATGGACACCGCCGCCATAGGCCTTCACCAGGCCGCCGGTACCCAGCAGATTACCACCGTAGTAGCGCACCACCACCGCGGTTATCTCGCCGACGCCGCTGCCCATCAGCTGCGCCAGCATGGGTTTACCTGCCGTTCCCGCCGGTTCGCCATCGTCAGAGAAACCCAGCTGCTGTGAATCATCAGGAGGCCCGGCAACCCATGCCACACAGTGGTGACGAGCATCCGGGTGCTCAGCCCTGACCGATTCGACAAACGCTTTCGCCGCCGTCACGCCGTCGGTATGCGCCAACAGCGTGATGAAACGGCTCTTTTTGATCTCTTCAACAACGCTCACCGGCGCGGCCGGCACCAACCAACTTTCCATTACGCCAGTTTCAGGTCGCGCGTCATATTTTCGATGCTGTTTTCGTGAACCACCACGTTATCTTCGATACGAATCCCGCCAAACGGCTTCATGGCTTCAATTTTCTGCCAGTTGAAGTGCTTGCTGAACTGCCCTTCACGCCATGGCGCCAACAGCGACTCAATAAAGTAGATTCCTGGTTCGATAGTCAACACCATACGCGGTTCGAGAATACGGGTGCAGCGCAGGTAAGGATACTTCGACGGCGCCGCCAGATGCGTACCGGTATCGTCTTGCATGAAACCGGCGACATCATGAACCTGCAGGCCCAGCGGATGACCAATCCCGTGTGGCATAAACGGCCCGGTCAGATCGTTTTCCACCATCGCCTCTTCGCTCATGCCGGTCACTAGCTGGTGTTTACGCAGCAGCTTTGCGATGCGCTGATGGAACTGAATATGGTAATCAACGTAGCTGGTGCCAGCCTTCATGGTGCTAATCAGCGCCAGTTGCTCGTCGTTAACGTCTTTAATCAGCTGCGCGAAATCGTTGTCGCTGTGGCCTGCCCAGGTACGAGTCAGGTCCGCGGCATAGCCGTTGTACTCTGCGCCCGCATCCAACAAGAAGCTACGCATTTCGGTTGGCGCACGGTGATCCAGCTTGGTGTAGTGCAATACGGCCGCATGCTCATTCAGCGCCACGATATTGCTGTAAGGGACGTCGGTATCGCGATGACCGGTCGCCGTCAGGTAAGCCTGATTAATATCGAACTCGCTCATCCCCGACTGGAAAGCTTCGTGGGCCGCGCGATGGCCGTTCACCGCCGATTTCTGCGCTTCACGCATACAGGCCAGCTCATAGTCGGTTTTGTAAGCGCGATAATAGTGCAGATAGTCGATAACGCCTTTCGGGTTGATTTTGTCTGCCGCGATCTCCAGACCTAAAGCACGTTCCGGCACCGGGCCGATATACGCTATGTTGCCACGCGCCGCGGGCAGTTGACCGCCAATGCCATCGGCTTTCGGCAACGCAATAACATCCACTTCCTCAGTCCAGAAAGAGGTCGGCAGCGGCTCAACGTTGTGCCAGTAATCGACCGGCAGATAGAACCACAGTTTCGGTTTATTCACGCCATCCACCAGCAGCCAGCAGTTTGGCACCTGGGTCACCGGCACCCACGCCTTAAACTGCGGGTTAACCTTAAACGGATACGGATGATCGTCGAGGAAGACATTGATCAGCTCGCCGGAGTGGATAAGCAGAGCATCCAGCTTGAAGCGATCTAAAACTTTGCGGGTACGTTCTTGTAGGGTAACGATATGATTTTTATAAAGCGCGGCCAGTGATTCCATCTTTTATCCTTTGCTTTTATTGGATCGTGATTCTCCGCATCTTAGCACATTGGCTCCAGGCCGGGTGATTTCTACCGGATGTGATCCGACCAGCAATTATTTAAAGAGTAATTTGCATTTTCTTAACATAAATTCCACACTCCGAGTCATCTGGTATGACCAGATCATATTGCTGGATTCAGGAGACTGACATGCTCTACAAAGGCGACACCCTGTACCTCGACTGGCTGGAAGATGGCATTGCCGAACTGGTTTTCGACGCCCCCGGCTCGGTTAACAAGCTTGATACTGCAACCGTTGCCAGCCTCGGTCACGCGCTGGACGTACTCGAAAAACAAAAAGATCTCAAAGGGCTGCTGCTGCGCTCTGAAAAAGCGGCCTTTATTGTCGGCGCCGATATCACCGAATTCCTTTCACTATTCCTGGTGCCGGAAGAACAGTTGAGCCAGTGGCTGCACTTCGCCAACAGCGTCTTCAATCGTCTGGAAGATTTACCGGTCCCTACTCTGTCAGCGGTTAACGGCTACGCGCTGGGCGGCGGCTGCGAATGCGTACTGGCGACCGACTATCGCCTCGCCACGCCGGATCTGCGCATCGGCCTGCCGGAAACCAAGTTGGGCATTATGCCTGGCTTCGGCGGTTCCGTACGTCTGCCGCGCCTGCTCGGCGCCGATAGCGCGCTGGAAATTATTGCCGCCGGTAAAGACGTCGGTGCCGATCAAGCGCTGAAAATTGGCCTCATTGACGGCATTGTTGCCGCGGAAAAACTGCATGACGGCGCGCTGGCGATTCTGCGCCAGGCGATTAATGGCGACCTGGACTGGAAAGCCAAACGTCAGCCGAAACTGGAGCCGCTGAAGCTCAGCAAAATTGAAGCCGCCATGAGCTTCACTATTGCCAAAGGTATGGTCGCGCAAACCGCCGGAAAACATTACCCGGCGCCGATCACCGCGGTAAAAACCATCGAAGCCGCCGCGCGTCTTGGCCGTGATGACGCGCTGAAGCTGGAAAACCAAAGTTTTGTTCCGCTGGCGCACACCAACGAAGCGCGCGCGCTGGTCGGTATCTTCCTTAACGACCAGTACGTCAAAGCGAAAGCGAAAAAACTCACTAAAGATGTCGAAACACCGAAGCACGCCGCCGTATTAGGCGCCGGCATTATGGGTGGTGGCATTGCTTATCAGTCAGCCTGGAAAGGCGTGCCGGTGGTGATGAAAGACATCAGCGACAAATCGCTGACCCTTGGCATGACCGAAGCGGCGAAGCTGCTGAATAAACAGCTGGAACGCGGAAAAATCGACGGCCTGAAGCTGGCCGGAGTGATTAGCACCATTCAGCCAACGCTGGAATATAGCGGTTTTGACCGCGTGGACGTCGTCGTTGAAGCGGTGGTGGAAAACCCGAAAGTGAAGAAAGCGGTACTGGCGGAAACCGAAGAGAAAGTGCGTCCGGACACCGTGCTGGCTTCCAACACCTCAACGATTCCTATCAGCGAGCTGGCCAGCGTTCTGCAGCGCCCGGAGAATTTCTGTGGTATGCATTTCTTTAACCCGGTACATCGCATGCCGCTGGTTGAAGTGATCCGCGGTGAGAAAACTTCGGATAAGACCATTGCCAAAGTCGTGGCCTGGGCCAGCAAAATGGGCAAAACGCCGATCGTGGTGAATGATTGTCCCGGCTTCTTCGTCAACCGCGTCCTGTTCCCCTACTTCGCAGGCTTCAGCCAGCTGCTGCGCGACGGCGCGGACTTCCGCAAAGTCGATAAAGTAATGGAAAAACAGTTTGGCTGGCCGATGGGCCCGGCCTATCTGCTGGATGTTGTCGGCATCGATACCGCGCACCATGCCCAGGCGGTCATGGCGGCGGGGTTCCCACAGCGAATGCAGAAAGATTATCGCGATGCGATCGACGCGCTGTTTGACGCCAACCGTTTCGGCCAGAAGAACGGCCTCGGTTTCTGGCGTTATAAAGAAGACAGTAAAGGCAAACCGAAAAAAGAAGAAGACGCCGCGGTCGATAGTCTGCTGGCCGAAGTCAGCCAGCCGAAGCGCGATTTCAGCGATGAAGAGATTATCGCCCGTATGATGATCCCAATGGTTAACGAAGTTGTTCGTTGCCTGGAAGAAGGCATCATCGCCAGCCCGGCGGAAGCGGATATGGCGCTGGTATACGGCCTGGGCTTCCCTCCGTTCCACGGCGGCGCATTCCGCTGGCTGGACACCATCGGCAGCGCAAAATATCTCGATATGGCGCAGCAATACCAGCACCTCGGCCCGCTTTATACCGTGCCGGAGGGTCTGCGTAACAAGGCCCGTCATAACGAAGCGTATTATCCTCCAGTAGAACCAGCCCGTCCAGTTGGCGAACTGAAAACGGCTTAAGGAGTCACAATGGAACAGGTTGTCATTGTCGATGCAATTCGCACCCCGATGGGCCGTTCAAAGGGCGGCGCCTTTCGCAACGTGCGTGCGGAAGACCTCTCCGCACACCTGATGCGAAGCCTGCTCTCGCGTAACCCGTCCCTTGAGGCGAGCGCGATTGACGATATTTACTGGGGCTGCGTGCAACAAACGCTGGAGCAGGGTTTCAACATTGCGCGTAACGCCGCGCTGTTGGCGGAAATCCCGCACTCGGTACCAGCGACAACGGTTAACCGCCTGTGCGGTTCCTCCATGCAGGCGCTGCATGATGCCGCCCGAATGATCATGACCGGCGACGCCAGCGTCTGCCTGATTGGCGGCGTTGAGCACATGGGCCATGTACCAATGAGCCACGGTGTCGATTTCCATCCGGGCCTTAGCCGTAATGTGGCGAAAGCCGCCGGTATGATGGGGCTGACCGCGGAAATGCTGGCGCGTCTACACGGCATTAGCCGTGAAATGCAGGATCAATTCGCCGCACGTTCCCACGCTCGCGCCTGGGCGGCGACGCAATCCGGGGCATTCAAGGCGGAGATTATCCCGACCGGCGGCCACGATGCCGATGGCGTGCTGAAATCCTTTAATTATGACGAAGTGATCCGCCCGGAAACCACCGTAGAAGCGCTGGCGGCGCTGAGACCGGCTTTCGATCCGGTGACCGGCACGGTAACGGCAGGTACCTCTTCCGCGCTTTCCGACGGCGCGGCGGCAATGCTGCTGATGAGCGAAAGCCGCGCCCGCGAGCTGGGGCTGAAGCCGCGCGCTCGCGTCCGTTCAATGGCGGTGGTCGGCTGCGATCCGTCCATTATGGGTTACGGCCCGGTTCCGGCCTCAAAGCTGGCGCTGAAAAAAGCGGGATTATCCACCAGCGATATCGACGTCTTTGAAATGAATGAAGCGTTTGCCGCGCAGATCCTGCCGTGTATTAAAGATCTGGGCTTAATGGAGCAGATCGACGAGAAGATCAACCTTAACGGCGGCGCGATCGCGCTCGGCCACCCGTTGGGCTGTTCCGGGGCGCGTATTAGCACCACCTTGATCAATCAGATGGAACGCAAAGACGCGCAGTTCGGTCTGGCGACCATGTGTATCGGCTTAGGCCAGGGGATCGCCACCGTATTCGAGCGGATGTAGGAAAAAACTCGATGCCATTATTGCCTGCCAGCCAACAGGCAATAATGGATTAGAGGGGGTTTAGTTGCCGTTCTTCCCGCCTGTCAGGGGCGGGTTTTTTATTTTCAGATAAACGCAAACGCATCGCCAAACAGGCGATCTTCACGCGCGCCGCGCTCATTACAGAACAGGTCGCGGGCAATTTTGGCCATCTCAAAACGACCGGCAATGTAAATATCATGCTCGGCCAGCGTACCGTAATCCTGCAGCACGGCGGTGAGTACCGTACCGGAGCGACCACGCCACCCTTCTTCCGGCTGCTCGACCACCGGCTCGATGCGCAGATTCGGATGCTTGATGCTTAACGCTTCCAGCTCGGCCAGATCGTACAGATGCTTAGCCTCGCGGCCGCCCCAATAAATGGCGATATCGCGATCCGGGTTACGCGCCAGCGCGGTTAACAGAATAGAACGCACATAAGAGAATCCGGTACCGCCGGCGATCAGAATCAGCGGGCGATCTTCGTCATCGCGCAGCCACGCTTCGCCATGCGGAATATCAACCTCAATTTCACGCTCTTTCAGAATGCGATCCATCACCGCCATCGCATACAGATTGAGTTCAGAAGCACCGATATGCAGCTCGATAAACTCATGCTCTGACGGCGTGGAAGCCATAGAGAACGGACGCTTGTCGCGCTCATCCATCACTACCATCAGATACTGGCCGGCGCGGAAAGAAAATGCCGCTTCCGGTACTAATCGAACGCGATACACGGTATCGGTAATCGCCTCCACCGAGGTCACTTTACAGCTTAAGGTTGTCATGCGTCCCCTCTGTCGGGTCTATAGAGCAAAACAGCGGCGTTAGCCCCGCTTACTGTTATTTAAAGATGGCCAGTTCATCCCAGATGGCGTCGATACGCGCCGTCACCTCAGGATCTTTTTTGATTGGACGACCCCATTCACGCTGGGTTTCGCCAGGCCATTTATTTGTGGCATCCAGCCCCATTTTTGAACCCAGGCCGGAAACCGGCGAGGCAAAATCCAGATAATCTATTGGCGTATTTTCTACCAGTACCGTATCACGAGCCGGGTCCATACGGGTAGTAATCGCCCAAATCACGTCATTCCAGTCGCGCGCGTTCACGTCATCGTCGCAGACAATCACGAACTTGGTATACATGAACTGGCGCAGGAACGACCAGACGCCCATCATCACGCGCTTGGCATGGCCTGCGTACTGTTTTTTCATGGTCACCACCGCCAGGCGATAGGAACACCCTTCCGGCGGCAGATAGAAATCGACGATTTCCGGGAACTGCTTTTGCAGAATCGGCACAAAGACTTCGTTCAGCGCCACGCCCAGCACCGCGGGTTCATCCGGCGGACGACCGGTATAGGTCGAATGATAAATCGCGTCTTCGCGCTGGGTAATATGGGTCACCGTAAATACCGGGAAGCTGTCTACTTCATTGTAGTAGCCGGTATGATCGCCGTATGGCCCTTCCGGCGCCATCTCGCCGGCCTCAATGTAGCCTTCAAGCACGATTTCCGCGCTGGCCGGCACTTCAAGGTCATTGGAAACGCACTTCACCACTTCGGTCTTGGTGCCGCGCAGCAAGCCTGCGAAAGCGTATTCCGACAGGGTATCAGGAACCGGCGTCACCGCGCCCAGAATGGTCGCCGGATCGGCGCCAAGCGCCACGGAAACCGGAAAACGTTCGCCGGGATGCGCCGCGCACCACTCCTGGAAATCGAGCGCGCCGCCGCGGTGGGACAACCAACGCATGATGAGTTTATTTTTACCGATCAGCTGCTGGCGATAAATACCCAGATTTTGCCTCTCCTTGTGCGGGCCGCGGGTCACCGTCAGCCCCCAGGTAATCAGCGGCGCGGCATCTTCCGGCCAGCAGGTCATAATCGGTATTTTGTTGAGATCGACATCATCGCCCTGGATGATTTTTTGCTGACAAGGCGCGCCGCGCAGGCGTTTGGTCGGCATATTCAACACTTGCTTGAACTGCGGCAGCTTATCAAACAGATCGCGGAAGCCTTTTGGCGGCTCCGGCTCTTTCAGAAAGGCCAATAGCTTCCCGACTTCCCGTAGCGAACTGACGTCTTCCTGGCCCATCCCCAGCGCCACACGACGCGGCGTGCCAAACAGGTTGCACAGCACCGGCATCGAGTAGCCTTTCGGGTTTTCAAACAGCAGCGCCGGGCCGCCGGCACGCAGGGTGCGGTCGGCAATTTCGGTAATTTCCAGATGCGGGTCGACCGGCAGGGTTATCCGTTTTAGCTCGCCCTGCTGCTCAAGTAATGTCAGAAAGTCGCGTAGATCGTGGTATTTCATGGAGTTATTATTGACCTCTATACAAGCGGCTGATTATACGATTTTCGCCGCAACGATGCTGTACTTTTGTTAAATAAGCGTAAATGAACAGGCTATTTACGCTTTCGCTTATAATGGTTTTCGCGATTGTTCCAGGCTTTTGTTATGCTTGCAGGTAGTAAAGCGGAAAGAGTCATTATGCAAGCCTGGTACTTACTTTATTGCAAACGTGGGCAGCTTCAGCGCGCCCAGGAACACCTTGAACGTCAGGCAGTCAATTGCCTGATGCCGACGATCGCGCTGGAAAAAATCATCCGTGGTAAACGTACTACGGTCAGCGAGCCCCTGTTCCCAAACTATCTGTTCGTCGAATTCGATCCCGAGATCATTCATACCACCACCATCAGCGCTACCCGAGGGGTGAACAGTTTCGTCCGTTTTGGCGCCCAACCGGCAGTGGTCCCTTCAGAGGTGATTCACCAGCTTTCCATCTATAAACCGGAAGGCATTACCGACCCGGAAACGCCTCATGAAGGCGACAGCGTGTTAATCACCGACGGCGCTTTTGAAGGACTGCAGGCTATCTTCACCGAGCCCGACGGCGAAGCACGCTCCATGCTGCTCCTCAATCTGTTGAATAAACAGGTCCTGCAAAGCGTTAAAAATACCGACTTCTATAAAATCTGACGGCGCGGTTAAAAGCGCACGCCAAACAGCTTCCTGACGTTCGCATCCGTAACCTCCTCCAGCCGTTGCGCTTCCTCGCCTCGCCAGCCCGCTACGCTTGCCAGAATATGCGGCAGATAAGCGGGCTCGTTGCGCCGCGAGGAGGGCTTCGGCTTCATATCCCTCGGTAATAGATATGGCGCATCGGTCTCCAGCAGCAGACGTTCCGCCGGGATCGCCGGCAACAGTTCACGAAGCTCCAGTCCCCGCCGCTCATCGCACACCCAACCGGTGATACCGATAAATAAACCTCTATCAAGACACTGAATCACTTCCTCGCGGCTACCGGTAAAGCAGTGCAACACGGCGCCGGGCAGTTTATTGAGCCACGGCTCCAGCAGCTCAAGGAACCGTTGATGGGCGTCGCGGCAGTGTAAAAATACCGGCATTGAGAGCTCGGCCGCCAGCGCCAGCTGGGCGCTGAATGCCTTCTCTTGTTCCTGCGGCGTTGAGAAATTACGGTTGAAATCAAGACCGCATTCGCCAATCGCCGCCACCTGCGGCTGGCGGGCCAGCGCGTGGATTTCTTCGGCCACCGACTCAGTCCAGGTGCTGCTATCGTGCGGATGTACACCCGCGGTAGACCAGCAGTTGGCGTAGCGGCCAGCCATCTGCCGCGCCTGCTGGCTTTCATGCAGATTGGTGCCGGTCAGCAACATCCCATGGACACCTGCCGCCTGCGCGCGCGCAACCACCTCGTCGTGGTCGCGGGAAAACTGCGAGCTGGTGAGATTTACGCCAATATCAAACATCATAACTCCCATATGACAACCGCCCTGACGGGCGGTTGGCGTTGTTACTCTTCTTTGCTCTCCGCCTCTTCGGCGGCGGCATCTTCGTCACGCGTCAGGCGTTTACCGGTGTAGAAACGGGCAAAGAACACCCCGACTTCAAACAGGCAATACATGGGGATGGCCAACAGCGTTTGCGAGAACACATCCGGCGGCGTCAGCAACATACCGACCACGAAGGCGCCCACCAGCACGTAGGGCCGTTTTTTACGTAAATCTTCCGGCGTCGTGACGCCCATCCAGCAGAGCAGGACGATGGCGACCGGCACTTCAAACGACACGCCGAAAGCCATAAACAGCGCCATGACAAAATCGAGGTAGCTACGGATATCGGTCGAAACTAATACCCCTTCCGGCGCGGCGTGAGTCAGGAAGCCGAATGCCAGCGGGAACACGACGAAATAAGCGAAAGCCATACCGATATAAAAAAGCAACGTACTGGAAACCAGCAGCGGCATGACCAGCCGACGTTCATGCTTATACAACGCCGGTGCCACGAATGCCCATACCTGATAAAGAATGACCGGCACCGACAGGATCACCGAGACCATAAAAGTCAGTTTGATCGGCGTGAAGAAAGGAGAAGCGACATCGGTGGCGATCATCGTCGCGCCTACCGGCATTTTGCTGATAAGCGGAGCGGATACCAGTTGATAGATATCATTGGCGAAGTAAACCAACGCCAGGAAGATCACCAGGATGGCAACAATGCTGTTGAGCAGGCGCTTACGCAGCTCAATCAGATGTGAAATTAACGGTTGAGTCTCGTCTACGCCCATTTTTTAAGCTTTATCACTCGATGCGGGGGAAGAATCTGGCACTGCCGCGGCGGCTTTTTCCTTAGCCGCCGGGACTTCAGCCGGCGAAACGGATGGCTCCTCGGCAACGGGCTCCGGGGTATGTGCCGGGGCGCTGACCTGATGTTCCGCCGTTGCCGGTGTAACATCCTGACGCTGCGCTTCGCTACCTTTGACGACCGGATTATGGATGGTGTTCGCTTCGTCGCTGGCCTTTTCAGGATCGTGGGCGGTATAGGAACGCTTCATAGATTCAGCTGCTTCACGCAGCTCGTCCATCGAGGCTTTGAGCTCCGGAGTCAGATTATCCAGGCTGGCTTTCTCCACCTTCTTCAGGCTCTCCTGAAACTCCTGCAGTTTTAGCTCCTGGGCAAGCTCATTTTGTACGGTGGTCGCCAGCGAGCGCAACGTACGGATCCAGCTGGCCACCGTTTTAACGGCGACAGGTAGTCGCTGTGGCCCCAATACGATGAGGCCAATCACGAACACCAGCAATAGTTCACTAAAACCGATATCGAACACGAATTACACCTGCTCTTTGTCGTGGCGTTTTGTCTCGTCTTTTTTCGCATCATCTTGTTTATCAGCGATAGTTTTCGCTGCAAAATCTGCATCGGCTGAGGATTTATCGGATTTTTCGTCATCGCTCATCGCTTTTTTAAAGCCCTTGATCGATGCGCCTAAATCCGAACCCAGCGAGCTCAGCTTCTTCGTCCCGAAAAGCAGAACTACGATGACGACAACAATTAACAACTGCCAAATACTGATACCACCCATACACGTTCCCCTATGACAGATGATGAATGATGAGAGCGCATTATACACGTCATCCGGTGAGACGCCTCTTTGTCAGACCGCTCACATGACTTCGCGCAAGAATCAATGCGCCAGAATAAACGCGAAACCTGTCAGCGCGTTTTTCGCCAACCAATAAGCCAGGTTACGACGCCGCCGGCCATCAGCCAGCCTGGCATCATGCCCCACTCCGGGCGGTGGATAAATAACAGCGTACCGCTTAAAAGCAAAACGGCGCCTATACCAAACAGATAGCGGGACTGCCCCTGACGCACATGACGCACCTGGAAGTCGCGCACGATAGTATCGACGCTGGTCTGCAGCTGTTTGCTCTGCTGCAGGCTTTGGTACACCAGCTCAGGAATTTCCGGCATCCTTTCAATCCAGAACGGCGCTTTTTCTTTAAACGCACGCACCAGCGCGGGAATACCGACCTGATCCTTAATCCACGACTCGAGGAAAGGCTTCGCCGTTTTCCACAAGTCTAACTGAGGATAGAGCTGACGACCTACCCCTTCTACGTAAAGTAATGTCTTCTGAAGCAAAACCAGCTGCGGTTGGACTTCCATATTGAAACGCCGCGCGGTGTTAAACAGATTCAGCAATACATGGCCGAAGGAGATTTCCGCCAGCGGCTTTTCAAAGATGGGCTCGCACACGGTGCGAATCGCAAACTCAAACTCTTCAACGTTGGTATCCGGCGGCACCCAGCCGGAATCGACGTGCAGCTCGGCAACCTTACGGTAATCGCGGTTGAAGAAAGCAATGAAGTTTTCTGCGAGATAACGCTTATCGTCTTTGTTCAGCGAGCCGACGATACCGCAGTCGATACCGATATATTGCGGGTCATGCGGATGATCGTAGCTAACGAAAATATTACCCGGATGCATATCCGCATGGAAAAAGCTGTCGCGAAACACCTGGGTAAAGAAGACCTGCACACCACGCTCCGCAAGCAACTGCATGTTGGTGCCCTGGGCTTCCAGCGCAGCGACGTCGGAAACTGGAATACCGTAGATCCGCTCCATCACCATCATGCCTTCGCTGCAGTAATCGGAATAGACTTCCGGCACGTATAGCATTGGGCTGTCTTCGAAATTGCGCCGTAGCTGAATAGCGTTAGCCGACTCGCGTAACAGGTTCAGCTCGTCCATCAGCGTTTTTTCATATTCGCGGACGACTTCTTGCGGGCGCAGACGGCGGCCATCCGGCAGCAGACGAGGCACCCAGCGCGCCAGGCGGTAGATTAATTTCATGTCCGCTTTGATCACCGGCAGGATATCCGGGCGGATGACCTTGATGACGACCTCTTTGCCGTTGTCTTTCAGGCGCGCGGTATGAACCTGGGCGATGGAGGCGGAAGCGAGCGGCTCAATGGCGAAATCATCGAACCAGGCTTCAATGGGCAGCCCGCCCATCGCTTGTTCGATCTGTTGTTTAGCCAATTTGCCATCGAAAGGTGCGACGCGATCCTGCAGCAGCGCCAGTTGATCGGCGATTTGCGGCGGGAACAGATCGCGGCGGGTGGAGAGCATCTGGCCGAACTTAATCCACACCGGGCCCAGCTCCTGCAGCGCCAGGCGTAAGCGTTGACCCAGCGGTTTATCTTTGTGGCGATTCGGCATCCAGAACAACATTCGCCGCCAGAGGCGCAGCGGCAACGTGATACGCATTTTGGGAATGAGCTCATCAAGCCCGTAACTCAAAAAGGTGCGGATGATAAAATACAGGCGCCGTAATTCTCCTGGCGTCATTTGCCCTCCAGCGTTTCCAGCCGTTTTTCCAGTGCGGCCAGCGCGCGTTCAACGGCGGCGGATTCTTCAGCAAACCAGGCCATTTCCAACGGCCCCGGCGCCAGTCGCCACTCTTCGGTAATCGCTTCAGCGACGTAGCGCTGCTGGCTTTTCGCGCCCTGCAGCAGGAAGCGCGCGCCGCCGCGAAGCACCTTGCCAACCCCTTCAGCGACGATGTCGCCGGTATATGGCGCCAGTAGCTCTGCCGGGTCGAACTCCGCCAGATCGCAAAGTGCGACCATGTTCTGCACAACCTGCAGGTCGCCCTGTACTTCCAGATCGCCGCTGCGAATCAGCGCGGTCAGTTGTTGGCGGTTACGCAACTGCGGCAGCACGCTCAGGCGGGTTATCACGGTACAGTCAGCTTCGCCTTCCCACGCGCCGAGCACGTCGATTTGCTGCTCGCTAAAGGCCAGCACGACAGGCGCCGACAGCTCTTTGAGCTCTACGCGCAGCACTTTCCCCAGCAGGCGCTGACGCGCCGGTTTAAGCGCGCGGTCGCGCCAGAGAAAAGTATTAAGAACCGTTTCGATGCCAGCGGTAACCAGTGGTGCGAAAGGCATAGCGTCCCTCCTGTCAGAACTTATAGCCGCGGTGTAGCGCGACAATACCTGCCGTCAGGTTGTAGTAGTCGACGCTTTCAAAACCCGCCTCCTGCATCATGCCTTTCAGGGTGTCCTGATCGGGATGCATGCGGATGGATTCCGCCAGATAGCGATAGCTTTCCGCATCGTTTGCCACCAGCTCGCCGACTTTCGGCAACACGTGGAAGGAGTAAGCGTCGTAGGCTTTGCTCAGCGGTTCGAGAATCGGTTTAGAAAACTCCAGAACCAGCAGACGTCCGCCCGGTTTCAGCACGCGGTACATTGAACGCAGCGCTTTGTCTTTATCGGTAACGTTACGCAGGCCAAAGGAGATGGTGATGCAGTCAAAGGTGTTATCCGCAAACGGCAGCGCTTCAGCGTTGGCCTGAACATACTCGACGTTACCGACAATACCGATGTTGCGCAGTTTTTCGCGGCCCATTTTGAGCATCGAATCATTGATATCGGCGAGCATCACACGGCCGGTTTCGCCCACCAGACGGGAAAACTTCGCCGTCAGGTCGCCGGTGCCACCCGCTAAGTCCAGCACGGTTTGCCCGCGACGCACGCCGCTGCAGTCGATGGTGAAGCGCTTCCACAAGCGATGAATCCCGAACGACATTAAGTCGTTCATCACATCATATTTTGCAGCGACAGAATGGAATACATGCGCCACCATGTCCGCCTTCTGCTCTTTGGCTACCGTCTGAAAGCCAAAATGCGTTGTTTCTTGTGAATCCTCAACCATCTCTATGCCCGCTTACTTATCAAGAAAATGTTCAGCGAGTGTAACAGATTCAGGCCATTTCCCATACGTTTCAGCTTGGCCTGACGTGCTCGTTTGCGCTCACTGCAGGGTCGGAATCGGCGCTAAACACATCTTCCTGCGGTGAATTTTCATCTTCCTCAAGGCGATATTCTTCATCCTGCGCCGTGGCCTGCTCGACTAAATCAGGATTAATCCCGCGCTTAACCTCGACCCCCAGGCCACGGAATGACTCGGCCTGCACCAGCAGGTTGCCGCGCCCGGAGGCGAGCTTTTTCATCGCCTGGCGATAGTTATCCTGGGCTTTATCAAGGCTTTGACCGATAGCCGACATATCGTCGACAAACAGCCGCATCTTGTCATACAGGCGCCCGGCGCGCTCGGCGATTTTTTGCGCGTTACGGCTTTGATGCTCATAGCGCCACAAGTTGGCGATGGTGCGCAACGCCACCAGCAAGGTTGTCGGGCTAACCAGCATAATATTGTTCTTCAGCGCCTCGCTGATAAGCTCAGGTTGGCGGTCGATAGCCAGCAGGAACGCCGGCTCAACGGGGATGAACATCAGCACATAATCGAGCGAACGAAGTCCCGGCAGTTGTTGGTAATCTTTACGCCCCAGCAGGCGAATGTGGTTACGCACCGAGGCAATATGCTCCTGTAGCGCCGCTTCGCGGGTGTAGTCGTCGTCAGCGTTGAAGTAGCGCTCATAGGCGACGAGGGTCATTTTGGCGTCGATAACCACGTCTTTGCCCTGCGGCAGACGCACGATAACATCCGGCTGCATCCGCGAGCGGTTATCGGTTTCGATGCTCACCTGAGTTTGATACTCATAGCCTTCGCGCAGGCCGGAGGCCTCCAGCACGCGGGTTAGCACCACTTCTCCCCAGTTGCCCTGAGTTTTGTTATCACCCTTCAGCGCTTTCGTCAGGTTCAGCGCCTCTTGCGCCATCTGTGCGTTCAGCTGTTGCAAATTGCGGATTTCGTGCGCCAGCGTGTGGCGCTCACGCGCCTCCTGGCCGAAGCTGTCCTGCACCTGGCGACGGAAGCCGTCGAGCTGTTCGCGCAGCGGCGTCAGCAGGCCATGCAGGCTCTGGCGATTTTGTTCATCAACCCGGCGGTTGCTGTGCTCAAATATGCGGTTCGCCAGGTTTTCAAACTGCTCGCTCAGGCGCTGCTCGCTGTTGACCATCTGGCGAATTTTATCTTCGGCGTGCAACTGCGTGGATTCCAGACGGGTGGTCACTTCACGCAGGTCGGCCTCCAGCGAGGTGTTGATATCACGCAGGCTGCGCAGCTCGTTGTTGAGAAGTTCGCACTCATCGCGCCAGTGCGATTCCTGCACCAGCTGCTGACGTGCGGCGCTAAGTTCAATATCCAGCTCGCGGCGCTCTTCAATGAGATCGGCACGGATTTGATCGGCGCGGGCTTTTGTCGCCAGCCAGCCAACGATTAACCCTGCCGCCAGCGCCACCACGGCGCTTATCACAATAGAGATATCCACAACGCCTCCCCGGCAACCACTTACGGCACAAAAATAGAATTGTGCTGTACAAACGTCCAGTTGAAAAGGATTTTCCTGCGAGGCGCTACGCAAAAAAAAGGCCGGAAGATCCGGCCCTGTGAGAAAGAGAGAAGAACTACAGCAGACGGCGCGCCGCTTCCACAACGATTTTCACCGCGTGGCTTTCGGTTTGCTTCATGGTTTCGGCGTTAGGGATCTCTTGCTGGGTACGGTTGACGATAACCCCTGCCACCATCCCTGCGCGCAGGCCCTGGCTGGCGCACATGGTCAGCAGCGTAGCGGATTCCATTTCATAGTTCATGACGCCCATTGCCTGCCACTCTTCCATCGAGCCTTTGAAACGGCTCACGACGCGGCCGGAGAAGGTGTCGTAACGCTCCTGGCCTGGATAGAAGGTATCAGAGGAGGCAGTCACGCCGATATGCGTGGTCGCGCCGATTGATTTCGCCGCTTCCACCAGCGCGGTGGTACAGGCGAAGTCAGCAACGGCCGGGAACTCCATCGGCGCAAAGTGCAGGCTGGCGCCGTCCAGACGGACAGAACCGGTCGTCACCAGTACATCGCCAACATTGATATGTGGCTGAATCGCGCCGGTGGTACCGATACGCAGGAAGGTACGAACCCCCAGCTGCGCCAGCTCTTCCACGGCGATAGAGGTCGACGGGCCGCCGATACCGGTAGAGCAAACAATCACCGGTTTGCCGTCCAGCTCAGCGCGCCAGGAGGTAAATTCACGATGTGATGCCAGCTTAACCGGCTTATCCATCAGCGCGGCGATCTTTTCCACACGCTCCGGATCGCCAGGGACGATAGCCAGCGTAGCCCCTTGTAAATCGTTCTTAGTGAGGCCGAGATGAAAAACATCAGACTTGGACATAAAAAACTCCTCTGTGGGTCGAAGTATCAGCAGAAGCAAAAGGGTACTTTACAGAAGCCACTCGCTTATTTTTGTGATGATAGTCACCATGCATAATAATGATTGCATTTGTTTTTCAACAAATAGTGATTTACATCACATTAACAAGTTATATTCGCGGTCACAGAACAAAAGATAGCCGCTTTCAGGCACTGTGCTTTATTAACGTTCAGTCTAAGAGTCTATATTTATCGATGCGCTAATAAATAAGGGTACGGAGAATACCATGACCACCACCAAGCAACCCGGATTCGCACCTGCAGCCTCGCCGCACGCCTCTACCGCCGTCCATACGTCGGATGAGCACATTACCGCCGGAGAAACCTCGATCCCATCGCAGGGCGAGAATATGCCGGCCTATCACGCCCGCCCGAAAAACGCCGACGGCCCGCTGCCGATCGTTATCGTGGTGCAGGAAATTTTCGGCGTACATGAGCATATTCGCGATCTGTGCCGCCGCCTGGCGCAGGAAGGCTATCTGGCGATTGCGCCAGAACTCTACTTCCGCCAGGGCGATCCGAATGAGTACAACGATATCCCTACCCTGTTCAAAGAACTGGTCACTAAGGTGCCTGACGCACAGGTGCTGGCGGATCTCGACCACGTCGCCAGTTGGGCGGCACGCCACGGCGGCGATGCCCATCGTCTGCTGATCACCGGTTTCTGCTGGGGCGGGCGCATCACCTGGCTGTATGCCGCGCATAACCCGCAGTTGAAGGCAGGCGTCGCCTGGTATGGCAAACTGGTGGGAGAAAAATCGCTGAATTCGCCAAAACACCCGGTGGATATCGCTGTCGATCTCAACGCGCCGGTACTTGGCCTGTACGGCGCTAAAGACGCCAGCATTCCGCAGGATACCGTCGAGACCATGCGCCAGGCGCTGCGGGCGGCAAATGCGAACGCCGAGATCGTGGTCTATCCCGAGGCCGATCACGCCTTTAACGCCGACTATCGCGCCAGCTATCACGAAGAGTCAGCCAAAGACGGCTGGCAGCGGATGCTGGACTGGTTTGCTCAATATGGCGGTAAAAAAGGGTAACTCGCCTGATACATGAAAAGAGGAGGCCGTGGCCTCCTCTGTTGTTTTCCGCGTATCTATCAGGCTGATTCGCGCAGATTCTGCGCCGCTTGCACCATGTTAGCCAGCGCGGCGCGAGTTTCCGGCCAGCCACGGGTTTTCAGGCCGCAGTCCGGGTTAACCCACAAGCGCTCCGCCGGAATACGCTGCGCGGCCTTCTCCAGCAACCCTTCAATCCACTCCACGCTCGGTACGTTTGGCGAGTGAATATCATAAACGCCCGGGCCGATTTCGTTCGGATATTCGAACTCTTCAAACGACTCCAGCAGTTCCATGTCAGAACGCGAAGTTTCAATGGTGATGACGTCGGCATCCAGCGCGGCGATAGAATCCATGATGTCATTGAACTCGCAATAACACATGTGGGTATGAATCTGGGTGTCATCCTTAGCAACCGCGGCGTTGATACGGAAAGCTTCGACGCCCCACTGTAGATAAGCATCCCAATCACTGCGCTTCAGCGGCAGACCTTCGCGCAGTGCCGGTTCATCAATCTGAATAATACCGATACCGGCCGCCTCCAGATCCGCCACTTCATCGCGCAGCGCCAGCGCAATCTGCTTCGCGATGGTTTCACGACTGACATCTTCGCGCGGGAAGGACCAGCACAGAATGGTCACCGGACCGGTCAACATGCCTTTGACCGGCTTGTCGGTAAGAGACTGCGCGTACTTCGCCCACTCGACGGTGATCGCTTGCGGACGGCTGACGTCGCCAATAACCACTGGCGGCTTCACGCAGCGAGAGCCATAGCTTTGCACCCAACCGTTTTGCGTGAAGATGAAACCGTCCAGATGCTCACCGAAATACTCCACCATGTCGTTTCGCTCGGCTTCTCCGTGCACCAGCACGTCTAAACCCAGACGTTCTTGTTCGACGATCGCCTGCTTAATATGTTCGGCAATACCCGTCCGATAATGACTGGCATCAAGATTGCCCTTTTTGAAGTCCAGACGTAGGGTACGAATTTCGGTTGTCTGCGGGAATGAACCGATCGTCGTCGTCGGCCATGCTGGCAAGTTAAAGCGCCTGCGCTGCGCTTGTGCGCGCTCAGCATAAGGACTGGCGCGCTGGCTGTCCTGAGCGGTGATTGCCGCCAGCCGTTTTTCCACTGCCGCGTTGTGTACGCGAGTCGAATGGCGACGAGCCTGGATTGGCGCGCTCCACGCCTCGATCGCCGTCGTATCACCGCTGTTCAGCGCATCGCGCAGCAGCGCCAGTTCGCCGCACTTCTGCAGGGCGAAAGCAAACCAACTTTTTACTTCGGCATCAAGACGGGTCTCTACGCTCAGATCGATCGGGCTATGCAGCAAGGAGCAGGAAGAGGCGACCCATAGTTCGCGTTGACCGACAATCGCCTTAATTTGCGCATATTTTTCCGTGAGATCGGCGCGCCAGACGTTACGACCGTTGATCAGCCCGGCGGATAACAGCCAGTCGGCCGGCAGACGTTTATGTAGTTCAGCAACATCATCTTTGCCATGCACCAGATCGACGTGAAGCCCCTGTACCGGCAGCGCGGTGATAACATCAAGGTTGTCGGCGATCCCTTCAAAATAGGTAGTCAGCAGTAGTTTTACCTGCCCCTGCAGGGCCTCATAAGCCGGTTTAAAGGCATCCAACCATGCTTGCGGCAGCTCCAGTACCAGCGCCGGTTCATCAATCTGCACCCACTCAATGCCGCGTTTCGCCAGCTCGCCCAGTACCTGCTGGTAAACCGGAAGGATATCGTTCAGCAGGCTTAAACGGTCAAACTGTTCGCCTTTTACTTTGCCCAGCCACAGATACGTTACCGGCCCCAGCAGTACGGGCTTAATCTTGTGGCCCAGCGCCAGCGCTTCGTCCACTTCATCCAGCAGTTGAGTCCAGCTCAGCTTGAACTGCTGGCCCTGGACAAATTCCGGCACCATGTAGTGATAGTTGGTATTGAACCACTTGGTCATTTCCGCGGCGGCAGCGGGTTCGCCGGTCGGCGCGCGACCGCGACCAATACGGAACAGAGTATCGATATCGACGGTGCCGTCTTTGTTCTGATGACGAGCCGGCACGTTGCCCAACAGCAGGCTGGTGGTCAGAACATGGTCGTACCAGGCAAAATCGCCCACCGGCAGCAGATCAATGCCCGCCTGTTTCTGCTGCTCCCAGTGACGAGCGCGCAGTTCGCGACCTACCGCCAGCAGATCTTCACGCGTGGCCTTGCCCGCCCAGTAGCTCTCTTGCGCTTTTTTCAGCTCGCGGCGCAGGCCAACGCGAGGAAAACCGAGGGTGTGATTGAGGATTGTCATGTTATGCCCCTTATGGAATTTTTTGCATTTAGCCATCCAGATGTTTACACATCCATAATGTAAAGGTACTGTATATTCCTCAAGCGCAAATTATTCATGCCGAAGTGAAGGACATTCATGATCGAGATTAAGCACCTGAAAACGCTACAGGCGTTGCGGAACAGCGGTTCGCTGGCGGGCGCGGCGGCGGCCCTGCACCAAACCCAGTCGGCCCTGTCCCACCAGTTTAGCGATCTGGAACAGCGCCTTGGCTTCCGTTTGTTTGTGCGTAAAAGCCAGCCGCTACGCTTCACGCCGCAAGGAGAAATTCTGCTGCAGTTGGCCAATCAGGTACTGCCGCAGATCGCTCGCGCGCTACAGGATTGCAATGAACCACAGCAAACCCGTCTGCGGCTGGCGATTGAGTGCCATAGCTGTATTCAATGGCTCACCCCGGCGCTGGAAAGCTTCCGCGTCCGCTGGCCGCTGGTGGAAGTTGATTTTCAGTCCGGCGTCACCTTTGACCCGCAGCCAGCCCTGCAGCAGGGTGAACTCGATCTGGTGATGACCTCAGATATTTTGCCGCGTAGCGGCCTGCACTATTCACCAATGTTTGATTATGAAGTTCGTCTGGTGTTAGCTCCGGAACATCCGCTGGCGGCAAAAACGCGCATCTCCCCGGAAGATCTGGCTGCGGAAACGTTACTGATTTATCCGGTACAGCGCGGGCGGCTGGATATCTGGCGCCACTTCCTGCAACCGGCGGGGATCAGCCCACAGTTGAAAAGCGTCGATAACACGCTGCTGTTGATTCAGATGGTTGCCGCACGAATGGGTATTGCCGCCCTGCCGCACTGGGTGGTGGAAAGTTTTGAACGCCAGGGTTTGATTGTCACCAAAACCCTGGGAGAAGGACTGTGGAGCCGGCTATATGCTGCAGTGCGCGATGGCGAGCAACGCCAGCCGGTAACAGAAGCGTTTATTCGCTCAGCGCGGAACCACGCTTGCGATCATCTGCCGTTTGTACGGAGTGCGGAGCGACCCAGCGGCGATGGACCCATAGCGAAGCCAGGATTACCAGCGCGCCAATGATAAAGCTTGGCCAGTGAGGCTGCTCCTGCCAGATAGCGAGATTAACCAACAGCCCGGCGGGGACGTGAACGTTATTCATGATCCCCAACGTACCGGCATCCACCTGCGTCGCGCCGTAGTTCCACATGAAATAACCCAATCCGGATGCGACCACGCCAAGCCAGACCAGGATTCCCCACTGCAGGCCGGTAGTCGGTAGCCTCTGCGGATTGCCCAGCATAAACCACGCCGCTACCGCCACAATAAAGGCGCCGGCATAGAACCAGGCAAAAGCATTGTGTTGCGGCATCGGGCGGACTTCCATCAAACGCTTGTAGCCCACCATGCCGATGGCGAAGCAGATATTCGACAACTGCACCAGCAATAGCCCGGTCCAGAAATGATCGCTGACTTTGTCATAGCGGATGATCGCCGCCCCTAACACCGCCAGCGCCGCGCTAAGCAGGTAGCCCCAGCGTAGTTTACGGCCGCTGAGCAGATCGTAAATCAGGGTGATATACAGCGGGGTAAAGACCGTAAACAACAGAAATTCCGAGACCGTCAGATAAAGATAGGCGCGGAAAGCCAGCAAATACATGATGCCAAGCTGCATCGCCCCCACTAGCATATAGAGTACGATGGTACGCGGAGACTGGCCGCGCGTACGCAGGAAAGGCAGGAACACCAGCGCTGCCAGGCCCACGCGCATCAGCACGGAAAAATAGCTATCGACGCTACCGGCAAGGTATTCGCCAATCAGGCTAAAAGAAAAGGCCCACAGGATAGTGGTGATAATTAATAGCGCCACAATGGTCGTCTCATTGAATAAAGAACAGGCATTGTAGCGGAGAGAGAGGTTGACGACTGACTAGTTATTAGCCAGTCGTCAATCTTTATCAATCGAGGTACAGCTTGCGCAGGTAATGCGGTACGGCATCCTCAGCATTGCTACCGATCACTTCCAGCTCCGGATGCAAATCCTTCAACCGCTGATGGGCGTTCGCCATGATGCAGCCTTTACCGGCCATCGACAGCATCTCGGCATCGTTCATGCCGTCGCCAAAGGCGATACACTCTTTGAGGCTGTAGCCGAGCATTTTCGCGACGGCCTCCAGCGCATGCCCTTTCGAAACACCGCCGGCCATCACTTCAAGGCAGGTCAATGTGGAGAAACTCACATTCACGCGGTCGCCCCAGCGCGCGTTGATAGCCTGCTCAAGCGGCAGCAGATGTTCATGATCTTCACAAGTGAAGAAAACTTTGCTGATGCCATCCGCATCCAGCTCGCCCGGTTCATAAAGCTTGTAGTTGAACACCGCCTCTTTGAAGAAGCGCATCTCTTCCGGGCGATGGCGATTCATAAACCATTCATCTTCACGATAGACGTTGGTCACAATCTTCACATCGTTACGCACCATCTCAAACAGATCGCTGGCGATATCGCGGTCGAGGTTATGAGCGAAGATTTGTTTACCTTCGCTATCGTGTACCCGCGCGCCGTTAGAGGTGATCATGTACGACTTAATGCCGAGATTATCGCGGATCTGCCCCACATCGATGTAGTGGCGGCCAGTGGCGAAAACGAAATTTATCCCGCGCGCGGTGAGTAGCTTCAGCGTCTCTTTGGCATAGGGGGTGAGGAAATGGTCGGGAGAAAGCAGCGTGCCATCTAAATCAGACGCAACAACCTGGTACATAAAAAATTTAACCTCTAAGCAGGGCGACGAGATCTATCGTCGGATTAAGTATGTCGATTGAAAAAATCGACGATGGCATTTAGCGCGACTGAGCGCATAGCGTCCTTTTCAAAAAGGATCTCATGATATGCCCCTTCAATAACGAGCGGCTTATCGCCTTCACAAGGGTGCCCGGCAGCGGAACGGAGTTCACAATAGCGGTCGTGCATCAGGTTATCGACCACCTTTTCATCCTCGGCCTGAATCAATAACGTCGGAGTCGTATCTTTCTCGACGCCAGACAATATCTCTTCACCGGCCAGAATACCTTCGCGCACCCAGTGATAGGTCGGCCCGCCGACGCGCAACCGCGGATCGTCGGCATAAAAACGCAGGTTGCGACGATAGCGCTGACGGCTATGAGTCAACACATTGAGCGAAAACGGCAGCGCCCGCCAGCGGCCCGTACCGATGGCATACTCTTCACGAATACGCTGATGGCCCTCAGCCCAGTCGAGAATATGGCGCACCATCCAGTCCGGCAGGCGCATGATGATGCCAAACATTGGCGCGCATAAGGCAATGGCGTCGCAATGCTGCCGGTGACGCTGCAAGAACAGCGTGGCAATGGCGCCGCCCATCGAGTGGGCGAGAATAAAACGTTTACGCCAGTGGCCGGGAACCACTTCCTGCTGCCAGAGCGCAGCCAGATCGTCAACATAATCGCTAAAGCGCACAACATGACCGCGGTGGGTATCAGACAGCAACCTACCGGAGCGCCCCTGACCGCGGTGATCGATAATCATCACGTCAAAGCCGCTGTGGAAGAGATCGTAGGCTAGTTCGGCATACTTCACGTAGCTTTCGATGCGGCCGGGGCAAATAACCACCAGCCGATCGTTATTTGCCGCGCAAAAGCGCACAAAGCGTACCGGAACCTTATCGACGCCCGTAAATTCAGCTTCTTCCCGCTGATGCCAGAAATCCGTCAGCGGCCCCATGGTAAAGGCCGCAAACGCGTTTTCTCGTGTGTCCCAGTCCTTTTGCTGCCCAAACATCGGGTTTACACCCCTGTTAACCGCTGAAAATCGTTTTTTTGTCGCACATCACACAATGCTGATGCAATAGCGTATTGTGGCATAAAAATAGACAATCAGGGAGATTCTCATGACCTTCGAGTGGTGGTTCGCTTATCTGCTGACATCAATCATTCTCAGCCTGTCGCCGGGTTCCGGCGCGATCAATACCATGACCACATCCATCAACCACGGCTATCGCGGCGCGGCGGCCTCTATTGCCGGCCTGCAAACCGGATTGGCCATTCATATCGTGCTGGTCGGCGTCGGTCTGGGCACGCTCTTCTCCCGCTCGGTACTGGCATTCGAAGTGTTGAAATGGGCGGGCGCGGCCTATCTTATCTGGCTGGGGATCCAGCAGTGGCGGGCGGCGGGTTCAATTGACCTGAATACGCTGGCGCGAACTCAAAGCCGCGGTAAGCTCTATCAACGCGCGGTGTTCGTCAATCTGACCAACCCAAAAAGTATCGTCTTCCTCGCTGCGCTGTTTCCCCAGTTCATCGTCCCGCATCAGCCACAGGTGATGCAGTACCTGGTACTCGGCGTCACCACCATTGTGGTCGATATCATTGTGATGATCGGTTACGCGACGCTGGCGCAGCGCATTGCGGCCTGGATTAAAGGTCCGAAGCAGATGAAGGCGCTGAATAAAGTGTTTGGTTCGCTGTTTATGCTGGTGGGGGCGCTGCTCGCTTCCGCTCGTCACGCCTGAAACTGGAATGGCGCTCGCATAGCGCGAGGCCACTTGCGGCCGGAGTCGTATTATCACGCGTGCTGGCGCGCAAAGATGAAAGAGACTTTATCCGCGCGCTGTCGGCCCCGCCTTTTCAGTGCCAGAATGCCGCCATTGGGTTTATTCACGGATGAACGAAATGGCGGAAACGGCAACCCCACATGATGCAGTCTTTAAGACCTTTCTGTCGCGGGTCGAAACGGCGCGCGATTTTATCGAGATCCACCTTCCTCCGGCGTTAATTCAGGTTTGCAAACTGGATACGCTGCGCCTGGAATCCGGGAGTTTTCTGGAAGATGACCTGCGGCCCTACTACAGCGATATTCTTTATTCGCTGGAGACAAACCGCGGCCCGGGGTATATCCATGTTCTGATAGAACACCAGAGTTCACCTGATAAACTGATGGCGTTTCGTCTGATGCGCTACGCCATCGCCGCCATGCAGAGGCATCTGGAGAATGGTCATAAAACGTTACCGCTGGTAATTCCCATTCTCTTTTATCAAGGACGTCGCAGCCCCTATCCCTGGTCGCTGAACTGGCTGGATAATTTTGACGACTCGATGCTTGCCCATCAGCTCTATTCAGGTGCATTTCCGCTGGTCGATATTACGGTGATCCCTGATGACGAAATTATGCGCCACCGCAGTATGGCGGCGCTTACGCTGGTACAAAAACATATTCGCCAGCGCGATATGGCACAGCTGCTTGACAAGTTGACCCACCTCTTAATGTTGGAGCAGATGAGCGGACAACAAATCGCCGTGCTGATAAAATATATGGCTCAGGCGGGAGAAGCTCAGGATATTCGGGCGCTATTGTATGGGCTGGCACAGCGTGTGCCGCAGCATGGAGGAATGCTAATGACTCTGGCAGAAACGTGGCTCGCAGAAGGCAGAGAGAAAGGTATTAAAGAAGGCATTAAAGAAGGAAAACTACAGGCCCTTTTACAGGTCGCCGCAGCGATGCTCAATCGCGGTATGGATGACGATGCTATCCTGGAAATGACCGGTTTGACCAGGGATGAACTACAGCGCCTTCGTCAATAATGTCTGCCCCGCCCGGCAACAAACCGGGTGGATAATCGCATGACGCGTTAGCGCGAAATGATCAGATGAATGCCGAAACCGGCAAACAGGGTTCCTGCGATGCCGTCTATCCACTTTGCCATCCGCTGATAGCCGCGGCGCATTTTCGGCAGTGCGAAGAGGCTGGCTACGATGGTGAACCACGCCAGCGTTTCAAGGACGATCAGCAGGAAAATCCCCCAACGCGCACCGGCGCCGATGTTATCGCCAACGAACAGTGAAAAGACCGAGCCGAAGTAGATAATGGCTTTCGGATTGGCGAGATTGGTCAGCAGGCCCTTCAGGAAACTGCGTCCGCTACGCGCCAACTCAACCTGCGGTTCCGCCGTGACAATGTCGTTTTTCTTCAGCGCGCCGCGCAGCATTTGATAGCCCATCCAGCACAGATAGAGACCGCCGCCGACCATAATCAACGTATGCAGCCAGGCCATTTTCTCGATAATCAGGTGCAAGCCGAGCAGCGCTACGCCCGCCCAGACCATCACGCCGCCGGTGATCCCCAGCACGCCCATCATCGCCTCTTTGCGCGAGCGGCTCACCGCGGTTTGCGAAACAAAGAAAAAATCCGGCCCCGGACTCATTAGCGCAATGATGTGCACCAGCGCCACGGTGAGAAAAAGCATCAACATGTTTAACTCGCAGGGAAATAGTGAAGAAGGAAACTATTCTGGCACCTTTTCCCGCGGCTGACTACTCATCATCGCCATCGACATGAGCACGTATCAGCGCCATGAATTCTTTACCGAAGCGCTCAAGCTTGCGGGTCCCCACGCCGTTGACGCTGAGCATTTCCCCGGCGGTGAGCGGCGACTGTTCGGCCATCTCAATCAGCGTCGCGTCGTTAAAGACGACATAGGGCGGGATATTCTCCTCGTCGGCGATCGCTTTACGTAATTTACGCAGCTTGGCGAACAGCTTGCGGTCATAATTGCCGCCGAAGGATTTCTGCATCGCTTTCGGTTTTAGCGCCACGATACGCGGCACGGCGAGCTGCAGCGGGACTTCACCGCGCAGTACCGGACGCGCGGCCTCGGTGAGCTGCAGCGCGGAGTGCTGGGCAATATTTTGCGTAACCAGTCCGAGGTGAATTAACTGACGAATCACGCTCACCCAATGCTCGTGGCTCTGCTCGCGACCAATACCGTACACCGGCAGTTTATCGTGGTTCAGGTCGCGGATACGCTGATTGTTGGCGCCGCGGAGTACTTCAACCACATAGCCCATCCCGAAGCGCTGATTCACCCGATAAATAGTTGAAAGCGCCTTACGCGCGTCCATTAAGCCATCGTACTGCTTTGGCGGATCAAGACAGATATCACAGTTGCCGCACGGCTCCTGACGCCCTTCGCCAAAATAGTTCAGCAGCACCAGACGGCGACAGGTCTGCGCTTCGGCAAAGGCGCCCATCGCATTCAGCTTATGACGTTCAATATCCTGCAGCGGCCCGGCGGGCTTCTCCTCCAGGCAGCGGCGCAGCCACGCCATATCCGCCGGATCGTAAAACAGCATCGCTTCCGCCGGCAGCCCGTCACGCCCGGCGCGGCCGGTTTCCTGATAATAGGATTCAATGTTGCGCGGGATATCAAAGTGCACCACAAAACGGACGTTCGGCTTGTTAATGCCCATACCGAAGGCCACCGTCGCCACCACGATCTGCAGATCGTCGCGCTGGAATTTCTCCTGCACGTCGGCACGAATATCATTTTCCAGACCAGCATGGTAGGCCGCCGCGCTGATGCCGCGGCTTTGCAGCCTGGCGGCGGTGTCTTCAACTTTAGAACGGCTGTTACAGTAGATAATCCCTGATTTACCGCGCTGATCCTGGACGTAACGCATCAGCTGATCGAGGGGCTTAAATTTCTCCATCAGCATATAGCGGATATTGGGGCGATCGAAGCTACTGACCTGAATCAGCGGATCGTTGAGCCCCAGCAGGCGAACAATATCGCGGCGGGTGGTGTCATCCGCGGTGGCGGTGAGCGCCATAAACGGAATATGCGGCATCCGCTGGCGCAGCTGGCCCAACGCGGCATATTCCGGGCGGAAATCATGGCCCCACTGCGAGATACAGTGCGCCTCATCTACCGCCAGCATCGCTAAGTTCCAGTGGCTCAGATGCTCGAGAAAATTGTCCAGCATCAGGCGTTCCGGCGCGATATACAGCAGACGAATCTGCCCGCTGCGGCAGCCCGCCATCACTTCTTGCTGCTGCTCGCGGCTTTGCGTTGAATTAAGACAGGCCGCGGCGACGCCGTTCGCCAGCAGCTGATCGACCTGGTCTTTCATCAGCGAAATCAGCGGCGACACGACAACCGTCAGGCCGCCGAGGACCAATGCAGGTACCTGGTAGCACAGCGACTTACCGCCGCCGGTCGGCATCACTACAAGGCAATCGCGGCCTTCCAGCGCCGTGGCGATAATCGATTCCTGGCCCGGGCGGAACTGCTGGTAGCCGAAGGTCTCTTGTAAAACCTGCTTAGCCAGCGATTCCTGATTTAATACTTCCGCCTGTGCCACGTTGACCCCATTCGCCTGAAAAGAAAACAGGCGCTATTTTCAGCGCCTGCGAGCCAGAGTGCAACGATTAAAACAGATCGTTGAGCATCACGCCGACGCCGACGCGCGTCTGATTGAAGTTATAGTCGATGAGCGACTCGCCATAACCGCTGTACACCTGAGTATAGGCGCGCACGTGCTTGGTAATAGGGTAACTGACCCCGATTTCCGCGCCGCCGTAGCCGGTATTCCAGTTATATTGCCCCTGAGCGCTAAAAATAGCCTCCCCCAGCTGGTAGCCAATCTTCAGGCGGTAGTAACCCATGTATTTGGTGATATCGGGGTTATCATCGGTACTGCCGACCACATACCACGGCTTCACTTCAACCAGCCAGTTACCGTTTTGCGCCATCAGGCGAGTATACAGGCGGTTCCAGCTACGTGACGTTGGATCGGAACGGCCATTGGAATCGTGGTTATAGCCGACTTCGATATCGCGCAAAGTCCAGCCGGCAAACTCATAATCCGTCGCGAAGCCAAGGAAGAGCTGAGGCTCGTAGTTGGTTTCGCGAAACGGCGCCGAGCCTTTACTGTTAGAGAGCTGCCACCAGGATTTTTGCGTATAGGAGGCGCCAAGCAGCGAATTATCGCCAAGGATGCCGCGCCATAACGGGAATGCCAGGCTGAGCTGGAACTTCACCTCATCCTTACGCGCGTCATCGGCCCAGTCGTAACTGCGGATGGCCTCTTTATTGAGATCGCTGGTCCACGTATAGAGCAGATAGTTGCTCTCATAAGGATAAAGCAGGAACGGATTATCATGGTCCTGCAGCAGGTTGGCGATAATGCTGCCCCGCACCGCGGGTTTGTCATGAACGGCTTGATTAAGCGGCGCGTCCTGCGCCAGAACGCTGGCCGGCAGCGCGCTAAGCGCCAGCAGCCAGGTCAAAGAGATACGCATTACTGTTCTCCTGAAGAAGGGTTCTTATTAATGTTTTGTCCTGCCGCCATTCTACCTGTTTATCCGCCTCCCGCTGCGTTATCGCCTCCGAAAGTGGAAATCAATATTTTTGAAGCATAAAATCAACATTTCATTAACGAAATGGACCTCTGCTATGTCTGAACTGACCGCCGCCGCCGCGCTAAAGCTGGTGGGAGAGATTTTTGTTTATCACATGCCTTTTAACCGTGCGCTGGGGCTTGAGCTGGAACGTTATGAAAAAGAGTTTGCCCAGCTCAGCTTTAATAATCAGCCGATGATGGTAGGCAATTGGGCGCAGAGTATTCTGCACGGCGGCGTTATCGCCTCTGCGCTGGATGTCGCCGCTGGACTGGTCTGCGTCGGCAGCACCCTGACTCGCCATGACACTATCAATGAAGAAGAGCTGCGCCAGCGCCTCTCGCGGATGGGAACTATCGATTTGCGCGTCGATTACTTACGCCCTGGCCGCGGCGAGCGTTTTACCGCCACCAGCAGCCTGCTGCGCGCTGGAAACAAAGTCGCCGTGGCCCGCGTCGAGTTGCATAACGAAGAGCAGGTTTATATCGCCAGCGCCACGGCTACCTATATGGTGGGTTGATTGCCGCAGATCGAGTAACATCACTCTTTTTGGCAATGGATTCTACCAATGGACGCAAAACAAACGCGGCTGGGCGTTATGCTGGCGCTGGCCGCCTACTTTATCTGGGGTATCGCGCCGGCGTACTTCAAACTTATTTACTACGTTCCCGCCGATGAAATCCTGACGCATCGCGTGATCTGGTCTTTCTTTTTCATGGTGGCGCTCATCAGCGTCAGCCGCCAGTGGCCGCAGGTAAAAAAACTGCTAAAAACCCCGCGCAAGATCTTCCTGCTGGCGCTCTCTGCGGTGCTGGTCGGCGGCAACTGGTTGCTCTTTATCTGGGCGGTCAATAACCACCATATGCTGGAAGCTAGCCTCGGCTACTTCATTAACCCGCTGGTGAATATTCTGTTGGGAATGATTTTCCTCGGCGAACGCTTTCGCCGTCTACAGTGGTTGGCGGTGATCCTCGCTTTTTGCGGCGTGCTGGTGCAGTTGTGGACCTTTGGCTCACTGCCGGTAATCGGCCTGGGGCTGGCATTTAGCTTTGCCTTTTATGGCCTGGTACGTAAGAAAATCGCCGTCGATGCGCAGACCGGTATGCTGGTGGAAACGCTATGGCTGCTGCCAGTGGCGGCGATCTGGCTTTTCGGCATCACCGATAGCCCAACCAGCCATATGGGAGACAACCCCTGGTCGCTCAATTTACTGCTAATGGCAGCGGGCGTGGTAACCACCATCCCCCTGCTGTGCTTCACCGGCGCGGCGACCCGCCTGCGCTTGTCGACGTTGGGTTTTTTCCAGTATATCGGCCCGACGCTGATGTTCCTGCTGGCGGTAACGTTCTACGGTGAAGTGCCGGGCACGGATAAAATGGTCACCTTCGCCTTTATCTGGGTGGCGCTGGCGATATTCGTGATGGATGCGGTGTATACGCAAAGACGGGGGCGTCGGGGATAGGATATTACCCGATGTCGGCTACGCCTTATCCGGCCTACAAAAGCACAACACGTAGGCCCGGATAAGCGAAGCGCATCCGGCACAACAACTACAGCCAGTTTTTACGCTTGAAGTAGAGATACGGCGCCAGGCCGGCCAACATCATAAACACGATGGCTCCCGGATAACCAAAGCTCCAGTGGAGTTCCGGCATAAACTCAAAGTTCATCCCGTAGCTGGACGCCACCAGCGTCGGCGGCAGGAACACGACCGAAACCACCGAGAAGATCTTGATAATGCGGTTCTGCTCGATATTGATGAAACCCATCGCCGCCTGCATCAGAAAGTTCACCTTCTGGAACAGCGATTCGTTGTGCGGTAGCAGGGATTCGATATCTCGCAGGATCTCTCGCGCCTGTTCCAGCTGGCCTGCCGGCAGACGCGCCTTGCGCACGAGGAAGTTGAGCGCGCGCTGGGTATCCATCAGACAGAGACGTACTTTCCAGCCGATATCTTCCAGTTCCGCCAGCGTCGACAGCGCTTCGTCATACTCATCGCCCTGATGGCCTTCCATAATCACGCGGCTCAGCTTTTCCAGGTCGCTGTAGATGTTTTCTATCTCATCCGCTAACTGTTCGATTTTGGTCTCGAACAGATCTAACAGCAGCTCGTAGGCGTTGCCATCAATCAGCGTCTGATTACGCACGCGCATGCGGTACAGGCGGAAAGCGGGCAGTTCACGCTCGCGCAGGGTAAACAGGCGGCCTTCGCGGATAGTGAACGCCACGGTTGAGTTACCGGCGTGATCGTCAGCATCTTCGAAAAAGAAAAAGGAGTGGATGTGTAAACCATCTTCGTCTTCAAAGAAACGCGCTGACGCTTCGATGTCTTCCAGTTCCGGGCGCGTCGCCAGGTTCTGGCCTAACTCCGTTTGCACACGGCTACGTTCATCATCGTCAGGCTCGACCAGGTCGACCCACACCGAGCTGGCAAGATGCTTGATCTCATCGGCCTCAAGGCGCGTTAAACGATTATTTTCCAGTTGAAATGCGCTCAGCATGACCGGGACTCCCAATACAAAAAATTTATCGGACAGTTCGATGGGCACACAGAAACTATTTGGGTTTCAGACCATTAAGCCTGACTCAGAGCGACGGGAATAGGACGGGTCGCCGACAACCGCTAAGGCTATCGGCATAAGGGGATAGCCTTAGGAGTTGTTCCTGAATGACAGGAAGTTGAGCCAGCATCTACTGGGTGTGTCCAAGGCGAATGTCCTCTTAGCGTAATCGTGCGCGCATGTTACGCCAGCGCCAAAACGGCGTCAACACGCAAGGGAACGCTAAAGAGCAAATCCTGCCCTTTAGCATATAAGGCTAGCAGATTATTACAAAAAAATTATATTTTTCTTAAAGTTACACCGTTTCCAGGCGTGCGTAGGCGGCGACCAGCCATTTAATTCCCTGCCCCTGAAAAGCCACCTGCAGCCGGCTATGCTCACCGCTGCCCTCAAGGTTGACGATGGTGCCTTCACCGAACTTCGGATGCCGCACTCGTTGGCCCAGCTTATAGCCGGTATCGTTCTCCGCCACCGGGGTACCGAGACGCTGATGGTTAACCGGGCGGCTCACCGTCGCTCGCAGCCGCACCTCTTCCACGCACTCTTCCGGCAGCTCGCCGATAAAGCGCGATGGGCGATGGTAAACCTCTTTACCGTACAAACGGCGGGTTTCGGCGTAGGTCAGCGTCAGTTTTTGCATCGCGCGCGTCACGCCGACGTAGGCCAGACGACGCTCTTCCTCCAGACGACCGCCCTCATCAAGCGCCATCTGGCTCGGGAACATCCCTTCTTCAACGCCGACAATAAACACCTGCGGGAACTCCAGCCCTTTCGCCGAGTGCAGAGTCATCAGCTGTACCGCATCCTGCCAGGTATCCGCCTGCCCTTCGCCCGCTTCCAGCGCGGCGTGGGAGAGGAACGCCTGCAGCGGCATCAGATCTTCATCTTCTTCGTTGTAGCTGAACTGGCGCGTCGCCGTCACCAGTTCCTCTAAGTTTTCGATACGGGTCTGGCCCTTCTCGCCTTTTTCCTGCTCGTACATCATACGCAGGCCGGAATCTTTAATGACCCGGTCAGTCTGGACATGTAGCGGCATATCGGCGGTTTCCTGCGCCAGCGCGTCGATAAGCTCCATAAAGCGCTGCAGAGCGCTGGCAGCACGGCCTGCCAGCACTTTCTCTTTCAGCAGCTCGCGGCAGGCCTGCCACAGCGTCAGCTGACGATCGCGCGAGGTCTGGCGCACCACATCCAGGGTCCGATCGCCGATGCCGCGGGTAGGCGTATTGACCACACGCTCAAACGCCGCGTCGTCGTTGCGGTTGGCAATCAGGCGCAGATAAGAGAGCGCATCTTTGATTTCCTGACGTTCGAAGAAGCGCATGCCGCCATAAATACGGTACGGCATGCTGGCCTGCAGCAGCGCCTCTTCCAGCACGCGCGACTGGGCGTTGCTACGGTAGAGAATGGCGCACTGCTCCAGCGCCCCGCCGTTCTCCTGCCAGGTTTTAATTCGGTTAACCACGAAACGCGCTTCATCGAGATCGTTGAAGGCGCAGTACAGCGAAATGGGCTCGCCGTCGGCGCCGTCGGTCCACAGTTTTTTGCCCAGCCGCCCGTTGTTGTTTTCAATCAGGGCGTTGGCGGCGCTGAGAATATTGCTGGTTGAACGATAGTTCTGCTCCAGACGAATAGTTTCCGCGCCCGGGAAGTCATTCAGGAAGCGCTGAATGTTTTCGACCTGCGCGCCGCGCCAGCCGTAAATCGACTGGTCATCATCGCCGACAATCATCACTTTGCCGGTATCGCCCGCCAGCAGGCGGATCCAGGCATATTGAATGTTGTTGGTATCCTGGAATTCGTCGACGAGAATATTGGTGAAGCGCTCGCGGTAGTGCTGCAGGATGTGCGGTTTGTTCAGCCACAGCTCGTGCGCGCGCAGCAGCAGCTCGGCGAAGTCCACCAGCCCGGCGCGATCGCAGGCTTCCTGATAGGCCTGATACACCTTCTGCCAGGTTTGTTCGACCGGGTTGCCGTAGCTCTGAATATGGTGCGGGCGCAGCCCTTCATCTTTTTGGCTGTTGATGTACCACATCGCCTGACGCGGCGGCCATTGCTTCTCATCCAGGTTCATCGCCTTAATCAGGCGCTTCAGCAGGCGTAGCTGGTCTTCGCTATCGAGGATTTGGAAATCCTGCGGCAGGTTGGCATCCAGATGATGGGCACGTAGCAGGCGATGGGCCAGGCCGTGGAAGGTGCCGACCCACATACCGCCCTGGGTGGTGCCCATCAGTTGGCCGATACGGTGGCGCATCTCCGCCGCCGCTTTGTTGGTAAAGGTCACCGCCATAATGGAATACGGCGAGCAGTTCTCCACGCTCAGCAGCCAGGCGATACGGTGCACCAGTACGCGCGTCTTACCACTGCCCGCCCCTGCCAGAACCAGCATATTGGTGCGCGAGGCCGCTACGGCTTCACGCTGTTTGTCATTAAGGCTGTCGAGCAGGTAAGAAACGTCCATTGGCACCGCCGGAAGAGAAGGGGTTCCACGAACCCCTGTTAATATATACAGAGTTACTGGTGATTATATCAGCGAGGTCAGAGATGCCAACCGTGAAATTTCAATATGCGGCAGCAGGCGGCTATCGGCGGTTTTCATCAACGACGCGTCCTGCGGCTTGATCCAGCAGGCCTGCATTCCACAGCGAATAGCGCCAGCCACGTCGGTGGTCAGATCATCGCCGACGTGCAGAATCTGCCCGAGGGGTAAATCCAGGCGCTCCGCCGCCAGATGGTACATATCGGCAAACGGCTTGGAGCGACCATCCGGACCCGCGCGCAGCACGAAACGGAAATAGTCATTCAGCCCGAACAGTTCCGGCTGGGCGTTACCGTTGGTGATAGCCACCAGCGGCCATTTCTGCGCCAGCTTCGCCAGCGTATCGTGCGTCTCCTGCGGCACGTCGACGCGACTGCGCCAGTGGGCGAAGTTTTCCATCGCCGCATCGGCGCCGGCTTTCGCCTCGGCGGCGGAGAGCCCGGCATTACGCATCCCTAACTCCAGCGCGCGGTGGCGCCAGACGGTGACGTCATGATAAATCTCAGGTTCTGAGGACAATAGCGTTTGTCGCAGTTGATTAAGCGCATGGGCATCAAACTGGCTCAGCGCCGGATGATAATTGCGCACAAATGTCAGCGATTCCTGCATCGTCCGGTCAATCACCGGGCGGTTATCATAAAGGGTGTCATCCAGGTCGAACGTCAGCGCGGAGATCGGGCCCAGAGGTCGGTAAAAACGCATTATTTCCCCCGTTTAGCGCGCGGATGCGCGGCATCGTACACCGAGGCAAGGTGTTGAAAATCGAGATGGGTATAGATTTGGGTGGTGGAGAGATTGGCATGCCCCAGCAGCTCCTGCACGCCGCGCAGATCGCCGCTCGACTCCAGCATATGCGTCGCGAAGGAGTGCCGCAGCTTATGCGGATGCACGTGGCTATTGAGCCCCTGCTTGATCCCCCATTCGGCAAACCGCTTCTGCACGTTGCGCGCTGAAATTCGCTTACCCAGCTTCGACAAAAACAGCGCGTCGTCATCGCCGCCGAACAGGCCGCGCAAATCCAGCCAGTGTTCGATCCACGCCACCGCGTTGCGTCCAATTGGCAGGCGGCGCTCTTTGCTGCCTTTACCCATCACCCACACTTCCCCTGACTCAAGATCAAGGTGCTGAATATCAAGGTTAACTAACTCAGAAAGACGCAGCCCCGCGCCGTACATCACTTCCAGCATCGCCCGGTCGCGCACGGCGAGCGGGTCGTTAAGGTCGATATCCAGAAGCCGATTCACATCATCAACGTCGATATTTTTCGGTAAGTGGCGGGGAATTTTTGGCGCCGCAATTCCCTTCGCCGGGTTAGCCGCTAACTCGCCCTGGCTGACCATCCAGTCGAAGAAACTGCGCAAGGCGGAAAGCCGCAGCGCCAGGCTCGCCGGGCCTAAGCCCGCGCGGCGGCTGCGCACGGCAAAGCTACGTACCTGAGCGGCGTCGCACTGCTGCCAGCTTTTTAAGCCAGCATCATCCGCCAGCGCGATCAGCGCTTCCAGCTGACGCTGGTAATTCGTGAGCGTAATCGGGCTAAGCTGGCGCTCTACGCCGAGATAGCGCAGGAAGCGGTCGACGCAGGCGAATAGCGGGGAGTCGGTCATGCGCGTTCAATCCAGCGCTCCAGCAGGCCGGGCAGCATGCGCGCAATCTCCTGCAGTAACTGCGTCCCCTGACCTTGCTGATAATGTTGTGGATCACGGCTGCTGAAGAACATCACCCCCGGCGCGTCGTCATCGCCCAGTAGCGACATCGCCACCGAGCCGATAGCTTTCGCATCCGGCAGCACCACCAACAGCTCTGGCCCGTTCAGCGGACCAAGATAGTGACGTGCCTGGCCCAACCGTTGGATACGAATGGGTTCGAACGCCTGCCGGCTCAACGCCAGATGGGTGAATTTAGACGGCGCGCCGAGATGCCAGCTGTCCGGAAACAGGCGCACCGTCGCGCCCGCCAGGCCCAGCTCGCGCGCCCAACGATGAAAGCGGTTGAGCATTTCATCCAGGCTATCGGCGGACGCCAGGCGCGTCTGCAGATGGAACAGGCGCTGAAACAGGCTTTGATTGGCCGTCGCCTGTTCCATCAGCAGCGTCATATTTTCTTCCAGCACGTTGATATGGTTACGCGCCCGCAGCATATGCCACTCGACCAGCGAAATGGTGCCGCGCACCGGATGCGGGACGCGGATATGCTCTACCTGCGCTGCATTACGAATAAAGAACTCAGGATTTTGCAGCAGATAATCTACTACCGCGCTGTCGTCGAGCGCTGTGGCGAGTTCCTGCTGTTCTTCCCCGATCTGTTTCATAGATGAATAAATCCGTCGTAGACGTGTGCCGCCGGGCCAGTCATATACAACGGTTGACCCGGACCTTTCCAGGCGATGTCGAGACGCCCGCCTGGCAATTCCACGCGTACCTCTTCGGCGAGTAATCCCTGTTGGATACCGACCGCCACCGCCGCACAGGCGCCGCTGCCGCAGGCCTGCGTTTCACCTGCGCCGCGTTCATAGACGCGCAGACGAATATGAGAGCGTTCCACTACCTGCATAAAGCCGATATTGGCGCGTTCCGGAAAACGTTCGTGGCTTTCCATCACCGGACCGAGGGTTTCAACCGCGGCGGTGTCCACGTTATCGACCTGAATCACACAGTGCGGGTTGCCCATCGAGACGACGCCGCACAATACTTTCTGTTCAGCCGCGCGCATAATATAGGTCTTTTCCGCTTTGTTGGCGCGGAATGGGACCTGAGACGGCTCGAAATTCGGCTCGCCCATGTTAACGCGCACCAGATCATCTTCCGTTACGCTTAATACCATACGACCGTTGGCGGTGCTCACACGGATATCACGTTTATTGGTCAGGCCTTTTAAACGGACAAAGCGGGCGAAGCAGCGCGCGCCGTTGCCGCACTGCGAGACTTCGCTACCGTCAGCATTGAAGATACGGTAGTGGAAGTCCAGATCGGGATCGTACGGCGGCTCGACAACCAGCAGCTGGTCGAAGCCGACGCCAAGATGCCGATCCGCAAGGCGACGAATCAGCTCCGGTGAGAAGAAAACATTCTGCGTTACCGCATCAACAACCATGAAGTCGTTGCCGAGGCCATGCATTTTAGAGAACTGCATTATCTACTCCAATTGCGCGGAACAGAACGTTATCGTTAATAGTTAACCTGGGTCGGACCGCCATTATCGCCGCGATCGTTACGATCCGGCGTCGCGCTCTGAATGCCTGGGTTAACCGGCTTGGTCGGCGGCGGCGCGGTTTTGTCTGCCGGCGGGAAATACAGCGGCCCTTTCAAACCGCAGCCGGTCAGGCTGAAGATTGCAAACAGAACGGCAAGCGTGGGTAAAACGTTTTTCATTGATAGTTGCCCATGATTCATTCGTTACTGCTTTCTATCATCGCAGGAGAAGACGTAAAAGCAAGCGTTTAGCATCTGACTGCACGCGCTTTTGTTTCGCGCTATACTGCGGCCATCTTCAAAAAAGCAGGATAGAACCATGAACGACAGTGAATTCCATCGCCTGGCCGATAGCCTGTGGATGACCATCGAAGAACGTCTGGACGATTGGGACGGCGACAGCGATATCGACTGCGAAATCAACGGCGGCGTGCTGACCATCAGCTTCGAAAATGGCAGTAAGATCATTATTAACCGTCAGGAGCCACTGCATCAGGTCTGGCTGGCGACCAAGCAAGGCGGCTATCACTTCGATCTGCAAGGCGACGAGTGGATCTGCGATCGCAGCGGCGAACGCTTCTGGGATCTGCTGGAGCAGGCGGCAAGCAATCAAGCCGGCGAGACGGTGAGCTTCCGTTAATGAGGTCTTTCCCGGATGGCGGCGCATCGCGCCTTATCCGGGCTACCCAACGACATACAACCGTAGCCCTGCTAAGCGCAGCGCCAGCAGGGAATATCTCCGGATAGCGCATCGCGCCTTATGCGGGCCAAATCTACGAGTAGCGCTGCTGCAGCACCGGTGAGGCGACCGCTTCCTGGCCCGGCGGCACCGCGGCGGCAATCGCCTGGCTGCGGAACGGGATCACCTGAGTGCGTCCGTCAACTTCGACTATCTGATAGAACTGCGGCAGGTTGAAGTTAATGAAGCTGGAGCCGTAGGTGAAGCGATCGTGCGATGACGAGTAGAAGCGGCTAACGTCGCGCACCAGCTCTTCTTTGCTGCCTTCGCAGTGGTGATAGACCTCGGCGCGGTTGCTTTCATCGAGAATGTAGATGTTAAAGCCGCTATCATTGTTATCCGCATCTTCAAAGAAGAATTGATAAATCCCTTCGCTGGCGAAGCCATCCACCACCGCCGGCAGCTTAACGTGATTGGTTTCTACCTGTACCGACAGGCCGTGGAGCTTGTTGTGCGAGATAGCGCCGTAGAACTCAATGGCGTTTTCCAGCTTCTGCACCGAAACGTTCAGGCGTTCAAAGAACAGGCCCCAGGTCTGGCCGGAGACGCGCAGCGCTTTGAAGCGCCCGGTATCCTGACGGGTACTGGAGAGACGCAGTTCGATGCACTCGGAGACCATCTGCTGCACGCGGGTGCGAATAAGGCCGCGCAGATGCTGGCTGTAGCAGAACACCTCCACGCTATCCGGTGGCGCGGCGTCCTGATGCATTTTGCCGAGAATAGTTTTCAGCGCTTCGATCATCGCCTGCTCGCCGTTAAAGTGCAGCGTACGCACTTCGTTCCACGAGTTGCGATACAGCAGGTCGACGCTGCCAATCAGGCATTTTTGCTCTTCGCCGAAGCTGAAAACGTCGAGCTTACGGAAGTCGAAATGCACCACCTGATTGCGGAAAGCCGCCGTCGGGTCATATTCGAGGTTAACGATAATCGCCAGGTGGCGAATTTCGCACGGGCTGTACAGCGCTTTTGGCGTCGGCGCCGGCAGACGCAGCGGGAAGTGGTGCGACACGTCGGCCACCATCTCCTGCAGCTTCGGCAAATCGACGATACCGTTGCCCTTAATAAACAGACGGGTGCGTGAAGTCAGCAGGCCGTTAAACCAGGCCCAGGCCACCAGCTTATTAAGATAACGGTTATATTCCAGCGGCTGATGGCTGATGATCGATTCCATATCCGGCGCGCGGTTATACAGATACCAACCGGTACGGTTGGCGCGGCCCGGCGGCACGTGGATAAAGGTCAGATTCGGTTCCGACAGGTCCGGTGAAATTTGCGGGTTTACCAGGGTAACCTTACCCGGTAAGGCTTCAAAGGCCGCATACAGCTTACGCGTCAGCACGCCGATATCCTGCGGGCTGGCGGAGACGCTGAGGTTATTGCGACGCGCGAAGCGGATCAGATTACGATAGCTCTGCATCATCGCGTCGAGCAGTTCGTTGTGCGCTTTGCGCACTTCATCGATTTTCCAGTTAGCGCGGTTATCGAGCATCATCAGACGCTTTTCATCCCAGCCCCACTCTTTCACCAGCTGGCTGACGACTTCACGACGCCAGCCCACACAGGCGCGCTCGCGGCTGAGTTTTTCACAGACTTTCAGATAGAAGCAGCGGCGTACCAGATCGAGACGGGTGTCATCTTCGATAGCCTGCAGATAGGCGGTTACGCGCTCCAGCATCATGCAGTAGGGGTCGAGACCGAATGAGACAATCTCGCCATCGTGCAGGCGCTGTTTAATATCTTTCGCCAACAGGCGGTTGTTGGGGTATTCCCACGAGTAGGCTTCCAGCAGCAGCGTTTTCAGCACCGCTTTATACGGGGAGTCTATGCTCTTATACAGCTGCCACAGGCTGGCGCCGAAGTACTCTTCCGCCGACAGCGAACTGAGGCCACCGAGATCGAGCCATTCGTTTGGCGTCAGCACGCCCTGGGCATACAGTCCCATCACGTAATCATCGTAATGGTCTTCTTCATCGCCCGGCACCATATTCCACAGAATACGTTTCCCGGCAAGACGCACGGCGGTACGGTAAAATTCATCGAGCAACAAAATATGCTGGGTCGAACCACAGTCTTCGCCGCCGAGGCTGCCGCTTTCGTTATGGCGGAAACGGTTTTCGTCAATCAGGAAGAAACTGACCTCGACGCCGAGCGACGCCGCCCAGCTTTCAAGCAGGCTGCATTTACGCTGCAGCAGTTGGCGTTCTTCGTTATCCAGCCAGGCCTGATGGCATACCCAGATATCCAGATCGGAAGAGCAGCTTTGCCCGACGGAAGAGGTACTGCCCATCGAATAGACGCCGGTAATCGGCAGTTCGCCTTTCGGCGGCTCCTGCGTTAGCAGGCCGCGATGCAGTTCGAGTTCGTCAAGATAGTGGCGTTGGGTTTCATCAGGCGTGTAGAGGCAAATGCCGCGGGGAACGTTACCGTCAAGGTAACCCGGCATCAGCGGGTGATGATAATGTAGTAATGTCGGCAGAAGACTGTAAACCTGCTGGAAAGCGGGTCCCATGGCAGCAAGCGCGCGATCCACGCGCAGTTGGTTGATGGCATCCAGTCTCTGTTTCAGTGTCTCAATATAGAGGTACAAGACATATCGCCTGATGTTCAAAAATCCGACGTACAATAGTACGGAGGATTTCAGTATTTCAACAAGAACCGTCACCATTCGTCATCGGTGTGGTTGTGATGAACTGCTGGCTGACAAATGGTTTAAAACGTGATCAATTTAACACCTTGCTGATTGACCGTAAAGAAAGATGCGCTACATACAAGTGTAGCACCGTTTGCCGGGTGTAAATTCCCCACTACGCTTGCGGCAACCGCACGCGCATGAAACGCTAAAGGTCATCATGCCAGCATCCCACATTAACCGTGAAACTAACATCCCTAAAGCAACAATGTTAGGATGGCTCATGGTCGACAATGACGGTAACAAGCATGTTAGACAAAGTTTTGAGAATTGCCACACGGCAAAGCCCGCTTGCGCTATGGCAGGCACATTATGTGAAAGAGCGCCTGGAGTCCTGTCATCCGGGGCTTTCCGTTGAGCTGGTGCCACTGGTCACCCGCGGCGACGTGCTCCTTGATACCCCGCTGGCGAAAGTGGGCGGCAAGGGCTTATTTGTGAAAGAGTTAGAGCTCGCCATGATTGAGGGGCGCGCCGATATCGCCGTCCATTCGATGAAAGATGTCCCGGTCGAATTCCCTGAAGGCCTGGGATTGGTCACCATCTGCGAACGTGAAGATCCGCGCGACGCATTTGTTTCCAATCACTATGCCTCAATTGACGCGCTGCCGGCTGGCAGCATCGTTGGCACGTCAAGTTTACGTCGCCAGTGCCAGTTGGCGGCAGAGCGCCCCGATCTGGTGATCCGCTCGCTACGCGGCAACGTTGGCACGCGATTAGGCAAACTCGATAACGGCGAGTATGACGCTATTATCCTTGCCGCCGCCGGGCTGAAGCGCCTGAAACTGGAAGCGCGTATTCGCCAGCCGCTCTCGCCTGAACAATCTCTGCCGGCCGTCGGCCAGGGCGCGGTGGGTATCGAATGCCGCCTTGACGATGAATGGACCAAAGCGCTGTTAGCGCCGCTTAACCATACAGAGACCGCCGTGCGCGTACGTGCCGAGCGGGCGATGAACACCCGTCTCGAAGGCGGTTGTCAGGTGCCGATTGGCAGCTATGCCGAACTGCGCGATGGTGAGCTGTGGCTACGAGCGCTGGTGGGCGCGCCGGATGGTTCGCTGGTCGTGCGCGGTGAACGCCGCGGGCGGCCTGAAGAGGCAGAGGCGCTCGGCGTCTCGCTGGCGGAAGAGCTACTGGATAACGGCGCCCGCGACATCCTCGCGGCGGTCTATGATGGAGAAGCCCCACGATGAGCATCCTGGTCACCCGTCCGCTACCGCAAGGTGAAGAGTTAGTCAGCCGCCTGCGCGCGCTGGGACGCGTGGCCTGGAGCTTTCCGCTGATTGAATTCACGCCGGGGAGAGAGCTGGCAGCGCTCCCGCGTCAACTGGCGGCATTAGGCGCGGACGATTTGTTGTTTGCGCTGTCGCAGCATGCGGTGGAATTCGCCCATGCCCGTCTGCTGCAGGAGAGCCAACGCTGGCCCTCCGACCCGGCCTATTTCTCGATAGGCCGCACCACCGCGCTGGCCCTGCATACGGTCAGTGGTAAAAATATCCGTTACCCGTTAGATCGGGAAATCAGCGAAGTCTTGCTACAATTACCTGAATTACAAAACATTGCGGGCAAGAAAGCGCTGATTCTGCGCGGCAACGGCGGGCGGGAATTACTCGGCGACACGCTGCGAGATCGCGGCGCCGAAGTAACATTTTGTGAATGTTATCAACGTTGTGCGAAGTACTATGATGGTGCGGAAGAGGCTATGCGCTGGCAATCTCGTGGAGTCACAACGCTGGTGGTCACCAGCGGCGAGATGCTGCAGCAGCTGTGGTCGTTAATACCCCAGTGGTATCGCGAACAGTGGCTGCTGCACTGTAGCCTTATCGTTGTCAGCGAACGTCTGGCCCTTCAGGCCCGGGAATTGGGCTGGCAGGATATTCAGGTTGCCGATAACGCCGACAACGATGCGCTGCTACGCGCATTACAATAACTCTCAACATTGGAAGCCATAATGACGGAACAACAAAATCAATCCGCCGTGGTTGAAGAGACCAGGGAGGCCGTGGAAACCACGCCACAGCCAGAAAACAACGAGAAGAAAAAGGCCGGCAACAAAACCAGCCTGGCGCTCAGCGCGATTGCTATCGCTATCGCCCTCGCCGCCGGTATTGGCCTGTATGGCTTGAATAAGCAGCAGGTTACGCGGCAAAACGAAACCAGCTCTGAATTAGCAAGCCAGCTCGCGGCGCTGCAAAAAGCGCAGGACAGCCAGAAGAGCGAGCTGGAAAGCGTCATCAAACAGCAGGCCGACCAGTTGAGCGAAGCCAAACGTGAACAGGAAACCCTGACGAAACAGCTTGATGAGCTACAGCAAAAAGTTGCCGTGATTTCCGGCAGCGACGCCAAAACCTGGCTGCTGGCGCAGGCTGATTTCCTGGTCAAGCTGGCGGGACGTAAACTGTGGAGCGATCAGGATGTGACGACCGCCGCCGCGCTGCTGAAAAGCGCCGATGCCAGCCTCGCCGACATGAACGACCCAAGCCTTATCGGCGCGCGCCGCGCCATCACCGATGACATCGCTTCGCTGTCGGCGGTAAGCCAGGTCGATTATGACGGCATCATCCTCAAAGTTAACCAGCTGGCGAATCAAATCGACAATCTGCGTCTGGCCGATAATAACGACGATGATTCCCCGATGGATGCCGACAGCGACGAGCTCTCCAGCTCCATCGGCGAATGGCGGGTTAACCTGCAGAAAAGCTGGCAGAACTTTATGGATAGCTTCATTGCCATACGCCGCCGCGACGAAACGGCGGTGCCGCTGTTAGCGCCGAATCAGGATGTCTATCTGCGCGAAAATATCCGTTCTCGCCTGCTGGTCGCCGCGCAGGCGGTGCCGCGTCATCAGGAAGAAACCTATAAGCAGGCGCTGGAAAACGTCTCCACCTGGGTACGCGCTTATTACGATACTGAAGACGCCACTACCAAGGCTTTCCTTGAAGAAGTGGATAAGCTCAGTCAGCAGAGTATCACCATGAGCGTACCGGAAACGCTGCAGAGCCAGAGCCTGCTGGAAAAGCTGATGCAAACCCGGGTGCGTAATTTAATGGCCCAGCCTGCGGCAGCCGCTCCGACGCCAGCGCCAGCAGCGACCGCGCCAGCCCCTGCGCCGCAAGGAGAATAACCGATGCTGAAAATTCTCCTGCTTTTCGCACTGCTGATCGCCGGGATCGTCGTTGGGCCGATGATCGCGGGCCATCAGGGCTATGTTCTGATCCAGACCGATAACTACAATATCGAAACCAGCGTGACGGGTCTTGTGATCATCCTGATCCTCGCAATGGTCGTGCTGTTTGCTATCGAGTGGCTTCTGCGCCGCATTTTCCGTACCGGCGCGCACACGCGCGGCTGGTTCGTCGGCCGTAAGCGCCGCCGCGCGCGTAAGCAAACCGAGCAAGCGCTGCTGAAACTGGCGGAAGGCGATTACCAACAGGTTGAAAAGCTGATGGCGAAAAATGCCGATCACGCCGAACAACCGGTAGTGAACTATCTGTTAGCGGCGGAAGCGGCCCAACAGCGCGGTGATGAAGCTCGCGCCAATCAGCATCTTGAGCGCGCCGCCGAACTGGCTGGCGACGATCTGATCCCGGTGGAAATCACCC
>ENA-OQNO01000349-OQNO01000349.1-human-gut-metagenome-genome-assembly--contig:-NODE-349-length-46841-cov-10.790641_pt1 | contig 46841 bp, 51 predicted proteins | sample MGYA00242629_ERZ504880 | MGnify/ENA primary metagenome ERZ504880 (study PRJEB26092, sample SAMD00036377) | human gut metagenome | host: Homo sapiens | study: EMG produced TPA metagenomics assembly of... | reverse complement strand
TTCGTCTATGGTAAGATGTTTGTAGGTCATTTATGGTTACACTCCTTTGTTTTCTTTCGTCGGAAATACAATTTGAGTGTACCATAAATGCCTTTTTATTTTTCTAACTTAATTTTACAATTCGCGATTTATAAAAGACAGACAATCAATAAAAGCTTGGTGTGCTATGCTTTTTTATCGTTTTGACCAAATAAAGACAAAAAAATAAACGATCTTCTTTTATAGAAAACCGTTTATTTTCGTCTTTTTTTATTTTTCAAGCTATTTTTTCATAAGGAATAAAGAATACTTCATATAAAAATATATTAAAAAAGAACTGCAGCAAGTTTCACTACAGTTCTCAAATTTGTTCTTCATTTCAACATAAGTTTTTCTTCAATTTGCTTATAATTTACGTGCAAAGAATGAAACGACTAATACTAAAATGATTGCACCGATTAATGATGGAATGATAGCCATTCCTGCAATTGTTGGTCCCCAAGTTCCTAATAAAGCTTGTCCAATGGCTGAACCTACTAAACCAGCAATGATGTTTGCGATGATTCCCATTGATGATCCTTTATTCGTGATTGCTCCTGCAATTGCTCCGATGATACCTCCGACGATTAATGCCCAAATAAATCCCATTTTAAATTCCTCCTAACTGACTTTTTACTTCTTATTGTACACGTGGTTCGTTATTTTCTTTGACTTTTTGTGCACCTTTGCCTACAGCAGCTTTTGCTTTATCTGTTTGGCGTGAAGCAAATTGTCCTGTTGATTTTGCTGCTTCTGTTACTTTGTCTTGTACTGTTTCTTGATCTTTTTGGTATTCTTCTTGTGTTTTGATGTCTGCAACATTCACATTCACTTCGATAACATCTAAATGTGTCATATTGTTTACTTCAGTACTGATCAATTCTTTGATTTGGTTGTAGATGTCTTCGATGTCTTTACCGTATTCTACAATCACGTCTAAATCCACAGCTACTTGTTTCTTCCCTACTTCTGTATTGATACCTGCTGTTACATTATCTGTGTTGACTAATTTTTCAGCCATATTTGAAAAGAATCCGCCATCTAATGTCAATAGACCGTCTACATCTTTCAATGCATAGCCGATGATTTTTTGGATAACTTTGTCTTCATAAGTCAATTCACCATTCATCATACGGTTTTCCCCTTTTTCATTTGCTAAAACTGATCCATTTGTTGTGTTCATGTTTTTGTTTTCCATCTTTGTTTCCTCCTATGATTTAAAAAATTGATCCACTATTCCTGTCTGTTTCAAATAAAATCCGATTCCTGCGCCAATTGCTGTCATAATGATGATTAACAATGTTTTGAAAAATCCAATTGTTAACCATAAAACAGCTAGCAGTAGTCCAAGACCCCCAAAGATAATAGGGAGCTTGTATGCTGAAAATAGTTCTTTCATTATTTGGCCCTCCTATTCCACTCGAGAGTGCTTGTAGTCTCTTGTATCTTCTTGTTCTTCATAACCGCTGTATGTGACTGCTACTTTGACTGTTTCTTTTGTTCCAAGTACTCTAGTCACTTCTTCTTCGATGTCTTGCATCAGTACACCTGTTTTCCCTACTAATGAAGAAGTTCGCTTCAAGTCTCCGTTGACATGGATATGGATTCGATTTTTCGTTGAACGTATCCGTACTTTAGGTGAATGAATGAACTCTTCTTCGTGTAAATGGGAACGTACCAGCCCTTCGATCGCTTTTTTGTCGATCGTCAATTTGCCATCTTCCCGTTTCATAACGAAAGTTCCTCTTGATTTTGGATAGAAAAGAACGACTAGCAAGATGATAATAGCAAGAACGGCAAATACTACAGCTGCCCAGAAAATATATTGTTGCATGTAGTAATTCGTTAAGGTAAAGAAGCGAAATTGTTCCAATTGTTCAGGCATAATATACGGCGCATTGATTAACGCAATTGCTAGAAACACTGAAAGTAGCAGCAAACTCATGATAACACCGATTATTTTTAACCCCTTATTCATTTTCCACCTCCTATAAACTTATTTTTACCCTGTAAATAACTCTACCGACAATCACAGTATAGAGAGCAAATAGTTAGTTTAGCACCAATAAATAAAGCGCTACCAAACGATATTGGATCATAACGGCGTTTTATTGTCATTCTGATACTGAAATAACAACTAATCACTTATTCTCTATTTCTTTTTGATTGCTGGCTATACTTAAAGGATATTATTTAAGATTAAAAATTGCAAAGATTATGCTCAGTTATTATTACAAAATTCTATTTATTTATTAAAATTTTCCAGTGAAGAAAAAAACGCAATAAAATAACTTAAGTTACTTTATTGCGTTTTTACTTTATTTTTCTATTATCATTTTTCTTATTTTCTTCTTTGGTTTATACTATTCTTATAAATAAAAACGAGGTATGTCCTATGATGAAAAGATTGTATTATTCATTGATCATAACGATTGGCTATTTGATTGTATCGAATCTTGGAAATATGGTATTTGGTATCAGTAAAGAATTCAGCTGGACTACTACACTATGGGAATCTTTATTCTTTTTCATCTTTGTATTTTTGTTACAAAACTATCGAAAAAAATAAAACTGTGCCAACGATCTGTTGGCACAGTTTTTAGGACTTACGGTACTTTTTATTCGGCAATCCATTTTATTTTTACTTATTTTTCTACTTCTTTTTTTAATGCCTCTGGTACTTTTGGTTCATAAACTAAACCAATACAGGTACTTCCGCTTATTACAGCCTTTTCGGCAACGCTGATAGCAATTGTTGTGATTGCATGTGAGAGACTAAATTTAGTTTGTGTGTGTTTCATTTGATGATCTTCCTTTCTTTTTTTGGAATGAATACAAGTAAGATTGCGGTCAACATACCCAGTAATATCATGACTCTTGAATCATCTGCTGGAATCACTGAACCGATCAGCGTGAGGCTTATTCCTGTTATAACTAGCTTGTTTCTTACGCTTCTCCTTTTTTGTTGGTCTTGTGCGATAAAGGAACTAATGATTCCTAAAACCATACTAAGAATAGCTGCTCCGATGAAATATTCGTAGCGTGTAAGTTCCAAATGGTAATGATTAGCCAAAACAGGTAGCGCCACCAATAATCCCATACTATAGAGCGTGCAGGCCATGCTTCGGCTTGCATGATATCCTTTTGCGTATCTTCGTACAGCAATAAAAGACAAATGAGTGGTGATCACAGCAAGAATGCTATGTAAGAAAAACGCTGATACGTAAATAAGCATGAACTTGAAAAGATTAATGAACAGGATCGCTAATCCATAGTTGACTTTTGCTTCATCCAGTTCTGTTAACCCATATTTCTCTCCGAGTTTTCTGCTCATCTTGCTTGACAGCTTCTCTTCAAGAGACAGATATTCATTTGGCATATCGTTCACCCCTTTCTCACTTTTGATTATACTAAAAATAAGGATGCATATATTAAAAAGTCAAAAGTGCGCGTTTTTTTACATAACTGCAGTGTTATCTTTCTTAATAACCCCCTTATATTCTTTAGAGCTAAAAATATTCTATAAAAAAAGAACGTGACATTCGTCACGCTCCTTTGCTAAATGCAATCAATAATTTTTTTAAACTTCGTGTGGAAACAAGACACTTTTCTCCGTTAGACATAAGGATCGTTCTTTCCTTCTTGTTGATGGAACAAATATTATCTACATTTACAACAAACGATTGATGGCAACGGTAAAAGCTCGGGCTAAACGATTCAATCTCTTTGATTTTTCCATTATATTCTAACATTCGGTTTTTAAGATGAACAATCACTTTGTGAGGAACAGGACTGGATTCAAAAAACAAGATTTCGTCTACGAACAATTTTGTATTGATTGGTCCACTCTTAATACGAATCTGTTCTCTTGTAGGTAAAATTGTATCAAGATATCTTTGGTTAGCCACATCGATACATTTTGTCACGATTTCTTGCAGCAGTGTATCGTTCCCCTTCACAATATAATCCATTGCTTCTACTTTATACAAAAAAGTGAGATAAGCTAAATCTGTGTAACTGGTCACAAAAATAATTTTTGCTAGTGGATCGTATTCTCTAATCGTAGCGGCTAGATTGATTCCATTCATATTGGAACTTAAGTCAATATCTAAAAAATAGATGCCTTCTGTTTTATTTGAACGTATATATGAAAGCAGCACTTCAGGGTCCGAGGTATCCATTTGAAATTTGATGTCATAATCTTGCATCATTAAATAATTTTGGATCATCTTTGCTAATTTCAATCTAAATGCTCCGTCATCTTCGCAAACAAAAATTTTCAACATAAAGATTCTACCCCTCCCAAATTGTCAGTATTTGAATAAACTGTCCTTCTTCGATTTTAGTATCTAAGTACACATTTTTATTCAACTGCACTAATTCATCAAGATTGCTTAGACCAATCCCACGTTCTTTCCCTTTTGATGAATAAGATTTTTTCTTTAATACATGTAAATCAGGTATATCAGAACGACATTTATTGGCAATAATAAAGGTTATCGCTTCTTCTTGTCTCAATCCGGCAAACAAGATTTTCGGCTTATCTATAATAGAAGATTCTTCAACTGCATTATCTAGAATGATCCCCAGCATCCGTACTAGCATGATAGAAGGAACGGGGAAAGCATCCAATTTTTGTGGCACATTTACGTCTATTTCTATTCCTTTTTCATGAGCTAGATACAACTTGCTCAACACAATGCTTTTTATTTCCTTGACTTCAAGATTTCTTATCGGTGACATTTCTAATAATTCCTGATCAAAAAGAGTTCCAGTTTCCTTGATATGGGAGTAAAAAAAATGTTTCATCCCATCTATATCATTACTTTGGATGTAATTTTCCATAGAAACTAGTATGTTTTTGTAGTCGTGCTTGAACTTGCGTATTTCCATATAACTTTTTTCGATTTGCTCACTATATTCGATAAGATATTCCATTCGATTCTTTTCTTCTTTACTTTTATATTCTGCCTTTTTTATATAAACAGCTAAAAAGCTGATAAGAATAGCAAAAAGGCTATATGCCAGCATAAAAATCCCATGAGCACCCTTCATGAAACAGTCTAAATCTGAAAAGCGTTCAATCATAAGAAAAATGAAATAAATCAAAAACGTAGCAATAACAGTATACTTACTAATATCATATACCATCGATTCAAGGGGTACTTTTTTCAATATATGATTCCTTAAATAAAATGCGAAATATAAATATAAAATAATTGATAAAAAACACATACCCAAATCATTCATCGTTATAGATAATGATTTTAAGATAACGTAAATCAGATAATTAGAAAAAATAAGTAGGATAATAGATAACGAAGCATAGAATAAAGCTGATTGAAGCGTCTCTTCATGATAAATCACGAGAGCACACATGACTAGCCATACCAAACCAGTGGCAATTACATTTATCCATTGATAAAGTACCGATATCAATAGGATAACCAAGATTGATAATAAAGCATACTTTTTATTTCTTAGTTTCTTGTTCAAATAGCCCAATCCAACAAACATCGTCATCAGCTGTCCTGATATGAGTAGAGAATAACTTAACTGTAAAATATTCAATTTTAGAACCTCACTTTATGCATGTTTTACATAACAAAATAAACAGCAATTATGAATAAAAAAATTTATTTTTTAAGTTTTCCCCATAAAAATTGTAACATAGTTTACTAACTATTTGTAAATAACATATTTAAAAGTTTCCTTATAAATCAAAAAGAATCAAATGCTTACTTCAATTAAAACTCTCAAATACTATAAAACCACATTTGCTAAAAACGGCAAAAATTTATTGTTTTTCGATAAAAAGTAATTTCTTTTCAATAATTATTCTGCTATATTTTAGCTATCAAAGATAAAAGAGGGATAACAATGAAATTAAAAACATTATTATTAAAGTTTGTTGTTTTAGGTATAAGTGCCGTATTTATTTTATTCGGTATACTTTTTTATACTCAGATTGCTACAAGCGAAAAAGGATTCACTTTTGATTGGCAGACGACTTTATTTGTTTCTGTTATCTACTTCGCCCTTCTCTTAGGGATTATTATTGCTTATTTCTTATTGAGACTGTTGAAACAAATCGAAGAAAACCAGGCCTTTTCTAATCAAAGCTTAGACATTCTAAAAAAAATCGAACGAACGATTTTGATTATTGGTTTCGCCTTTTTCGGCTTGCTTCCTAAATTTTTGAAAGTAGCAGATTTAGATGATGCTCCTGGTTTGATGTTGGTAGGAATTGCTGTCGTATTCATTCCTTTTGCCGTATACACTTTGACAAGCGTGTTGGAAAATCTGCTCGAACACGCGATTTTACTTAAGACAGATCATGATTTGACAGTGTGAGGTGCGACATGGCTATTATCGTTAATCTAGATGTAGTATTGGCTCAAAAAAGATGAGTGTAACAGAATTGAGTGAAAAAGTGGGTATTACGATGGCAAATATCTCTATTCTAAAAACCGGAAAAGCAAAAGCTATCCGTTTTTCCACCCTCGAAAAAATCTGTGAAGTATTAGAGTGTCAACCGGGAGATTTGTTAAGTTATCAAAAAGACCCCGATCCTATACCAAAAAAATGAATATAAAGCATAACAATCAGTAAAAAAATAATCTGAATAATAGATGTATGAGACCTTTAGCGGTCATTACATCTATTATTCAGATATTTTTTATTTTGATGGAATATCCTGTTGTCTATAGATACATATTTACACGTAGAGAGACTTTTCTTCTACTACTTGGTACTTCTCCTGATAAAAATGGAGAAGATTTTGGATCTCACGTTGATTTGGAAATAGAGAAATACCGAAGACCGGAATGTTTGTCTCCTCATCCATCCTCGCATTCGTAAGGATACAATCGATATCTGGATAGTATAATTTCCTTTCTTTCTGATAAAAGTTTGGGAGAACACAAAATTGATAATAATCTCCCAATTTTTCTTGCAATCTTTTTGCTATGTATTCCGCCTGTTTTTTTCTTGAATTTGTGACTATCACTGCTTTTAATTTATTTTCTTTCCCTTCAATATATGGTAACAATAATGGCCAGTCGATAAGAATTTCTAAGATAGCATGGCGAACAAATGAATCAAGTTCAGGAATGACGTATCCTTTTTCTCTGCAGTCTTCTACCATCCTTCCCTTCAATTCTTCATATAAACAGGCTAAAATCGACGGATCGACTATCGTTGTCTGGCTTGGATCATTTAGGATATATTCTGGGAATCGTGGTTGTGTCAGTATCTCTTTACATCGTTGAACGATCAGATCTTTGTTCTCACATTCCAACTGATATTTTTTTCCAAGCAATCCATCCATGTCATTAAACAATTACTGATACAAAAATGATACTCTCTTTGCTCGCTTGCATTCCTTATTTTCAAAGCAGTATAAATGACTTCTGTATCAAATATCCACTGCCAGATTTTTTCTTCCCGTGGCAAAGAAAAATGGCTCAAGTGATTTTTCTCCAAGAATGAAAAGGTGAAACAGCTGATTTTCTTTTGCTCCATTCCCATTTTATTTTTGTTGAATCGTTGTATACGACAAGCAATAAAAAAATGTAAAAAACATAAGGTTTTCGGATCATTTTTTGCTACCTCATATAGTTGATTTTCTTTTAAAAATAGGATAACCGCATCATAAATTGCCTCGCTAAAAGAACGATTAAAAATACTAGCAGGAGAAGGATATTTTTCCATCAACAAACGAGCTGTAAGACCGTCGATCACCTGACCCTCTCCGACAATCCGTGTCAACCCTTTGATCCTCAAATCGTATTTTTTTATTTTTGATTGGATTTTCTTTACGATTCTTCGCAATGTACTTTCTGAAATAAACAGATACTCTGCTAATTCTAAATAATTCTCTTTTGGATGTAGCAGTATGGTTTCTAAATATTTATATTCAGTAGATTGAGAGATTACGATCTGATAAATATGATCTTTTGTGAAGGCAGGTGAAAATATAGCTGTCACACCAGCATCCCGATCAGTGACGATTTGGATATCGGAAGAATATGTATTGATTTCTATAAAATCGTTCCGCAATGTTTTTCCAGAACTTGCCAATCTTTTTTCTAATTGACTAAGACGGCAACGTTCCCCCTCGAATAGTATTTCTAACAGATTCAACTGACGTTGTAATTTTTTTGAGAGAAGATTCAACATGTTTTCACCCCTTTCTAACAAAAGTCTTTTGATACATCCTGATAGATAAATGTAAAAGCACTCAATGTCGGTTTCCCTTATTGAGTGCTTGTGATTATATTATATCGTGTATCTGCTTTGGAAATTGGAGCTTTGAGAACTATTTTTTCTTACTTAAGCAAAAATCGGTTATTGATTTTCAGCTTTCTCTTTTGTTTTTCTTCTCATAACAATCGCCCCTATGCCTGCTACTAACGCGATACCAATCAATGTCCATGCAGTATTCCTAGTTGCATTGGTTTGTGGCATATTCAGTGAAGATTCATTATCTGCACTTGTTGTTGGATCATCTTGGATGCTTGGCGTCGTTCCTTCATTTCGTTCCGTACTGCCGCTTGTATCTTCATTATTTGTATGATTATTTTGTGATTCATTCGTACTGGAATTCGTTGTGTGATCACGTACTTCATACGGCATATTCAATTCTGTTGAAAAACCGCCATAAGAACTGTCAGTCGTCACGTTGACTGCGGCATTGTTCCGACCAGGAGTCGATGTGTCGATTTCAGAATTTAAAGAGACTGTATAAAGATTTTCTGGAATGACCTTGTCATTTACTTTTACATTTTTGATAAATGATTTAAGATCGAGATCCGTTGCACCTCGTGGGATTTCTACTTTATTAGCTTCTACATCAATTTTCCCGCTTGGTTCGAACCCATATTCTGTGACTTCATAATAAGCATATTGAGAACCGTAAGTGAAGTTCTTCTCCTGCTCATCTTCCATCAACATATTTCGTCTAAACTCTTTCGTATGATAGATCCTGACAATGTCTCCTATGTTGACATTCAATGGCTGTCCACTATTGAATCGAGACAATGCTTGTTCGATCGTCCGGTTTCCTGTTACATCATATGTGAATCTGCTAGTGGTATTATCTTTGTTCATCACATCGAATTGATAATAAATCGAGCGATCGGAATAATCATGCACTACTTTGGACAACTCTGTATTTGCCACACCTTGAGATGCTCGGATGATCATTTGTGTATTCTGAGTGTTCGGATTTGTCTGTTTAATTAGACTGAATGCGCCAATCGTTGCTCCATCATTGTTTTTGACTCGGATCGTGCTTCCCCATTTCACTACATAAGGGATCTTCACTTCTGTGAATCCAGTACCATCAGTCGTGCTTACTCTCACACGAACCCCTTTTTCTCCCACAGTTGTTGTATCAAAGTTAGACAATTGTTCCACCGTATAAAGATCACTCGTTAGCGGACGTCCGTTGAAAGTCACATTTTGGATCAATTCTGCCGGGTTCACTGTATTCGTCTCATGCCCTAACAGCAGTTCTTGTGAAATCGGATCTGCCTTGATATCTGTAAACGGCTCAAACCCTTCTTCTGTTACTTTATAATAGGCATAATTAGAACCCCCAGTGTAATCTCTGACCATTTCATCCATCATCAGAAGATTTCTTCCTTGTGTCTCCGCATGATAGACTTTGATGGTATCTCCTACATTGACTGCTAACGGCTGCCCACTGTTGAATCCATTCACTGCTTGACGGATCAAGGTATTCCCTGTCACTTCATAGTTGTATTTTCGCATGTCGTTTTCCAGTACTTCGATAGCATAATAGATTCCTCTGCCGAACGGATTGTTCACTGGACGATTCAAGTCCGTGTTACTTGAACCAGGAGAAGCATGGATTGCTAACTGATCGCCTTCTTTTAATAAACTAAACGCACCGACGGTCATTTCTTCCAGTCCTCGAAGAACGAATGTACTTCCCCACTGTACTTCATAAGGCACTTCGATTTCGGTTTCAGCTAACCCATCATTCATCGTAATCTTTACTTTTGTCGTTCGTTTTCCAGTTGTACTTGTGTCAATCTCTGACAATTGTTCAATCGTGTAACGATCCTCTGAGATACTTTGATGATTGATCGTGACATCTTTGACTAGTTCTTTGACATCTAATGTGCTGACGTCATCCATCAAAGAGAACATTTGCGAAGTCCCTTCTGCTTCCATCACTGGAATCGGTTCTAGTCCGAATGCAGTTACTCTGTAATAAGCATATTCGGAATCATAAGTGAAATCCCGTTCTTCTTCATCAATCATGACAATTGAACTGTTTGGCGATTTCTGCGGATGATAGATCTTGATCACATCATCCAATCGTACATCATAGTAACCATTCCCGTTCCCAAAGTTAGCGATCACTTGTCTTAAGGTATCCCTACCAAGCACTTCATAATTGTAAACCGACTGATTGTTTCTCAGGACTTCCAAAGAGTAATACAAGGCGTGCATCGATTCTTCCGTACCGACCCGTTCATCTAATGCTGAAGGCAACCCACTGGTAACGGTTAATCTAGCTGCATTCCCACTTCTCAGATGCAAGGAATAAGCTCCTGCTGAACCACCTTCGCTTGACTTGATCATGAACGTATCTCCCCAAAGATAATTGACTGATGTTTCGGCTGTTCCTTTGATCGTCTCCCCTGAAATCGGGTGTTTCGCTTGTACCGTGATTCGAATATCTTGTTTGCCAGCGATTGTATTCGTCGGCTCTGTCGATTCTGCTGCGACGAATTCTAGATCATCGATCGCAACCGATTCCCCTTCAAAAGTGGCTTCTTCGATGTAATTTTTAAACGTACTTGCAAGTGACGCAGAAGTTTCTCCTAATGTACAGTCTTCCATTGGCTTCAATTTCAGCTGGATTGCCGGATCAGGTAGTACAGGAAGTGGTTCAAATCCAAAAGCCGTGACACGATAATAGGCATTATCTGTCCCGTAAGTGAAATCCTGCTCTTTTTCTTCCACCATCAAAACTGAGCTTCCTGCACTCCTTTGCGGATGGTGAATATTAATGATATCGCCCAACTGTACATCAAGGTATCCATTTCCATTTCCGAATGTCGTGATTACTTGCTGTAGAGTAGCTCTCCCCGGCACTTCATGGTAATAAGCTTGTTGGTCATTTCGTAGCACCTCAATAGAGTAATACAACGAATCTTCCAGACCAATCCGTTCATCAAGAGGAGAATCTAATCCTCGAGTTGCCACGATTCGAGCATTATTCCCATTTCTCAACTGGAAGGAGTATGCGCCCGCTGATCGTCCATCATGGGCTTTCAATAAGAACGTGTCGCCCCAACGGATGTTGATGGACGTTTCGGCAGTACCTTTTACCATGACATCACTATCTGGATGTTTTTTTGCACTGTTATTCTCACCTTTTGTTTGCCGACTGTAGAATAGTCTGGCTCTGTTGATTCCGCCGCAACAAATTCTAATTGATCAAAGTCAATTGCTTCACCAAACATGGACGCTTCTTCGATATATTCTCTGAAATTACTTGCTAATGAATCATAATTCATACCAAGATTGCGATCTTCTATATCTTTTAATTTTAGTTCTATTCCTGAATGTGGCAAGACTTCCATGGTAGTTGAACTGGTTGCTTCTCTTCCATCGCTCGTCGTAGCTTTTACTCGCCACGTATAAGTACCAGGTACTTGCGTACTTGCCTCAATCCACTCAAGCCTATGCGTACCATGAAAATTTATTACTTCAAAATAATCTTCTGGTGTTGGTAACTTTGAATATTGATAGATTTCATTCGTCCCAGCTTTTGGTGTCACTTGTAGAGGTGCTGGTTGAACAGTAATCGGCACTGACACATTAGCCGTTCGTCCCGTCTCATCAGTGACTGTTATCTCCCCATTTATCTGTCCTACTGATGACGTATTTGGGACTTTTCCATCTTTCCAGTCAATCGTGACACGTCCTACAGTATTCCCTGTAGTGATATATGTTGAAGGGGCAGGTAATGTATCATTTTGAGTAATCACATGCGGGCTAGTTTTTGCAGTAGCTGTAATTACCCCATGTGATTGTAAAGTCCCCGGAATCTCGATACTGATTGGACGTGTAGTACCACTTAGCGTAACATCTCTGAAATATGGTGGAGAGCTAAACCATTCACCGTAAGAAAGCAATATCGGTAAATTAAAGTCTACTTTCGTTGTATTTAGACTTCCCCATCTCACTCTTGTAATCCTAGCAAATATGTGGTCAACGGAGGTCCCTTCTCTTGCGGCATATACTCTTAAACGCCAGTTTCCACAAGTTGAATCTGTTGTAACCGACCACAACCCCGAGCCCAAACCATCACGATCAGAATAAAGAAAAAGAAGGTTATGCTGAACAAATTCTCCCACACTAGGCGCAATATCCGTATCCTCATAATCAAAATTCCATCCTCTCTGAGTGATACGTTCGAAAGTGATTTCGGTATCCTTAAATTGGGACGCTGATGTATTTGACATAGCTCGGTCGAGACTACGTTGTATTTGATTTCCAACAGCAATTCGAATTTCTTCTCTATTCCTTTCGGCAGAATCGAATGCACTAGAATAATCAGTCAATACTGGAGTATTTTCTTGTATTTTTTTTATCCTTGCACCCGCGGTTAACATAGCGCTTTGTCCTAATCCTAATGCAGAAGTAGACAAACTATCTTCTGTCTTCTCTTTCAATGTTTGTTCTTCTAGTTTTTCTTTTTTCTTGCTCTGTTTTTCCAGCTGCCTCAATACTGGGACTTCCATGTCGCGTAAAGCAGAGGTAGCTTCTACTACGGTACCGCCCATATTCCCTAGAACCAGTCCTAAGGAGAGTGTACTAGTTAATAGCTTTTTTATTTTTTTCAATGAACGTTTTACCTCCTTTATTTTTCCTATACAGATCAAAAGCGATCTGCTTTAAACCGTCAGCAAAGAAGGTATGCTATTTTCTTGTCTTAAACATAAATAAATAGTGTAAAAAATAGTTTTGCTTGTTTCCAACCTCCGTAGCTTTTGCTCATTTGTCACAAATCGAATCGATCAAATAGTATTGATTTTGCTAAACACCTAACGATCATTTGTTGTGACAAACTTGACGGTCAGCATTGTACGTGAATTGCTACTGTTCCCCCTCTTACGATCTTTGAATATGTAGTTCTCTCCCCAATAATCGTAACTGGGTGTCTCCCACTCCTTTCTTTTTGGTTTTATGCGGGAGCAAACTCCCACATTTATACTGTAAAGGGGTTCTTTCTATTATGTAATGCCACTTTTTCCCATTTAATATGGAGTTTTTGACAGAATATTTCGAATAACAACGATCCACTACTCTTTTTTCTTTTTATCGTCAATTTGATAATAATGATTATTTATTTAAAAATATATTAGATAACATTTGTTACGACACGAAAAAGCTTCACAAACAAATATCGTTATTTTAAAATGAGGGCGAACTCACACATTTAGGAGGAATAGTATGCCATTCATCGTTTACTTTTTTCTTTCATTACTCGTGATCTATATCCCATTACCTACATTTTTCCTGCTCGTCAATCGTCTAGCAGAGCAACATGATACGATTACTGCTCTAACGAAACTTTGTTTACTTCTATTTGTTTGTCTAGATTACTTTACGAGCTATTATTGGCTAAAACAGACAAGAGTAAAAAAGAGATATTATTTCTTCCTTGTCTTTTTCAATCTCTTTGAGTTTCTGATCCATTGCTTTTTACTTCATCAGTATCATACGATCCATTTGTGGATCATCTGGGTCTTTCAAGTGGTCGTACTATTCTGTATGTTCACCTTTCCTCTCTCAAGAAAATTTAGGGAGACATTGTTTTGTTAAAAAAAGGTGGGGAAAGCTTCTCTGTATCAATAAAGACACATTTAAGGAAAATTGGTCAATATATTGGTTTCCCCTTAAAAATTTTTAAAAATCTAATTGGGAATTTGCCTACACAAATAGAGCGTGAGACAAAAGTAAAGAACACTTTTGTCTCACGCTCTAAACACGTATAAACGGCAAACCATGTCGAACTATTTTTGTTTGGCTGTTCTTATTACTTGAGGCAGAACAGCTTATTCACGACCTCTTTATTAAAAGTCTTTTTACAGTTTTCTAGCAAAGAATGAGACAATCAGTACTAAAATGATGGCCCCAATCAATGATGGCACAATTGCCATTCCTGCAATACTTGGTCCCCAAGAACCTAATAATGCTTGACCAAGTGCTGATCCAACTAAACCTGCTACGACATTTGCAATAATCCCCATCGAAGAACCTTTATTCGTGATTGCTCCTGCAATTGCTCCGATAATTCCTCCGACGATAAGTGACCAAATAAATCCCATGTTTCGTTCCTCCTAATGTTTTGCTTCCTTATTACTGAACGCGTGGTTCTGTATTTTCTTTTACTTTTTCAACGCCGCTTCCAGCTGCTGATTTTACTTTATCTGTTTGATTGGAAGCAAATTCACCGGTTTTTTTCGCTGCGTCAGTTACTTTGTCTTGCACCGTTTCTTGATCTTTTTCAAATTCTTCTTTTGTTTTGATGTCCACTACGTTAGCGTTGACTTCGATCACATCTAAGTGTGTCATATTTTTTACTTCTTTGCCGATTACTTCTTGCATTTCTTCAAAGATTTTTTCGATATCTTTGCCATATTCCACAATGATATCCATGTCAACTGCTACTTGTTTTTTACCGACTTCTGTTTCGATTCCAGCCGTTACATTATCTGTATTCACAAGTTTTCCTGCCACATTAGAGAAGAAACCACCGTTTGCAGATAATAAGCCGTCTACTTGTTCAATTGCGATTCCAATGATTTTTTGCACCACTTTATCTTCATAATTCAACTCACCGCGCATCGAATCTTCTTGCTCAGAGCCATGGTTTTCTTGGTCGTTTGTATGTTGTGAACCAAGTTTTCCTTGTCCGTTTGAGTGTTCAGAACCAAGTTTTTCTTGTGCTTTCGCATGATCAGAAGGATGCTTTTGTTCCTCTAATGGTTTAGAAGGATCGATTGCATCATGTTGTTCTGGAACTTTAGATTCTGGAGAGCCGGGATGATGAGGCGCATGTTTTTCTGCGTCATGTTTCTTTTTTTCTACACCTTGTTGAACATTTGGCACGACTGGATCTGGATGTGCAGATACTGGTGCTGTTTTGTTCTTTTCATCGTTCACACCATTTGATTGGTTTGGTGTCGTTGGGTCTGGATGTGCAGACACTGGTTTTTGGTTGTTCATTTTATTGTTGTTATTATTTTTGTTATTGTTATTCATGGATGTTTCCTCCTAAGATTTAAAATAGTGATCTAAAATTTTCGTTTGTTTCAAATAAAAACCGATAGCGACACCGATAGCTGCCATGATCAAGATCAATAAAGTCTTGAAAAAGCCGACGGTAATCCATAAAACGGCTAGTATCAACCCAAGTACCCCAAAGATGATAGGGAGCTTGTATGTCGAAAATAGTTCTTTCATTTTTGGTCCCCCCCTATTCTACTCGTTTGCGGTCATTGCTTCGTTTAGCTGGTTCTTCAAAGCCTGTGTATTTCACCGATACTTTCACTGACTCTTTTGTGCCTAATATGTGTTGCACTTCGTTTTCGATTTCTTTCATCAATGTTCCAGTTTTACCAATGAGTGCTGAAGTTCGTTTCAACTCCCCTTTTACATTGACGGCGATCTTGTTTTTCGTTGCTTTGACATTTACTTTTGGTGAATGGATAAATTCATCTTCATGCAAGTGAGAACGAACCATTCCTTCGATTGCTTTTTTATCCAACGTCAACTCCCCATCACCATGTTTCAGTAAAAAGGTTCCGATCGTTTTTGGATAAAACAAGAAAACAAGCAATGTGATAATCGTCAAAATAGCAAATGCAACAGCAAGCCAGAATACATATTGTTGCACATATGAATTAGTGATGGAAAAGAATCGAAACTTCTCTAATTGAAAAGGCAGTGGATAGGCTGCACTTAATAGTATCGCAAACAAGAGTATAGATAGCAAAAGTAACGTTCCGATCACTCCAAGCGTTTTTACTCCTTTATTCATTTTCGCACCTCCTCATAGGGGTGAAACGATCAACTTTTTATAAGTTGATCGCTTCTCCACCAGTTACTCCGTAAATTTGAGCTGTGACATAACTTGCTTTATTCGATGCTAAGAAGACATAGACCGGTGCTAATTCTCCTGGTTGACCTGCACGTTCTAGTAAACTTTGCTGACCAAATTCAGGAATCGAATCAGAAGGCTGACCTTCGTCTAGTTGTAGCGGTGTCCAGATTGGCCCAGGTGCTACGCCATTTACACGGATTCCCTTAGGAGCAAGTTGTTTTGCTAAGCCAATCGTAAAGTTAGCAATTGAAGCTTTTGTTGCTGCATAATCCAACAAATGTTCACTTGGATTGAAGGCTTGGACAGAAGTTGTTGTAACAATCGCTCCTCCTGCAGGGATATGCGGAACAGCTTCTTTCACTAAAGCAAACATAGCGATGATGTTGACCATGAATGTGTCTTTGATTTGTTCAAGTGGCAGTTCAGTAATGGACTGGCAAGAAATTTGCTGTCCTGCATTCAATACCATCGTATCTAGCCCACCAAGCTCACTTACTGCTTTTTCAATGATTTCTTTAGGTGCTTGTTCATCACGAAGATCAAATGGTAGTAAGACGATTTTACGTCCAGCATCTTTGACGTATTTAGCTACTTCTTCTGCATCTTTTTCTTCTCCTGGGAAGAATTGAAGAGCGATATCTGCACCTTCTCTAGCAAATGCAATCGCTGCTGCACGACCGATCCCTGAGTCTCCACCAGTGATGAGTACACGGCGGTTTTCCAGCTGATTATTACCCTCATAGGATTCTTCTCCGCAATCAGGAACAGGAATCATGTTCTGCTGTAAAGCTGGTGTATCCTGATCTTGCTTAGGAAATTTCTCCGTATGGTACAGATTTCGCGGATCGATTAATTTTGGTTCTGTCATTGCTGTATTCCTCCTAGTTTTTCTAAATTGTATTGCCAAAACAAATTTCTTTGTTTGATACCTGTTTTAAATAGTTTGTTTAATTCGTATAATCTTTTCGGTATAGATGGTAGCCTAAAACCGCCGCTGCTATCAAAGAGCCGAATACTACGAGAATAAATCCTAAAGCAGAGCTTTTACCCGGCAATCCTCCTGTATTCATTCCCCAAATCCCTGCAAACAACGCAGGTACGGAGATGATCAGTGCAGCTGAATCTAGGTACTTCATGATATGGTTTAGGTTATTATCCATCATCCCATTGAATAAATCACCAATACTCTCCAATAAGTCTCGATAGATCTCGATCATTTTTTCTGTTTGTCGCTGTCTCAAATGAACATCATAAAGCAACTGTTCATCGTCTAACCGTTTGATGAACGTTTCAGAATTCCATAATTGATCCATTGTTTCTCGCTGATCTCTTAAGGTATGATCGATATACACTATGTCTCTTTCAAGATCTGCCTGTTTATACAATTCCTCATTCTCCGTCGTTTTACGAGCTGCTTTATCCAAAGCATCAATTCTATGCTTCATTTCTCTTAGTTCTTTCACGTAATGGGTATAAATATCCAGTAACGTATACGTGATGATCTTTTCAAACGAGTTTAAATGATCTCCATGCTTTGTCAGTAAGCGATCCACGAACTCGGTTTTTCTATCGATACATGTAATCAAGAGATTGTCGGAAAGTACAAAAGATATTGGTGTCAATTTTTTTTCGATACGATTATCTGACTGATCCAGATTGATCACAACTAAAGAAAATGGATGCGCTAATTTGGTCTCATAAAGGCGTTCCATCCGAGAAACTTCTTCCGGATATTCCGTGCCTACGAAAATGTCATCTGGAAGCTCGAATTCTTTAATTGCCTGCTGGATCTCTTCCGGCTTTGTATTATCGAGAATAAGCCAGTTGTATTTGTTTTCATCTGTTTCTGTGACTTTCTTTTCATCATCCACAAAGTAGTATCTCAATGTATACCTCCTTTCTGGACTTTTCAAAAACGATTAGCTGAAGAAGCAGTTCTTTAATTTGATATTATAATCGAGTACTGCACTTTCATTTTCTAATGAGAAGCTGTCAAGCTGTTTATTAAAGTCCATGTTCAGTCGTTTACCGAAATAACTTTGTTCTACTTTAGATGTATAGATTTCCAGTAAAGGATGCTCGATTTTTGTAGCATACTCTCCGAATTCCGAAACAAAAGGAATGATTTGGAAAAAGCTGCCTTTTGCAAAAGCACCTTTATCCCTTAAAAATGGATCGGAATCATTGATGAGAGCGAGTGCAATTTTTGTATTTTCCCCCACTTTTTCGATTAACGTCTCTACTGCATTTTTAGACAGTGTAATTTCCATTCCTACTCCCCCTGTTCAGTTGTAGTCTTGTATTATTTAACAACTACGTCTGTTTTTTGTTGAACTTTTGCATATTTTGGATATTTAGGGAATTTAGCCACACAACGGAACGCCGTCATCCCTGCATATTTTTCGTAATATTTCTTCGTTGGTCCTTCAAAATCCTTGCTCCAAGGTTTCACATGTCCTGAGAAATGGATAATATAAGGATTGTTGCGTGTTTCTTCGTATTCACGTTCACCTGCTGCTGTTGGATGTTTCTTTGCTTTAGCCATGATATAGCCTTGTGCATTCCAACGCGGATGAAGCGGAAGCCAACGATCATGTAAGATTGCATTTAATGCATCTTGGTCATGGAATCTTAATTTTTCTGGATTATGTTCGATGAAGTCTAATACTTTTTGCGTAATATTTTCATCTAACCATTTTTTTACATTGATCAGCATCAATCCTGAGTTGAAGTAACGCATTGATTTAGCTGGAATCTCCATTTTTTCTAATCTTTGATGGAACCCAGCGTCTTCAACAGCTGCTACGATTGAATCACCGAAGTCAAGACGCCATAATTTAGAGATATCTTGTAAAGCGATCATGTCGCAATCCATATATAAGATACGTTCGACTTCCGTGCCGCGGAACAATTCTGGAATCGCTATGCGGTAATAAGCTGTTTCTGGAATACGATCGCTGATTACTACATTTGTAAAGAATTCTTTATTGATTTTCAAAAATTCTACATCTGAATTCATTCGTGCATTTTTCACTGAGAAGCGTAAAAGCTGTTTGCTTTCAAAATCGATATCGTCGTCAATCACATAGAACCGAACAAACTTAGACGGGTTGCAATTATCTAATACTGAGACAAATAATGCAGCTAAATGCGGTACGAATTTTGTGTTACAACTTGCGACTACTGCTATTTCTTTTTTATTCATTGATCTCGCCTACTTTCGTTAGAGTACTGTGTGCTAATTTTTTTAAGTATAAATTGGTATACGGATGATCTTTCAATGTATTCCAAGGTTTATCATGTCCTGTAAAATGAACGATCGAAGGTTTTTCATTTCCTTCTTTATACAGACGTTCATATTTTTCATTTGGTGCTGGGTGTCGTTCAAAAATCAAAGAAGTCTGCATGTTCCATTTTGGATGAAGTGGTTCCCAGTCTTCATAAAGGACAGCATTCAAAGCATCTTGATCGTGATAGATGATTCGATCACCATTTTCACTTAAATAATGGATAGTTTTTTCTGTAATTTCTTTTTTATTCCATTGATCGATGTCAATCACCATCACCCCTGAATTGAAGTACAAGTCATCGGAATCTATTCCTAATCTTTCCAATGCTTTCACTTGTCCTGGATCGATAATAGCGCCGATCGTTTTTCCATTTAATGGTTCATCATATAGTTTTACGATATCGTCTAGCACTAACACATCTGAATCTAAGTAAAGGACTTTTTTATAATCCTCTTTAGCTAATAAGTTGGGTAAAGAAATTCTTAAGTAAGCGGTAGTTGTGATATGGTCGCTGACTAGGAAGTCTTCGTAGATATCTTTTTCCACTGTCAGGAATTGGATACTTGCATTACTTGAATATTTATTTACCGTTTCTTCCAATCCTTGTTTACTATATTCTGATAGACCATCGTCAATCACATAAAATTTTATGCGTCTTGTTTTATTGCAATTTTCTAATGCAGTGGCGATCATCACGCTCAAGTAAGGAGCATAATTTTCGTCTGAAGCAGTCACCACAGGAACTACGCCGTATCTCTTCTCCATCAAAATCACTCCTTTTTCTAATCTTTTTCTAACCTGTTCTACATCTAGAATATTCCTCATTTGGCATTAAAGCAAAATATATGCTTTGTTTTCATTGAATATTTTAAAATATTTTCATCACAAAACGCATTGGTAAGCGCTAACTATTCGTTTTTCATGGCTTTTTATTCAAAGGTATTGACCAAAAACTACTATATATAGCCACCTTTTTCTTAAGAATGTTTTTTGAAAAAATTCATAACGGCAAAGCAAGTTAGTTTCATTTTTTTGATTTCTCATTTAATCTTAAGGTAACAGGAAAATAGATATGTAAAAAGAAAGTAGGAAGATAAAATGAAACTAGCAGCGATTGATTTAGACGGTACCTTGCTTGATCGAAATGGAAAGATACCAGAAGAAAATATCCAAGCACTTCGGAAATTTGATGAAAATGGCGGAATCGTAACAGTAGCTACAGGAAGGAACAGAATTTCTGCTAAAGATATTTTTTCCGAATTAGGAATCGGCGGCTATTTGATTTCTTCCAATGGTTCGCTGATTGCTGAAATGAAGGATGGAAAGATGGCAAAGGTTCTCAGACGTTCGAAAATAGATATCGATACTCTGAAAAAAGCCTTCTTCTATGCTCAAGAAGCAAAAATCTCAATTATTGCCAGCCGAGAAACCCAAGATGATCAGCTGACATTCGATGAATCTAATCTTGTCAAAGACGACCCCTATTATGAGCATTTCAATCTGCAGAATCATTCTTTTGATCAAATTTTAAGTATGTTAGAAGATCCTTCTCTTAGCTATCTTAAATTAGCGTTAACAGATAAGAGTGAAGAAAAACTACAGAAGCTACAAAGAGATTTGCAAGCAGACGGCATCAATTCAGTATTCTCTGATCCGCATTTCTTAGAAATCACGCCTACAGGTATCACTAAAGCTCATTCACTTATTTTTCTGGCGGATTACCTTGGAATCGAGTCGAGTGACATCATGGCTTTTGGCGATCAAGAAAACGACATTGCTATGTTGAATTATAGTGGGTTGAGTATTGCGATGGGGAATGCACAGCGGCAAGTAAAAGAAATTGCAAACCAAGTAACACTGACGAATGAGGAAGCTGGTGTTGCTTATATTTTAAAAAACTTCTATTGAAAATAAAAAAATGACGTCATGAACGTAGGAGGAAAGAAAATGTTAGTTATTATCGATATGCAAAATCATATTCTTGATCCAAACAGCGAATTTTATATTCCAGAATCAGACCAATTGGCGGAACGCATTGCTAAACGATTAGCTAAAGCACGCAAAGACAAGGAATATATTCTATTCACACGGGATATTCCAGTCGAACTGAAGGACAAAGAAGAGGAACGGGAAGATTTGCAATTGATCCCTCTTCTTTCTCCCCAAGAAAATGAACGAGTGATCAAAAAGTATTACTTTACGATCCCCCCTGAAACTTTAGCTGAAATCAAAAAAAGACTTTGTTTGAAAGCAAAGAAGAACAAAAAGAGATCGAAGTGGTTGGGATCGAAACAAACTTATGTGTGCTCTCTAATTTGATAGGCTTGCAGAGCGCGTTCCCTGAAGCTGATTTTTTTGTTGATCCAACGTTAGTTTCTAGTAGAAAACATGGAGAATCGGCTTTGGAACTTCTGAAAGATTTCAATGTTTCGATCATCGAACCTAAAGAATAGACAGTCACACATATGCTACAGTCTATTCTTTATCTAAGTTCTATTATCATTTAGCAAGCAAACTAAAAAAGAAAAAGCACGAAGAACTGTTTTCAGTCTTACGTGCTTTTTCTATAAAAGTAGATCGGCTTTTCCATGACGCCTTGGTAAACGGTGTTCAAAAGCTTGCATCTGCGGTAATAAGTCCAACCAAGTAAAAAACATAAGAAGCTGTTTTTACTTGGCTGTTCTTATTACTTGATGCAGGGCAGCTTTTTCACAACCACTTATGTACCTTGTAGGACTCGAACCTACGACCGGACGGTTATGAGCCGTCTGCTCTAACCAACTGAGCTAAAGGTACATCATCATGAGATATATTTTAGTTACTTTTTAACTATAGCACGAATTATAGACGCTCACAAGCTTCAAAATATAAATAATATGATATATTTATTCTTATTTACTTGACTTGAAACTTGACTGTTTTTTACTTGCTTATTTCAGAAGAAATGTTATTCTTTTAAGTATTCTCAATGCTAAGAGTGATTATTTTGCCATTTATTGCGATTTTATTCGATTTAGTTGCGGCAGCAGCTTACTTTCTCCAATACAATCATCAAAGTTCAGAAGTCCTGTTTGTTGGAATGATTTTCCAAGGTGTGATCACCCTTTTGCTTCTCATCATGATAATCAGCTATAAAGGAAAAAAATATGCACGTGTCCAGACAGAAGTATTTGTTAAATATGTTTCTATTCGTTACGGAATCATCATTCTTTCCTTTTTAGTGAACGCGATTGTCCTCTTTTTATATGTATTGAATTACTTAAATATCAATCCATTGATTTTTTCTAGATAGATAACTTGTATTTAGCGGAATAGTTCTCGCGTATGAGCAGAGAGCTGTTCCGCTTTTTCATCGGTCTATTCTTCTTTGATTTTCCTAGCATTTCATTTGTGATGTATGCAATAACATGTTATCTTTTATTAGAAGAATCGTTGAGGAGTCCGTTACATGATTACGTTGGTTAGAGTTTTGTTTTGGTTGTCTTCGGTCGTCCTGATCGCAATTATTTTTTATCTTATGCATTGGAAAAAAAGAACGGCTTTATTTAGCTGTTTTGACTCTTCCGGTTATTTATTTTATGTGGAAGGTTTTTAATTACAACTACTTTGAACCTGATAGTGTTTTTGTAAAAGAATTATCAGGGCTGGTTTTGTCTCTATTGATCGTCATTCTTTATTTGATACGTTTAAATAAAAAACATTGAGTGCTGTTGATTGCTTGTGTAGCTTTCTATGGCCGTTACAAAACTATTCTATTATGATGAAAGGTGATTAAATGAGTATCGAAGAAGCTATTTTACTGGATACTTTACGTTGTCGTCTGAATTTTTTAAGAACTGGCCGATCTTTATCTCAAGTAGCTGTTTCTAGCGCGTTAAGTATCCCTTTATTCAAATATCGCAAATACGAACAAGGTGAAGAAATTCCAAGTATCATTGAATTGATCTACATCGCCGACTTTTACGATATTTCCGTTGACTACCTGATTGGTCGCTCAGAAACAGCAAGCAAACTGAAATGATTTTTTCCAGCCATTGTGCTGGTTTTTTCATTTAATGTTTAAAGTGAACAAACTATGTACAAAAAGGAGATGTATCTATGCGTTTATGGCATGAAAAATTGATTTCAAAACTTCCTCGTCAGCAGCTTTTAGGACAACATCGAGAATGCTGTGCGTTGAGAGGAAATGGTTGGGGAAAGAAACACGCTACTGTAGATTATGTCTTCCACTATTCTCCTTATAAATTATTTCAATATCATCAACTTGTCATGGACGAAATGGAAAAGCGTGGCTACAGCCCAGCACCAGAATGGACAGATCCTATGTACCGCGGCAAATCATGCGAAGCATTTTTTGATTTGCCTGCTGTAGAACGTACCGTGCCGATTTATCCGGAACATGATGAAGTGTATCTAGCAGAGTGTTTAGCAAATTTGGAGCAAAAAGGAATTTATCTTATCTAAAAAAGAGACTGGGACAGAAGCGTTTAACTCCAAGAGATAAGAGGAAATTCACGAAAATTGCTTTTCAAATTTTTGGGAATTTCAGCTTATTTCCGAAGGAGTTGCTTCTGCTTCCGCCGTTTACACATGTTTAGAGCGTGAGACAAAAGTTTTTCTTTACTTTTGTCCCACACTCTGATATAACATGAAAAACTCTTCTACTCTTCCCTCATCGAAAAAGTCTTAACCAACGTAGGGTAAGCTCGAATGGTGCAAGTTGATTCTCAGGTTACCTTCGTCATCACGTATAAATCCGAAAGTATATTCTACTTTTGTTTCATCACCCGTTTCCCCAGAAGTAAAGTAATATTCTCCTGATGCGATTGCTGAATCCGTATCGATGATCGTTTCATGATTGTCGAAGCGGATGTCTGTCCAAGGCTCTAACGCAAAACCAGAATCTTCACTGATATCACCGCCAACGAAATAAGAAAGTGCTTCTTCTTTTGTTGCCCTGAATGGTAACTCTGCAGCTTTAGTTGGTTTAAAAAGCACAGCACCTTCGTCGTATGCATACAATGTATCGATGACTTCTTCTGCTTTTTCTGTTGCTTCCTCCATACCTTCTTCGCTTGCTGCACCGATACTTATGATTGCTTCTGCCCAGCGTTCCCGTGCTTCGTCGACTTCGGCTTCTGTGATCGTCTCAACTTTTACCTCTTCTGTCGTGTCTTCAGTTATTTCTGTTGTTGATTCAGTTGCCGAATCGGTTGTAGAACAACCTGCCATTGCTAGTGTTAATGTTGATAGTAAAAATAGTTTTTTTATCATAAGATTATCCCCCCCTGAAAACAGACTAAAATAATAACATTTCGTTTTTTTATTTTCAGATAAAGCTTAATAATTTCTAAATGTTCTTAAATTTTATTTAAAAACTCTTATAACTTTCGTAATACATAACATAGTTATTTTTAAATAAAAAAATAAGTACAAAACACTTAAAATAAAAGGTATAATTTAAATAACTAAAATAAATTTAGTTATTTAAAAAACAAAAAAATCCCTTCAAAGTCTTACTATCATTAGACTTTTTCGTTTTAACTCTCTTTAAATAATTATGCAAAAATAATAGTTGGTCTGTTTTTTTATTTTTTAATAATCGATACACAACTTTATGTAAAATACTTCTCCAAAATACCTATTGACAAACAAACATAGCTATGAAATGAAAAAATCAAAGGACGAAACAAAAAAGCACCAGGAAAAACATCCTTCCGCCTATTCAACGATCGATGAATTTCTTCGTACAAAAAAACCGTCTTTTCTTTCGAAAAGACGGTTAAAAGTCAATTTTTATTAAGCTTTAACAATGTTTGTTGCTTGAGGGCCACGTTGACCATCTTCAACATCGTAAGACACTGCTTGGCCTTCTTCTAAAGTTTTAAAGCCGTCGCCTTGGATAGCTGAGAAATGTGCAAATACATCATTTCCATCTTCACCAGTGATGAAGCCAAAACCTTTGTCTGCGTTGAACCATTTTACTGTACCGTTATTCATAAATAAATTCCTCCTGATACGTATCAATGTACGTTTTTTCGTTGCAATAAATATTTGATAGGCAAAAGGAGTTTTATCTATGTAGATATATCGCTCAAATTACGTTTCAAAATAGATTACTTATTTAATATATCATGCTTTTTCTAATAACACAAGAATAATGCAATGAAATATAAAATTTATTGTCTTCGAATCGATGAAAAAGTTGGATAACCGCGTTTGAGCCGCCTATTGTTCTCCATTTATTTGTTTTTATCTACTAGCATTTGTTTAAGTTGTCTGTTTGCTTCAGAGATTTGTTTCTTTTGATATAGTATTCCTTGTGAATCCATCATGAATCGTTCACTAATATTTTCTAGCATTCTCTCTATGCCTGGTATGGCTTCTTCTGGCGCTGCTCCTTGAACGATCCATAGTACTGGTAACTGGTGCAATGGCGCGTTTTCTGAATCAAGTCCGATTTGGAATAATTCTGTCCAACGGTCAATAAACGTTTTAAGCAGTCCATTAATATCCCACCAATAAATCGGTGTACCAATAACTACGTAGTTCGCCTTCGCCAATCTATCCATAACGGCATCAGAATCATCATTAGCTTTGACTTGACCTAATTGAGCAATATGAAAATCTACAAGATCGATCCTCTCATAATCTATTCCTTCTAGAACTTTCGCTCCCCACTTACTAGTCATACCTTCTTTGTTTGGACTTGCATTTATAAATATAGTTGTCATTGTGTTCCCTCCCCACTTTATTTTACAACATGATTGCTAAATTTTGACTTTAAACTTTCTTAACTATGAAAACCTTTCAATTGGTGATATACTTATAAATGGAATTTCGTTATCAACGCGTTCGTTGCCTTTCAGCAAGTATTTAAAGAAAGGAGAATGGCTATGACATTCTATAACAAAGATATACAATATCGAGTAACCTTGGATACAGATTTGAATCTCTTTGTCGTTTTTGACAAAGAAAATACCAATCATGTAGCAACAGGTGTTACGATCGAACAAGCAGTGCAAGAATTAAAAAAATCTGCATAAGGAGTGGAAACCCTCATATGGACGATTCTCGTTCTTCTCTTTAAACGCATCTACTGGATGATAACAGTAGGTGCGTTTTGTGTTTTCAATAACTTCTTCTCATCTGACAACCCTCCATCTAATTGACGATTGTATTCGACTAACTCAATCAACTAAATCTTTTCTAAGAAAAGGAAGAATCCTACTATAACAGAAAAAGTAAAAAATCCATTAAAACCTAAAAAGCCATTACCAAATATTTGGTAGTGGCTTTTCGGGTTCTGTAAGGGTGGTACAGAACGTCAATAGTCGGTGGGTTAGAACGTATGTTATCACATCTTTGGAGAAAGTTGTATTGGTATTATTCGAGTGACTTATTAGATGCGATAACAAAGATAGTATACAGCAGGGAAAAATTTATTTTTTCTTTTTTTTATTAGTTTTGTTTCTTATTTTCTAAAAAATAAAAATAAATCTTTGATGAATCAAGCATTCTCTGGACAAAACTGGCTTTCGAATACATATTAGGTTATCGTTTGTAATTTTATTTCACAGTTGTTATGATTGTTATGTAAAATAAAAAAGTTTAGGATACATCGAATTTTTGGGGAAATTCTTTTGGGGGTATCCTAAACCTTTTCTATTATTTTCTCATATTTTCCATTATTGGTCTAGACATATACTAATGAACGTTCTATCTATATGATGGATGAATCCTTTTTCATTTATCATGAGATATCTTTGTTCCAAACTTACTTATGATAGATGGATGGTATTTTTTGTTCACGTTCTAACAAACTTGACACATTTATGAATTCTTAATCTATCTATCCTATAATTATAAAAAAAGGAGGTGCTGCGTATGAAAGCTATTCATATTTCTTTGCTTTTTTTCGCTAGTGCATTGATTTTATTTGCTATTCATCTTTGTTCCCAGCCTTATATCAATAACAACGGAATATTAGTAGAACCAGCATTCTTTTGCTTACCGCTCGGTCTTTTATCCCTTCTTGCCTCCGCTGGCTTCGGATTTGTTGCCTTTTTTAAACGATCGAAACAACAAATCTGACTTATAAAATTTACGTAAAAGAGACCGTGGAAAACATCGTATCACCTTTCCTTATTCCGAATAAATATTTTCCCTAAACAATCTTTTGACAATAGGCTGGACGTCTCTTTCGCGAGAACTGGTATACGGTACCTACAAGCTCTTCAGTCACCAGTCCCACTATTCATCAAACATGAGAAGCTGCTTAGTTCCTTCTGATTCGGAACTAAGCAGCTTCTTCACATCCTCTTTTACATCATGAGCGTTTATTCCTTGAAAAATGCTACTAATTTTTGGTATGTTTCTTGTGCTTGTTTATTACTAAAATCAAACTGATATTCATGGTTCAAGACAACATTTTTCTCCGTATAGTCTACTTTTGTGACTTCCACTCCTGCTTTTTCAAATATAGAAGCTGTTTGTTCCATTTGTTTCGTAAACGTATTTGTGTTTCCATCAGTCAAGAATATTTTTTGTGTCCAATGGTCTGTATGTCTAGCTAAAGCTAAATGTTTGACCTCTTCTAAACGTTCAAAGTTCCTATTATCAAAATAAGCCCATCCACATTTTGCATAAAGAAAGCTAGAAATCTTATCACTTACTTGGGTAAATGCAGAAGGGTCTAGTAGTCCAGACAAAGAAACAAATTTTGTAATCTGCTTGTTCTCCAAAGTTGGATCAAGTTGGTCGGCTTTTTTGATTTCTTCGTTTTGAAGTGCTAACAAATACTCTCCGCTAATTTGTGCACCTGCTGAATCGCCACCAATCGAAATATTCGACCAATCCGCTTGCTCTTTTATCTCTTTTTTGGCTGCTTGAATGGCTTCATTCAATTGGATAACTGGTGTAGGATGCTTTGCTTCAGGCGATCGTTCATAATCGATATTTACGACGATTTGCTGCGTGTCTGAACATAGATATTCCAAATAATCACGACAATCGTTTTTATCCCCTCCTACATATGCGCCTCCGTGCATCCAGAAAAGGATTGGCAACTTTTTCTTCTCCGTTTTCGGTGTGTAGATATCCATATGATTATTTTTGTACTTTGAAGGATAAGATATTTCTTTATTTCTATCGATTTGTTTGATTTTTTGCTGGAAATCGTCTGGTCTGGCATATACTTGTTCTTTTTCACTTGTGTCAAATTGTTTTCTAACAAGCAAACTAATCGGCTTTGGTGTGATTTGATTAATCAAAAATACAGTGACTAAAATAACTACGATGATAACTGGCACTGCAATCACTATTCGCTTGAACCATTTCATTCATTTACCCTCTCTTTCTTCGCCAAATCCATGTGATAATCGTGCTAGCAGACAAAAATCCACCTGAATAAATGAGAAGCGAATGTTTCTTTGCTCCAGTTTTCGGCAACATTCTTTTTTTTGTATCTGTCTTTTTTTGTACTTTCACTGTCATCTGAATCGGTTGCGTATCATCATTTGATTGATCATCTCGAGGTTCATTCTTTCCCTTATCGTCTCGTTAAAAACACCTTCAGTCGGTCCTTCAACATTTGCTAATTCGTATCCTTCGAATGTCTTTTGCTCTGTCACATAATTCTCTCCATAAGCTCCGTAAAGCTGGATTTCGTCCTGGTCTTTGAGTAGACTTTTATTGTTTTCATCCACATATTTCACGTTTATCTGATCATGGAACACTACTTTCAAAAAGTCCGTTACATGTTTCGTGTAGGCATCATGGTCAACTTCCTGTGCCTTTCCATGCCCTGCTCCTTCTACCAATAAAAGGTCTTTATATCCTCCAGCTAACTCATATAGTTTTTGCGCGTTAGACACAGGTACTACATCATCTGCCGTTCCATGGATGATCAATTTAGGCAACGAACCAGACATCCCAATCGTAGGTAGAGCGGCTGTTGGTTCCAAATGCATCTCCTGATCAAAATAATATTGTTTCAAAAGCCCCATAAACAAATCTTCATGCTCTTGATCCCCAATGATGTCTAACTGATTTTTTATGGCAGCCGGTAATGCGGGGACTACTGTCTGGCTATACGTAAAACGTAGTTGTTCATCGATTGATGCAAATCCGCAATTTTCAATAATTCCTTTGACATTGACTGGGATATCTTTTGCTAATACAGACATCATCGTAGCTGCTCCCATGGAACCACCATACAGCAGGATCTTTTGGGATGGACGTTCTCGCACTTCTTGATTGATCCAGTAAAGGACATCATCTGATTCATATTGTCCATAAGTTACATAATCGCCTCCACTGTTACCAGTTGCTCTGGAATCAACAAATAATAAATTATACCCTTCCTTATAAAAATCATTGTATTCTTCTGTAACGATCCCATTATTCCAATTCCCTCTAAATCCGCCATGGATCATGACTGTTTTATCTGAACCCTGGTCGACATAGTAAGCATACACATCCATCATTTTGCCGTCTTGTTTGTTTAGTACAGTTTGATGAAGTTGTTTTGTGTTTGGATAGAAGCCTGTGTTTTCTGTAGGCGTCGTACCATCATCTGTACCTCCAAGCATTGACATCAACACACTATTTTTAGAAAAAGCGATATCATACAATAGATAAGTAGCAATCAGATGTTTGATAATCTCTTTATCTACACCATAATCCTTACCAAAAAGCTCACTTAATACTAAACCTATTAGTCGTGCGTTAATTTCTTCTACTGGTCCATTAAGTATTTCTGTCATCTGTTTACCGAAGTAATTCAGATATTCTTTACCATTGAAGTTTTCGCCTTTACCGATATCATCATTTTCTGTCCCATTCTCTTTGTCACTTACTTTAGCAGAAGGGGATTCGTCGTTTGACGTTTTTGTAGCTGTTGCTTCATCTGTTTGTTGGTTATCTGTGGTAGCGGTCGTTTCTTGATCTGAGCTAGTAACAGATGTCTCAGCCGTTGTTTCAGTACTTGTTTCTGTTTGTGAAGTACTCGATTTCGTTTCGTTTCTAGCATCAGTTGTTTCCGTGGTTTCGACCTCCCTAGATCCCGATTCGGAAAAGATACTCTCTCCGTATACTGACCATTGCGGGACATTTGTACTTACAGCAAATAAGACGACCAACGCTCCCTTTAACACTTGTTTTGTTCTCAATCGATTCACTCCTTTTTATGATTCTAGGAGAATTATATGTAAACGCAAACATTTTTTATACAAAAAACAAACGGTTTATCCCATAAAAATAGAACAGGATTATTTTCTCAATTTACGTAACAAAGCAGAATGGATAAACCAGTATCCATTCTGCTTTTCTTTAAACGATGAAATAACTTATTGCTCCAAAAATGTCAGAAATCGTTTATCCCAAATATTCTCGTAAAAAGCGATTGTTTCCTTTGCTTTCATAAAAGGATGATCATAAGTCGTCGCTGCTCCTCTGCACATCATAAGCTGGTAACCTAATCCATGAGCAAACTTCACAGTCGTATCTATACAATACTCTGTTTGTGCCCCACATAACTCGATCGAATGACAGTCCAATTCAGTTAATAACATACTCAAATTAGTCTTATAAAATGAATTCGCATGGGTTTTTCTCACAAAATAACTGTGTTCAGGAATAGATAATTCCGACAATAGCTCCCATGGTTTTGTTTGTGGCACTAATTGAGCATCTTCGTGTTGAACGAAAATAACTGGTTTCCCAATCGTTTCGTATATTTTGATTCTTTTATTCACTAATGCTGTCACTGTTTCTAATTCGTGTATCGGCGAAGAATCAAAACATACCCCTTTTTGTCAATCGATCACTACGAATGCGTCGGCTGTGTTTGACATACGTATGCCTTCTTTCTTTTTTCTAGTTCTTTCTTCTAATGATGTTTCGTTTACTACTATTTTCCTTTTATGGTTAGAAATCAAAAAAATATATTCCATTTTCTGATTTTTTTATTGGGGTTCCTTTGATAGCGTTTCTTATCTATTTCGTTCCTTTATACGTGACAACATTTTCTTATTTTACACCTATAAATGGCACTTTTCGACTATTTCTTCATGCTATTATTTCATAAATATTTAGCTATTGGAGGAATGTATCATGATTAAATTATATACAGGTTCTGGTTGCTCGTCTTCTAGACGCGCAAAACGTTGGCTTATCGCACATGATATACCGTTTATCGAACAGAACTTAATTCGTCAACCACTAACCAAAAATGAATTTATCCACTTACTAAAATTGACAAACAACGGCGTGACCGAAATGCTCTCTACTCATTCTATTAGTTATAAAAATCTTGTTCACAGAATAGATGAGCTTAGTTTGAGTGAACTATATATTGAGATTCGTACATCCCCTTCTTTATTGAAAAAACCGATTATCTACGACCAACCTGCAAAACTTTTGACTGGATTTAGCGAAGATAAAATCAGGATGTTCCTTCCTAAGACTAAAAGAAAGCAAGAGCTCAACGAACTCTTGCTTTCTGGTCATCTTGTTGATTTTAAAGAAAACAATCTTTTGGCGATGTCTTGATCTTGGTATAAGAAATCTGCTGTTCTTAATTAACGAAATCCAATTTTTCCAATATGGATCTATTTTTCTCATTCCTGATTTTTATGATCTCAGCTTTCAGACGCGCCCAATCATTTTTTGTAGGTTGTCCATTCCAGTAAAATATCTGTGTATTCGTCTGGTCATATGCCGTTTGATCGATAGGATAATCGCTAATGACAATATCAGGTAACTGATCAGCGGATGCACTATATTTTATTGGGCGTTCAGTCATAGATAATATCCTTTTCTTTGCCCATAATTCCTGTGTTTTACCATACTTTGATTGAATATAGAAAATGACAGGTTGTTCGTGTTTTATAAAAATATCCCTGACTAACATACAGTATTGAAAAATCAACCGTCTGTTCTTTTCATAATAAGTATTAAGCTCTGGAATTCTGCGAGCTACCCCACTAAAAAACTGTTGCATAATTGGATACATCACTGGAAATATATGCTGAAAATCTCTGTCTTCTGCTGATTTTCCAAAAGCATCCACCTTCTTTTTTGTCCCAAAAACCCTTGAATACAAATGGATCATTGCCAAATTGACAGATAGATAATTTTTTTCTGAAGTTGTAAAAGAAATCTTGAATTTTTTTTCAAAATTTTCTACAATAGACGATTCAATCCAACCCCAACTTTCTTGTACTTTATCTGGAGCATCCAACAAATCTTCTTCCAAATAGGTATTCATTACACCAAACATAAAATAAAGGTAAGCTTGCTCTGTTGGAGTGATGTGATTCATCGACCAGAAGTTTGCTTCAAAAAAAGGCTCTAGTATGTAATGCGTAAACTCTTCTTTTGTTATCAATGGATGCACAAATTTGTTCATCTCTTCTGGGACATACGTAATCGGGTGGCCTTGTTTCATTCGTTGCAACGAAATTCTTAGGAGGCTGATCCATTTCTTTCTATCTATACTACGCGTATATGGCGCATGTTTTGCAAATTTTTCTAATAGTTGACGTTTATTTTTTATACTTGATAATATGTCAGAATGATTTTCGTCGAATGACTGCCAATACATCAAGTGAAAAAAGTATCGGATACGGTATTCTTCTCCTTCTATCGGATTCCCTTTTTTCAAGCTGCAAGATAAATGATAGTTTTTCAAAATAGTATTGAGTTCTCTTAATTTTCTTTGAATCGTACGCAAACTTATATAATTTTTTTGACTAAGATTTTCTAAGGATTGATAAGTACCTTTATAAAGTGAATCCAGTAAAATATAGCCAATCGTTCCCTCTAACAGTATAGAATAAACTTTACTCAGTAAAAACTGAGAAGAAAACTCGACTTTTATCATCTTGTTTTCTGAAAGAAAAGATAATTTATATTCTGGATACCTTTCGCAAAACGACTCTGCTTGTTGAATCACCGAATTCATCTTAGCTAGGGTGTAGTTTAGATCTAAAGCGATATCCTTCACTACATATAATTTCTCGTCTCTTTCATAACAATAGTTCAAAAATTGATATACTTGCCTTTCATTGATATCAATAAATTCTTCAAACAAAGTACATACTCCTTTTTATCTATTATTTAGACTTATTCCAACAGCTAAATGAATGACGTACAAATAGATTCGTTACTGATTTTTCAGAGATACTACCATGCGCAGTGTGCATTGTCAATTATTCTTGCTCTTATTTTCCATTTGTGTTCCTGTTATTTCCTGTTTCTCAAATAGGTTAGTAAACAAAAATAAACCTGGCAAAGCTACAACTTCGCCAGGCAATACAGCACTCTCGAATGAAATATTCACTCAAAAATCTATCGTTTTATTCAATTTTAGATTTGTTGCTTTTATTCTTTATTTCACTCGATGGAAGAGAGAACGAAAATAGCTTGCTCCTACAATCAAAATGAGTAACACACCCATCCATGTAATTAGCTTGTTTAAGGTTCTACTACCAGTTTCTGGTAAATCGCTTTTTCTCTTATCTGTTTCTTTCGCTTTTTCTTGATGATCAATTCCACGAGAAACAAAATCAGGCTGTTTTAGCACACTTTTTAGGTTGCTCCCTGCATTTCTCTTTTGTTCCTTAGTTGGTATGATAGGTACCAAATCAAGTTCATTATTTACTTTTCCTGTGCTGCTTTCGCTACTCGTGTTTTCTATGCTGCTTTCACTGCTTGTACTCTCTGTACTGCTTTCACTGCTTGTGCTATCCGTACTGCTTTCACTGCTTGTACTCTCCGTACTGCTTTCACTGCTTGTGCTATCCGTACTGCTTTCACTACTCGTGTTTTCTGTGCTACTTTCACTGCTCGTACTTTCTGTACTGCTTTCACTACTTGTGCTCTCCGTACTGCTTTCACTGCTCGTACTCTCCGTACTGCTTTCACTGTTCGTGTTTTCTGTGCTACTTTCACTGCTTGTACTCTCCGTACTGCTTTCACTGCTTGTGCTATCCGTACTGCTCGACGGTCCAACAACTGTCCAACTGCTTGGTTTCAAATTCTCCGTAATCGTCATCTGTCCATCATAAAAAACAATCAAATCAACTTTATCTTTACTCTTGATCTCATCAATCGACAGTTCTGCAGAAATTATTATTGTATACTCAATACCAGCGGTCCATTGTACGTCCTTTAAATAAACTTCCCCAATAACCTTTTCTGAACTTCCATTACCATCCCAACCATATGTTAGAACAGCATGTACATCACTAGCATTCACGCTTTTGTTTGGTTTGATCGGAATAGTAATGACTTGTTGTGTCATGTCATAAACGATCCGATCAGTTTTCACAGTAAATGAAAGATTCTCATTTGCCCGTTCATTTGCAGAAGTACTGATTCCAATCATTGCTGCAATTATACTTAAGCCCAAGAATAACAAATAATACGGTCGCTGTTTTCTTCATTTCTATCACTCTCCATATAATTACCTTCTATTTGATAAAGGAATTATATAAAATGAAAATGATGAGAACACGACAGTCAGTTGTGAAAATCTAACAAAAGATGTCGTGTATTTGTTTGAATTTGTTTACTTTTTAATTTAATCAATGAAAGACTTAAAAAAGCAAGACCGATATCAGCCTTGCTTTCTTCATCTTTTATTGATAAACAGCAGTGTATTTTTTCATCCGCTTTGTTTTATATGCATAGAGTAACAAACCAACAATCAAGACTAACAAGAATAATGTAGTCGATATAGACGCTTCAGCCCCAAAGTTCCCCCCAGTAATTATTGTATTTTGCGATTGGACCAGAGTGGAGAAAAAACCTTGTTCTTGCGTTCCGCTGACTGGTATACCCAAAATAGCTCCTTGAGTCCAATTCCAAGTAATGTGAGCACCGATGGCCGTAAATAAACTTTCTGTACTATAGATAAGTGCACTGAAAAAGCAACCTGCTAAAAAGATATTGAAAACTGCCAGAAATGTCATGTTAGGATTCAATCCGTGCAAAAGAGCAAATAATGCAGCAGATCCAATCATTGCTATTAATGGACCAAAACTAAGCAGCTGGTGCTGAAAAAAGCCACGGAATAAAAGCTCTTCGGATACCCCACTGCAATAAATAAAATAAAACTCGTGATCAGCGGCACAATATTTGCGTTTCCTGAATCTAACCGATACGCCCCTATCAAATATAATGGACTAGTAATAAGCAGAAACACTCCAATTCCACCAACGAGACCTCCCGCTAAATATCCCCAGTCTTTTCCTCGTCCAGAAATACCATAATCTTCCACTTTTTTCCCTTCTACCTTACTAGCAAGAAATAAAGCTAGTAAAAAAACAACTAAATGTCCAACCGTACCAGCAATTGCTCCAATCCATTCACTGTCTCCAAGAAACATATCCGCAAGTGCATTATTGACAAGAATTCCTAAAACAAAACCAACTAAGACTATTAAAACAGATCCAATCAATCGAATAATCCTGATCATCTTTCATCCCTCCTTTATATTAAGTGTAATAACCCTTTTCTTTCTTGTCTCGTGAAAAATATCTAAATGTTCTCCATCATAGAGAGAAAAGATTTTTACGAACTAAGAATGTCTACAGCAACCTTACGAAAATGAAAGACTGTCTGCCTGGTTCTTCTGTTAGACTGTCTTTAATAAGGAAAGGATGGGAAATTTTTTGAAAAAACAACTACTGATTATGTGCCTTTCAGGATTTGCTATTTTACTATTCTCAGGTTGTAGCAAGTCCAATGAAACAATTGCAACGTTTAAAGGTGGAACACTTACAGTTCAGGATTTTTATGATAACCCAAAAGTTAAATCAAACAATCAAACACTATTAAGAAAAATGATCGTCTTCAAAGCGTTTGATGATGTATACGGAAAAGAGATTTCTTCAAAGGAAGTAACAAAAGAATATAATGAACAAATCAAAAAACTTGGTCCAAACTACAAGGAACAATTAAAAGCAGTTGGCCAAACGGAAGAGACATATAAGAAACTTTTGAAACAGATGCTGGCTTTCCAGTACGGTTTGAAAGCCAATGTAAAATTAACAGATAAAGATCTAGACACTGCTTGGAAAGAATTCCATCCAGAAGTTAGTACACAGATCATCCCATTTTCGACTAAAGAAGAAGCAGATAATGCAAAAAAAGAAGTAAATGAAGGGGAAAATTTCTCCAAGCTTGTTCAAGCTTATGGAAAAAATAAAACACTAAAGGAAACTGATGGAAAAATGAAATTTGATTCAACCAATCCAGGGATTCCTACTGAAGTAAAAAAAGCAGCATTTCAATTAAACAACGGGGAAGTTTCTGATATCATTCCTGTAACAGATCCAACGACTTATCAGCAAAGCTATTATCTAGTAAAAATGGTAAAAAAACAGGATAAAGGTGCCAATAAAGATAAATACAAATCAGAGCTAGAAAAAATCGCCACGGAAACAAAAACCCTTGATACGGAATTCATGGATAAAACAATCCATAAAGTGATGAAAAAAGACAATGTAACTATTAAAGATCCTTATGTAAAAAATATATTCAAATAAACAAGTTTGACCCGATTGGGGATGTGGCAAGCAAGTTTCGGAAATTACTTCTTATTTCTTAAAGATGAACACTTCTGCCACGACCTCATGCGGGTTATTTTTTTCCATACCAAAACAAGTTCCATACCAAAACAAGTAACTGAATTTATCACAATCATATCAATATAAAATAAAAAAGAAGTTTTTTTATTTATGAACATGCTATATAAAAAAACCTAAGTCAACTTGACGACCTAGGTTCAAAAATGGATATAAAGATGAATAATTACATAAAATGAATATATTATGTTTATAAATCACTAGGATTGATTTCATCCGTTTCTACGATTGGAACGGATGATTTTTTTAACACTTCAAATCGTTTAACGTCATTTACCCCATACACTTGATACTCGATTCCAGATTTATTTAGTTTATTGATTGTTTCTTCTGTAGCAGCATCATTAGATACTGAGAGCAACGCTTTTTTATAACTTTTTACTTGTTCAATCTCATCTTCAAGTTTATTTTTTTGGTCATATAACCAAGATACTGTGCAGTCAGGATGATTCTTTACGACTTCGTCTCGGATCTTTTTATCCGTCAGTACAAAAAATGAACGTTCATACACACTATTTTGTTTTAGCGTGTTTACGATGTCATTAACAAAATGTTCATCCTGCCAGTTTCCTTTTGAACCATCCACGTTGACAATCAAGTTATTTTTTTTGATTTCCTTTACGGCTTCTTCAAAAGTAGGTATCTTAACTTTTTTATTTACGTATTCTGGATAGTTTTTCGTATCTAAATTAAACTTCTTTAGTTGTTTGATCGTGTATGTCTCTGGTTTCCCCGTTCCATCTGTTGTTCGATCCAATGTGTCATCATGCATCAAAAAATTCACGCCGTCTCTACTTGTCCGAACATCAATCTCGACTGCTTGGTAGCCTAATATTTTTGCTTGATGGATACTCTCCACCGTATTCTCAGGCGCAATAATGTGTGCGCCACGATGAGCCACTAAGTAAGTACCTTCATGTTCCAACCAATTATTTGCTAATGAAACACATCCTGTTAATAAAACAGTGAATAGCATTACTATTCCAATCTTTTTTTTCACTTGCCAAATCACCTCAAAAACAAGTATAGCAAACTTAAACCTGTTTAAAAAGTTATTTTAAAACGAGCTAAAAATATCCTTATGGACTTTTTCTTCTTGTTCTGTTATACTAAAGAAACACGAAAGATATTTTTATGCGACACTTTTCATTTGTTTTTATGAAATTTATTCAAAACTGGCGTAACTTCAGAGTTACAAGGATGTATTAGAGGTTAGGGAATACATCGTTTAAATGAGAAATAAGTAATAGTTAGTAATAGTCACCGAAACTTTAAATTAATGAATATTGAATCGTCAGATAGCCTTCTCGAGTTTTCGAGAAGGCTATCGTTTATTTTATGGATAAGTGAGTCCGCAAGTCATTCCTCATCCCTCATCGGAGCTCATCAAGTATTTCTGACTGTCAATGTTGAAAATCAGACGTTTTGTAAGTCTATTTCTTTTTTTGATTGAAGGCATTATCTGCGATACCTTTACTTGTTTTTCCTCTTTTTGCATCATTTGCTAAAATCCCTGAGCGTTATATAAGCAATGTTTCTCTTTTTGATATATAATTATTTTATCATTTAAGAAAGGAGAATTCTAATGAAAACTTTAGATGCTATTGCATTAACTTTATTGATTGTGGGAGGGCTGAACTGGTTGTTGGTAGGCTTGTTCGAATTTGATTTAGTAGCTATGATTGCTGGTGGTTCAACAACTATTTTTGCGAAGATCATTTATATCATCGTAGGTATTTGTGCGATTTACTGCTTGAAATTTTTCCCTATGATTACTAGAAAAGTTGATGAAAGATATTAGAAAGCTATAATTATTAAAAAAGCAATTATCTTCATGAACCTTCCCATTAGTGGGAAGGTTTTTTTATTTGAAGTCATCTGATTCCACATGGAAAGTGGTATACTGAATCAAGATAATCTATTTTAGGAGGTACCATCATGAATAAAGGGATTTACGTAGGATTTTTGGGGGTTGTACTACTTTTTTCAGCCTGTGGAAATGCTACAAAGAATTCTATCAATGAATCTTCACTAACCAATTCAACACCTGTGGTCGGTTCAACTAAAAGTACTTCTACTGCTTCCATTACTAATACTTCTACTAATAATGTAGATTCTCAATATAGCCAATCAAGCATTCAGTCGTCTACCATTTCTTCAACATCTGAAATGCAAGAAAGAACTGAACCTTCTCTTCCATTGGAAAACTCTGATGAAGCACTTCTATTTCTTATTGCCCATCGTTCCGAATTACAAAGTGAAGATATCGTTACTAGCTTTTATCAAAAAATCGATCAAGATTATTTGTTCACGACTTCTAGCAAGCAGACTCGTGCCCAAGGAGGATCAGGAAGTGTCGGTTTCTATCGAGTTTCCCCCGATGGAGTGATCTTGATTACTGATGCGTACGGCACACCGTTTTGATGATATAGAAAATTTCACATTTCTGTCTGTTCATTGTGTGTTTTAACGCTATTTTATTTTGAAAAACGCGAACGAGTATCTCAATCGTTCGCGTTTTCTATTTCAAAATTCTCTGGTACGTCCCATTTATTCGCCACCATTTTTTTGTCAGATGCAGTCATACGATATAAGTGACCATTTGCGTCAACTACATAGTTTGCTACAGCTACTTCTTCCATAAAAATATCTACTTCTACTTCTCTAACTTGATTGATACGAACGTCAAACCAATAATGGTTAGCGCTTACAATAGTTGGATCTTCTAACTTCAAATGATAGTATGCCCACTTCTCTACTTGCTCTCTTGTTAAATTTGTGGTATCTACTTCGCTTTTTGTCAGTTGTGTAATAAAATTAGTCGCCGGATGGTTTTCTAAATCCAATTTTTCTACATTTGGGTAAAAGAATTTGCTTATTATAAAAAATGACACGATGATGATTCCTGCTATACAACATGTGTAATAGACGATTTTTCTTCTACGGGTTTTACGTATCGTTTTTATTTGGTAATTTCGCGCTTCTCGATCTCGCCATTTTCGTTGCTGCAAAGCTGTTTTTTCTTTTTCTAAAAGATAGCCGAGTTCACGTTTCTTTTGTGGATTGCTTGTCCTAGCGATTTCTAATTCTAAATGATAGATTCTGCTTTCTTCTCGCCAATAGGGATTTGTGGTTTTTGCCATATTTTCTCCTCTCTAAATTATTTTCTTACTATTATTCTAGCAAACCCTTTCTCAAATTAGAAAGATAACCTTTGTAATTCACTAGATGAAACATTCACAAAGACAACCGTTATACTTGAATTTTTTTCAAAATAGAGTTATTACATAAATAGGGATAAATAAAAAATACTCTATTGAAAGGATGATCAAAAATGGCAAATGTACCTAGCATTCGCGACATGTTCCCTGATTTCAATGATGTGTTTAGTCCAGCGTTCAATGATTTTTTAGGTGTTTCAAGTTATCCAAAAGTAGATTTAGTTGAAAACGAAAAAGAATACAAACTAACAGCTGATATGCCTGGCTGTGACAAAGAAGACACGACAGTTGAATATTCAGACAATACTTTGACGATCTCCGCCAACCACGAGTCCCATACGGAAGATAAAGAAAATGGCAACTATGTACGGAAAGAAAGACATTCGGTCTCTTACAAACGTTCATTCTATCTTCCTGATGTTGATGAAGAAAAAATCACCGGAACCTTTAAAAATGGTGTACTGAAATTAGCATTACCTAAAACGGCGCATCATCCAAAAGAAACGAAAAAAATTGAGTTAAACTAAGAACTTTCGCCTCTCAATAAATGAGAGGCGATATTTTTATTTTTGATAAGAACAAGTGATTTCTAATTGAAATTTATAGTTATTCAGAACTAATTCAATAATCCTAATTAAAATTTCAAACGATACAAAAAAATATTTTGTTTTGGCGATAAAGATGGTATGATCTCTCTTGGTAAAAAATATGGGAGTTGATCATTTGATTGTCTTAAGTAAACTTTTATTTTGGATACCATTCATCATAATGACCAGTATTTTCTTTTACTTATTCAAAAAACCGAACAAATACTTACTTTTATCTGCTTGTCCGATGATTTATTTTATCCATAAAATCAGAGGCTTTTATTATTATGACTCTGGTATTTCATTGTTTTACTACGAAATCGGTTTATTAGCTTCGGCCATCTTTTTCATTTGTGTGTTAGGATATTTCAGAAAAAAATAAGCTTCCAGTCAAAATTGGCTGGAAGTTTTTTATTTTGGCGTAGAACTTTTCATTTGATATTCATACAAGTTGATCCATTTTTCTATTATTAAGTACATACCATTGTTACTCTTTGAATGTGAGGGATAAAGAATAAAAGGAGCTGGTATTTTGTTAGCTATGAGTAAAGCTTTATTTTTACTTCCCTGCACATTCATGTTTATTGTTTTATGTTACTTCAAAAGGGGGGGAAAATGGTGCTGGATCGATGTTTTGCTGTTTCTTCCCTTTTTTCCGCTTATTTATTTTCTGGAAGAAATTTAGGATGACATGGCATGTGATTCTGCTTTTCTTTTTAGTCATTCCTTGGGGCTTATGCTCTCACTTATGTTCTTTGCCATTGTGCTATTTTTTTGAATAAAAAATAATGTATAAACACGTTTGTCCCAACTAATCTTGTAACTTGATTTTTTGCATTAAAACCAAATAAAAAGATAAAAAAGTGCGGTATTTTGCACATTTTTATTATAGATAAACGTTTAGACAAATTGGATTACTTTTAGGTTCGTGATACATTGGCATAGAAATTATTTGCAAATTATAAGTTTACATCATTTAATTATAGTTACATACTATTTTCCCCCCCTCATTCTCTGATATTCCAAAGATAATTTCTACTTTGTTTTGATTTTTGCAGTGATTCACATGACAAAAATGTTCGACTTTTCGATTGTATTTCTTACTTCAATTCATTAATAATGTGATTGTCACTTGTTTCCTTTATTTAATCATTAGGAGGGGAAAATTTGAATACTGTTCGTTTGAAAAGAGGACTTTCTACCTTTGACTTGAAAATTTTAGGGATTACATTGATGTTTGTCGATCACATTCATCAAATGTTTTATCCGTTTGGTGTCCCCGACTGGCTGGATTGGTTTGGTAGACCAGTTGCTACTTTGTTCTTTTTTATAAGCGTTGTAGGCTTCTCACATACACATGATAAAAAGAAATATATGCAGCGGCTTTATCTCTCAATGGTTCTTATGGCCTTTTTTACTTATTTTTTAGGTAATATCGTTCATTATGATGAAGTAGTATTAATGAATAACATTTTCAGAGATCTGTTTATTGGTACGGTCATGATGTATGCAATCGATCTTTTCACTGAGGGAAAAAATACAGGTAGTTGGAAAAAGATTGTTACAAGTATTCTCTTATTCATTTTACCAATCTTGCTCTCATTATTTATCCCGTTGTTATTTTCTAGTCCTGTTATCCTTCAAAACAAAGTTGTTTTTATGCTGATTACATCATTTTTACCTGCACTGCTTTTGGCAGAAAATAGTTTTATGGTTCTTTTGATTCCTTTGCTTTATTTAGCAAGAAATCATCGTAACATTCAATGTGTCATCATTTCGATTGTTGCTGGAATATTCTTCTTTTTAGGTACGACCCAGTGGATAATGATCTTTTCAATCATCCCAATCTTGCTATATAACGGACAAAAAGGAAAAGGAATAAAATATTTCTTTTATATTTTTTATCCGGCACATATTGCCCTATTATATTTGCTGTCTGCCTTTTTATATAAATACTAGACTGATGAATGACCATTTCGATTCAGTTCCTGTCTTTAGTCTTTTTTACCCATTCCATGTTACAATCGCTTTGCAATCGATCTCAAAAAAGGAAGCAGGAGGGAAAAAGATGAAGCAACTATTACCGTTTTTGACATATAATGGTCAAGCAGAAGAAGCAATCAATTGGTATCACAAAGCTTTTCCTAACTCCCAAATCACTAAGTTGAATCGGTATGGGGATGCGAGCAAAGAGGAATCGGATCTTATCCTTGAAGGTGAACTTAAGTTAGGCAATCAAGTAATTGGATTTTTGGATATGTCAAAAGATTTCCCTGCGCCTGTCTCCACCTGGGCATCTACCATTTTGATTGAAGTAGATAATCAGGAAGAATTTGATCAGGCATTTAATACATTAAAAGATAGCGGAACCGTAATGATGCATGAAAAAAATTACGAAAAGTATACGGAAGTTTGCTGGGTGACTGACAAGTTTGGCTTTACTTGGCAACTGTTATTCTAGTCATGAGATAAAACGAAAAAGCGATAGTTGACTTTCCATATTTAGTGGATGGCAACTATCGCTTTTTCTCTCGAGTAGCATTACTTTTCTAATTTGAATAATTCGTCTAACGCATTGGAGAATGTTGTTATTTCTAAATCTGGAAATTTCTTTTTAAATTTATCAGAATTAAACTTGTTATCATAATGATATCTAGGTAGTAACTCTTTTAGCTCTTGCATATTTTTATTGAATATAGAACCAAGATCAAACATCCATTGTTTGATCACTTTATATTTTACCGGTTTGCACATCTTTTCTTCCATCAACTTTATCATCTCTTCATATGTTCGACTTACATCACAAGGTAGATGCCAAGTTTGGTTATAAGTGTCAGGATGATTTGCTAAAAGTGCCATGGCTTTACTAGCATCAGGTGTCCAAATCAAGGTCCTTAAAGTTTGATCAGAAATTGGTACCAAAGCAGTCTTATCGTCTTTCACTCGGTTAAACAATAAACTGTTTGTAATACTTTGCGTCTTATTAGGTCCATAAAATTCAGGAGCGCGACAAATCATCACATCGATGTCAGGATTCTCCATTTCAGTCACTAGCCGATCTGCCATTTTAGCTCGAACAGTGGATTTGATACCATCATAAATAAATTTGCTATCCTCAAATTGTTCCGTGTCATTTTTTTCGTACATATAAGTGTTATCGAAAAAAACTAATTTCGCCTTTGTTTCTTTACAAGCCTGTATGACATTTTCTAACATGATTTCAAATTTTGTTTTCCACTGTTCGGAGTCCATCGGTAATCCTGCAGCAAAATAAACAATCTCACTTCCTGCTACAGCACGAATAGTTGCCTCACGATCTAAAATATCCGCTGAGATTAGTTCGTCTGTATCGTTGATTGATTTCGGATTTCGACTAACTAAGCGCAACTGTTTCCCGTACGTTTGATTGAGTTCTTTTGCTAATTCGTATCCAATTTGGCCATTACTACCAATAACTGTTTGCATTTAGATAACCTCCTTGATGAATGTTCGTGCTAGTTCTCTTGTTGAATACGGGTTTTGTCCAGTAATCAGATGTCCATCCTTTACCACATGACTCTTAAAGAAACGCTTCTTGACAAAATGTCCTTTTCTCTTTACAGTCATCTCTTCATTATCAAAAGGAACTACTTTGCTTTTCATCGCTAATCGTTCCTCCGTTTTAGTAAAACCAGTCAATTTTTTATTTGCTATTAAATAGTCATTATTAGCAAGTCTGATATTCAATAAACCTGCTATACCGTGGCACACAGATAATACATAGCCATTTGATTCATAAATATCACTCGCTATTTTTTGTAATGCGTTATTTTCTGGAAAATCCCACATCACACCATGTCCTCCGGTAAAGTAAATAGCAATATAATCTTCACTCTTTACGTTTGCAGGAGACAACGTATTCCTCAAACCTTTTTCAATAAATGTTGCATTAGAATAAATGTCCATAACATCAGAATCTAGATTTTTCATACTTCTAGGATCAATCGGCACATAGCCACCTAACGGACTAACAAAATCAGCTTCAAACTGATATTTATAGATTTCTGCTAAAAATTCTACTGTTTCTCCTAGCCAAAGCCCAGTAGCTTTATTTGTTCCTTTATATTGATTGACGTTTGTTTCAACGATCAGAATTTTCTTCGCTGTCTTTTAGCTCCTCTATTTCAGTTATTACATCATTCAAAAAATCTCTTAATTTGTATATATTTTTATTTTCGTGTTTTAGATAGTAAAAATTTTTAGTTCCTTCTTCTCTGACCTCTAATAAATCGGCGTCTTTTAAAATTTTCAAGTGGTGTGATACTGCTGGTCTTGATAAACCTGTATCGTCAGTTAGTTCTCCTACTTGCAAACCATGACAGCTTTTTTCATTTAATAGTCTAATCAAGATCAATTGTCTTTTTGTGTCACCTAACGCTGCTAAAAAACCACTCAATGATTCTAGTTCTGTTTTTAAACGATCATGTCTAATCATTGTAGCTCACCTCTTTGGTTTATATGTTTAAACCATTAAACCATATTTGGTAAAATATGTAAATTCCTTTGCTCAGAAAAGTATCTTCTTTATGATTTGACGGTTTCAGAAAAAAATATCAAAGCAAGTAAAAACTGAGTAACAGAAAATAAACAAACTAAATCAAACAATAGTGTTAAACTTAATCAATGAACGAAAAAAATCCCTCACCTAATATTACAGTGAAGGATTTTTTCTACCAACATAAACAAAAAAAACCACCTCATATGAGGCGGTTAACATTCAACATTATTTTACGATATTTACTGCTTGAAGACCGCGTTGACCTTCTTCAATATCATAAGTAACTGCTTGGCCTTCATCTAAAGACTTAAAGCCTTCTCCTTGGATTGCTGAAAAATGAGCGAATACGTCATTTCCATCTTCACCAGTGATGAAACCAAAACCTTTATCTGAGTTAAACCATTTTACTGTACCTTTATTCATATATATTTCCTCCTGATACGTATATAATACGTGTTTTATTGCAATTAATATTACTTGGTAAAAGGAGTTTTTATAGTGTGAATATATCGCTCAGATTACGTTTCAAATTAGATTACTTGTTTACTGTAACACGGATATAATACTAACACAAGGATAATCACTCGATATAAGGTTTAAAAGATGTAAAATTTCAGAAAAATCACAACAATTGTTTAATGAACGAGTATGATCTCCGATTAAAAATCTCATATCTATCTACTTTCTTTTTGTTCTTCGTTAACTACTTACTTTTTCAACCTGAATGATGGCCGGCAATACAATTGCTCGCAATTTTATCCACTGCTTCTGTAGGAACACCGTATTTTTTAAACTTTGCTTTTATTTCAGTTAGTTCCGGTTTTCTGACTTTTTCCATTCTGGTGTGTTTGTAGTCCATTCGGAACTATTATCCTTAATATTTGGTTATTAGTTGATAAAGTGCTATTATCCTAATTGACATAAGACGATATGGGAGATGATACGGTGGTCACATTTAGCATGCTTTTATTTTGGATTCCAGTCTGTATTGGTATCAGCTCTTTTTTTTACTTCACTAAACGTTCTAGAAAAACAGTTATATTAATGCTTTCTTTTCTTCCTACAGCAATTTTTATCATAAAAATAGTGAAATATACATTTTATCAATCGCTTTCAGCATTATTTTTTTACGTAGTTGGGTTGTTTTTATCACTTATTCTTTTCATCATTGTTTTGCGATATCTTTATAAGAATGATTAATTATTATACATCGAAATGATTCTTGTTATCCTTAATGCTATTTTTTTAGATTTTATGATTTGTCAAATTAAGCTAGAATAAAATGCTTCTTGTACATAGCTCAAAAATATTTCGATTGGTGTTCTGTAATTCAATGATTTTCTTGGAATATGATTACGTTGATTGCTGACACTGGAAA
>ENA-OQNO01000340-OQNO01000340.1-human-gut-metagenome-genome-assembly--contig:-NODE-340-length-48475-cov-2.982068_pt1 | contig 48475 bp, 43 predicted proteins | sample MGYA00242629_ERZ504880 | MGnify/ENA primary metagenome ERZ504880 (study PRJEB26092, sample SAMD00036377) | human gut metagenome | host: Homo sapiens | study: EMG produced TPA metagenomics assembly of... | reverse complement strand
TCCATGCTCTGATTCCCTTCCCCCAGTTGGCTTTCAATCATCACGCCCATAATCGCGTTTTCACCGCTGGCAATCTGCTGGCACACTTCAGCGCCGACTTCCGTCTGCTTTTTAAACTGCTTGCTGGAGTTAGCGTGGCTGAAGTCGATCATGATTTGCGCCGGCAGACCGGCTTTTGCCAGCCCCACTTTCACTTCGGCAACGTGCTGAGCGCTATAGTTCGGCTCTTTACCGCCGCGTAGAATGATATGGCAATCGCTGTTGCCGCTGGTATTCACAATAGCGGAATGGCCCCACTTCGTTACCGATAAGAAACAGTGCGGCGCGCCAGCTGCGTTGATCGCATCGATAGCGACCTTGATGGTGCCATCGGTGCCATTTTTGAAGCCAACCGGGCACGAGAGGCCGGAAGAGAGTTCACGGTGCACCTGGGATTCAGTGGTACGCGCGCCGATTGCCCCCCAGCTCATCAGGTCCGCCACATATTGCGGGGTGATCATGTCAAGGAACTCGCCCGCCGCTGGCAAACCGCTGTCGTTGATTTCCAGCAGCAGCTTACGCGCGATACGCAGCCCGTCGTTAATGCGGAAGCTGTTATCCATGTGCGGATCGTTAATTAGCCCCTTCCAACCGACGGTGGTGCGCGGTTTTTCAAAATAGACGCGCATAACGATTTCCAGCTCGCCTTTAAGCGCCTCACGCAACGTCAGCAGGCGGCTGGCATACTCTTTCGCCGCGGCAGGGTCGTGAATAGAGCACGGACCAATTACCACCAGCAGACGATCGTCGTTGCCTTTGAGGATGTTGTGAATCGCTTTGCGAGCATGTGCAACGGTATTAGCAGCATTTTCGGTAGCGGGGAATTTTTCCAGGAGCGCAACGGGAGGTAATAATTCGTTGATCTCTTTGATGCGTAAATCGTCGTTCTGATAATTCATCTTCTTTCCAGGCGTTGCCATACTTATACAATGAAATGCAATCCTTCCAATCTATCTCTTCGGTCAAAAAGTGTAAACGTGATTTTACACTGACGATGGAATAATCCTGGAATTAGGGAAAAATACACCATAAAGTAGCGAAATCCTGCCAGCCAACTACAATTTTTAACTGCAACATCCAATTAAATGTTTATTTTCAGTATTATATTTTAAATCCTCACGCTAAGGCGGAGTGTTAAACCATAGCACCGCAGATCCCTGGCACATCTATGTTGGCGCGTTTAGCCAACAAATCGACTAAGCAGGAGTATCCGATGAATATGAATAAACTCACAGCCCTACTTCTCACCGCCACCTTAAGCTTAGCCAGCGGCGCCGCGCTGGCCGCCGATAGCGGCGCGCAATCGAACAACGGTCAGGCCAATTCCGCCGCTGATGCCGGACAGGTTGCGCCCGATGCCCGTGAAAACGTGGCGCCAAATAATGTCGATAACGACAAAATTAACTCCGGCGGCACCATGCTTCATCCTGATGGTTCGACCATGAATCATGACGGGATGTCGAGCGACGAGGTCCATAAAAACAGCATGTGCAAAGATGGACGCTGTCCGGATACGGATAAAAAAATGGAAAGCGGCAATGGCATGAACAACGATGCCAGCAAAACGGATGGCACCTCGCAGTAATTGAAACGGGTGAGATAAGGGATCGAGGTGGCAGTGCTCACCTTGATCCCTTTGTTCGCTGAATTTCGGTAAGATGTCATAGTGTAATAATGATAACTATTAAGGGATGACATCATGGCGCATGCACATTCACCGACCCCTGCTGGCGAAAACAGTAACGCCAACCGGCTGCTTTGGGCTTTTATCGTAACCGCCGGTTTTATGATTATTGAGGCCATCGGCGGCGTTATTTCCGGTTCCCTGGCCCTGCTCGCCGATGCCGGACATATGCTCACCGACTCCGCCGCCCTCCTGTTCGCTCTGCTGGCGGTGCGCTTCGCCAGCCGGCCGCCAAATAGCCGCCACACTTTTGGTTGGCTGCGTTTAACTACTCTCGCCGCCTTCGTCAACGCCATCGCCCTGGTGGTCATTACCATTTTCATCTTCTGGGAAGCGGTACAGCGTTTTAACCATCCGCAGCCGGTGGCGGGAAAAACCATGATGGTCATCGCCGTCGCCGGACTGCTGGCCAATATCCTCGCCTTCTGGATCCTGCACCGCGGCAGCGCCGAAAGTAATCTTAACGTCCGCGCGGCGGCACTGCATGTGCTGGGAGATCTATTGGGTTCCGTCGGCGCCATCGTGGCCGCTATCGTCATTCTGATGACCGGCTGGACGCCGATTGACCCGATCCTCTCGGTGCTGGTGTCGTGTTTAGTACTGCGCAGCGCCTGGCGACTGCTGCAGGAGAGTATGAATGAGTTGTTGGAGGGCGCGCCGCGCTCGCTGGATGTCGAAGCATTAGGCCGCGATCTACGCCGCTCAATTCCTGAAGTCCGCGACGTTCACCACGTTCACGTCTGGCTGGTGGGGGAAAAACCGGTGATGACGCTGCACGTACAAGTCGTGCCGCCGCACGATCACGATGCGCTACTTGATAGCATCCAGCATTTTATTGAACATAAATATGAAATTGAGCATGTGACGGTACAGATGGAGTACCGCCCCTGCAGCGGCCCGGAATGCCACCTGAATCTGGCGCATTCCGGACATGAGCATCATCATCACCATTAACGTGAAAGCGCGTGAGAACCCCGCTCACGCGCGCTGTTAATCCACATCCGGCTGCCATTCAGGGCAATGAACGTCAGCAGCAAATATTCCAGCGACATCGCATACACGCCCTGTAGAGCGAATATCACTACGCTAATGACGTTGATGATCACCCACAGCAGCCAGTTCTCAACGTATTTACGCGTCATCAATACCATCGCGGCAATCGACAGCACCATCATGCAGGAATCCCAGAATGGGAAAGCATCGGGTTCCAGCGTCGGCATCGCCACCTGCAGCCCGAGCATTTGCATCAGGTTGACGGCGATACGGGTCAGGAAGGCAAACACCGGGTTAATAAACACCGTCATCAGACCGATAGCCACTACGCAGCCCGCCAGCCAGGCCAGCGCTTTTGGCAACGGCAGCCAGCGAATTTTCAGTTCCGCTTCGTTATCGCTGGTCTGCCTTGACCACGCGTACCAACCGTAAACGTTCGCCGCGAAGAAAAACAGCTGTAGCAGCAGGCTGGCGTACAGTTGGATCTGGAAGAAGATGATCGCAAAAAGCGTCACGTTCACCAGGCCGAAGGCATAGTTGCTAATCTTTTCCAGGCTCGCCAGCCAGATGCACAACAGGCCGGCGATGGTCCCCACCGCCTCAATCCAAGACAGATCGTAGCCACCGGCGCCGATCGGTATATGCACTAAAATATTCTGCGTACTGAAAAAATCCATTTTATCCCCTAAGCGTAACGCGACGCGGTAATGAGTTATCCCCGTAGTGTAGCCGCAAATTCCAGCATACGGTTAAGCGGAATTAATGCCCCGGCACGCAGTTTGGCGTCAACGTGAATTTCGTGTTCAACGCCGCCCTGCTCTAACCCTTCCGCTATCGCTTTCAGGCCGTTCATCGCCATCCAGGGGCAATGGGCGCAGCTACGACAGGTTGCGCCCTCACCTGCCGTAGGCGCTTCCAGCAGATCTTTTTCCGGTACCGCCTGCTGCATTTTATAGAAGATCCCGCGATCGGTGGCCACGATAAGCTGGCGCTGCGGCAGGCTTTTCGCCGCAGCAATTAATTGGCTGGTTGATCCTACCGCATCCGCCATGTCGACAATCGCCTGCGGTGATTCAGGATGCACCAGGATCGCCGCGTCGGGGTAGAGCCCCTTCATGCGCGCCAGCGCCTGGGTTTTAAATTCATCATGGACGATGCAGGCGCCCTGCCAGCACAGCACGTCGGCCCCGGTCTGGCGCTGTACATAGCGACCAAGGTGGCGGTCCGGCGCCCAAAGTATCTTTTGTCCGAGGCTATCGAGATGTTCAATCAATTCCACGGCGATGCTGGAAGTCACTACCCAATCGGCGCGCGCTTTTACCGCCGCTGACGTATTGGCATAGACCACCACGGTGCGATCCGGGTGAGCATCGCAAAATGCATTAAAGTCATCAATGGGACAGCCGAGATCCAGAGAACACTCCGCATTCAGCGTCGGCATCAGGATGGTCTTTTCCGGACTAAGAATTTTGGCCGTTTCGCCCATAAAACGCACTCCGGCAACCAGCAGCGTGGAGGCCGGGTGACGCGCGCCAAAACGCGCCATTTCCAGCGAGTCGGCAATACAGCCGCCGGTCTCTTCGGCCAGTTGCTGAATTTCAGGATCGGTGTAGTAATGCGCCACCATCACGGCGTCGCGTTCACGCAGCAGGCGTTTAATTTTCTCGCGGTAAAACACTTTTTCGTCACGGTTCAACGGTTGTGGTTTTGGCGGGAAAGGATAAATCGCCGTTTCAGGATCAAACATTACGCTCATCATGCAATCTCGTTTTACTGGCTTAACTTTGAAACCGTAAATATCGCTTTGTATCGCCTTAATACGGTCACTATGTTTTATATGCTAAACAAGATAGCCGATCGCAAGCGAAATGTCGTGATGAATTTTGTATTCCCCGTGGACGATGCTGCGCATCTTCCCGGGCTACCGGTTCGTGCGCTATGGAGTCACGGTAAGCGTAGTGCGAACATGGAGATGATTGTGGAGAATGACGCATAGCAAAAAGGCGCCTTTAGGGCGCCTTTTTACATTGGTGGGTCGTGCAGGATGACTCAGCTTCGCCTCGCCCTACGGGCCGTTGCTGACGCAACGTTATCCTTCACGTTCAACATCAAAGTTCAATGTTGAATGGTGGGTCGTGCAGGATTCGAACCTGCGACCAATTGATTAAAAGTCAACTGCTCTACCAACTGAGCTAACGACCCCTTGCGGGATTTTACTGCTGTAATCATTCAGGATGGTGGGTCGTGCAGGATGACTTGGTTTTGCCTCGCCCTACGGGCCGTTGCTATCGCAACGTTATCCTTCACGTTCTACCAGAAACCACCGTTAAAGATTGGTGGGTCGTGCAGGATTCGAACCTGCGACCAATTGATTAAAAGTCAACTGCTCTACCAACTGAGCTAACGACCCTAAGGGTGTTACCTGAAAGATTTTGTACTCGGCACCATCATTTTAGATGGTGGGTCGTGCAGGATTCGAACCTGCGACCAATTGATTAAAAGTCAACTGCTCTACCAACTGAGCTAACGACCCGAGTGGTGGGTGATGACGGGATCGAACCGCCGACCCCCTCCTTGTAAGGGAGGTGCTCTCCCAGCTGAGCTAATCACCCGAAACTGCGCTGGATACTACCGATACTGCTTCCACCGACCCCATCATTAAGATGGTGGGTCGTGCAGGATGACTCGCTTCGCTCGCCCTACGGGCAGTTGCTGACGCAACGTTATCCTTCACGTTTAACACCGAAGTCCGATGTTAAAGATGGTGGGTCGTGCAGGATTCGAACCTGCGACCAATTGATTAAAAGTCAACTGCTCTACCAACTGAGCTAACGACCCGGTGGTGGGTGATGACGGGATCGAACCGCCGACCCCCTCCTTGTAAGGGAGGTGCTCTCCCAGCTGAGCTAATCACCCGATACTGCGCTGGATACTTCTATTAAGTGGTGGGTCGTGCAGGATTCGAACCTGCGACCAATTGATTAAAAGTCAACTGCTCTACCAACTGAGCTAACGACCCACTCTGGCGTCGCTTTGGGCTTGTTCGATATCCCTTGGCAACGGCGGCATATATTACTGATTTCAGATTTCAGCGCAACTAAAATTTCGATAAAGATCACTTAACTGCTTGGGTTTCGTGCGACAAGACCAGAAATAACGCGATTTCTGGTCATGCCATAATCAACCCAGGGCGTTAAGGCGTTTTTGCGCTTGTTTCGCACCATCGGTGCCAGGGAATTTGCTGACTACCTGCTGGTAAACCGCTTTCGCTTTCGCGGTGTCGCCTTTGTCCTGCATGATAACGCCGACTTTAAACATCGCATCCGGCGCTTTCGGGGATTTCGGATAGTTTTTCACCACTGAGGCAAAATAATATGCCGCATCGTCTTTTTTCCCCTTATTGTAGTTCAACTGTCCGAGCCAGTAGTTGGCGTTCGGCTGATAAGTTGAATCCGGGTACTTCTTGACGAAGTTCTGAAACGCCACCATTGCGTCATCCTGGCGGGACGAATCTTTAACCAGCGCAATAGCCGCGTTGTAATCGGTGTTGGCATCCCCGGTCATCGCAGGCGCCCCGGAAGACGCCGCTGGCGCCGTACTGGCGGCAGCCGAACTTTGATCGCCGGAAGACGACGGAGCCTGCGCACCTGCCGCTGCTGCTCCGCCACCGCTCGTCAGCCCGTCGATCTGTTGCAGAATCTGCTTCTGGCGTTCGACAATCTGATTGAGCTGATACTGATTTTCCTGAATCTGACCGCGCAGGGAATCAATATCGCTTTGGTTATCGGAGAGTTGTTGCTGGAGTTGGGTTAAAAGCTGGCTGTGAGCATTGGAAATACGCTCAAGTTGAGTGACGCGGTCTTCGACCGAGCCTGAGCCGACACTACTGATTGGCGCCTGAGCAAAAGCGGCCCAGGGGGCCGCTATGCCAACCAGTAACGACAGACTCAATAAATGATGTCTGAAGTTACTGCTCATGCAATTCTCTTAGTAAACCAGTACGGCGCGACGGTTTTTGGCATATGCCGCTTCGTCATGACCCAGTACTGCAGGTTTTTCTTTACCGTAAGAAACGATGGAAATCTGGTCAGCAGAAACACCTTTGCCCTGCAGATACATCTTAACGGCGTTAGCACGACGCTCACCCAGAGCGATGTTATATTCCGGAGTACCGCGCTCATCCGCGTGACCTTCTACGGTCACTTTGTAGGACGGGTTGCTACGCAGGAAGTTAGCGTGCGCATCCAGCATTGCAGCGAAGTCAGAACGGATATCGTACTTGTCCAGATCGAAGTAAACGATGTTGTTCTGCTGCAGCTGCTGCATCTGCAGACGAGCTTGCTCTTCGGAAGACATGTTGCCGCCGTTAGCGTTAGCGTCCATACCAGTGCCGGCACCCAGCATGCCTTCACCGCTCTGGTCGTTGCTGGCGTTCTTGTTGGAAGAACACGCCGCGATTGCCATAACCGGCAGAGCGATCATCAGCCCTTTCAGCACTTTGTTCAGTTGCATTTCTTTGATTCCTTTAATAATCAATTATTTATTATCACAGATACGGCGACCAGGCAGGGAATTTTACCTGTCCATCAGTTGCCGGAAGACGCGCTTTGAAACGCCCATCTGTAGAAACCAGATTCAGCACGGATCCCATCCCCTGAGAAGAGCTGTAGATTACCATAGTGCCGTTAGGTGCCAGACTTGGCGTTTCATCTAAAAACGTTGATGACAGAACCTGTACACCACCCGCTTCCAGATCTTGCTTAGCAATGTGCTGCTGACCGTTGGCCGAGCTTACCATTACCATAATTTTACCATCAGCGCTGACGTCAGCATCCTGGTTCTGCGAACCTTCCCAGGTAATACGCTGCGGCGTACCGCCGTTGATGTTGACTTTATACACCTGAGGACGGCCAGCCTGGTCGGAAGTAAACGCCAGGTTCTGGCTATCCGGGAACCAGCTCGGTTCGGTGTTATTGCTGCGACCGTTAGTCACCTGACGAATCTGGCCGGAGCCAAGGTCCATCACGTACAGATTCAGGCTACCGGTTTTCGACAGTGCGAATGCCAGTTTGCTGCCATCCGGCGAGAAGGCCGGCGCGCCGTTGTGCTGCGGGAAGGAGGCAATCTGACGGACTGCGCCATTCGCCAACGTCTGAACTACCAGCGCGGAGCGGCCGCTTTCGAAGGTCACATAGGCCAGTTTAGAACCGTCCGGAGACCATGCCGGCGACATCAGCGGCTGTGATGAACGGTGAACCAGGAACTGATTGTAGCCGTCGTAGTCAGAGACGCGCAGCTCATACGGGAACTGACCGCCATTGGTGCGAACCACGTAAGCGATACGGGTACGGAAAGCGCCTTTAATTCCGGTCAGCTTTTCGAATACCGCGTCACTGGCAGTATGTCCGGCATAACGCAGGTACTGCTTGGTCACTTTGAAAGAGCCTTGCGACAGGATGGTACCCGGCGCACCGCCGGTATCAACCAGCTGATAGGCAACCTGGTAAGAACCGTCAGGGTTTGGCGTCACCTGGCCTACGACCACGGCGTCAACGCCCAGCGCGGACCATGCTGCAGGCTGCACTTCCTGAGCGCTACCCGGCTGCTGAGGCAGGCGCGAGCGATCCAGCGGATTAAACTTGCCGCTATTGCGCAGGTCAGCCGCTACCACGCCGCCAATATCTTCAGGCGCAGCGCCCGGGCCAGCCCACTGGAATGGCACCACACCGATGGGGCGCGCCGAGTCCACCCCCTGGGTGATCTCGATGCGTACTTCTGCGTGCAGCACCGCCGCCCACAGCATCAAAAAACCAAATGCTACTCGTAATGCCTGCTTCATCATATCTCCCTTATCCGGGCGGAAAGCCCACGATAATTTAGCAGAATGTTAACAAACCCAAATACACAAAACTACCAAAACCCTGTGACTACCATAGAATGTTTTTCCCCGCTTGCACGGGGAATTTTCTACTTATGGTTTAAAGTCCAGTGGCGCATTTTTGAATGTTTCATAAATAGCCTGTGACGGCGGTTTAGGGAACTTCGTCATCCGGTTTGTCGCCGCCAGCATTTGCTGACAGAACGCCGGATCGCCGCCTTCAGATTTCACACTCAACAATGTTCCATCCTGAGCCAGGTTCACACGCAAAGTACAGGTTTTGCCCTTATAGGTATCCCAGTCATAGAGATGGCCTCTAATGGCATTCTGAACCAGTTGACTATAGTTGTTAATCTCAGCCTGAGATGCTCCACCCTGCCCCTGCTTACTTCCTTTAGCAGGAGAAGAGCCCCCAGCGCTACCGCTGGTGTTACCTTTCGGCGCATTCTTACCTGAACTCAGATCGCCGAGCAGATCGTCAACACCGCTTGCTTCTTTAGCTGCAGCGGCTTTCTTGGCCGCGGCGGCCTTCGCGGCGGCGGCCTTGGCCGCTTTATCAGCCGCCGCTTTTTCTGCGGCGGCAGCTTTGGCGGCAGCGGCTTTTTCGGCAGCTGCGGCTTTTTCAGCAGCGGCCTTCTCAGCAGCGGCTTTTTCCGCGGCGGCTTTCTGGGCGGCGGCTTTCTCAGCGGCGGCCTTTTCTGCCGCAGCCTGTTTCGCCGCTTCTTGCTGAGCTTTCTTCTCGGCCTGCTGCTGCGCTTTCTTCTCTGCTTCCTGCTGAGCTTTTTTCGCCGCTTCCGCTTCGGCTTTCTTCTGTGCATCCGCGGCGGCTTTCGCCGCTTCGGCTTCCGCCTGCTTCTTCGCGTCAGCGGCTGCTTTGGCAGCCGCCTTAGCGGCAGCCGCTTCCGCGACTTTCGCCTGGGCATCGGTCTTAGCTTTAGCATCAGCGGCGGCTTTAGCGGCAGCTTCCTGCGCCTCTTTCGCCTGGGCATCTGCTTTCGCTTTTGCCGCGGCGGCCGCTTTGGCTGCCGCTTCTTCAGCCTGTTTTTGCTGTTCTTTCGCTTCTTTAGCCGCTTCCTGCGCCTGCAGACGTTCTTGTTCCATTTGCTTCAGGCGTTCCTGCTCGGCAGCCTGTTTTTCCCGCAGCTCTTCAGCCTGCTGCTGAGCCTGCTTTTCACGCTGCTCGGCCGCGCGGCGCGCGCTGGACTGCTGCTGTTGCTGGCGGTTGTAGTTGTTGACTACCGCGCCAGGATCGACCATGACTGCATCAATGGATGAACCTCCGCCGCCGCCGGCAGAAGCATCCAGATGCTCGTCGAACGAACTCCAGATCAGTAGCGCAATCAGAATGATGTGCAGCACCACTGAAACTATGATCGCTCGTTTAAGCTTATCGTTTTGTTCGGTTGCCTTTGACACTATCGGTTCCCAAAAACTGTTCGCCTGTTGCCGCTTAAAAGCAACGGCGGAATGCTATCGATATCCACCGCCGCTCGCTCCGCGGGCCGATTAAATAGGCTTGGTCATTAAGCCAACCGATTTAACCCCTGCGCTATGCAACAGGTTAAGCGCTTTAATGATTTCATCGTAAGGCACATCTTTCGCGCCACCGATAAGGAACACCGTCTTCTCGTTCGCTTCGAGTCGGCGCTTCGCTTCAGCAATGACCTGCTCCGGCGGCAGTTGGGACAACGTTTCCTGACCGACTTTCACGCTGTACTGCCCTACTCCGGAGACTTCAACGATAACCGGTGGTTCATCGTTGCTTTTCACCGCTTGCGACTCCGTGGCGTCCGGCAGATCGACTTCCACGCTCTGCGTAATGATCGGCGCTGTCGCCATGAAGATCAGCAACAGCACCAACAGGACATCCAGCAGCGGAACGATGTTAATCTCGGACTTCAGTTCGCGACGTCCGCGTCCACGTGCTCTGGCCATGGCTTACCCCTTATTGCTTTCGCTGCTGGTAAACTCCTGACGGTGCAGAATGGCGGTGGACTCTTCCATAAAGTTGTCGTAGTTCAGTTCAAGTTTATTCACGCGCTGGTTCAGACGGTTGTAGGCCATAACCGCCGGGATGGCGGCAAACAGACCGATTGCCGTGGCGATCAGCGCTTCCGCGATCCCCGGCGCAACCATCTGCAGCGTCGCCTGCTTCACCGCGCCGAGGGCGATAAAGGCGTGCATGATCCCCCAGACGGTACCGAACAGGCCGATATACGGGCTGATGGAACCCACGGTGCCAAGGAACGGAATATGCGTTTCCAGCGTTTCCAGTTCGCGGTTCATCGAGATACGCATCGCGCGCGACGCCCCTTCGACAATCGCTTCCGGCGCATGGCTGTTGGCACGATGCAGACGCGCGAACTCTTTAAAGCCGCTGTAAAAAATCTGCTCGGAACCGGCGAGGCTATCGCGACGGCCCTGGCTCTCCTGGTACAGGCGAGACAGTTCAATGCCGGACCAGAACTTATCTTCAAACGCTTCGGCTTCGCGGCTGGCGGAATTGAGGATACGCGTTCTCTGAATAATAATAGCCCAGGAAGCGATAGAAAAACCAATCAAAATCAACATGATAAGTTTAACCAGAAGGCTCGCCTTCAGGAACAAATCAAGGATATTCATGTCAGTCACTGCTTAAACTCCGCGACAATAGACTTGGGAAGCGCACGAGGCTTCATTAAGAGTGGATCAACGCACACAATGAGAACTTCAGCTTCGTTCAAAACTGTATTCTCGGCGTTGACGATTCGCTGCGTGAAAACCAAAGAAGTGCCTCGCATCGAGGTAATTTCCGTCTGGATTTCGAGCATGTCGTCGAGTCTGGCGGGCGCAAAATACTCCAGCGTCATTTTGCGAACGACAAAGGCAACTCGTTCAGCCAACAGAACCTGCTGACTGAAGTGATGGTGGCGCAGCATCTCTGTGCGTGCTCTTTCATAAAAAGCGACGTAACTGGCGTGGTAAACCACACCACCGGCATCGGTATCTTCGTAGTAGACCCGGACCGGCCATCGAAACAGCGTTGTATTCACTTTACATCCCGGTAATGCAAAAAAAGAGTAGTGCTTTCAAACTTCGCTACTATACGCGCGGGAATCGTGGTTTGGAATGGGAGAAAGTAAACGGCGAGTAAATTTTTATGGGCTTATGCAAGCCCATGCGGTTAACAGACTTCTCTTATACTCTTATCTTTCAAAAGAAGAAAAAGATCAGGCCAGCAAAGAGAACAATATCAGCGATAAGCGGACAGAAAATCCCCTGCCAGTGCACGGCTTTCGGACGGAAGCCCACACCGTGAATGACGCCGGCGCACACCGCCCACATCAGCAAGAAACCATGCCAGATTTCAAGCCCACTGGTCTTCGCCGCAAAGCGCGACGGATCCCAGAAGATGCAGCCTGCCAGCAGCAGCGCCATTAATAAGGAAAGCGCCCTTAACGGGCGCTTGTCCATCATCGCGTAAAGGGTCGCGATAATTTTCATCAATGCTCTTCTTTACCTGCTTTGGTTGCTTCCACGTGCTCAAGCGCCAGCGCGGTAATCACCCCAAAGGCACAGGCAAGCAGCGTTCCCAAAATCCATGCGAAGTACCACATATATAGCTCCTTACCTTAGTACAGCGAGTGGGTGTTCTTTTCGATGTCTTCGCGGGTAATGCGGCCAAACATCTTCCAGTAACACCAGGTGGTGTAGCCGAGGATAATCGGCACAAACACGATAGCCACGTAGGTCATCACATTCAGCGTCAGCTGGCTGGAGGTGGCATCCCACATCGTCAGGCTCGCATTTAGCATCGTGCTGGACGGCATGATGAACGGGAACATCGCGATACCCGCGGTCAGGATGATGCAGGCCAGCGTCAGCGAGGAGAACAGAAACGCCATGGCGCCTTTATCTGCTTTTGTCGACGCGACGGTCAGCAGCGGCAGCACCACGCCCAGGGCAGGAATAGCCCACAGCGCTGGCATATTGTTAAAGTTAACCATCCACGCGCCGGCTTCACGCGCCACTTCTTTGGTCAGCGGGTTAGACGGACCGGTATGATCCAGCACCGATTTCACCACGTAACCGTCGATACCGTAGTAGACCCATACGCCCGCCAGCGCGAAGCAAACCAGCGTCACCAGCGCCGCCACCGTGGAGACGGTGCGGGTGCGCAGATGCAGTTCGCCTACGGTACGCATCTGCAGGTAGGTCGCGCCCTGCGTCAGGATCATCGCCACGCTGACGATCCCCGCCAGCAGACCAAACGGATTCAGCAGCTGGAAGAAGTTGCCGGTGTAGTACAGACGCAGATACTCATCAATATGGAACGGTACGCCCTGCAGCAGGTTGCCGAAAGCCACGCCGATAACCAGCGGCGGCACAAAGCTCCCCACGAAGATGCCCCAGTCCCACATGTTGCGCCAGCGGGTATCTTCAATCTTGGAGCGGTAGTCAAAGCCCACCGGACGGAAGAATAAAGACGCCAGTACCAGAATCATTGCCACATAGAAGCCGGAGAACGCGGCGGCGTATACCATCGGCCAGGCAGCAAACAGCGCGCCGCCAGCGGTGATGAGCCACACCTGGTTTCCGTCCCAGTGCGGGGCGATGGAGTTGATCATGATTCGACGCTCGGTGTCATTACGACCGAGGAAACGGGTGAGCATGCCCACCCCCATGTCGAATCCGTCGGCGACGGCGAAGCCAATCAGCAGGATGCCGATCAGTAGCCACCAGATTAAACGCAATACTTCATAATCGATCATTTGACGACTCCTGTCTTAGCGTGCCGACTGAATAGCCGCGGAGGACTGTTCAAAGTGATAGCGACCCGTTTTCAGGCTGCTCGGTCCTTTGCGGGCAAACTTGAACATCAGGAACAGTTCAGCCACCAGGAACAGCGTATACAGACCGCAGATCAGCAACATCGAGAAGATCAGATCGCCCGCGGTCAGCGATGAGTTCGCCACCGCTGTAGGCAGCACTTCACCAATCGCCCACGGCTGACGGCCATACTCGGCAACAAACCAGCCCGCTTCAACGGCAATCCACGGCAGCGGCAGACCGAAGAACGCGGCGCGCAGCAGCCATTTTTTCTCGCCAATGCGGTTACGAATCACGGTCCAGAAAGAGGCGCCGATAATCAACAGCATCAGTACGCCGCACGCCACCATGATACGGAAGGCGAAGTACAGCGGCGCTACGCTCGGAATAGAGTCTTTGGTCGCTTTAGCAATCTGCTCTTCCGTGGCGTCGGCGACGTTCGGGGTATAGCGCTTGAGCAGCAGGCCATAACCGAGGTCTTTCTTAACATCATTGAACCGATCGCGTACCGCCTGATCGGTGGAACCGGCGCGCAGCTGTTCCAGCAGCGCATAGGCTTTCATCCCGTTACGAATACGCTCTTCATGCTGCGCCATCAGATCTTTCAGGCCGATAACCGGCTTATCCACCGAGCGGGTAGCGATGATACCCAGCGCGTAAGGGATCTGGATGGAGAAGTGGTTGGTTTGCGCTTCCTGATCGGGAATACCAAACAGGGTAAAGGCAGCCGGCGCCGGCTGAGTTTCCCATTCTGCTTCAATCGCCGCCAGTTTGGTTTTCTGCACGTCACCCATTTCGTAACCGGACTCATCGCCGAGGACGATAACGGAGAGGATAGCGGCCATACCAAAGCTTGCAGCAATCGCGAAGGAGCGCTTAGCAAAGGCGAAATCACGGCCTTTAAGCATGTACCAGGAGCTGATAGCAAGGATGAACATCGCGCCAGTCACATAGCCGGAGGCCACGGTGTGGACGAATTTAACCTGAGCAACCGGGTTCAGGACCAGCTCAGAGAAGCTGACCATCTCCATACGCATGGTTTCAAAGTTGAAATCCGATGCGATCGGGTTCTGCATCCAGCCGTTGGCCACAAGGATCCACAGCGCGGAGAGGTTAGACCCCAGAGCGACCAGCCAGGTCACCGCCATGTGCTGAACTTTGCCCAGACGATCCCAACCGAAGAAGAACAGACCTACAAAGGTAGATTCGAGGAAGAAGGCCATCAGACCTTCAATGGCCAGCGGCGCACCGAAGATATCGCCCACATAGTGAGAATAGTAAGACCAGTTAGTCCCGAACTGGAACTCCATGGTCAAACCGGTTGCGACACCCAGAGCGAAGTTGATACCAAACAACTTGCCCCAGAACTTGGTCATATCTTTATAAATCTGTTTGCCGGAAAGGACGTAGACCGTTTCCATGATGGCCAGCAGGAACGCCATACCGAGCGTTAGCGGCACAAAAAGGAAGTGGTACATCGCGGTCAAGGCAAACTGTAAGCGCGACAGTTCGACTATATCTAACATCATGACTCCTTGCTCATCGCATGAAGACTCCGAGAACGAACCCAAAATTCAGGTTCATACACATGCCCCAATACAAAATTATTTGCTCCCTGGTACGTTACTGCTCATCTGGCGATGAAACAGTGCCCTCGCAAAGGTTACAGATACGTTAACGAAAAAACCAAATGATTCTCTAATATATTACGCCGCAATAACCTTACAATAAATAGGATTTTATTGTTCCAGCTTTACATTTTTCGACGGTGATCAATATATAGCGAAAATGCCCTGAATAGGCCAATTTGATTTGCGACAATTTAACGTTTTTTGGGGATTTTTTCCAAGTATTAAGCATTGATATAAATCAATTTTTCCCGCCTATGTTAATTATGTGGCGCAATAAAGAATAACAGTAAAATTGATGTTAAAAATGTGTTTAAAGTCTGCCGCTAGCGGTTACTAAAAAGAGAGAGATGAGAATTATAGGTAATATAATTTTAACTTTGACCAATTTAAGGTAAGAAATGATGCGATCCTAATAATGTTAGACCGGTCACACTATTTTTCCCAATCGAAATGCAAAAAATAACGTCTGCGTTTTTCTGTTTATTTTCACATAAAATTAACCATCTCCCCTCCCCCGGCAAAGCGGCGAGTGATTATTCCCAATAATATTCAGTAAATCAATAAAATAGGGGTTTTTAACGCAAGAGAGCGCCTGCGGCTGTCGACAAGGCAAAAAAAAGGCCACCTGACGGTGGCCAACCATGTCGAAATCGGACATTAGTCTGCTCCTGAGGAGCAGTGAGGGTTTACTTGATGATAGCTTTCAGCGCTTCGCCGATATCCGCCAGGCTGCGAACGGTTTTCACACCGGCCGCTTCCAGCGCAGCAAATTTCTCATCAGCAGTACCTTTACCGCCCGCGATGATGGCGCCGGCGTGGCCCATACGCTTGCCTTTCGGCGCGGTAACGCCCGCGATGTAGCCGACAACCGGCTTAGTCACGTGCTCTTTAATGTAAGCTGCCGCTTCTTCTTCCGCGCTGCCGCCGATTTCACCGATCATGACGATCGCTTCGGTCTGCGGGTCTTCCTGGAACATTTTCAGGATATCGATGAAGTTGGAGCCCGGGATCGGGTCGCCGCCGATCCCGACGCAGGTAGACTGGCCGAAGCCGTAGTCGGTGGTCTGCTTAACCGCTTCATAGGTCAGGGTACCGGAACGTGAAACGATGCCCACTTTACCCGGCTTGTGAATGTGACCCGGCATGATGCCGATTTTGCATTCGCCCGGGGTGATAACGCCTGGGCAGTTCGGGCCGATCATGCGAACGCCAGCTTCGTCCAGCTTCACTTTCACGGTCAGCATATCCAGGGTCGGGATACCTTCGGTGATGGTGATAATCAGCTTAATGCCCGCGTCGATAGCTTCCAGAATGGAGTCTTTGCAGAACGGCGCCGGAACGTAGATGACGGTCGCAGTCGCGCCGGTGGCTTCAACGGCTTCGCGCACGGTGTTAAATACCGGCAGGCCCAGGTGGGTGGTGCCGCCTTTACCTGGCGTTACGCCGCCAACCATCTGAGTGCCGTAAGCGATCGCTTGTTCAGAGTGGAATGTACCCTGGCTACCGGTAAAGCCCTGGCAGATAACCTTGGTGTCTTTATTAATTAAAACTGACATTATTTCCCCTCCACTGCGGCAACAACCTGCTGTGCTGCGTCCGTCAGACTTTTCGCTGCAATAATATTCAGGCCGCTGTCAGCCAGTTTTTTCGCGCCCAGTTCGGCGTTGTTACCTTCGAGACGTACAACAACCGGTACGTTAACACCCACTTCTTCAACCGCGCCGATGATGCCGTCAGCGATCAGGTCGCAACGTACGATACCGCCGAAGATGTTAACCAGAACCGCTTTAACGTTGTCGTCAGAGAGGATGATTTTGAACGCTTCGGTCACGCGCTCTTTGGTGGCGCCGCCGCCAACGTCGAGGAAGTTAGCCGGTTCGCCGCCGTGCAGCTTAACGATGTCCATGGTACCCATCGCCAGGCCTGCGCCGTTAACCATGCAACCGATGTTGCCGTCGAGCGCAACGTAGTTCAGTTCCCACTGCGCCGCCTGAGCTTCGCGCGGATCTTCCTGAGACTGGTCGCGCATTTCACGCAGATCCGGCTGGCGGAACAGCGCGTTGCCGTCAGCGCCCAGTTTACCGTCGAGGCAGATCAGGTCGCCCTGCTTGGTGATAACCAGCGGGTTGATTTCGATCAGCGCCAGATCGCGCTCAAGGAAGATGGTCGCCAGACCCATGAAGATCTTGGTGAACTGCTGAACCTGTTTACCTTCCAGACCCAGTTTGAACGCCAGTTCACGACCCTGGTAAGGCATCGGGCCCGCCAGCGGATCGATGGCGATCTTGTGGATCAGGTGCGGGGTTTCTTCCGCTACTTTTTCGATTTCCACGCCACCTTCGGTAGACGCCATGAACACCACGCGACGGGAGCTACGGTCAACAACCGCGCCCAGATACAGCTCTTTATCAATATCGGTCGCCGCTTCAACCAGAATCTGGTTTACCGGCTGGCCGTTAGCATCTGTTTGGTAAGTCACCAGGCGTTTGCCCAGCCAATGCTCAGCAAAAGCGCGAATCTCTTCTTTGCTCTTAACTACTTTCACACCGCCCGCTTTACCGCGGCCACCAGCGTGAACCTGACATTTCACTACCCACGGACCCGCGCCGATTTTTGAAGCGGCTTCTTCTGCTTCACGCGGAGTAGTACAGGCATAACCCACCGGCGCCGGTAAGCCATAGCGGGCAAAAAGTTGTTTTGCCTGATATTCATGTAAGTTCATGTGTTCAGTCCATCCTTCAGGTAATAATTATCTTTAAACCTGTAGGCCTGATAAGACGCGCAAGCGTCGCCATCAGGCATCTCATCAACGCCGGATGGCGGCGCGAACGCCTTATCCGGCCTACGGTAGGTAATACTCTTACTGACTACACGTCCAGCAGCAGACGAGTCGGATCTTCCAGCAGCTCTTTAATCGCTACCAGGACGCCTACCTATTCACTTCCGTCGATCAGACGGTGGTCGTAGTAGAGCGCCAGGGACAGCATCGGCAGAATTTCTACCTTGCCATTGACCGCCATCGGACGGTCTTTAATGGCATGCCTACCCGGAATGGCTCTCTGCGGTGGGTTGATGATCGGCGTTGACATCAGAGAACCGAATACGCCGCCGTTGGTAATGGTGAAGTTACCGCCGGTCAGGTCATCTACGGTCAGCTTGCCGTCACGGCCTTTCACTGCCAGCTCTTTAATATTCTTTTCGATATCCGCCATGCCCAGCAGGTCAACGTCACGCAGCACCGGAGTCACCAGGCCACGTGGGGTCGAAACCGCCATGCTCACGTCGAAGTAGTTGTGATAAACCACATCGTCGCCATCGATGGAAGCATTCACTTCCGGGTAGCGTTTCAGCGCTTCAACAACCGCTTTCACGTAGAAGGACATGAAGCCCAGACGGATACCGTGACGTTTTTCGAATGCTTCGCCGTACTGCTTACGCAGATCCATAATCGGCTTCATGTTGACTTCGTTGAACGTGGTCAGCATGGCGGTAGAGTTTTTCGCTTCCAGCAGACGCTCGGCAACGCGTTTACGCAGACGGGTCATCGGTACGCGTTTTTCAGAGCGGTGGCCCAGTTGCGCAACCGGCGCCGCAGCAGCGGCTGGCGCTTTCGCTTCAGCTTTCGCCGGCGCGCTCGCCAGATGTTTCTCAACGTCTTCGCGGGTCAGGCGGCCGCCAACGCCGGTGCCTTTAATCGCCGCCGCGTCGAGGCTGTGTTCAGCCAGCAGACGACGGATAGCCGGGCTAAGCGCGTCGTTGCTCTGCTCTTCCAGAGACGCTTGCTGACGCTGAGCCGGGGTGGACTCTTTGGTATCAGCTTTCGCATCAGCGGCTTTACCGGCGCTGTTGCCTTCACGCAGGCGGCCCAGAATCTGACGAGACAGCACGGTGGCGCCTTCGTCTTCCAGTACTGCATCCAGAATGCCGTCCGCTGATGCCGGTACTTCCAGTACCACTTTGTCAGTTTCGATTTCGACCAGAACTTCGTCGCGGACTACCGCGTCGCCCGGTTTTTTGTGCCAGGTGGCGACGGTTGCGTCAGCTACGGACTCAGGAAGGTCGGGAACCAGAATATCTACGCTACTCATTGTGTATCCTTTAATTAATCGACGTTCAGCGCGTCATTGACCAGATCTTGTTGCTGTTTCTGGTGAACGGACATATACCCTACCGCCGGAGAGGCGGAGGCCGGGCGGCCTGCATAACGCAGAGAGGCCCCAAATGGAACTACTTCACGAAGGTGGTGCTGGCTGCAGTACCATGCGCCCTGGTTGAGCGGCTCTTCCTGGCACCAGACAAAATCGTGGACGTGCGAGTAAGCTTTCAGCGCTTCCTGTACCGCCTGATGCGGGAACGGATAGAGCTGTTCGATACGCACGATGGCGACATCTTTTTGCTCGTTTTTACGGCGCTGTTCCAGCAGATCGTAGTAAACCTTACCAGAGCACAGTACGACGCGTTTCACGGCTTGCGGATCGAGTTCGTCGATTTCGCCAATCGCCGGCATAAAGGTGCCGTTCGCCAGTTCGTCCATGCTGGAAACCGCCAGCGGGTGACGCAGCAGAGATTTCGGCGACATGACCACCAGCGGACGGCGCATACCGCGCAGCGCCTGACGACGCAGCATGTGGTAAACCTGTGCCGGAGTGGACGGTACGCAAACCTGCATATTCTGCTCAGCGCACAGCTGCAGATAACGTTCCAGACGCGCGGAGGAGTGCTCCGGGCCCTGCCCTTCGTAGCCGTGCGGCAGCAGCATCACCAGGCCGCACATCCGGCCCCATTTCTGCTCGCCGGAGCTGATGAACTGGTCAATCACCACCTGCGCGCCGTTGGCGAAATCGCCGAACTGCGCTTCCCAGATGGTCAGGGTGCGTGGTTCCGCGGTGGCGTAACCGTATTCGAACGCCAGTACCGCTTCTTCAGACAGCACGGAGTCCCAGACGCGGAACTGGCCCTGCCCGTTGTGTACGTTCTGCAGCGGCGTATAGGTAGAACCGTTGCTCTGGTTATGGATAACCGCATGACGGTGGAAGAAGGTACCGCGACCGGAGTCTTCGCCGGACAGACGCACCGGGATACCCTCATCAACCAGGGTGGCGTACGCCAGGTTTTCCGCCGCGCCCCAGTCGAACAGTTTCTCACCCGCCGCCATCAACTGACGGTCGCCGTAGATTTTCGCTACGCGAGACTGCATCTCAACGGTTTCCGGCACCGTACTGATGCGTTTGGCCAGCTCTTGCAGACGTTTTGGCTCAACTTTATCCGGGTAGCTCTCGTCCCACTCATGGTTGAGGTACGGAGACCAGGTAAAGGAGTGCATGTTCATCGGACGCCATTCCGCTACCACGCAATCGCCGGCATCCAGCGCATCGCGGTAGAGGTTAACCTGTTCGGTAGCGTCTTCCAGCGTCGCGACTTTGTCCTGTTCCAGCTTGTCAGCATAGATTTTGCGCGGAGTCGGATGCTTTTTGATTTTCTGGTACATCAGCGGCTGGGTTGCGCTCGGCTCGTCGGCTTCGTTGTGGCCGTGACGGCGATAGCACACCAGGTCGATGAAGACATCGCGTTTGAAGGTATTACGGAAATCCAGCGCCAGACGGGTAACGAAAGCAACCGCTTCCGGGTCATCCGCGTTAACGTGGAAAATCGGCGCCTGAACCATTTTACCGATATCGGTGCAGTACGGCGTAGAACGCGCATCCAGCGGGTTGGACGTGGTGAAGCCAACCTGGTTGTTGATAACGATGCGAACGGTTCCGCCCACTTCGTAACCGCGCGCTTTGGACATGTTCAGGGTTTCCTGAACCACGCCCTGGCCGGCTACCGCGGCGTCGCCGTGGATGGTGATTGGCAGAACTTTATTGCTGCTCGGCTCGTCCAGACGATCCAGACGGGCGCGTACGGAGCCGATAACCACCGGGCTGACGATTTCCAGGTGCGACGGGTTAAACGCCAGCGCCAGGTGAACCAGACCGCCTTCGGTTTCCATATCGGAAGAGAAGCCCATGTGGTACTTCACGTCGCCGGTGCCGAGGTGTTCTTTATGTTTGCCCGCGAATTCGTCGAACAGGTCCTGCGGTTTTTTACCCAGCACGTTGACCAGTACGTTCAGACGACCACGGTGCGCCATACCCAGCACCACTTCACGGGTGCCACTCTTACCGGCGTGGCGGATGATCTCTTTGAGCATCGGGATTAACGCATCGCCGCCTTCCAGCGAGAAGCGTTTCGCGCCCGGGAATTTGGCGCCGAGATAGCGCTCCAGGCCTTCCGCGGCGGTCAGCTCGCTCAGGAAGCGCTTTTTCTCTTCCGCGGTGAAGCTCGCTTTGCCTGCTACTGACTCAATGCGCTGCTGGATCCAGCGTTTTTCTTCAGTAGAGGTGATGTGCATGTATTCCGCGCCGATGGAGCCGCAGTAGGTTTGCTTAAGCGCCGCGATCAGGTCGCCCAGCTTCATCGTGTCTTTTCCGATGGCGAAAGAACCTACGTTATAGCTTTCCTGGAAATCGGCCTCGGTGAGATCGTGGTAAGCCGGATCGAGATCCGCCACTCTCTCTTGCTGCCACAGTCCCAGCGGATCGAGATTCGCCTGCTGGTGACCACGGAAGCGGTATGCGTTGATGAGCTGCAGGACTTTAACCTGCTTCACATTGGTATCAGGGTCGGATATCGAAGAAGTGTAACGTGAGGCATCCTTCGCCAGTCGACGGAAATAATCACGCGTTTTCGAATGAAATTGATCCGGTTTAACTCCGGTGCCAGGTAACTGCTGGAACGTCGAACGCCAGTTAGCGTCAACCGAGTCAGGATCGGTTAAGAAGTCTTCATAGAGCTGTTCTATCCAGCTCTGGTTCGAACCAGAGAGGTAAGAAGAGTCCAGCCAGGCTTTCATTGCGCCGTTCTGCATCGTGATCCCTTAAGCATTTTTATGCTTATTTCGCCGTAGAAACTACCACGCACACCGAGTGCACGTGCCGGGGTTCACTTGTTGCGGACGAGTTGTGGTTTCTATCCGCTAAGGAACCTTTAAAAACTGTCTAACTATCAGGGGCAGTTTTTAGAGGTTTCCTGCTATATCTATTGCCTGATGGCGCTTCGCTTATCAGGCCTACAAGATACGATCCTGTAGGCCGGATAAGACGTTTACGTCGCCATCCGGCAACGAAAACAACTTACGCGCTGCGCTGCAGCAGCATCGACTTAATATGGCCGATAGCGCGCGTTGGGTTCAATCCCTTAGGACACACACTGACGCAGTTCATAATGCTGTGACAGCGGAATACGCTGAAAGCATCGCTCAGACCTTCCAGACGCTCGCTGGTTTCGGTATCGCGACTGTCGATCAGGAAGCGATACGCGGCCAGAAGACCTGCCGGGCCGATGAACTTGTCCGGGTTCCACCAGAACGACGGGCAAGAGGTCGAACAACATGCGCACAGAATACACTCGTACAAACCATCGAGTTTCTCGCGCTGCTCAGGCATCTGCAGATGCTCGCGAGCCGGAGGATTTTGCCCATTATTCAATAAGTAAGGCTTGATCTTCTCATATTGTGCGTAGAATTGCCCCATGTCTACCACCAAATCGCGGATAACCGGCAATCCAGGCAGCGGACGGATAACAATTTTCTTACCCGGCTGATTCAGCGCGGAGATCGGCGTGATGCACGCCAGACCATTTTTACCGTTCATGTTCAGACCATCGGAACCGCACACCCCTTCACGGCAGGAGCGGCGGAACGACAGCGACGGATCTTTTTCTTTCAGCTGGATAAGCGCATCCAGCAGCATCATGTCGCGACCTTCTTCCGCTTCGAGGGTGTAATCCTGCATATGCGGAGCGTCGTCAACATCCGGGTTATAGCGATAAATTGAAAACTCGAGTTTCATATTCCTGTCTCCGCATTAATAAGTACGAATCTTCGGCGGGAATGCCGGACGCAGTTTCGGTTCCATGTTGACCGCTCGACGCGTCATGGATTCCGACTCTGGCAGATACAGGGAATGGCACAGCCAGTTTTCATCATCACGTTCCGGGAAGTCGAAGCGGCTATGCGCGCCGCGGCTTTCGGTACGGAAGTTTGCGGATACCGCCGTGGAATAAGCCGTTTCCATCAGGTTATCCAGCTCCAGACACTCGACGCGCTGGGTGTTGAACTCGCTGGAAGTGTCGTCCAGGCGCGCATTTTTCAGACGCTCGCGGATCTCTTTCAGCTGTTCCAGACCTTTATGCATCGCGTCGCCTTCACGGAAGACCGAGAAGTTATGCTGCATACATTCCTGCAGCGCTTTGCGGATAGCAACCGGGTCTTCGCCGGAACGGGTGTTGTTCCAACGATTCAGACGGTCCAGGGAAGCTTCGACATCGGACTCGCTGGCAGCGCGCAGCGCGCCCTGCTCGGCGATGGATTCCTGCAGATGCAGACCCGCCGCGCGGCCGAAGACCACCAGGTCCAGCAGCGAGTTGCCGCCCAGACGGTTGGCGCCGTGTACCGATACGCAGGCGATTTCGCCAACGGCGAACAGGCCCGGGATCACCACATCTTCGCCCTTCTCGTTCACGGTCAGCGCCTGGCCGGTCACTTTGGTCGGAATACCGCCCATCATGTAGTGGCAGGTTGGGATAACCGGAATCGGTTCTTTAACCGGGTCAACGTGGGCAAAGGTACGAGACAGTTCAAGAATGCCCGGCAGACGGGATTCCAGCACTTCTTTACCCAAGTGATCCAGTTTCAGCTTGGCGTGCGGGCCCCACGGACCATCGCAGCCGCGGCCTTCGCGGATTTCGATCATGATGGAACGCGCCACCACGTCACGACCCGCCAGGTCTTTCGCGTTCGGCGCATAACGCTCCATAAAGCGCTCGCCGTGTTTGTTCAGCAGGTAACCGCCTTCGCCGCGGCAACCTTCGGTGACCAGCACCCCCGCCCCGGCGATACCGGTCGGGTGGAACTGCCACATTTCCATATCCTGCACCGGAACGCCCGCGCGCAGAGCCATACCGACGCCGTCGCCGGTGTTGATGTGGGCGTTGGTGGTGGATTGATAAATACGGCCTGCGCCGCCGGTCGCCAGCACGGTAGCGCGAGCTTTGAAGTACACCACTTCACCGGTTTCGATGCACAGAGCGGTACAACCGACCACCGCACCGTCCTGGTTTTTCACCAGATCGAGGGCATACCATTCGGAGAAGATAGTGGTGTGGTTTTTCAGGTTCTGTTGATACAGGGTGTGCAGCAGCGCGTGACCGGTACGGTCGGCCGCCGCCGCGGTACGTGCCGCCTGCTCGCCGCCGAAGTTTTTCGACTGGCCGCCAAACGGACGCTGATAAATACGGCCGTCATCAAGACGGGAGAACGGCAGACCCATATGTTCCAGCTCAAGAATCGCTTCCGGGCCGGTCTTACACATATATTCGATGGCGTCCTGGTCGCCGATATAGTCCGACCCTTTTACGGTGTCGTACATGTGCCATTCCCAGTTATCTTCATGGGTATTACCGAGCGCGACGGTGATGCCACCCTGCGCGGAAACGGTATGGGAACGGGTAGGGAAAACTTTAGAGAGCAGCGCACAGGTCTGTCCGCTCTGGGAAATCTGCAGCGCCGCGCGCATACCTGCGCCGCCGGCACCAATTACAACTGCATCAAATTCTCTGACTGGCAATTTCATTACACACCCCACACCACAACAAATCCATAAAGAACGTAAGCCACCAGCGCCACAACGATAATCAGTTGCAGAACTAAGCGCACGGCCAGTGGTTTAACGTAGTCCGTCAACACCTGCCACATACCGATCCAGGCGTGAATCAGGATGGAAACGAGAGCCAGCAGGGTAAAGACTTTGGTGAACGCGGAGGAGAAGAATCCGGTCCAGATTTCCCAGGAGATCTCACCGGAGGTGGCGAAGAAGCCAACCATGTAGATGATGTAGAGGGTCAGAACGATGGCGGTAGCACGGACCAGAATAAAGTCATGTACGCCGTTGCGTCCCAGTGCTGAGGCGTTGCTTACCATACGAGGACTCCTGCGAGAAGTGAAAGCACGACAGTAATAACAAAAGAAATTTTGGCGGAGCGTGTCCCTGCTTCGAGGGTTTCTTCCAGATAGCCAAAGTCCATCAGCAGATGGCGGATACCGACAACGGCGTGATAAGCCAGCGCGGTGAGGATGCCCCACATGATGAACTTCACGAAGAAGCTATTCATGATGGAGGCGGCCGTCAGGAAGCCCTCCGGAGAGGAAAGGCTGGTGCCCAGCAACCAAAGCAGAATACCGACCGCCACAAAAGTGATCACACCGGATACGCGATGGAGAATGGACGCTATCGCCGTGATTGGGAATCGAATCGTTTGTAGATCCAGATTGACAGGTCTTTGTTTTTTCACATTTCTTACCATGAATAACGCCCACATGCTGTTCTTATTGTTTCCTTCCTCCGGTCTGCTTGCGGGTCAGACAGCGTCCTTTCTATAACCAGAAGTCATGTTAAAACCCCTTTCCAGGAGTAAAAGCGTGACCAAACAACGCTGGGTGGCTCGGGATTGCAGGGTGTTCCGGAGACCTGGCGGCAGTATAGGCCGTTCACAAAATCATTACAATTAACCTACATATAGTTTGTCGGGTTTTGTCCGGAACAGTGATCAAGGTCACGATTACAACATTATTTTAAATTTTAATCACCTGATTTGACAAATATTAAACATTCTTGTTACAACCATTACTAGATTAATGCAATAATGCCCAAAAGTTATGGGGTCACTCTTTCACCTGAGAATAAGTTATGTAACAGTGTGATGGTATTGACCGATGTAATCAGGACAGTTATTAGTGGTATACAGGTTTTAATATTCGGGCTGCTAAAACGCTGATTTGCTGCCGTTTCACTCCCGGGCTGAAGACGTACCATCAAGCGCCTGCGCTCTGTACCCTGCAATTTTCGCGACACAGAGCTGTGAGCAACATAACAATCTGGTAACGTAGTCAGGTTCGGGCCGAATGCAAATCCACCACCCGGCAGTCTTAAGCAATAAAAGGCGCTAAGGAGACCATAAATGTCTGATGCTAAAGCAAAAATCACCCTGGGTGGTGACACTGCTATTGAACTTGATGTGCTAAAAGGCACGCTCGGTCAGGATGTTATTGATATTCGTAGTCTTGGTTCAAAAGGTGTCTTCACCTTCGACCCCGGTTTCACTTCAACAGCCTCGTGTGAATCTAAAATTACTTTTATCGACGGCGATGAAGGGATCCTGCTCCACCGCGGTTTCCCGATCGATCAGCTGGCTACCGAGTCAAATTATCTTGAAGTGTGCTACATCCTGTTGAACGGCGAAAAACCGACTCAACAGCAGTACGACGAATTCAAAACTACCGTTACCCGCCACACCATGATCCACGAACAGATTACCCGTCTGTTCCACGCGTTCCGCCGCGACTCTCACCCGATGGCGGTGATGTGCGGTATTACCGGCGCGCTGGCGGCGTTCTATCACGACTCCCTGGACGTAAATAATCCACGTCACCGTGAAATCGCCGCCTATCGTCTGCTGTCCAAAATGCCGACCATGGCAGCGATGTGTTACAAATATTCTATCGGCCAGCCTTTCGTGTATCCGCGCAACGATCTCTCCTACGCGGGTAACTTCCTGAATATGATGTTCTCCACGCCGTGCGAAACCTATGAGGTTAACCCGGTGCTGGAACGCGCGATGGACCGTATCCTGATCCTGCACGCTGACCACGAACAGAACGCCTCAACCTCTACCGTGCGTACCGCTGGCTCTTCCGGCGCTAACCCGTTCGCCTGCATCGCTGCGGGTATCGCCTCCCTGTGGGGGCCGGCGCACGGCGGCGCCAACGAAGCCGCGCTGAAAATGCTGGAAGAGATCAGCTCCGTTGAACACATTCCGGAATTCGTGCGCCGCGCGAAAGACAAGAATGACTCTTTCCGCCTGATGGGCTTCGGTCATCGCGTGTACAAGAACTACGATCCGCGCGCCACCGTAATGCGTGAAACCTGCCACGAAGTACTGAAAGAGCTGGGCACCAAGGACGATCTGCTGGAAGTGGCGATGGAACTTGAGCATATCGCGCTCAACGACCCGTACTTCATCGAGAAGAAACTGTATCCGAACGTCGACTTCTACTCCGGCATCATCCTGAAAGCGATGGGTATTCCATCCTCGATGTTTACCGTCATCTTCGCGATGGCGCGTACCGTCGGCTGGATTGCCCACTGGAACGAAATGCACAGCGACGGTATGAAAATTGCCCGTCCGCGTCAGCTGTATACCGGCTACCAGAAGCGCGATTTCAAGTCCGATCTCAAGAAGTAATTTCAACCCTGTCGGGGTTAGCAAAAAAAATCGGGGACCTTCCCCGATTTTTTTATTTAAGCGTACAAAAAAATTTGAATCACTCAATAACTGACGTTAGTGCTGGCAGCCAGGACACCAGTAAAAGGGTCGCGATGACAGCATGGTTTTTTCAATGATACTGCCGCAGCGTTCGCAGGCCTCACCCTCGCGATGAAAAACCTTAAAGCGGAATAGCGCGCCATGATGTTTGTTTTCATCCACTTGCCCGCGGGTGCGGTAAGAAAGGCGCGGGATATCCAGCAGCGCGTGCGCCAGCGCATCGAGCTGCGTGTCATTGAGCTCGGCGGCCTTATGCTGCCCGGTCAACCCCACCTGCCATAGGATCTCCACCCGCAGATAGTTACCGAGCCCGGCGAGAAACGCCTGGTCCAGCAACAGGCCGGAAAACTGGCGATTGCGAAATTTCGCCGATAACAGCCGCTCTCTGACCTGCCCGGCGGTTAACGTCATATCCAGCACATCCGGCCCGACCCGTTGTAAAAACGGATGATGGGCCAGCTCTTGCGCCGTCAGTATCTCAATCTCGGAGGCGCTATAGAGCAAAATCGCCTTGCGTGCGGTCTGTAACCTGACGCGCAGCACGCGCTTCGATTGCGGCTCAACGCCCGCATCCACCACGCGCCAGACGCCATACAGCTGGTTATGGCTATACAGCGTCAATCCGCCGGAGAAGTGGGTTAACAGGGCCTTGCCGCGGGTGGCGATATGGGTCACCCGCTGACCAATTAGCTGAGTTTGATAGGGTTGCAACTGTGGAAAGGCGAACCAGGCTTCGGTTAACGGTTCGCCTTTGATAGCCGCCTCCAGGGTATCCGCCGCGCGGCGGATCTCCGGGCCTTCAGGCATAGTTTCGTCCTTCTGTTAGTGCGTGGCGCCGCCGCCAATTTTGACGTCGTCATCCTGTTCAAGGGCGACGGTAATCGCCGTTTCCAGCGCCGCGCGTACCGTCTCGACCGACATACTCGCCTGCCCCGGGTGGGCCGCCGCCTGTTCAGGCAGATAAGGAATATGGATAAACCCGCCCTTCTGCCCGCTTTTTCCCTGCAGCTGATGCAGCAAACCATACATCACGTGATTGCAGACGAAGGTGCCCGCGGTTTGCGACACCGAGGCCGGGATCCCCTGCTGGCGCAACGCGCTAACGATCGCTTTGATCGGTAGCGTACTGAAGCATGCCGCGGGGCCGTCAGCGACGATCGGCTCATCGATCGGCTGCTGGCCTTTATTGTCGGGGATCCGCGCATCATCGACGTTGATAGCCACACGTTCGACGGTAATATCGACACGGCCTCCGGCCTGCCCGACGGCAATCGTTAGCTGCGGTTGATAGGTTTCCAGCGCGGCGTTCAGCACCGTTAGCGCCTCGCCGAACACGCAGGGTAACTGTTTAGCCACCACCTGCTGCCCGCGAATAATCATGCCATCAAGCTGCTTAACCACTTCCCATGAAGGATTAACCGTTTCGCCGCCGAACGGCTCAAAACCGGTAATTAATACGCCAGCCATCATCCCTCCTTACAGGAACATCAGGAAATAGAGTAAGAATACGTTGACGATCAGCAGCAGGATACCGGTCGGTACCTGGGCTTTAATCACCGCATTTTTATCCGGCAGTTCAAGCAGCGCCGCCGGTACGATATTAAAGTTCGCCGCCATCGGCGTCATCAGCGTACCGCAGTAGCCGGAAAACATACCAATCGCCGCCATTACCGCCGGATTGCCGCCGTGCTGCAGAACTAAAATCGGAATGCCAACCCCGGCTGTCACAATCGGGAAAGCGGCAAAGGCATTGCCCATCACCATCGTCAACACCGCCATACCGATGGCGTACACGGCCACGGCGATAAAGCGGTTATCTACCGCCAGATAGTGCTCGGTCAGCCACGAAATGCTGGTTCCGACACCCGCCGTGGTGAACAGCAGCCCCAGCACCGCGAGGATCTGCGGCAGGATAAAGGCCCAGCCGACGGAATCAAGCAAACGGCGCGCTTCCTGCATCGGCTGCGCCACCGTTTCATGGGTCATACGAATCGCCATCGCCAGGCCAATCAGCGTACCGACGGTCATCGAGAACAGGGTAATCAGCGTCGCGTGGTTGCCCGGCCCGAAGAGCGCCACCTGCCATGAAGGCAGATTGTTAAACAGCAGTACGCCAATGACGGTGACGACCGGAATCGCCAGCGCCGGATAGAAAAGTTTGTTGCCGAGGCGTTTCGCGCTGGCGGTTTTCTCTTCCTGGCTACGCTGATGGTAGCTGCCGAGGCGCACACCGCCAAAACCGGCGATCAGCGCCAGTACCACCACCACCCCGCCGACGGCGATATTCACCGCACGCTTATCGCCCACCAGTTGATACGTCCAGTCGCCGAGCAAGAACACCAGCCCGTACAGACCCCAGAACAGGCCGGTTGTCAGACGCCGCGGATTGCTTTTGTCGCGCCAGGACATGATAGCCACGACCAGCAGTACCGCGCCGGCCAGCCAGTATAAATACGTTTGCTGGAAGTTCATGCCGCACCGCCTTTCGCCTGCCCGGCGTTAATCCGGTCCAGCTCACGCTGGAGATGGCGATCGAGGCGCCACAGGCGCGCGGCGTGGATCAGGAAGGCGCAGATCGCCGTCGGGATCCCCCACAGGGCAATATGCAACGGTTCCGTCTGGATCCCGCCCGACTCCAGCATAAAGTTGTGCATGAAGATGATCGCGCCAAAGGCGACAAAAATATCTTCACCGAAAAACAGCCCGACGTTATCGGTCGCCGCCGACATCGCGCGCAGCCGGTAGCGCACATGACCCGGCAGCGGGCCAAAGCGCTTTTCCGCCGCCCCTTCCGCCATTGGCGCCAGCAGCGGTCGCACCATTTGCGGATGCCCGCCGAGGCTGGTCAATCCCAGGGCGGCGGTAGCTTCGCGCACAAACAGATAGACGATCAGCAAACGTCCGGCGGTCGCGCTATGGATCTTCGCGATCCACGCCTGCGCCCGCTCTTTCAGACCATGTCGCTCCAGCTGCCCGATCACCGCCAGCGGCAGCAGCAGAATAAACGGCAGATTACGGGTATTAAGGAAGCCCTCGCCCAGTTTCTCCAGAATAGTGGCTATTGGCATATGCGCCGCCACGCCGGTGACGATCCCGGAGATTATCACCACCAGCACCGGGTTAAAGCGTAATACAAAACCGACCACAATCGCGGCAATGCCGATCAGCGGCCAGAGGGATATCGCCTCTTGCATAATAACGTCCTGTTCAGTTGTGAGTGTTGTTTATTGTTTGATTTAATTATTATTAAAATACTCAGGCGGACGATTAATCGATGTCCGCGCTGACGTCGATATTGCGCCCGGCAAACGCGGCGCGCAAGCGTCGGGCGAAATCGAGCGCATGAGCGCCATCGCCATGCAGACAGACCGTTTCCGCCTTCACATGCGCCCATTCGCCGCTCAGGCTGCGCACCCGATTGTGCTGCACCATTTCCAGCGTTTGCGCCAGCGCCTGCTCTTCGTTCTCTATCAGCGCGCCCGGCTGGCTGCGCGGCACCAGGCTACCGTCGGCGAGATAACCGCGATCGGCGAAGACTTCCTGGCGCGTCGTCAGCTGATAGCGCTGTCCGGCGCGGATAAGCTCGCTCCCCGCCAGCCCGACCAGTACCAGGCCGGCGTCGGCATCGCGCACCGCACGGGCGATGGCATCGGCCAAAGCCGGCTCTTTCGCCGCCTGGTTATACAACATGCCATGCGGTTTGACGTGCCGCAGCTCGCCGCCCTGAGCATGCACGATTGCCGCCAGCGCGCCAATTTGATACAGCACCTGGGCATAAACCGTCTCTGGCGGTAACTGCATCGCGGTGCGGCCGAAATTTTCCCGGTCCGGGAAGCTTGGGTGCGCGCCAATAGCGACGCCATTTTTCAGCGCCTCGCGCACGCACTGCTGCATGAGCAGCGCATCGCCGGCGTGAAAGCCGCAGGCGATATTGGCGGAAGAGACCAGCTGCAGCAGCGCGCTATCGCTGGCGCAGCCTTCGCCGAGGTCGGCATTTAAATCAATTTTCATCGCTTAATCTCCAGGCCAGTTGTTCAAGGTAACGCTGCTGGTCGGCGCGCGCTTTCAGCGCATCTTCCAGCGAACAGGGGACGAAATGGATCGGCTGACCCAGCGGAATTTGCGCCAGTTGGTACATATCGGCTTCAATAATGCACGCTATACGCGGATAGCCGCCGGTGGTCTGCGCATCGTTCATTAACACAATCGGCTGGCCGTTATGCGGTACCTGTACCACGCCGGGCAGCAGGCCATGGGAGAGCATTTCCCGGTCGGTTGTGCGCTTGAGCGGCTGACCCTGCAGGCGGTAGCCCATACGGTTGCTCTGCGGGCTCAGCTTCCACGGCGAGCGCCAGCATGACTCCTGCGACACGCTGTCGAATTCGTGATACTCCGGCCCCGGCAGCGCGCGAATAATATTGCCTATCGGCAGCTGTTTAACGCCGCGCGAAGCGCTAAAGCGGCGGGAGGATTTCCCAATCTTCAATTGATCGCCATCCTGCAACCGGCGCCCTTCGATTCCGCCGATACCGACTTTCAGATCGGTAGAGCGGGAACCTAAAACTTCAGGGACGTCGATACCGCCCGCGACCGCCAGGTAGCTGCGGATCCCATGCTGAGGATTTTTCAGCACCAGCCGCTGTCCGGCCTTCGCTTCCATTCGCCAGCCCAGCCAGACCGGCGCGCCGTCGAGCGTCGCTTCGCAGGCGGCGCCGGTCAACGCAAACCAGCAATGGCGGGTAAACTGTACATCGACCTGACCCAGCGTAATTTCCAGCGCCGCCGTCTCCGGCGCATTGCCCACCAGCAGATTGGCAATGGTCATCGCCGGTTTATCCAGCGCGCCGCAGCGGCTAATCCCCCACTGGCGCTGGCCTTCCCGGCCGCCATCCTGGACCGAGGTGTACATGCCGGCGCGGATAAATTTCAACATACCCCCTCCTTCTGCGGCACAAAGCGCACGCGATCGCCAGAACGCAACAGCACCGGCTCTTCACGTTTTGGATCGAATAATGCCAGCGGCGTGCGACCCAGCAGCTGCCAGCCGCCCGGCGTCGCCAGCGGATAGATACCGGTTTGCGATCCGCCGATACCAACCGATCCCGCCGGTACCAGTACGCGCGGCTCGGCGCGACGCGGCATCGCCAGTTGCTCCGGCAGGCCGCCAAAGTACGGAAACCCCGGCTGGAAACCCAGAAACCACACCATGTACTCCACCGAAGAGTGCAGTTCGACCACCTGCTTTTCGCTCAATCCGCAATGGCGCGCGACGTCGCCAAGGTCTGGCCCTGCCTCGCCGCCATAGATAACCGGGATACTTATCTCACGGGATTCCGGCTCCAGCGCTTCGCTCTCTTCCCACCAGCGTTGCAGCTTGTCAATCGCCTCCCATGCCATCTCCTGCGGGCGGCGCAGTACAACGGTGATGTTGTTCATCCCCGGTATCACTTCAACCACTTCTTCGTGGTCGGTTAACCGCTGCGTCAGGCCCCAGATACGTTTTTGGCTCTCCAGGGTCACCGGAGGCTCAAGCTCCAGGACCACCGCCGTTTCACCTAATAGATAACAACGCGCTCGCTGCACTTTTTTCTCTCTCATCAGGCCGGGTTAGGGATATCAATAAAGGTGACGTCCAGGTCGGTATTTTCCGTCAGCCACTCGCTCAGGGCGCGAATACCGCCGCGCTCGGTGGCATGATGGCCGGCGGCATAAAAATGCAACCCTTGCTCACGGGCGGAATGGATGGTCTGCTCAGACACTTCGCCGGTAATAAAGGCATCGACGCCAAAGCGGGCCGCGCTATCGATAAAGCTCTGGCCGCCGCCGGTACACCAGGCGACGCGGGCGACTTTGTCCGGCCCGGTATCGCCGCACCACAGCGGTTTACGTCCCAATCGCGCTTCAATCCACGAGGCCAGTTCCAGCCCGGATACCGGCATAGACAGCTCGCCCCACGGCACCAATGGTTCGATTTCCCCCATCACGTTGATCCCCAGCAGTTGCGCCAGTTGGGCGTTATTGCCCAGTTCCGGATGCGCATCCAGCGGTAAATGCCATCCATAAAGGTTGATATCGTTGGCCAGCAACGTTTTCAGCCGATTGCGCTTCATGCCGCGGATCACCGGCGACTCGCCTTTCCAGAAGTAGCCGTGATGCACAATCACCGCATCCGCCTGCAGACGCACGGCTTCATCGAGAAGCGCCTGGCTGGCGGTCACGCCGGTAACGATTTTCCGCACCGACTCCCGCCCTTCGACCTGCAGGCCATTCGGGGCGTAATCACTGATGGCCGCGCTATTCAGTTTTTCGTTAATTAATTGTTCCAGTTCGCTATTTTTCATTGCCGCTCCATCAGAAAATCAGTTTGTACAAACCTATAACATAACCACATCCGCCCGAGTCGTCGATAGCGACGCCAAAGGGTCTATTTCAGCCATTCGCATAATCGCCCAAATTGCCTCTTCCCCTCACCGCGCATTAGTGTATATTTATGCACTTATAAAGCATATTAAATAACCAGAAAGCCATTTAGGCCATGAATAACACCAAACAAACGCTATTCATGCAGAAAGATCGACTTTCGTTTTACGGCCAGGAAATGAACGTTACATGAACAGACAAACTTCACAGCCACGGGCGATTTATTACGTCGTTGCGCTGCAAATTTGGGAATACTTCAGTTTTTACGGCATGCGGGCGCTGTTAATCCTGTACCTCACCAACCAGCTCAAGTACGACGATAACCACGCTTATACCCTGTTTAGCGCCTACTGCTCCCTGGTCTATGTCACCCCTATTCTCGGCGGCTTCCTCGCCGACAAACTGCTCGGCAACCGCATGGCGGTGATGCTCGGGGCGCTACTCATGGCTATCGGTCACCTGGTGCTCGGCGCCAGCGAAATCGCCCCCACCTTCCTCTATTTATCGCTGGCGATTATCGTTTGCGGTTACGGGCTGTTTAAATCCAACGTCAGCTGCCTGCTTGGCGAACTGTATGAGCCGACCGATCCGCGCCGCGATGGCGGCTTCTCGCTGATGTACGCCGCGGGAAATATTGGTTCGATCATCGCGCCTATCGCCTGCGGCTACGTGCAGGAAGAGTACAGCTGGGCGATGGGCTTTGCGCTGGCGGCAGTCGGTATGATTGCCGGTCTGGTGATCTTCCTCTGCGGCGGTCGCCACTTCCGCCATACCACCGGCGTTAACCGCGAGGCACTGTGCGCGCGGACCTTCCTCCTGCCGAACTGGGGCTGGCTGCTGGTACTGCTGGTGGCGACGCCGCTGTTGATTACCGTGCTGTTCTGGCAGGAGTGGTCGGTGTATGCGCTGATCGTCGCGACGGTGATTGGCCTGGCGGTACTGGCGCGTATTTACCTGCGCGCGGAGAACGACAAACAGCGTAAAGAGCTGCGTCTGATTATCGTCCTCACCGGTTTTAGCCTGCTGTTCTGGGCCTTTGCCCAGCAGGGCGGCAGCTCCATCAGCCTGTATATCGACCGTTTCGTGAACCGCCACGTCATGAGCTATGAAGTACCAACCGCGATGTTCCAGTCGGTTAACGCCTTCGCGGTAATGCTCTGCGGTATGGTGCTGGCATGGCTGGTCAAAGAGAACATCAAGGGCAACCGCACCGTGCGTATCTGGGGGAAATTCGCCCTCGGTCTGGGGCTAATGAGCGCCGGGTTCTGCATTCTGACCTTAAGCGCCCGCTGGTCGGCCGCGTATGGCCACTCCTCCATGCCGCTGATGGTACTGGGGCTGGCGGTGATGGGCTTCGCCGAACTGTTTATCGACCCGGTTGCGATGTCGCAAATCACCCGGATCGAAATCCCCGGCGTCACCGGGGTGCTGACCGGTATTTATATGCTGCTTTCCGGGGCGATCGCCAACTATCTGGCCGGCGTCATCGCCGACCAGACGTCGCAGGCGTCGTTTGATGCCGCGGGCGCGGTTAACTATTCGATTGAAGCCTACATCGACGTCTTCAGCCAGATCACCTGGGGCGCGCTGGCCTGCGTTGGCCTGGTGCTGGTCATCTGGCTGTATCACTCCGTGAAGGTCAAAACCCGCCAACTGGCGGTAGAGTAGAAACTATCTGGCGGCTTCCCAGGCCGCCAGCGTCTCCAGCCGCGCCTGCTTATGGTCAACCAGCGGGCGCGGATACCTCAGCGTTACCCCCTGTTTATCCGCCCACAGCCACGGCTGATGCAGCGCTTTTTCTGGCACTTCAGCCAGTTCCGGCAGCCAGCGGCGAATAAACTCGCCCTGCTTATCAAATTTCTCGCCCTGGGTCGTCGGATTGAAAATACGAAAATAAGGGGCTGCATCGGTACCGGTCGAGGCCGCCCACTGCCAACCGCCGTTGTTGGCCGCCAAATCGCCGTCGATCAGTTGGCTCATGAAATAGCGCTCTCCGTGCCGCCAGTCGAGGCGCAGGTCTTTCGCCAGGAAGCTGGCGACAATCATCCGCAGGCGATTGTGCATCCAGCCGGTGGCGTTAAGCTGCCGCATGGCGGCATCGACGATGGGGAAACCGGTTTGCCCCTGTTGCCAGGCCCGCAGTTCATCCTCATTGCTGCGCCAGGCGACCTTGTCGGTCCAGGCGACAAACGGCCGGCCTTTACACAGTTCCGGATAGTAAACCATCAGATGACGATAGAACTCGCGCCAGATAATCTCGTTCAGCCAACTTGCGCCCGCTTCGCCATCCAGCGCGCCGGGCTGCTCCCGTAACAAGCGATGCAGGCACTGGCGCGGCGACAGTACGCCTACCGCGAGACACGGCGATAGCCTGCTGGTTCCCTCTATCGCCGGAAAATCGCGCTGCTGGTCGTAATCTGCCGCCGGCTGCTGACAAAACGCGCGCAATCGAGCCAGCGCCGTTTTTTCATCCGCCGCGAACAGATCGGTGTCGAACGGCGTTTGCGGATAGTTGATCTCAGGCAGCGGCGAGGCCTGTCGGGTGGCTGACTGGCGCGGTTTCGGCGCCGCCACGCACCCCGGCAACCCTTCACGCAGGCGGCGGATAAAGGCATTTTTAAACGGCGTAAAGATTTTATACATCTCGCGGTTGCCGGTCATCACGCTGCCCGGCGGCAACAGCACGCTGTCATCAAACCCCTGGCAGGTGACTTCTTTCAGGATTTTCTCAACACCGGCGTAGCGCTGGCGCTCATTAAACTCATACTGATAATTATAAAATAGATGGCTAACCTGGTGCTGTTTACAGATGCGCGTCAGCAGCTCGATGCTGGCGGCGAAATTGTCCGCTTCTTCAACCAGCAGCGGGATACCGCGTTCCGCCAACGCCGCGTGGAGGCTGCGTAAATGGCTGGCGATAAAGGCCGCCTGGCGCGGCGCCATGTGATGTTGGCGCCACTGCTCTGGCGTAGCAATATACAGCGCCAGCACCTGCGCCTGCGGGTCGCGGCAGGCGGCGGCCAGCGCCAGATTATCGTTAAGGCGTAAATCCATGCGAAACCAGACCAAATGGGTGGCCATAAAACTCCTCACTCTCCGTAAGCAAAACTCAGCTCTCAGGCTGGCAAAATAGCGCGCTGCGGTAAAATACGCACCTGCCAATTCTGCCACGGCGCGTGAAAGCTAAGTGTAGACAGCAGACGAAAAAAAACCGCCGGTCGTCAACCGGCGGTTTTGATATTCGTCGCAGCAGCGCGGATTTAGTAGAAGTCGTGCGCGGCTTTTTCCGCCTGCGCCATCCATACCGGCTGTTCGCTGGTTTTCGCCCATACGCGATGCAGCCAGCTGTAATAACGGGCGCGATCTTTCCAGAACAGCATCACCGGCAGCGCAGCGACCCCGGCCACGACGGCGAAAGCGCGACGCATCAGGATAATGTGAGCAGGATAAGCTTTGTACAACGCCATAATTTCTCTCCCCTTTGTCAGGCCGGCAAGCAACGCCGGTAAATGTCACAATGTTTGTCTGCACAAATAGTACCGCGCTGGTTGTAATTTTACTACTCATCCGACCACTAAAAAGCACTTATTTATACTTAATTTACATTCACGGCGTAACTGAGTTACAAAAAAGTGAAATTAATACTAACCATTAGTTAAATTGTGCCTTTAGCCATTTTTATACTTTTTTTACACCGCCCGCGGCGATTTTTGCGAAATCTTTGCGCCGAAATTCCTACCCTCTCGGTATATCAATAAGAGACACACCCGGAGGTGGAAAGTGACTACAGGCATCATTGCCGGCGTAACGCTGGTGTTCCTGCTGCTGGCGTATCTGGTCTATGCCCTGATACATGCGGAGGCGTTCTGATGGCCGCGCAAGGGTTCTTACTTATCGCCAGCTTCCTGCTGGTACTGCTGGTGCTGGCGCGGCCACTCGGTTCGCTGCTGGCGCGAATGATCAACGATGTTCCGCTTCCTGGACTTGCCGGCGTTGAGCGCGGTATCTGGCGGCTGGCGGGGATTCGCAGCCAGGAGATGGACTGGCGGCAGTACCTGATCGCCATTGTGCTGTTTAACGCTATTGGTCTCGCGGCGCTGATGGCGCTGCTGATGTGTCAGGGATGGCTGCCGTTCAATCCGCAGCACTTCCCCAACCTGTCATGGGATTTAGCGTTGAATACCGCGGTAAGCTTCGTCAGCAACACTAACTGGCAGGCCTACGCCGGGGAAACCACCATGAGCTATCTCAGCCAGATGGTGGGCCTGGCGGTGCAAAACTTCCTGTCAGCCGCGACCGGTATTGCGGTGATCTTCGTGCTGACCCGCGCCTGGGCGCGACAGAAAGTCAGCACCCTCGGCAACGCCTGGGTCGACCTGACCCGCATTACACTGTGGCTGCTACTGCCAATCTCTCTGCTGATTGCGCTGTTCTTTGTGCAACAGGGCGTGCCGCAGAACCTGCAGGCTTATCAGCCGTTCACCAGCCTGGAAGGCGTTCGCCAATGGCTACCGATGGGGCCGGTCGCCTCGCAGGAAGCGATCAAAATGCTCGGTACCAACGGCGGCGGTTTCTTTAACGCCAACTCATCGCATCCGTTTGAGAACCCGACGGCGTTAACCAACCTGGTGCAGATGCTGGCGATCTTCTTGATCCCGGCGGCGCTGTGTTTTGCCTTTGGCGAAGCGGTCGGCGATCGCCGTCAGGGGCGCGCCATCCTGTGGGCGATGGCGCTGATTTTCGTGGTTTGCGTGGCGGTGGTGATGTGGGCGGAAACCCGCGGAAATCCGCATCTGCTCAGCCTTGGCGCCGACAGCAGCCTGAATATGGAAGGGAAAGAGAGCCGCTTTGGCATTCTCGCCAGCAGCCTGTTTGCGGTGGTCACTACTGCGGCCTCCTGCGGCGCGGTGAACGCGATGCATGATTCCTTCACCGCGCTGGGCGGTATGGTGCCGATGTGGTTGATGCAGATTGGCGAGGTGGTCTTCGGCGGCGTAGGCTCCGGGCTGTACGGCATGCTGCTGTTCGTCATGCTGGCGGTATTTATCGCCGGGCTGATGATTGGCCGCACGCCAGAATATCTCGGCAAGAAAATCGACGTGCGCGAAATGAAAATGATCGCGCTGGCGATTCTGGTGACCCCGACGCTGGTACTGCTCGGCACCGCGCTGGCGATGATGACCGAAGCCGGACGCAGCGCCATGTTGAATCCTGGGCCGCACGGCTTTAGCGAAGTGTTGTACGCCGTCACCTCGGCGGCCAACAACAACGGCAGCGCCTTCGGCGGCTTAAGCGCCGGCACGACATTCTGGAACCTGCTGCTGGCGTTCTGCATGCTGGTGGGCCGCTTCGGGGTGATCGTCCCGGTGATGGCGATTGCCGGGTCGCTGGTGAATAAGAAAATTCAGCCCGCCAGCTCCGGCACGCTCGCCACCCACGACGCGCTGTTTATCGGCCTGCTTATCGGCACCGTCCTGCTGGTCGGCGCCCTGACCTTTATCCCCGCACTGGCGCTCGGCCCGGTGGCGGAACACTTCTCTTTACTTTAAGCGATGCGGAGCAGCCTGTTATGAGTCGCAAACAATTAGCCCTGCTGGAGCCGACGCTGGTGCGTCAGGCGCTGCTGGATGCGGTGAAAAAACTCAGCCCCTCGGTGCAGTGGCGTAACCCGGTGATGTTTATCGTCTGGATCGGCAGCGTGCTGACCACCCTGCTGGCGATGGCCATGGCCGGGAGGTATCTCACGGGTCACGCCGGCTTTACCGCCGCCGTCAGCCTGTGGTTATGGTTTACCGTGCTGTTCGCCAACTTCGCCGAAGCCATGGCCGAAGGCCGTAGTAAAGCGCAGGCCAACAGCCTGAAAGGGGTGAAGAAAACCGCTTTCGCCCGTAAGCTGCGCGCGCCGCAGCACGATGCTCCGATGGATCACGTCCCGGCGGAAGTGTTACGCAAAGGCGATATCGTGCTGGTCGAAGCTGGCGACATTATCCCCTGCGACGGCGAAGTGATCGAAGGCGGCGCTTCGGTAGATGAAAGCGCCATCACCGGGGAATCCGCGCCGGTGATCCGCGAGTCCGGCGGCGATTTCGCCTCGGTCACCGGCGGCACCCGGATCCTCTCTGACTGGCTGGTGATCCGCTGCAGCGTCAACCCTGGCGAAACCTTCCTCGACCGGATGATCGCCATGGTTGAAGGCGCGCAGCGCCGTAAGACCCCAAACGAAATCGCACTGACGATCCTGCTGATCGCCCTGACGCTGGTGTTCCTGCTGGCCACCGCCACCATCTGGCCATTCTCGGCGTGGAGCGGTAATGCGGTTAGCATTACCGTGCTGGTCGCGCTGCTGGTGTGTCTGATCCCGACCACCATCGGCGGCCTGCTCTCCGCTATCGGCGTCGCCGGGATGAGCCGGATGCTCGGCGCCAACGTTATCGCCACCAGCGGCCGCGCGGTGGAAGCCGCCGGCGATGTCGACGTACTGCTGCTGGATAAAACCGGCACCATCACCCTCGGCAACCGTCAGGCCTCGGCTTTCCTGCCGGCTCGCGGCGTCGAAGAGCGCGTATTGGCCGACGCCGCCCAACTGTCGTCGCTGGCGGATGAAACGCCGGAAGGCCGCAGCATCGTGGTACTGGCGAAACAGCGCTTTAATCTGCGCGAACGCGACCTGCAGTCGCTGCACGCTACATTTGTCCCCTTTACCGCCCAGACCCGTATGAGCGGTATCAACATCGACCAACGCATGATCCGCAAAGGGTCGGTGGACGCGATTCGCCGCCATATCGAAGCTAACGGCGGCCATTTCCCGGCCGATGTCGATAAGCAGGTAGAAGAGGTCGCCCGCCAGGGGGCCACGCCGCTGGTGGTGGCGGAAGGCGAACGCGTGCTGGGCATTATTTCACTCAAAGATATCGTCAAAGGCGGCATTAAAGAGCGTTTCGCCCAGCTGCGCAAAATGGGCATTAAGACGGTGATGATCACCGGTGATAACCGTCTGACCGCCGCCGCCATCGCCGCCGAAGCGGGGGTTGATGATTTTCTTGCCGAAGCGACACCGGAAGCCAAGCTGGCGCTGATTCGCCAGTATCAGTCGGAAGGACGGCTGGTGGCGATGACCGGTGACGGTACCAACGACGCCCCGGCGCTGGCGCAGGCTGATGTGGCGGTCGCGATGAACTCCGGCACCCAGGCAGCAAAAGAGGCGGGCAATATGGTGGATCTCGACTCGAACCCGACCAAACTGATTGAAGTGGTGCATATCGGTAAACAGATGCTGATGACCCGTGGGTCGTTAACCACATTCAGTATCGCCAACGACGTCGCCAAGTATTTCGCGATTATTCCGGCCGCCTTCGCCGCCGCCTATCCGCAGCTGGCGATGCTGAACGTGATGCATCTGCACTCGCCCTCTTCAGCGATCATGAGCGCGGTTATTTTCAACGCCCTGATTATCGTCTGCCTGATCCCTTTAGCGCTGAAAGGCGTGAGCTATCGTCCGCTGTCGGCATCGGCGATGCTGCGCCGCAACCTGTGGGTTTACGGCCTCGGCGGGCTGATTGTGCCGTTTGTCGGTATTAAAGCTATCGACCTGTTGCTGACCCTGACCGGTCTGGTGTGAGGAAACTACCATGTCATTAATTCGTCCGGCACTTGTGCTATTTATTCTGTTAACCCTGCTCACTGGCGGCCTGTATCCGTTGCTGACTACCGCCTTAGGGCAGTGGTGGTTCCCGCAGCAGGCTAACGGCTCGCTGATCCAGATCGACGGCGAGGTGCGCGGCTCCGCTCTGATCGGGCAGAACTTTACCGCCGCCGGTTATTTCCATGGACGCCCTTCCGCGACGGCAGAGGTGGCGGATAATCCGCTGGCCTCTGGCGGCAGTAACCTGGCGGTCAGCAATCCGGCGCAGGATAAAGCGATTAGCGAACGGGTAGAGGCGTTACGCGCCGCTAACCCGCAAGCGAATCCGACGGTGCCGGTCGAGCTGGTGACCGCATCGGCCAGCGGGCTGGATAACAACCTGACCCCTGCCGCGGTGCTGTGGCAGGTACCGCGCGTCGCCAAAGCGCGCAATCTTAGCGATGCGCAGGTGAAACAGTTAGTGGATCAGGCAACGCAAAAACCGTTGCTCAGCTTTCTCGGTCAACCTGTGGTAAATATACTGCAACTGAATATGGCGCTGGATGCCCTGAAGGATTAATCAATGAGTGACGAGCCGCTGCGCCCGGACCCCGACCGTCTGCTGCAACAAACCGCTGCGCCGCATCGCGGCAAGCTGAAGGTGTTTTTCGGCGCCTGCGCCGGGGTGGGTAAGACCTGGGCTATGCTGGCGGAAGCGCAGCGGCTGCGCGCTCAGGGGCTGGATATTCTGATCGGCGTGGCGGAAACCCACGGCCGCAAAGATACCGCCGCCATGCTGGAGGGGCTTAGCGCCCTCCCGCAAAAGCGCATTTCCCATCGCGGACGCTACGTCCATGAGTTTGACCTCGATGCCGCGCTGGCCCGCCGCCCGGCGCTGATCCTGGTGGACGAACTGGCGCATAGCAACGCGCCGGGTTCGCGCCACCCGAAACGCTGGCAGGACGTCGAAGAACTGCTCGAAGCCGGTATCGACGTCTTCACCACCGTCAACGTCCAGCATCTTGAAAGTCTCAATGATGTGGTCAGCGGTATTACCGGCGTGCAGGTACGCGAAACCGTCCCCGACCCCTTCTTTGACGCCGCCGATGATGTCGTTCTGGTGGATTTGCCGCCGGACGATCTGCGCCAGCGCCTGAATGAGGGCAAGGTGTACATCGGCGGCCAGGCCGAACGCGCCATCGAAAACTTCTTCCGCAAAGGTAATCTGATCGCCCTGCGCGAGCTGGCGCTGCGCCGTACCGCCGACCGGGTAGACGAGCAAATGCGCGCCTGGCGCGACCGCCAGGGGCAGGAAAAAGTCTGGCACACCCGCGACGCCATTCTGCTGTGCATCGGCCACAACACCGGCAGTGAAAAACTGGTTCGCGCCGCCGCCCGGCTGGCAGCCAGGCTCGGCAGCGTCTGGCACGCGGTCTATGTAGAAACGCCCGCGCTGCACCGACTGCCGGAGGCCAGGCGGCGGGCGATCCTCGCCGCGCTGAAGCTGGCGCAAGAGTTAGGCGCCGAGACCGCCACCCTCTCCGACCCATCGGAAGAAAAAGCGGTGCTGCATTACGCTCGCGAGCACAACCTCGGCAAAATTGTGATTGGCCGTCAGGGAGAGCGCCGCTGGTGGGAACGAGCCGGGTTTGCCGACCGTCTGGCGCGTCGCGCCCCGGACCTCGATCTGGTGGTGATCGCGCTGGATGAAAAACCGGCCTCCCTGCCCGCCCGCGCGAACGACAACCGTACGGCGCTCGACAAATGGCGTCAGCAGTTGAAGGGCTGTCTGTTAGCCGTGGCGCTGTGCGCCATTATCACCGTAGTCGCCATGCAGTGGCTGATGGCCTTCGAAGCCGCCAACCTGGTGATGCTCTATCTACTGGGCGTGGTGATTATCGCCCTGCTGTATGGCCGCTGGCCATCGGTGCTGGCGACCTTTATCAACGTCATTAGCTTCGATCTCTTTTTTGTCGCCCCACGCGGCACGCTGGCGGTTTCCGACGTCCAGTATCTGCTGACGTTCGGCGTGATGCTGACCGTTGGTCTGGTGATCGGCAACCTGACCGCCGGGATGCGTTACCAGGCGCGGGTGGCGCGTTATCGCGAGCGGCGCACCCGCCACCTGTATGAAATGTCGAAAGCGCTGGCGGTCGGCCGCAGCCGCGAAGGTATCGCCGCCACCAGCGAACGCTCTATTACCTCCACCTTTCAGGCCCGCAGCCAACTACTGCTGCCAGCTGAGAACGGGCTGCTGCAGCCGATGACCCAGCAATCCGGCGTTTTCTCGTGGGATGATGCGATTGCCCGCTGGAGCTTCGATAAGGGCCAGCCAGCCGGAGCCGGTACCGACACTCTCCCCGGCGTGCCGTATCAAATTCTGCCGCTACAAAGCGCCGCCCGCACCTGGGGACTGCTGCTGGTCGAACCGGAAAATCTGCGTCAGCTGATGATCCCCGAACAGCAACGGCTGCTGGAAACCTTTACCCTGCTGGTGGCCAGCGCCCTTGAACGTCTGACCCTGACCGCCAGCGAAGAGCAGGCACGCTTGACCAGCGAACGCGAAAGCCTGCGCAACTCACTACTGGCCGCCCTCTCCCACGATCTGCGGACGCCGCTGACGGTCCTGTTCGGCCAGGCGGAGATCCTGACCCTCGATCTGGCCAGCGAAGGTTCGAAGCACGCGCCGCAGGCCAACGAAATTCGCCAGCACGTGCTCAACACCACCCGGCTGGTGAATAATTTACTGGATATGGCGCGTATTCAGTCCGGCGGCTTTAATCTGCATAAAGAGTGGTTAACGCTCGAAGAGATCGTCGGTAGCGCCCTGCGTATGCTGGAGCCAGGGCTTGGCGGCCAGCACATCCAGCTGTCGCTGCCGGACCCGCTACTGCTGGTCCACGTAGACGGCCCGCTGTTTGAGCGGGTGCTGATCAACCTGCTGGAAAACGCGCATAAATACGCCGGCGCGCAGGCGCAGATTGGCATTCACGCCGAAGCGGATAGGCAGCAGTTGATCATTGAAGTCTGGGATAATGGTCCGGGGATCCCGGCAGGCCAGGAACAGGCTATCTTTGATAAGTTCGCGCGTGGTAATAAAGAGTCGGCTATCCCCGGCGTCGGTCTGGGACTGGCAATTTGCCAGGCCATTGTCGAGGTGCACGACGGTAGCATTACCGCCAGCAACCGTCCGGAGGGCGGAGCCTGTTTCCGTGTTACACTGCCGCGAGAAGCGCCCCCAGAACTGGAAGAGTTAACCGAGGACATGTGATTAACGTTTTAATCATCGAAGACGAACATGCTATCCGCCGCTTTCTGCGCACCGCGCTGGAAGCCGACGGTATGCGCGTATTTGAAGCCGAAACACTGCAGCGGGGGCTCATCGAAGCCGCCACCCGCAAACCGGATTTAGCGATCCTCGATCTCGGCCTGCCGGACGGGGACGGTAATGATTTTATCCGTGAAGTTCGCCAGTGGAGCCAGATGCCGATTATCGTGCTGTCGGCGCGCAGCGAAGAGCATGACAAAATCGCCGCCCTTGACGCCGGCGCCGATGACTACCTGAGTAAACCGTTTGGCATAGGCGAACTGCAGGCGCGGCTGCGCGTCGCGCTGCGCCGTCACGGCAGCGCGCAGGCCGATGAGCCGGTGGTGCGCTTTGCTGATATTAGCGTCGATATCCCCGCCCGCCGTATCATGCGCGGCAGTGAAGAAATTCATCTAACGCCCATCGAGTTTCGCCTGCTGGCGGCGCTACTGAACAATCCGGGCAAAGTGCTTACCCAGCGCCAGCTTCTGAATCAGGTATGGGGACCTAACGCCGTGGAGCACAGTCACTATTTGCGGATTTATATGGGGCACTTACGGCAAAAACTGGAGGCTGACCCGGCGCGGCCGCAGCATCTGCTGACCGAAACCGGTATTGGCTATCGCTTTATGCCTTGAAGGGAACAAATCAATGACCCCGGCGGTCGGTTAACGCCGCCGGGGTAAACAGGATCAGGCGTTTTTCAGCACTTCACTGACAATCTCTACCGCTTCTTTTTCAATCAGCTTGCGATGCTCTTCGCCAAGGAAGCTCTCGCAGTAGATTTTGTAGGCGTCTTCGGTGCCTGACGGACGGGCCGCGAACCAGCCGTTGTCGGTCATCACTTTCAGCCCGCCGATAGAAGCGCCGTTGCCCGGCGCCGCGGTCAGACGCGCGGTGATCGGATCGCCCGCCAGCGTGTCGGCGCTCACCATTTCCGGCGACAGCTTAGACATCGCCGCGTTCTGCGCGGAAGTGGCCGATGCCTGCAGACGGTTGTAGCTCGGGGCGCCAAAGCGTTCCGCCAGCTCGTTGTAGTGCTCCTGCGGGTTCTTACCGGTCACCGCGGTGATTTCCGCCGCCAGCAGGCACATGATGATACCGTCTTTATCGGTGGACCACGGCGTGCCATCGAAACGCAGGAATGATGCCCCTGCGCTCTCTTCGCCGCCGAAGCCGAAGCTGCCATCGAACAGACCGTCAACAAACCACTTGAAGCCCACTGGCACTTCCACCAGCTTACGGCCCAGATCGTTAACCACGCGGTCAATCATCGCCGAGGAAACCAGCGTTTTACCAACCGCAACGTCTTTACCCCACTGCGGACGATGCTGGAACAGGTAGTTGATAGCCACCGCCAGATAGTGGTTCGGATTCATCAGGCCAGCCGGGGTCACGATACCGTGACGGTCGTAATCCGGATCGTTGGCGAAGGCCAGATCGAACTTATCGCGCAGCGCCAGCAGACCCGCCATCGCACACTCGGAGGAGCAGTCCATGCGGATCGCGCCATCTTTATCCAGGTGCATAAAGCGGAACGTCTGATCGACCTGATCGTTAACGATGGTCAGATCCAGCTTGTAATGCTCGCCGATGCGTTTCCAGTATTCGATACCCGAACCGCCCAGCGGGTCGACGCCCAGTTTCAGGCCCGCTTTCTGAATAGCCGCCATATCGACGATATCCGCCAGCCCTTCAATAAACGGCTGTACCAGGTCCTGCTCTTTCACGTGGCCGGAAGCCAGCGCGGCGTCGAGAGAAATACGCTTCACGCCCTGCAGACCGGCGGCCAGCAGTTCATTCGCGCGGTTCTCCACCACTTTAGTCACGTTGGTATCGGCCGGGCCGCCGTTTGGCGGGTTGTACTTAATACCGCCATCTTCCGGCGGGTTGTGCGACGGGGTGATAACGATACCATCCGCCAACGGGCCGCCTTTTTTGTTATGCACCAGAATCGCGTTGGAAACCGCCGGCGTCGGGGTGAAACCGTTGTTTTCCTGAACGATCACATCAACACCGTTCGCCGCCAGCACTTCCAGCACGGAAATGAAGGCCGGTTCGGATAAAGCGTGGGTATCCTTACCAACGTAGCATGGGCCGGTGATGCCGTTTTTCGCGCGGTTTTCCGCAATCGCCTGCGCAATCGCCAGAATATGCTGCTCATTGAAATTGTGGCGCCCTGCGCTACCGCGATGGCCGGAGGTGCCAAACTTAACCGCATGCTCCGCATTACCCGCTTCCGGCTTCAGCACATAGTACTGAGCGGTCAGCTGGGCGACGTTAATCAAATCACTCTGTTGTGCCGGCTGACCCGCACGTTTATCGATTGCCATTGCCTGATCCTTCTGGTGCAAAGTTTAATTAACTAGATCGTGCCGCATACCTTTTCAATCAGCTCCGCAGGGAACTGCATTGATTGCATGATGTGTTCGATCATGCTGCATTTACGGCCGGTATTAGTATTGGTGATAACCCACCACGGCGTACCAGGAACCTGTTTCGGTTTGGTCTGATTACCGCTTTTCAGCAGCGTCCGTGAGTCTTCGGCGAAGTATACGCGGGTGCGTCCGTGCAGAGACTCAGTGGCTTCTGAAAATGCCTTGCTGTCTAACGAGTAAAGCGTAGTCAATACCAGCATGAAGCGGTTAACCGCGCGCTTTTGTTCAGCATATTCGTCAGATAACAGCAGCTCGCGCATGGCGCGGACTTTATCTTTAACCGGGTTGGCCGGCTTCGCTTCGACGACTGGCGCCGCCGCAGGAGCAGCCGCCGGCGCGGCTTTCGCCGCTGGCGCGCCAGATGCAGGCTGAGAAACGGCGGAAAATTTCAGCATGCGCCGTAAAATGTCGGATGCGCTCTCGCCGATATGCAGAGTGTGGCTGGCAATATAGCGGTAGAGCTCATCATCAACTTCGATTGTTTTCATCTTAATCCAGTGCGATTTCTTTGTTTCTGAATACAAGTCGTCGGGATTAACTATCCTTTGTCTTTCACACTACAGCACAAAAGGCATCAGATAGAGGACAAATCCCAACCGCGAATAGCGTCAAACCAGGATGGCGGTAAAACTCAGAATGCTTCCGGGTCTTGCAGCCTAATGGCAGAATGTCCAACATAATACCCTAACCCGACGGAGCGAAAAAAAGAACTTTGCCATGAAATTAAATAGCCGAGCGCAATCTGCACAAAACCCGCACAATAAATCCCCAATCGTCCTGGTACACGGCCTGTTCGGCAGCCTGGACAACCTTGGGATCCTCGCCCGCGATCTGGTCGCCGACTACGATATATTGCAGGTCGATATGCGCAACCACGGCTTATCGCCGCGTTCACCGGAGATGACCTACCGCGCGATGGCGCAGGATCTGCTCGATACCCTCGACGATCATCAGATCGAGAAAGCGACCTTTATCGGCCATTCGATGGGCGGCAAAGCGGTGATGGCGCTGACCGCGCTGGCGCCGGATCGCATCGCCGGGCTGGTGGCGATTGATATTGCGCCGGTGGCTTATCACGTCCGCCGTCATGATGAGATCTTCGCGGCGATTAACGCCGTCAGCGAATCCGCCGCCAGCACCCGCCAGCAGGCGGCGCAGGTAATGCGCGAGTATATAAATGAAGAAGGCGTAATTCAGTTTCTGCTGAAATCCTTTGTCGACGGCGCGTGGCG
>ENA-OQNO01000330-OQNO01000330.1-human-gut-metagenome-genome-assembly--contig:-NODE-330-length-49396-cov-3.562098_pt1 | contig 49396 bp, 46 predicted proteins | sample MGYA00242629_ERZ504880 | MGnify/ENA primary metagenome ERZ504880 (study PRJEB26092, sample SAMD00036377) | human gut metagenome | host: Homo sapiens | study: EMG produced TPA metagenomics assembly of... | reverse complement strand
CGTTTTCATAACACCGCCCATTGCCCCATCCTCTAATTGTGTGGAATAAGGAAGGTTATCGTCAAGATATCCGATTCTAAGTGTATTTTCATGATCAGCCAGCCATTCGTCCTCTTTATTACTTAACACCTGAGTGTTTGTCATCTGTTTATAATACCGGCTGACCAGCAGATTGTTGTAATCAAGCTCTGAACTCTGAATCTCATACAATGCTTCATTTAATTCTGCCAAAATATCAGGCCGGGTCTTGGAGACGGCAAAATAGTAATCACTGAATCCAATATTGATAATGGGCAGATAATCATAACTGCTGGAAAGATCAGGGGTGGCAATAGCATCCAACTCCCCGGCGTCCAGCGCAGACATCAAGGCGTCATAACCGTCAAACTTTACGACTTCTGCCTGGATATGATTGTTCTCCATCCAGTCCATCAACAAACCTTCCTGAAAGCTCCCAACCGTTACACCAATTTTACACCCGTTCATCTGCTGAATGTTTCCACTAATCAGTTTCATATGTTTTTTCGTTGTATACAGCAGGTAAGTGTCTTTTCCCTGTGGGTAGGAGGCGAAATCAAATAATTCCGCACGCTCTGGTTTATAGGATACGTTGCCAAACAGATCAATATCTCCATTTACCAGCATTTCATAGCATTCTTTGAAGGAACCATAGACATACTCATACTTCCAGCCGGTAATATATGATATCTTCTGAAGATACTCATAACCATATCCACGTTTATATTCGCCCTCTCCGCCTTCTTCATAGGCTGCCACATTTACGTAACCGACTCGGACTGTCTTCTGTTCCTTTCCTGTCTCTGCTGCAAATACAGTCATCGGACAAACCGAAGCCAAAAACAACACGAAACAAAAAATTAGTGTTCCTATCCTTTCTTTTATTCGTAAAATGTGTGTTATTCTAATATCCATTTCTTTTCCTCCCTTCTGTATTTCTTGTGAAAACTTATAAAAGACTTAAGCAATGTATCTCCCATATCATATCCATACGTATCATTGACCTTTTTTAATTATCCAGATCAAAAGGGCACACAGACAGAGGATAATCATCCTTACAAATGGAATTCATGACAAGCTGAAACTCCGTCGATTTAGGACTCCTGCCAGATAGTCACGGTTTGCCCCATTTTTATTCCAAAAACATCTGCCCGATTATCCGGAAGCGATATACTCATAAGAATCGCAGAAATACCTTCACAACCATATTTTAACACTTATAGGATATCTTCCTTACGCTGGCCTTTTAGTAATTCTTCAAATTCCGTAATAGGCATTGGCTTTGCGAAAAAATATCCCTGCGCATAATCACACCCCAGAGACTGTAATCGTTCCATTTGTTCCCTTGTTTCTATCCCCTCTGCCACTATGGTCAGATTCATTCTATGAGCCATGCTAATGATATCATTCAGAATGCTTTTCTCCATTGATTTCGTCATTTCGTTCTTGACGAGTTTCATATCAAGTTTTAAAATATCCAATGACATTTGGCTCAGCAAATTTAAAGAAGAATATCCGCTTCCAAAATCGTCCATCTCAATAGTGAAACCTAACTTTCGCAATTCCTCTATTGTATTAACTATCCGATTCCCACACTCTGCATAGGCACTCTCCGTAATCTCCAAATGGAGATATTGCGGATCAATATCATATTTTTTTATAAGTCCGCTAAAAATGTCTACCAAAGACCCCTGAAAGATATCGTTTCTTGATACATTTACCGACATCGGAAGAAGCAGATACCCTTTCTCTTTCCACTCTTGAAGTTTTGCACACACGTTCTCCCATACAAATTGATCCAGACTGGAAATAAAACCATTCTTCTCAAACAATGGAATAAACTCTCCAGGGAACATAAATCCCCATTCCGGATGTATCCACCGTACCAAAGCTTCCGCACCGACTATCCGGTTATTATTCAAACTGTATTTTGGCTGAAGATAAACAATAAACTCCCCCTCTTCCAGCGCTGTCACCATGGCATCCGTAATCGCCTTTTCCCGCAGCAATTTTTCGCGAAAGGAATCATCGTAAACAGCGATGCTTTGATTATACATTCCTTTTACACGATCCACGACCCAAAGTGCCCTGTCACACATTTGCTCAACAGGAATGGAGGAATCCATAATCTCATAAATACCGAGTTTTACAGAAATGTTTTCCGTCAACGATGAACGTTTGCTCTCCCTGCTTTTTACAAAATATTCCCGTCCAATTGTTTCCCGTTCCTTGTCAAGAAGACATAGAAAACGGTCTGCACTATATCGACAACAGATAGCATCCTCTCCTACTCTTTCCTTGAAAATTTCAGCTCCCTCTCTCAGAATCTTATCTCCTGCTTCCCGTCCAAAGGTATCATTATACCATTTGAAATCCTCAAAATTTGAACATAAAATTGTATATTCCTTTTCAGGATTTGCCTCAAGACATTCCCTGACTTTCTGATAAAAGAACTCTTTTGTATAAAGTCCGGTAAGCCGGTCATATCGGAGCTGGTTTATCATGGCTGCAGTCTCACGCAGTTTGATGAAATTTGCTACCCTGTGGAGAATTACCTGAGGGCGATAAGGCTTTGGTACAAAATCTGTTGCACCATGAGCAAGAGCATTTACTTCATCCGCTTCACTGTCTCCCTGAGTTGTCACAATGACTGGAATCAATGCTAGTTCTGCATCCGTCTTAATCGTGTCCAAAAAAGTATATCCATCCATAACGGGCATCATAATATCCAAAAGAATTAAATGGATATCATCTCTATTTTGCTCCAGAATATCCAATGCATCTTTTCCGTTTTCCGCTTCTAAAACTTTATAGCTGTCTGACAATATCTCGCTTAACATAGCTCTGTTGAGTTCATTATCTTCTACAATTAATATCTGTTTTTGTGTCATATTTATAATCCACCTTTCTGCGAAAGGCACCAATGCATCATGAAACATTTTAGCTAACTTTCGCTTTTTTATTTCCTATTCTGATTTCCTTCTGATACAATTCTTTTATAAGACTGACATACTACAGAACACGTGGAGATGAGTGGCGGGGCTGTATAGCGGCGACCTCGCATTTTTATATGTTGTCGGTCATCCGTTGAGGCATCAACGATTGGCGCATTCCCGTAGCCCGTAAACTTATCGCTTCCAAAGTCGACTCGATTTTGCCGGCTAACCAGTCACTGTCAATCTTATAACTATAATGTTTCAGAAGGTTATTTTATTGTCGTTTAAAATCCTAAAAAACAACTGCTGTGGACTTGATATCCACAAAACTTGGATCTTTGCCTGTATCGGTATTACCAATTTCAACAATCGTACAAAATATAAGCAGGCTCGCTTTTCTTCCTTTACCAAAGGATTGCAAGAGTTGTGTGACTGGCTTGCCAAGTATCACTGTAATGATGTTTGCATTCTAAAACTGAACGAAGAACAGCTTGCTGCATTTACTGCTGATTTTATAACCAGACTGCCGCAATATCTGCAAAATGCACTTGATTCGCGGGCAGCTAGAGCATAAATTGCTATTTTGTTAGCTGAAATATTGAATTTTCAACGAATCATGAAGGGTTATCACAGCCCATAATGAAAATAGGGTATTGGCTCCGCTACTTTTCTTATACTTGCTTTTGCCGTAGAATCGGATTAGGCAGGATAAAGTTTGACCGTACATTGGTGGATTTGCACCCGTTTGTTCAACGTAAACGCTTTACCCTTGAACACAGCATATTGTGGCACTCTTTATGGTTAGCACGCGTAGCAAAGTCCGTATTATCTCGGGTAAATCTCCTGCCATCTTTGGAAAGGAGCTTGTACTTATGAAAGACCTGTTAGAAATTTCCTGCGGCCTTGACGTTCACAAAGATAAGATTGTTGCTTGTATCTTATCCGGCCCCATCGGCAAAACCACTGTCTCTGAAATTCGTGAATTTACCACTCTTATCCCTGATATGGCTGCTCTACGCGACTGGATTGTTTCCTGTAACTGCCACCATGTCGCTATGGAAAGCACTGGCATTTACTGGCAGCCTATTTATGAAATCCTTGAAGATGCTTATTCTGGTGATATCACTCTGCTTGTTGTTAATGCCAGACACATGAAAAACGTTCCGGGTAAGAAAACTGATATGCGTGATTCCGAATGGATTGCTACTCTTTTACGCGCAGGACTTTTCAATGGCAGTTTCATTCAGGATAAGCAGATCCGTGAATTTCGGTATCTGAACCGGTATCGCAAGAGTATCATCCGTGATATCACTTCCCAGAAAAACCGGGTCGAAAAATTCCTTCAAAGTTCCAGTTTCCGTTTATCCACTTTTATTTCAGAAATATTTGGTGCCTCCGGCAGAAACATCATTCGTCATCTGAGCCAGCATGGCTGTATCGATAGGGAATCTCTCGATTCCTGTCTGAAAACCAACCCCCGCAATCACATCAATGAAATTCTTGTGGCTGTGAACGGAACTCTTTCCAAAATCCAGCAGGATTTTCTGGAAATGCTAATGGATCATTATGACTCCCTCAAATCACATATGGCAGAAATTGAAACCGCATTAGAACAAGCAATGGCACCTCTATCACCAAAGGCAATCCTTATATAAAAAGTATGCTTTGTGAGATTGCCTGGGTCATTGCTGGAAAACGTAATACCTATCTTTCTGCATGGTACTGGAGAATCAAGCAAAAGAAAGGGGCTAAAAAAGCCATAGTTGCGCTCGCACGCAAACTTCTGGTCATCATCTATACCATGCTGAAGCAAGGTACACTTTTTGATGAGAACTGCTTTGAAACGCGCCGTAAAAACTGTGAACAAAAACAGGTATCCCATTACATTCGTGAACTTGAAAAACGAGGTTATCATATTGAAGCCTCCGCCTGATGATTCATTATGGACAGGCAGCTATTTAGCTGCTCTATTTGTCGTGTCTTCATGATTGTTGAAAACATTTGTTGTCAATGTGCGGGTATCGCTACGAGGTATTTATTTCGTAGCAAGGTGCGAAGCCCATTTTGGGTATGGGAAGTCTTAGTTACTTAAAGTTTCTTCCTGCAGTCTGTCAAACTCTGCCATGCATTCATCTACCGTTGCACCTTCAAGCAGTTTTCTCACGATTAGACAGGTATTCCCCCATTGTTCCAGTTTCATTCCCGCATTAGAACCAAGGACAAAAACATTCTCTTCTATTCTGTCATTCAATGGTTTCAAAGCCGGTATACAATCTACCTTAATATTTTTGGACGGAGAAATCACCTTATTTGTTTCAGTATAAACCTGAAGAGCTTCGTCAGAGGTCATCACATCCAACGCACGCATTGCATCTTCTGCATGTTCCGAACCCACTCCAATTGCCATTCCTGTCATAGGCATAACGGGCATCTGCCCTCGGCTGCTGGGAAATCCGATAACCTGCAGTTCAAAATCAGGGGCTCCATAAGCAGTATCCGAATTTGCGGCGCCCCAATAAGCCATAACAATCGGTGTTTTCTGGGCAAGGAAATCCGGACCTTCCCCTTCAATTGCCTCGCTGACAAGCGCTTTTTCAGCATCAATATATCCACAGTCGATCAATTCCTGCAGAAATGCAAAGCCCGGACGCATATAATCGCTATATTTCCTTTCTCCGCTGTTTAAGGCGGCTACTTCTGCCTCTGTATTTCCTCCATTATATAAATCTGCATAGGCCTGTGCCAAAACAAACGTCTCCAGCCACCAGCGATTCGCTCCTACCGGCGTTTCAATTCCGTTTTCCTTAAATACTCTGCAGCACTCCAGAAATTCCTCCGGCGTTTCAGGCAATTCCAAGCCATAATCATCAAACATATCTTTATTTACAAATAGGCCATATGCCACTACTTCCTGAGGAATTGCCACAAGCTTTCCATCATAAACATTCGCAGCCTTCACAACCTCCCGCAGATTTTTCGCACTATCAAGTTCTGACAGGTCCAGCAATTTTCCCTCTTCGGCCATTTTCTGGATCACATCCGGATTCAGTAAATACACATCATCCATGTTATTGCGAATTCTGTCAATCGCTACATCATCATATGTCTTATCCTGATAATTCTCTGCGGTATATGTAACATATTCTACGTAGATATCCAGTGCTTCTTCTGCCATTGCAATGGTTTTATCAGATGCACTCCTCGCAACATTCTCCGCATCCGGACTTGTTTTTTCCATTGGGCTATAAAGTTTTACGATTCTTGTTTCCTCTTTTTCCGATTGTATCAGATTATGGTCCGTATCCCCCTGCTTTTCGCATGCAGTCATTCCCAATACGAACAAACCAGCCATGCAAACTGCAATCTGCCTCTTTAATCTTTGTTTCCAGTTTTTTCTCATGACATATTTCCTCCCATTATACATTGTTTGATTGCTCTTTTTAACACTTCAATATCAATAGGTTTTGCCACATGGACATTCATTCCTGCTTCCAGAGCGTCTTTTTCATCCTCTGCAAATGCGTTCGCCGTCATGGCAATAATCGGAATCGTCTTGGCATCCCTGCGCTCTAAGGACCTGATTGCTCTTGTAGCCTCATACCCATTCATGACCGGCATCTGCACATCCATTAAAACTGCATCAAACTCTCCGGCTGCGGAATTCTTAAAACGTTCCAGAGCCAACTTGCCGTTCTCAACAATTACACAATCCGCTCCTTCCATTTCAAGTATTTCTGATAATATTTCTGCATTAATTTCATTATCCTCTGCAGCAAGAAAATGCAGCCCTTCCAGACTACTATTATTGATATCTGTCAGACATTCTTCTTTCGATTCTGCCTGTTCTTCCGATATACGAAATTCCAACTCAATTCGAAACAGGCTGCCTTTATCTACCTCACTGAAAACCTGAATCGTTCCTCCCATAAGCTCTACAATATTTTTGGTAATCGCCATGCCCAGTCCGGTTCCCTGAACCTTATTTGTCGTGCTGTTTTCCGCTCTGGTAAATGCATCAAAAATAGTCTCTAAAAACGCCGGCGCCATTCCAAAACCATTATCTTCAACCTCAATGCGAATATGTTCAAACTGGGCTGTTCTCTGTGGAAGTCCAATCAGACGGAGCCAGATATTTCCTCCTTCCGGTGTATACTTTACCGCATTAGAGAGAAGATTGAACAATATCTGATTGACTCTCGTATCATCTCCCATGAAATACTTATGCTCAATCCCTGATATCTCGACAGAAAACTTCTGATGCTTCTCCTCGGACATGGGGCGGACAATATCCTCTACGGTTGATACCAGATCAGTGAAAGCGAACCTCCCAAAGTTCAGCACCACTTTTCCGCTCTCAATCTTGGAAATATCTAAAATATCATTTATCAGACTGAGCAAATGCCGTCCGGATGTCAGAATCTTTTTTGTATATTCCCTGACCTTATCCGGGTTCTCTGCATCTTTAGCCAAAAGGGTCGTGTATCCAAGCACCGCATTCATTGGGGTACGGATATCATGAGACATATTGGAAAGAAAGGTTGTCTTGGAATTGTTCGCAACCTGCGCTGCCTGCAGCGCTTCTGCAAGTTGTTTGTTATAGAGTTCTCTCTCTTCGTCTCTTTCCTTTCTGATTTTATCCTGCTGTCTTCTGTTTACATAGAAAAGAATACAACATAAAGCAAAAGCAATCAGCATTGTGAATACAACGGTGTTAATATTCTGATTAACCGTTTTTCCCTCCTTCTGAATCGCTTCGACCGGTACATAACCAACCAGATAAGTTGAGCCGCCGTTCACCGCCCACATATAATTCAGAGCGTTCTTCCCCTGAACATTATGGTAAAACATAATATCTTTGCCATTTTTCAAACACTCAGAAACTTCCTGCCGCAAGTTTTCCGTCTGAATATCATTCGCTCTGTAGAAATCCTCCAGATTCAGATGACCTGCGCTTCGTTCCCCCATCCCTTTCGGTTTCAATACAAATCTCTCGCTTTTGGCGTCCATAATATATAACATCGCCTTTTGGTCATAAAATCCTTTGGGAAGAGATTTGTCAATGGAATCATATATATATTCTATATAGAGTACTGCAATTTCCTTTTCATCCCGAATAACAGGACATTTCATGGTATATGCCCATGTTCCCATATAATTCAGATAAGATTGGGATATGGCCATTCCTTCCACAGTTTTCCCCAAAGAGAACTCCAGCTCATTTTCAGAAAATGTATCCCCTACATTGGAAACTCCTTCCGTCTCACCTGTTAAAATCAACGACATTTTCACCATTGTTTGATTTTTTTTATACCTCTGGACATATTCCTGTGGATTATCTGTATCGGCAATCTCCTGCGCAATGAGTTTCTGGAACTCTGCTTCATTTTTCAAAATTGCCTCAATCGTACACTTAATCAAGTCCAGACTTTCTGTCAAATTCTGAATTGCTGACTCTGACATTTCGGCAGATGTTTTCCTTGAAACAGAACCAACAAAAACGCCTAAAATACAAAAAATAAGTACCATGGAAAAGAGCAGGGAAATACCTTTTTTCTTTTTGTTTCTATTCTTCCACATCTTTTTCATTGGTGTTAGTATATAAGTGTGGACAATCATCTTACTTACTTCAATTGGTGTAAACTCGTATAATCGCTTTTTTAACAAGAACACTAAAAATTCTTTTTCTTTTGTATTTAAATAAGACAGACTTCCTTCTAATTCATCTTTCTCTGACGCTTTCGATAACTCGTATACCTTTTTAGAACACAATCCCATCATTTTCAAAAAATAATTGATCCAGATTTCCGGATGAGGAGGATTTTCTCTTCCTGAATAATACAATGCAGGTAATCCCATTTGCAGCGATGCATAATACTCATCTGGATCATAGGCAAAATATTCTTCCAGAGAACCAATTCCATTAAAACCGTATCCATAATAATCAAGAATATACCCTGACATTAGTCTGGCAGTTCTTCCATTCCCCTCTTCAAAAGGCTGAATGGTAACCAGTTGATGATGGACAACGGCGGCAATGATTAACGGATGATCATCTGTAGTATTTACATATTCAACAAGTTCATCCAGTAACACCGGAATATCTATATACTCCGGTGGAATATATTCTGGTACTCCTGTTTCAGAATCATATACTGCAAATAATACGCCTGGCGGCATAGGACCTCTTAATCCTATCTTTTCTTTCCCGGCACCTTTTTCAACCATTGCCTGCACTTCAAGAATCATCTCTTTTGAAAAGAACTCTTTCTTTTTCAGTTTTTTTTCCAGAAGATTTAAGGCCAGAAAGTAATTGCGAACTTCCTGTTCCGGCTTCAAAAAGTGTTTGTGCGGCTCACTGTCAATGGCTTCACTTGCCTGTTTTTCAGTCAATGGATTCCCCTCAATCTTATTAGAAGCATATGAACTTTTTTTCTTGGAGTTTTTTCTAAGTCTATTCTTTGTAACAGGTGGCAATTCTATCGTGCTGAGAGAAAAACGATTTTCATCAATTTCCGATATCCTTTTTAAAATTTCATTCGTTAGTGTAACCTTTATCAAATTGTCCACCTCCATTAATCGATTCATGAATTATTTTTCCACTAAAATTACACTATTTTTCACTTCATCGTCTTCGCCAGTGAAGTAAGAGGTGCTGCCATCTCCGGGTTGGAAAGAACCTTTCCCAGTAGTTCTGCATCAACGCCTTCCGGAACCGTCACCGTATTTTCTGTTGTATTCGGATGCATCTGCGGATCCAGATTTTTTTCTCATAAAATGCTTCTTCAAACAGTCCTGCATTTTTCTTCCGATCATCATCCAGGATATGGGAATATACATCTGTGACCATGCTGACCTGAGCATGTCCGGATTCATGCCGATAACTTCCCACATTCTGGTCACACTGACGCAGTTATCCATATTATCATCTGCGACAAGTTCCCACAGTCCTTCTAGATTCTTAATCGTTATAACCTTGCGAGAGTTCTCTTGTTGTCTGTGCTTCCTCTTTCCCATTCAGAAAACACATGGTCACCTGATTTTTAGTTTTTTTTGATTGATACATCATATTGTCCGCAGCTTTGAAGAACTTTTTTATAGTTCCAATTCCATATGCTCCACCTATGCTTACAGACATATGCAGTTCGGGACGAGCATCAATTGTCATCCTATCAACAGAGTGCCTAATCCTCTCCAGTTTTTTCTCAAATATATCTGCAGGTATACTAAAAAAGATAATTACAAATTCATCGCCACCATAACGGATAACGACATCTGTTTTTCGTACGCAGGATAACACAGTTTGTGCAATACTCTGCAATACGATATCGCCAACATCATGACCATAATTGTCATTGATATGCTTAAAATTATCTACATCAATTACCACCATAGCCTGAATATCATTTGCGCCTTGAAAATGTTCGTCGTAATAACGGCGATTGTAAATACCGGTTAAGGAATCAATATATAATAATTGCAGATGCCTCTGTTTACTGGACAGAAAAGTGTCTTTTTCATAGGGAAACAGCCGGTCGTAGTCTATTTTATTTCTTATATCCTGAATATTTTTAGTCTCTTGTTCCGGGGAGGCATCCAGAAGCTCACTTTCAAGTATGTCCGCAATTTCTTGCAGACACAGTAAAAGAGTAGGATTAAATGCACCACATTGTCCTTCTAAGATCATTTTCAAAGCTTCTTCATGTGAATAAGCTTTCTTATAGCATCGCTCACTTGTCAAGGCATCGTAAACATCGGCTAGGGCAACCACCTGGGCAGCTATGGGAATCTCCTCCCCCTTTAATCCATCCGGATAACCATTACCATCATACCTTTCGTGATGCCATCGACAAATCTCAGCAGCCATTTTGACAAGCGGAGCCTCCTGCTGCTCAATGGGCAGGTCTAATAGAATATTGGCACCAACTATTGAGTGAGTTTTTATTACTTCAAATTCCTCTGCCGTCAGTCGACCAGGTTTATTCAGTATTGAATCTGATATTGAGATTTTCCCAATATCATGAAGCGCAGAAGCGGTGCTAATTAAAAAAATATCTGCTTTGGACAAAAGATATTGATCTGTAAGCTGAATCAACTGCTTCAGCAAATATTTTGTAATCGTAATAACATGCAGAATATGTAAGCCGCTCTCTCCATTACGGAACTCCACGATATGAGCCAGGATTGAGATCATCAGTTTATTATTCTTTTCCGTCTCCTGAAATTGTTCTACGATAATTTTCTCAAGATGTTGCTGGCGTGCATATAAAAACATCGTATTAGAAATTCGACGCCGGACTATGGTCGAATCAAAAGGACGGCTAATGTAGTCAAAAGCCCCCAAGTCATAGGCACGCTTTATATTAGCAGGAGAATCAGCAGCAGAAATCATAATAACAGCGAAGGTGTCATCCCAGTGGTGTTTCTTTATGTAGGCTAATACTTCTAATCCATCCATTTCAGGCATCATAATGTCCAGAAGCAGAAGGGAGAAATCTGTTCTTTGCTTTGAAAGAAGAGAAATTGCTTCAACACCGTTCTCAGCCTCAACTACATCATAGTGCTCTTTTAAAATGTCTATTAAAAGATAACGGTTCATTTCTGAATCGTCCACAATTAAAATTTTTTGTTTTTCCATGATACTCAACCCTTTTCCTATATTTTTACGGTTTTATTATATCTGTTATCTCTACAAGCTGGCAATAACTATATTGGTAAGGTTTGCAAATAGGTTATGTCTTTTATTACTGACAAATTTGTTCCATCATGATATAATTCAAACAGATAGGAGGCGAATTATGAATCGACAAGAAACAAAATTTACATTTGTATATAACGAAATTAAGCAGTGTATTTTGGAGGGCCAAATACTTCCTGGAAATGCCTTGCCATCTTCAAGGATGTATTGTGACCAATTCCATGTAAGCAGATATACGATTAACCGCGTTTTTGAAGCATTGAGGGAGGAAGGACTGGTGAATATTCAGCCTCGCCTTGCGCCGATTGTTGTTTCAACAAAAGATACTTCTAATCCATCAAATACTGTTTTCGAAATTTTAAAACAAAAGGAAGGTATTTTACAAATATATCAGACCTCTGCTTTAATACTGCCTTCACTTCTGGTTTTTGCTTTGCAGGGCTGTGATGTGGAGGTACTACCTCACTATAAACAGGCTGTAAAAGCATTGCATTTAGGATACGCTACTGGCGGATGGCGTCCTCTTTCTAAATTAGGATATAATATATTAAAAATAGGTGGCAATCCCCTATTAAGCGAACTATATTCTACGTTTAGTCTTTATAACAAACTTACATTTTTTACAGAAGAGTGCCCCTATTTCTCTAAACACTTTTTAACGGAATCTATATCTGCAACCAATGTCATTATGGATATATTAAAGGGCGATGAACCACTCACAAGGTACAACCAGCTCTCAAATATGTATCAAAGACTTACGGATGCCATTCAAAATACGTTAAATCACCTGTCAGAGACCAATCCCAAATGTCCTGCACAAACGGGTTTGAAGTTTTCGTGGAATCCCATGCGTGGTCAGGATTATTTTTACTCAAAAATTATTGATGATCTGAATCTAAAAATTGGTCTTGGAGAGTATTCTGTTGGAATGTTTCTTCCATACGAAAAGCAACTGGCCAAACAGTACGATGTATCTATATCGACGGTCAGAAAGGCGTTATCAGAACTTGAACAAAGAGGTTTTGTAAAGACATTAAATGGTAAAGGCACTATTGTTATAAAACCGGATGATACGAAACTTCATCAGCTGGCTCTTAATTCCGGATATGTAGAAAAAGCACAACGTTACCTTCACGCTCTACAGCTAATGGTATTAATTATTCGTCCGGCAGCATTAGTTGCAGCTCCAAGGTTTTCTAGAGAAGAACTGGATGAGTTGGCAGATAAATTTACTTCTTCTGACTCTATTCATTTGGCAGATATTTTGGAATCTATAATGAAACATACCACTTTAGAACCCTTATATGTTATATTATCTAAGACCAATCATCTTCTTGAATGGGGACACCATTTTGCTTATTATCCGTCAAAGAAACATACTCTTTCACATCTCAACAAGCAAGTCATTCTAGCACTTGAGCAATTACGTGAAGGTAATGCTGACTCCTTTGCGGATGGTATAGCAGATTGCTACCGTTACAATTTGGTTCTTATGAAGAAACGTATGGTAGAAAAATATAAGTTTCATAATGTTGCTAATATCCGGGTTCCAGAAAAATACTAGTTACAAGCACTGAATGAAAAGTGGTAACCTTTTCTTCTTGTTGGAGAGTATAAGACCTCGACCTCTCACTTACTACGATTATTTTACAAAAGGCGGGCCCGGTTTTCCGGTGCCCTCCATAATTTTATTATCCATATTTTACCATATATCATATAACCTTCATCTAAGCCCGTTCTGTATGATTGACGTCTTTTATTTGCACAGGGATATACAGTTTTACTATGCTTTATGGGAAAGACAGACGATGTGTTACTATCATATTTTATTGCAACAGCAATATCATTAGTAAATCATATCAACAACCTCTTATTTGTACTTTTCTGCGGCTCGAATTGCTACTGTTCAGAATTGTAACAATACCATTCTGGGCATACCGAATATTTTCTGCCGGTTAGAATACTTTTCACTGCAATTTTCCTTGAAAGTTGGCTGAAGTTATGTATCACATCGCACTTATCAGCAACTACACGCTTCTACCCTATCATTTCTCCCGGATGGCCACAACAACCAAGCGGCTGTCCTTTTTCCAGTAACCACATGTAATTAGGAATAACAGTGGAGCACGATGATCTGGAAATATTCGATTTTCATGCATCCCTCTCTCAATTAGTACTTCAATCAATTCCTCTCTTTTCATGCTCCCCAAACCAGCATCAGCAAACAGCCCTCCCTCTTCACTCCATTCTGTTTCTTCTGCATAGAATACCGAAAATACCCGGTATTCCCGATGCTCATAGAGATTATCCACTTGAATGACCTGATGGGCCTCCCAAAATGGCTTCTTCTGGTACTTTAGCAAATCGGCAAACATTGTCCCATTTCTCATGTTATGTCCATATAAAAAGAGATCTCTTTTCTCCTGCAGGTTCCCCCTTCCCACAAAAGGAGTTCCGGCATAAGAGGCCTTGCCTTTAAAATCCCGGTGTAGATAATATTCCAGTTCTTTTGGAGTTTGCATGATTGGATAGTTAATCGCAGTATCATCAATAACAATCCATCCAGCAAAATCAGGATTTTTCAAGGCCAGTTCATGATATTCCGGTAGAATTTTCGCCTCTTTATCTTCTATTTTTCCCTTATTATCCACGGTTTTAACGTTTTCACTATCTGTGCCCTCATCCAATACATTCTTCTTTTTATCCTCAATGTAAGCCGCTAACTCTACAAACGCCTGCTGCTCAGAATCTAATCCCTGCCAATTATGAGCCAATAGAACGGTCAAAAATATAGTAAGAATAAAAAGTGTGGTCATAACAATCCCTTTCATCATTCCAGCCCCGTCCCCCGATTATCTTCCCACAAAATCCTAGAAAAATAAATAAAACGGCCGTTCCACCAACGACAGACTCGGTTCTCGGTGAGATAATCCTCAGTCCGAAGTTCTGGATTGTTTCTTTCCCATCCCGTAGCCTCAAAAAACTCGTCCGCATTTTCATAAACAAAAATCGCCCTCCGGGCTTTTGCATAATCTTCATCCTCAAATGAGTCTATATGTATGAAAAACTCCCGTTCCAAAAGAAATTTCAACTCTTTCTTTTCAAAAGTTAAGCTATCATTCATCTGTAAATAAATCCTCCACTTTCTCTATTATTCCCAGTTTCCGCTCTGTCGGTTCCTCCTGAATGTTTTTTTCATTAGCCTTGCTTTTTCCAACTTCTTGGGATTCATCTTCCTTTTTCAAATCCTTCCCAGACCAGATTCCCTGTTCAAATCCGGATTCCTGCTCCCCGATATCCTCCTGGCGGACCTTACTATCCTGTTCAGCTCTCAGTTCCTCTTCCCGTCTCCATACCGGCACATGAGAATCCGTTTTTTCCTGGATAAGTTTTTTTGCATCTGGATGCATAGTATAATCCATCTTCCTTACACGCAGTATTTTCTGTCCTCGGATAATCACAAGTGCCTGATCAAGAGGGAAGCGCAGTACCTCATCCGGCAAAAGCAGCATCCTCTTTCCCACGGAACTGGATTCTGAATAGCCTGGCACATAGTTGCTCATTCTCACCGTACTTAAATTTTTTCGGACCGAGGACACACTCACGGTTACTTCACCGGAACGATTGCTAAAATAGGTGGCTGTAGTCATATCATTACAGCCTAAAAACAGGGACATATCACAGCCTCCTAATATCTCCTCCCATTGCCCGTCCGGATATCGATTCTGTAGCTGTGGAATATTTTGGTATATGATACTCATTCCAATATTACGACCTCTGGCTGTTGCCAACTTTTTTTTGAAATCAGGTACAATCCCAATATTCGGAAATTCATCCAGAATAAAATGCACTGGCAACAGCAATTTCCGGTTTTTCTGGCGGTCAGCAAACCGTATCAACTTAATGCACAGAAAAGACACAAACAGCGTAGCCAAAACATCATAGGTTGATTCCTGGTCAGAGGTAATACAGAAATATGCACACTTCTCCCGTCCAGGCAACGTTAAATCAATTTCCTTATGGCTGGTAATTTTCTGCACCTTCTCATTCTGCATAATCTGAAGCCGGGTTCCCAGGCCTAGTACTGCATTTCCCTTTACCTTTTCAGCTTTGGCAAAGAGTCGGTAGGGACCCTTTGCTGGGTGAGAAGTAGGGAGCCGGTCAAAAATTCCATCTATTGCTTCCAAACTCTGGTTAATTAAAATCTTATAACTCTCTGCAAAGGTTTTATCTTTATCTTTGTATTCATGGTATACATACAGGCAGAGCGCCTTTAATAAATCCATTTCAACATTATCATAAAAATGATCGAATTTGTCAGTCGTGTTGCGGATTACTACGTCCACAAAGATATCAATCAGTCCTCCCTCGTCAATCTCTGCCAAACAATCCCATGCATCGGAATTTTCAAGGTTAATCAAATTCCATTGACGGACCGTATAGTTCTGCTCTTTTAAGTATGCAACCATATCCTCATACAGTTCGGATTTCGGATCCGTCACAAACATACTCTCCCCCCGTCTGACACACTGAAGAATCATGTTCCGGGCAAATGCCCTGGACTTCATGGAACCCTGTGAGCCACACACGGCAATATTACGATTCAGTCTGGAATTCACAGGAAGGCTTAATATATTCCCGCTCGTCATTTCCAGACCCAAAATAATTCCATCTACATTCCTTATATCTTTATTCTCCTTTAACACCTTCTTCCGCTCGGTATCCTTCATATATCCAGCCGTACCATAGGTTCCTAGATTCGAGTAGGTAAAATTCCGTTCCTCATCTTTCCCGTCCGTATCGCTTATACTACCCTGGAATGCAATAACCCCGGCAATCACAAAAAAAAGCAATACGGTAAACACCGATGTTTTTAAGCCATTCATGGAAGATACCGCAAAATACAGACACCGGAACGGGTTAAGACTCACATGACCGGCATCTACCATAAGCTGCAGTAAGAAACCGCCGCTATAAAGAGCCACCAGAAGCAAGCAGGCCAGTCCTATGGCAAATTTCTTTTTCCTAAATTTTTGTTCTTCCTCCATCTGAATCCTCCATTTCTATAATTGGCAACAAAAACAGACTGCCATATTGTCTGCTTTCCCAACCTATTTATGTTTATTCTCGTTTTATTTTCTGGTGATACTGGAACAGATTTCCGTAATAGGTCCCAATCGTACTCACGGAGTTATAAAGCGCCGTCACCATTACTGCCCGGATATTCCTCGCCTTTGATTCCGTCTCCTGCAGGCAGGATAACACGTACTGAATATGGAACATGGTTAAGCGCCGATATTGTTCTTTGACAAGCCCGGCCGGCTTGTCCTCCCGGTTGACACGAATGGTATCTCTGTTGGACGCCAGGATTTCCACGGCCACCTCTACCAGTTCCTCCAATTCCTCCTTCGCTCCTAAATCCCTTTTTAAAATGTCATACTCAATCTGCTCTTTAAATTCCTCCTTCAACTCCTGATATGATTGGATAGGATATTCTCTGTTGTGATCTATGTATGTAATTTCTGTATTTGTCTCCCTCATTTCGAAGAGAGATGTCACTTTTTTTAGTATAGATATGTCACCAATTTCGGGGGGAGGTGTCACCGATTTGAGTGACACGTCTCCCTTATTTCGGGCATACTGCCTGCTTGGTGCTCCCGTTCCGGTCGGCCGGCTCTTTTTTTCTTTTATTTTTAGTCTTTCCGGTTCCTCTTTATACTCCTCCGGGAAGGTAAGCCGCTCCAGGATGTCCACATCGAGGTCAAGAAACAGGACATTGGGGATGGACTGCCCATTTGAAGTCAATGTACGGAAAACACGGCGAACCACTCCCAGTTTCTCTAACTCCACCACCGCGTTGGTCGCGTCCCGTTTTGTAATCCCAAACTGTTCCGCTATCTGCTGGTAACTTCTCTGCAACAAGTCAGCCTTAAACCGCTTGCGGTAACCCAGAAGCTGTCCGCTCCCTTCATCCCGCACTTCGGCTGCGCGGTACCAGTACACTATATCAGACAGGATTACTATGGCAATCAAATATGGTTTTCCTGTGTCTCTTAAAATGGTTCGGTACCAGGCCGGAGGAATCACATTGCCGGTAAGCCGAATTCGGCTCAACCGGTCTACCGTGTCATTACCAGTTTGATAAATCGGTTCCATATTGCTCTCTCCTTTTTCTGTTCAGCTCTGCCCTACTGCCTCCACCCCAGATATCGGTACACTTTCTCTGGCCGGATTGCCTCCACCTGAAACCATTTTGGTACAAGTAAACGGAGTACCTCTGCCTGATAAGTAAAACAGAATATTCTGCCACCCTTTCTTAACGGCAGACTCATAATACGTTTAATCTGCCACAAATCCATTAAGTAACAAAAGTAGACCGGGGTCCCGTTCTCATCTTCTCCGGCCTCCGGTGAGAATCGGTCATTATTCACGCTTTTTAACGCGCCACACAAAAAGCGGTAAAACCTAACCCCATCGGTTTCACTGCCTAATAGTCTCAGTTGAATAGCCGCCTCTGCATAAAAGGGAATATAGTAATAACTCTCATACACATCATCTAAAGAAAAGAGGTTCCCCTTCAGTCCTCCGTCACTGATTAATATTCTCTGTACCATCTCCATACCGACTCCCATGATAATGGCACCGCCCGGTAAAATCTGCCTGCACTTTCTAAGACGTATCTCCAGACGGCTTTTTAAATTCCGTTCTATTTTTGGTGTCCATTTCATCAGGTTTCCCATTGTATTGTAGACCACATAAAACTGATCCGCCGCCAGTACCCCACAGGCCCTTGAGCCTTTGATTTCCATGTCCGTTTCCTGCTTCCACTCCATTGTCCCGTAATAAGATACCGGGGTACTGCCTATGATAGTTGAGGAATCGAACGGAACCTGATGGAAAACAGGGAAAAGTTTCGGTTTTTCACTCTGAAAAATCCGTATCCCAGCGCGATGAATATAAATCCATACCATACTCATACGATGAAGCCGCAACCGTTTTTCTGGCTCACTCTTCACGTGATTGGTGGAGTTGGCTCCGGATAAATAGAGCCGCACATCATCCCAATAATGAACCAATAGATACTGTTTAGCTTTATTTCGAAGCAGATAACCTCTGATACCATCCTTACTCCGAAGTTTAACTTCTCCCTCACGCTTCAATCGGGTCAAAAGCACAGCGGCGTAAGATTCAGAACCGACTGCACGGCCAATCCAATCTGACGGTATTTCCCCGCTGACTGCTATAAGTAACAGAAGTTCATCTTTTCTATCCATTTTCATATCTGTCCCCTTCTTCTTATTCCGTTTTGTTCCTTTTCATACCCTGTCCTCTCCATCCCTGGGTAGAATGAATCTCCTTTTTTCTGTCTATGGATACGTTTTTAAAGGCTCTCACCAAAATTTTACCCTGTCGAAAAACCTGTAGCGGGAATCGGATGATTTTTCGATATGATGTCCAGGTGGTGCCTTTTACAAATCCACTTAGGAAATTGGTTATATTCCATCAAAAAAAGGAACGTGCAATCCCGTTCCCCCAATATGGTAGTATGATAAGTGTCTAGATGCAGACCGCCGTCCGATACAAGGAAGTACATTCCTAAAGCATCCACTACCTGTTTTTCCTCTATATTGTCATGGTCCCGAATCCTGGTTCCTGGCAGTTTCTTATCATACTCATGAATAAAGCAGACCGTTGCCCGCTCATATACAGGAATCTCTTTTCCCTGCTGCTGACGCTCTTTACACCAATTCTGCAGAGCCAGAAATAAAGGTTTATAGATATAATCTGTATATTTACTTTTACGGTGGGGCAGTAAAACCGGGAGTTCTGCTTTCAATATGCAAGCCTCATATTCCACACGGATTTTATGGATTTGTACTAAATTCAGACAATATTCCTCTTTGAGAGAACTGCTAAATGGGTTTCTCAATATAAATCTCCGCAGCCGGTCTGTCAGACATTCAGCACGTTCAGAAGCTTCCATCATACAATCTAACAGTCGTCCATACTGGAAACTGGAAGCGCTACGATTATAAAGTGTTTTTACGCTCTGTGCCTCAGCAAGTTTATCCTGTACTACTCCTGCAACTCTCTGAACCTCCAAAAGCTGATGTTCCAATTGTTCCATCACCTCAAATTCATGTCCTTTTTCTATAATATTCGACTTCTCCACCCTCCTTCACAACGCAAAACCCAATGATTCCAGGGACCTCTATCTGGCTAATTAGCGTTTTATCCTCCAAAACGATAATGTTATTTTCCTCTGAGCGCCTGCTTTTGGCGAACATACCATTTACCAGCTTTAAATCCCTAATTCCTATATAAATAATATCGTAGATATCCTGACCACAGAAAAACAGGATTCTTACTGGAAAATCCTCTTTCACCGCCATATAATGGCCGTCCACTTCCCGTTTATGCATCATATCGATTAATACCCAAAGGCTTTGTATTGTACCCTCGTCTTTCAGCGAATAGGCAAATTCGTTAGATGCAAGAAGGCCGGTATAAGGATTTCTGTAAATCTGCCTGTTCTTTAAAAGCCTTGACACCGCTTTTCCTGCAGCCTTTTCTTTCCCATCAAAAAATTTCAAAAGCTGTTCCATATAAAGAACATTATACTTGCGTATTACCATAAGTATCCTCTCCTCCATTACCTCAGGGCTAATATATACTGCCATCCAGTTATCCTCCCCTCCTACCATATGCATGGTTTCCGAATTTTTCAAGCCGTTCCTTCAAGTTCTGCAGGTCTTTCCTGTCTGTAGTAATCAAATCATTCTCAAGCTGGCTTGCCCTAAATTCCAGTGTAAGATTATTACTGTTCGTGGAAATCATCCCTTTTCCACGCTCAAAATGTACAATCTCCATGCGTTCCGAATCGGACAGGTGAAGCAGCCCCTGCACTTTTTTTGCCTCGTCATTTTCCAGGTTAAGGACGATTTTTGTTTTCGTGGCGTTAATGATGCCACGTCCATATTTTCCTGCCATGAGCGCCATAAAAACCGACAAATCTTGTGTCGCGCACACTGCTCCACCTGCGTAACCTCTAATTATCTTAAAAATCTCTAGAACATATTCCGCCGCCAGTTCGTTGGAGGAAGCCCCAATCAGCTGCCAGACCTCATCCAGGAATACCATCTTTTTCTCTGTCCGGTCCTCCTTTACCTTTGACCATACATAGTCCACCGCCACGAACATTCCCACTGGCAGCAAGTCCCCGGTAAGCTCTGATATGTCTAAAACAATATATTTGTTCTTCAGATCCACGTTGGTCTGCTGGTTGAAACTGGAGGCAGAACCATGCACCAGACGGTTCAAGATATTGGCCAGCCTCTTGGTCTCCTGCTTCTTAATCAGTTCATTGTAAACATCCCCCAGAACCGGCATTTCTTTATATTGTTCCGGTTTTTCCGGGTCAACCAGGCTTTCGTTCTCATGGGTAATCCCCTTCTGCTGATAGGTCAGTACCAATGCTTCATCCAGGAGCTGTTTTTCCTCATGGGACATATCGGGAATCAAAAGAGAAAAGAAAATATGCAAATCCTGGATTTTCGCCGCCAGTTCAGAATATTCCATGACTTCCCCGTCAAGGATTGCATTCGTTTCCTTATTTTTTTTCCTGATTTCCATTACATTGATACAGCTTTTTGAAGATGACGATATCTTAATAAATTCGCCTCCGATATTGGTACATGCCCTGGCAAATTCATGTCCTTTGTCTGGCGCTATAATAAAAACCTGTATGTTTTTTCTTCTCATACGCAGGGCCATTAACTGGAGAAGGAAAGTTTTTCCCGCTCCAGTTGTCCCCATGATAGAAATATTCGCATTTTTATATAAGGATGAATTAAAAATATCCACAATTACCAATGAACTGTTTGCAGTATTCACCCCCATCAATATGCCGTCCTTGTCCGACATCTCAAACGAAGTGAAGGGGTAACAGCTCGCAGCGCCAGATGTCAAAACATTCCGCTTAGAACGCTCATAAATGCTTTTATCAAGCTTTAACAGTGGCAGGGCGGACAAGAATGCCTGTTCCTCCTGAAACAGGCAGGAAACTGTGTCTAAATCCTGGGCATTTAAGAGCTTCCTCATTTCCTTAGCCCTCCACTCCACTTCCTTTGCGCTGTATCCGGTTACGGTTATCAGGATAGCAATATAATAAAATTCCTCATTTGCCGCAAGTCCATTTTTCAGATAATATCCGGATTGGATTGACTCTGCGAGATCATCAAAATCAGTATTGGTATCGGAGGCATCCTTGATTTTTGAGCGGTTCAGCCGGATTCTCCTTCCAATGCGCTCAATAGTCTTAACCTTATCCTGTTTATATAAAAAAAGGTCCACGTCAATACCCTCCCCCGCATTGACAAGAAGGGACAACCAGCCGGCCGGCACCCGGTTCCGGTACCTTGCCGATGGGACAAAGAGATATGTATGGTATACTCCGTCCATGATAACATAATTCCCATGCCTGAAGTCCAGTCTTTCGGGCGCAAAGTATTCCGCAACCGGAATCCGGCCGGTACTTTCCTCCCCATTCTCGCGAATATACCACTCGGCCACCTGATTTAACCTCTGGGAAAGAGAAACTGTGGCGCTGGTTTTCCTGTTTAACAGCAGATACAGCATTTCCACCATATCTTGTGTCGGATTATCTGATGTTTCAACTTCATTTCCACACTGGTATAAATATTTCTTTGCTGTCTGTGCATAAGAGTTTAATGTCGCTGCGATTTCAGACTCAGTTCCCCGCCTGCCGTCCACAGAAAATACCAGAAAAAACCTCCGGGTTACCGCTTCCCGGTATCCGACCGAACGCAGAAGCTTGATATAATCTTTTTGGAGCATCCGGCACCGTTCATCCGGCTCTGCCTCAATGTCCTGCTTCACAGCCTCAATATACAGGCCGATATCTGCCTTTTTCGAGATGGATTTTATCTGCAGTTCAGGAGGCGCTATCTTTAAATAGCCTATGTAAGAATAAATGATGTTACGCTGTTCGCTGGCGCTCCGGTGCAGGAAGTTAATCGGCAGAACCTCAACGATTTTTACATACCGTCCATCTGTTGTGTGAATCACTCCGTCACGGATTGATTCAATTGGAATTTCTTTAGAGGCTCTTGTGTAAGGCAGGTCATAAAACTCCTCCTGCTTTGCTGCTGTGATTTTCTCCTTTGTCTGTTTTTGGGGAGCGTTTTCTCCCTTTTGCTTTAGTTTTCTTCTTTTTTGCTCCTGTTTCAGTTTTTTCCTGACTCTCCGTAGTTCCCGCCTCCAGGCTTTTCTTTGGTTTTTCTCGCTTTTTTCCTCTTTCATGCTTTATCGTCCCTCCTTTCTCTGACCTTTCTCTCTTCCGGCTCTGTTCTAAGCGGTATCTCTCATCCGGTACGGACAGGTTGCGGCGACGCTTTAAAAATTTGAAAAAGCTTGCGATAAATGCCAAAAGACTTTCTCCCTGAACTCCCATGATAGCCAGGATTATAACCGGCACCAGGACTATCATGCCGATGTATAGTTTTGTCTTTCCCGTAACATTCAGTGACATAATAATTGGTACCAATACCGCGAGAATCAGTGCTGTTTCGAATGCATTTCTGGTTTTTACCCGCCCGGAAAGAATTGTCCCCTCCTCAGCAAAATTGGGCGGGATTGTATAAATATCAATCCGGTTATCCTCATTCATTACTCGTCACCCTCCTATTTATCCCGTTTTCTCAAATAAAACAGGCTGCCGGCACAGCTCAGGATTAATACAGTGCCAATAATACCCAAAACTGGTATATTCCTCCAATCCGGTTCTGTTTTAAACATCTCTTTCTCCACGGCTGGCTTTATCTGTTCTGTCTGTTTTTTCCTCTCTGCTATTTCTTGTTTTTCAGCCTGCTCTGTTATCTGCGTTTCAGTTTCTTCCGGAAATTTCTGGATACTGCCCGGTTTCACAAACACCTTACAGATAGAAATCCTGCCAGCTTCCACACAAACAGTATTCGGCTCTACATGGCAGTCATATTCCCGTAATTCTGATATGGCCGTGACTCCTGTTACTTTGTACTGCTCCCCCGCCAGCGAAAGATTTGCTATATAATCACCATCTTTATCAAGTGACACAGTAAATGTCCTTCCTCCTGCCAAACCAGTAAAATGAATGGTGACTGCGCCCTGAAACCCCTGAAACACCTGGCACCGGACAGCCAGCATTCCCTTCCCTGTGTCTGTATCGGTATACTCTTCACCCCACATTGTTTCTTCTTTTGCCCCCACCAGACTATCAGCATGGCAAACTCCAGATATGCCAAGAATCAGGCTGAGCGCAAGACTGGAAAAGAAACTCCATTTTGATCTATGCTTCATTCCTTCACTCTCCTATAATCCATATGCCGCCATCGCTTAAATCCCTGGCGTATGACCGAATTGTGGAAGGGCTGTACAGGTTTCCGGTCCTCCCCCGGCTTCCAGGGTCGGCAATTGTTATGTTTCCGTCACTGGTCACTCCGGTTAATACGATAAAGTGTCCGCTGCTTCCTGATATCGTATTTTCCGCACAAATTACCACCACAAGCTTACCATTCTTCAATTCCGCAACAACATGATTCATCTGTTCCCGCCTCACACGTTCCACCGACAGTCCCCAGTTCCGAGCCGCGTTCGCCGGATATGCATGGCTGGTTCCACGCCCCGAAACATATCCTCCGGTGTCCATTGCATATTGCGCTGTCATCTCCGGCGTTATCTGTTCACCTGTCAGTGTCGAAATCACAATAGCAAGCGCTGTAGGGCCGCAGCCAGAAGTGCGTATTGTGCTTCCCCCATAGGAAAGAGAGGCCCAGGGTTCCTCCCCCTGGTTGTAATACACTACCTCCCTCACACAACCGGGCACTGTCTCATAGGAGATTTTATCCCCTCCGGTAGCGATGGTACTGGTATAAATACCTCCTGACGCTCCCAAACCTAATATATAATTTTTCCAGCTTGCGGCCTTAAACAGTATATCCAGTGCCCCGTCCTTCCCATTTTGAACTAACTGGAACAGCTTCAGCACGTTATTAAAGCTATTTGGGTCCGTCACATAACGGAAACTATATCCGGTTCCTGTTGAAGACAAATGTGGATTCAACTTTACCACAATAGAATAGTCCACAATTTCAATTTCTTCTTCCTCATCGCCGGAACCAATGGTTTCTGTATGTGTTCCTGTCTCTGCCCAATCAAAAAAGGCGCTCTCTTTTTCATCAATAAAGGATTTTAAGAGCACTTTCGATATGGACGAATCGGTCTGTGTGATTCCCGGTATCGTGTTTCCGCCACCCTCTCCCATATATCCCAGAACCTTTTGCACATAGGCTGGTGTTTCTCCATTTTGGGGAATTTGATACCCTGCTCTCTTCACAGCGCCTGGCCCCGCGTTATATGCAGCAATCGCCAATTCCAGCCCATTCGGATAAACAGAAAAAGCTGCAAGTTGCTGTGAGATATAGTTAGCTCCTCCCATAATATTCTGTTTAGGATCGTAGGGATTGGTAACTCCCAGGTTCACTGCCGTTTCGGGCATAAGCTGCATGATTCCAATAGCACCTGCACTGGATACACAATTTGGATTAAAATCGGATTCTGCTTTTGCCATAGCCTTTAATAGTACTTCTGACACCTGATAAGTGGCGGACGCAAGCGTAAAATATTCATCATACGCACTGGTAAGACTGCTTGTCCCTCCCCCTGTACCGTACCCATTAAATCCTTCTATTTGTTTCCCGTTCCAGGTTTCTTCCATCAGAACGGCCAGATACTGGCTCAATTTTGGTTTCAGGACTGTCTCATATTCATCATCCACCTCATACCCATCATATCCACTCTGGTTATTATCATAGTCAGCCCGGATTTCCTCTGCTGCCTTATCTCTTAGGGCCTCGACCAAACCATATATTTCTGACTCAAAAGCCGAATCAGCGGCAAAAAGAGCATCTATTTGTATTTTTATGTTATTGCATTCTGCGGTACGAGCCTGGGACACATATGCATCCGCATCTGCAAAGCTGAGATACATAAAAATAAGGCTGACAGAATTTACAAGCAGATATGCAAAAAGCAGGATTGTAAGCAGGATAGAACCTATTACTTTCCAAACGGTTTTACTTGTAAGCAAAGCGCCGACTAATGTTCCAAGCGGTCCCCCCAACGCGGTTCCCACCGTGGCACCGCTGGCCGCACCTCCAGCCCTGACAGCCCCAGCGGCGGCATGTACCGCCTGTATCGAATGGGCAATTTTTTCTGTCTGCCCCGCTGCCCGAACGATTCGGGCAGCCGTTTCTGCCGCTTTGTCAAGCGGCTCATTGCTCCGGTCTTCGTTCATTCTCTCTCCTATAAAACAGCCGGTCCCATTTAGACCGGCTGTTTGTTATCTTTTTTCTCCTTTCCCGTCCGCATACCTCTTTCCGGTATTCTTTTTGTTCTCCGGTTTCTTTTTCGACGCTTGCTTCGGTACGCCTCTCTCTTGAGGAGTTTCCTTGTATACTTTCTCCAGACGTATCATGCCGTTCTTTTCCAAAACCGCTTTTGTTTCCGGTAAAACCGCTGGAGCTTGTTCCTTTTCCGGAAGTTCGTAATAGGTTTTTCCATCTTCATGTATCGTCTGATAGGCTCCCTGTGGTTTTTCAAACCGACTGGCATCATAACGCATATACCGTTCTCCATCACGCTCCGCAAGATAAGAACCATAATTTTCATCAGAACTGCCCTTTCCGGATTGACCATAAGTTCCGGTACCAGTTTCCATAACTGTACCGCTCTCCATTCCGCCCTGGGATACACCTTTGACCTCTTGCATACTTTCAGCGCCTGAGACAGCACCAACACCATTGGAAACACTGCCATCCATTCCCATGCTATGGGGCTGACCTTCGTCCATGGCGCCACCACCTGCCATTTCGTTTATTGCGGTATCAGTATCCAATATGCCGGCTCCTGCCGTACTGGTTCCCGGCAGACCAGAATGTACAGAAGAGGCCGGGCTATCCAAACCACCTGCATAATCTGCAGCCATGGCTTCTGCTCCACCAGGCAATGTTCCTGCATGTTCTTTTACCTGTGCGGACTCACTATCATATGAAAGAATACCAGTGTCTGCCATTCCTGCACCTGGTTCTGCTTCCTGCCCGCCATCCTGCATTCCGGTAATTCCACCAGTCTCTCCTGATACCTCCATACCGCCACCCGGTTCTGCTCCTACAAAGCCAGAAATATTGCCTTCGTCCATTCCGATTTCAGTTCCAAACGCTTCTTCAGGCTCATCAAGGGAGGCTCCAAACGGCCCATCTTTTCCATATCCCATTCCGGGAATTTCCCCTGCCTCATCATAAGAACTATCCATAGGTACATCCTCATCATAATTAAAGCCAGGGTAATCCATACCTTCCCTACTCTCCATCCCGTCAAAGGAGCCTTCTTGTGCATCAAAATCTGATTCATCCGGCATTCCAAAGGGGGCATTTGCACTCTCAGTACCAGGCATTCCACTGTCAAAATTATTTTCAGCCCCATGCCAGTCAATGTCCTCCCCTAGTTCTGGGTTTTCATCGGCATTTACTCCACCACTCACGCCGCCAATATTGGAACTATTCTGCATACCGGACATACCAGCTATTCCAAAGTCCGGAGAACCACTTCCCATTGGAATTGGTTTTCCTGTGCTGAATCCCATGGGGGAAGTTCCCTTTTCCTGGCTTCCGCCTCCGATTCTGCCACCGCTGCCTCCCATATGAAGCAGCCGGCCTGCCATAAGAAGTGCGCCCATACCACTAAGGCCGCCTCCGATTCTGCCCAGATTCACTCCCAGAGAAGCCATATAACTATCAAGCTTCGCGGTTATCTTACAAAATCCAATCAGACACATGGTTGCCGCAAAAAACTTCGTAAATCCATAACTGCTGGACATTAAGTTACCATAGCCCGAAAGGAACATCTTCAGACACCACGCGTCCAGTATGATAATCAATATCTGTCCACCAAACATCCTCACCCATGTGGTGGTAATATTATTTGTGGATTTTGAACCGCCGGCTGCAAATGCCAATGGTGCGGTATAAGAAAAGATTCCCAGCAGGACATACCGTTCCGCCAAAATAAAAAGCATTTTAAAATAGTTCCAAGCTACAACAAAATGCATGATTAACAAAAGCATCTGAATGCTGATTATATCGATGCCCAATACAGATACCACTGCCTCCGCTGCTGTCACGTATGCTGAAAAAGAATTAACTGTGATTGCGCTTCCCGCTACCCACTGGTAAGGAGTTCCTACAATATTCAGAATATAATTGACAATATCTTTTGCGTAGACAATCATGAAAAGGCTGATGGCCGACCGAAGTATGAGTTCAATTGGCTCCTCCGATGAGGTTGTTATCTTGCTGAATATTCCCTTAAATAACTGCCAGACCAAAATCATAAGAAGAATCATAACCGCAATCGGCATAATGCCATCCCGGTACAAATTACCGGCAACGCCAAACAATTCTTCAAACAGATTTAAATTACAGGATAAAATTTCCGTAAACATACTGCTTGCGACATCCATCATATCTATGATAAATTGGGAACACATTTCTTTAATACTTTCAAATAATAATTCTAACAGCCAGCCCATTTTATTATCCCGTTACAGGATTTTACACACCTCCTTGCTGGGAGAGCACCAGCCTTTTTTATACACTCCATATAGTTACGCAGAAAACATACTCTTTGGAATAATACTTTCCATATAGGTTACAATACCGCCAAGAGTCATTAGGGCGGCCCAACAGATAATAATACGCTTTAGCCAGGCACGTGATTCATCCACGGTTTTTCCTGACTTTGAAAAATTCATAAGAAAGAGACATACTGCCGCACACACAACTGCACCTACCGTTGCAATTCCAGCAACATCTGTATACACTTGCTGCATGGCGGATTTAGCTGTATCAAAAATATCTGCATAGGCAGTCTGACACCTAAAAAGCACTATCATGCTGACTACATAAAACTGTCCTGTAAGCGCCGGTATGTTTATATGCTTTTTTTGATTAAACACCAGAACCCCCGCCTGTCTGTCCTTGCTCAAATTAATCACTCCTTTTTTGGTACAAAAAAAGCAACCATCACAATGATGATTGCCTTCTCTGCATATTTTACAATTTTTATGGCTCTCCACGGAAATATTCCCATGCATAAAAACTGATGATATCATTATAAAAACTTTGAAATCTCAAGTCAATGCATGTTCGGTCCCAATATAGTCCCTTTCTTATCTCTTTTTTGATCTTGCTTAAGCCGCACCTTTTAACTGCCCACAATCTCTGCCATTTCTTTCGATTGTATAGTAGTAGGAGGTAGTCTCAATCCGTACATAATCCGCCGCAACCTCCAGAATGCGATGTACCCTATCCGTCCACATTAGATGACCATCATATCGATAGCATACTTCTTCACCCACTTTAATTGGTAACTGTACGTCTCCTGCGGTTATCACGATTCTTTTTGCCTGCAAATTATTCTTCATCATAGCAGCCTCCTTCTCAACTGGCTAACTGATCCAACGATAATACACTCACCTTGTCAGTATAATCCACCTTTTTTCCGTTACCAAAAGCAAATTCCAGCTTTTTAACTGAAAAGGGGATAGTCTTTCTTAAGCGGAAGTCTAATAGTTCTGCTTTCACTTCCGTAATCACTGTTTTTGGCAACCTGGAACGAAAAAAATTATAATCCAGAATCTCCGCCTGCTTGCTGGTGCCTAAATTCCTCAGTTTCTCATCTTCTGTCCTGATACCTTTGGCCTCCAGTCCAACTAATATTGTTCCGTCAGGCATCCAGCTTTTTTTCTGCATTGCCTGACCGATTGACAATTCCATTGGTTCTGGATTTTCCATCTTAACTTCGCTTAGTAGTAAAACACAGTTATCTGGATGGCTCACTGGTTCAAGTGTCTGGATATCAAGTTTCATTTTCTTAAATTTGTCACGTTTCATTTGATTCCTCCTTTGAATTAAGCTCTGATTCCTAATCGCTATCCTCCTTCTGTATTGTTGCTTTTTTCTGCACAAAAAAAGACGCTACATTTTTCTAAAAATGAGCGCCATTCTATAGCTTAATAAATTTAAAACACCCAGAACAAACTGATGCTCTGATTGCTTCCTTCAATGCAGAAAGAACAAACTTTTATGTGTTACTTATTCAAGTACTACATAAATCAATACACCATCATTTTATCACTACATATTGTATGTGTCAATATTTAATCACAATATATGGTGCGTTTTTATTTTTTATCTAAAACCTCCCCACTTGATAACTGCTTTGTAACATTGTTTTGCAAATTAATCGTCCCTCTAGCTCTCTCACTGAGCATCATCTCTTCTTCCTGCGCAATCATATCAAATATTGATAATAAACTTTTTTCTTGTATAATCTTTCTACATGTGTCCCTATTCTCAAACAACTTAACTCACCTCTCCTATAAACATATTAAAAAGGATATTACACGTCTATTACCCATGTATCACGATAATGTTCTAATAGCATTCGGCTTTCCATCTCGTAACCCCACAGAATACCTTCCACGGCTTTTAGAGCACTTTCTCTCCACCGAAAGTAGGTACTTCGATTTATACGCACATTCTGAGACAAATGCGGTTCCAACTTATTTATAATCTCTGTTATATTGTTTGGCTGATAGGCAGACATATAAGTATAATATAGAATCCAATAATATCGTTCTCCCTGCGGATGGTATTTTCTCATAAGCTCTACAGCCTCATCAATCAATTTTAAAAATTTGTTGGAACTGTTGATTGCTTCCACTCTGGATTTAATATTTGCTTCATCATCATTTATATCCATGCCAGCCTGATATATTGACTCTAAAAATTGATCCACATCCGTCCCATACTCTTTTTGAAACCGATGTTTCACTTGTCCAATCTGCACTTGCATTCGCCAGGAAACAGAACGATAAATTTTAAATAATACAGCAACATCATGATATACCTGATTATCTTTACTTTCAATCGTTATAACTCCACTTTTACCCATTATATTTATCCTCCTTTATATCTTCTACATTTTGGTAAATATATTTGCTTTGGAGAATAATTCTAATGGCTGGCCACTTTGCGACATTCTTTCGCAAAGTGCAGATAAGTGACTTTATGACATTCTTTCGCAAAGTCTCCATGTATTAGATTAACCGACTTTGTGACTATCCCTCCAAGACTCCAGTAAGTCATATATTACAGCTTCAATCTGCCCTTTTGTATATTCCTTCGGAAAATAATCCCTTAGTTTCTTAGGGGATAATGTAATCTTCGGCATACTGGGCATCTTAGAGTCCGAAATCAATATTTCTGTCACTCTTTTTTTATTTAAAGTCCCTGCTTTGCTTTCATCCTTTAAGGCCTCTGCCTGTATCTCATTAGGAAAAAGACGTTTATCTAAAATTACTCCCAGTACCCACCCCTGTTCTTCAGCAGTAATAAATGATAACTTTTCTGCGGGTATCAGCAAGAGTTTTTTCAAGTCCACATATTCTAAAAGTTCTGGCAACAAATAAGTCAGGCGCACATACCGTTGCACTGTTCTTCCTGTTTTCTTCGCGCCTTTACCTATTAAATCAGCGGTATACTCTTCTCCTTTGACTCCCTGATGGCTTAATGCCTCCATTTTCATCCGATAAGCCTTTGCTTTTTCTGATGGCAGGAGATCTTCTCTCTGAATATTGGAATCAACCATAATGATAGTGGCTTCATCATCATTCAAGTCCCGGACTATAACAGGCATATCCTGATATCCAGCCAGTTCACAGGCCCGCTTTCTTCTATGGCCTGCAACTATTTCATATCCTCCCTGCTTATCTTTTCGGACAACTCCAGGAATCAGAACCCCGTATTTTCTCACACTATCAACGGTTTCCATCATCTTTTCATCATCAAGGACGCGAAACGGATGATTTTTGAAGGAATGAAGGATATCAAGAGATAGATGTATGACCTGGCCTTCAGCGCTTTGTTCTATTGATTCGTTACCAAACAAGTCATTATAAGAGGTGAATTTCACCTTATTCGCACTGCGGCTTCCCATAAGCAAGCACCTCCTCCGTCAGAGCTGCATATCCATCAGCAACAATCCCCTTTGGATCATGCAAAAAAATACTTTTCCCTTCCGCACTTGTCTCTACTGCTCTTACCGACAATGGAATACAGTTTTCAAAGATATGAATTTGACCGCCATATGCCATTCTCAGCTTGTCTGAAATATCTCTTGCAAAGTTGGTCCGTCGGTCTACCTTTGTCAGCAATATTCCTTCAATTCCAAGTTCCGGGTTCAGCTGCCGGTGGACCCGGCCAATCGTTTTTATAAGCTGCTGTAACCCCTTTGTAGGCAGATAGGCCGCTTCTACCGGTATCAGAACACTGCCGGCCGCAACAAGAGAATTAATTGTCATCATTCCTAAAGATGGCATGCAGTCAATCAATATGTAATCATATCGGTCCTTTATCTCGTCTACATACTGACGAAGGACCGTCTCCCTGCTCATAACGTTCACCAGCGTTGTTTCAAGTCCGGCAAGTTCTATATTTGCAGGAAGAAAATCCACACCCTCCTCGTGGTGAAGAATTCCCTCTGTCACATCCAGAGGTTCATCATTCACCACCTTCGCCAAAATATTTACCAGTGTTACCTCCAGGTTGTCCGGCTCACCAATTCCTAAACAGGCTGCCAAATTTCCCTGTGCATCTGCATCGATTAAAAGAACCTTTTTCCCCTTTCTCACCAATCCAATGCCTAAATTTACGCATGTAGTCGTTTTGCCGACTCCACCTTTTTGATTTGCTATCGCTATTATTTTGTTCATGATATTCTCCTTTTGTTCTCTATAGAATCTGCAACACATCATGCACAGCCACAATACTCCGGATATCTGAGTTTCACTGCCTGCCAAAAATACGGTGCATAGCCACAACAAAATAAATCTTCGACCGTATATTTTCTGCATTCAGATAACTGATCGTCTGAGTTCTCACAATCAGATACGCTGGGAGTACCGTTGCAGTAGAGATTATATGCCATTCTTATAATGTGCTGGCTGCCAGAAGTCTGCCACCCCTCATGCAGGCATTCTGTTTTAACGCAACCAGATTTAAAATCATAAATCCTGGCTGCATTACGTCTTGTATCCTCGCTGATTCCCAGACAATAGATTAATGCGGCATGGTAGGCATCTTGGTACCTGCATTGAGACAAATATCTTTCAAAAAAGTCCCTATGGGCCGCACTCTTAAAAATCACATTAGCCATACCCTCTCTCATCGGTATATCTCCTTTCTTTTAATAAAATAAAACATAAGTATCAAATTCTCTGCTCGCTTTCTGAAATAGAATATCTGCTATAATAACTCTAAAATATGAGTCTTCATCCATTCAAGGGCATTTCTAAATATTTCTTTATTATGTCACTACTTAATACAACCTATCTTTATATCCGCATCGTATGTGCATCTCCTTTTCTTTGAATAAAATAAAAAGACATCTCCACATGTGGAAACATCTTTTTCAAATCAACAATTTATTCTGTTATGATAATACTTAATTTCTGGTATATTCAACTTACTTCTCCACTACGTATTGAGTAACTTCGAACCGCTCCTTTACGAATGAAGGTCACCAATCCATACTGCCCATATGGCATTATCTCGTCCATACGCTCCACGCAGAACACAATATATAGTACATTTATCACCAATCATAATCAATCAGTAGTGGTTTGTTTTGTTTTTCGTAGTAGCTCACAAAATACTCCACTGCATTCTCCGGGAAGAACTCCTTGAACTCGCTGTAAAGCTGGGCTGCGAGGGTTTTGTTGTGCGCTATGATGAGGGTCGGCTTCTGTAATTGCTGGATCACATTTGCCATGGTAAACGTCTTGCCAGACCCCGTAACCCCCAGTAAAGTCTCGAATTGATTACCTTCCCTGAAGCCTTTTACCAGGGCTTCGATGGCCTGCGGCTGGTCGCCGGTGGGCTGATATTCACTGTGTAATTTGAACTCCATAATGTGTTTTTACCTCCTTGGTGACCCTGAAAAAAGTACGTCTATTAGGCAGAAATTCGTAATCTGAACCATTTTCGCCCTGCCTAATAGACGAACTTTTGCTATTTTACGAATGAAAGTCACTAAAACCTGTTTTTTGAAACGCCGCAACACTATATAAAACCTAGTGGAATTAGTATTCCTAAAGGTCACTAAAAATTATAACATGGACAGTTCAAAAAGTATAGCCACAAGATGGAACATTTGTTCTTTTTCTTGTGGCTATATTTTTCCATTTTCTATTCACTTTATATAAGGTAATCTTCCGCCGAAATCATCACATCAATGTTTTCAGTGGCAAGTTCCATCTCCTCATCCGGATCTGGTAAAACCTCATCTATAAACGGCTGGAGTTCATCTACACAATCGGCAATAATACCCCGGTTATCCCCATATACATCCATCGTTATCAACTCTTTGGCATGGCCCATCAGTTTCGATACCGCCTTGGGATTAAAGTCATTCTTCAGTAGTATGGTGCAAAACGTGCTTCGCAAATCATGCCAGCGAATATCCGGAAGGCTATTTTCCTGTAAAAGCGGTTTATAATACTTCCAATGAAAATCTTTGCTCCGCGGCTTACCATAATTGGAACAGCAGACATACCCCGAATCCAGAAACTGCTTTCCTCTGCGGCTCCTGTTCCTCTCATAAATTTTGCGCTGTTCCAATATAGCCTCAAACACATAGTCCGGTATGGGCAAGTCACGGTAGCTGGAGGGCGTTTTCAGCCGTACCTCCTGCTTGGTAAAGGTATTCGGCGCAAAGTCTTCTTTTTTCGTGTCGATTACCTTTCCCAGTTGGCGCTGCACCTTCAATGTCCGGTTAATATAATCTATGTCAGAATACTTCACTCCATTGATTTCCCGCCGCCGAAGCCCCATCAGAACATTGAACAGCACCTGCATATGGATCGGAGTATTCCGGCTGGCCTCTAAAAGCACAAGAATCTGCTCCATATTCAGAGTTTTCTGTGTATCAATATTTCTGGTATGATACTGTTTCTTTGCTACTTTCTTAGGAAGGTTAATTCCAATCGCCGGATTGTCTGCTATGACCTTCTTTTCCACCGCGTACCGTATTGAAACATTCATAACAGTTTTTACCAGCCTTGCAACGGATACAGAATATTCCGCCCTTTCATTGTAAAACTTCTGGATGTCTCCCCGGTTAATATCCACCATCTTTCGACTTCCAAGAGCGGGAATTACATGATTGTAAACAATATTCCGATATGTATCATAGGTCTCATTGCTGTTCACACGATGCTTTATATCTTCTTCCACCCAGAACTCCATGAACTCCTTTACTCTCACATTGGCATACACCACATATTTTCCGGCATAGAGTTCGCCCAGTGTAATATCCCTGGCGACATTGGCATCCTTCTCGGTCAAAAATCCGGCTTTTTGCTGGGAACGCTCCGAACCATCCATGTATTTTAAAATGACCCGGTAACCATACTTGCCTTTAATGGGTATTACATTCTTCACTTCCCAGTCCACATACTGCTGCAGAGTCAAATCAAAATTCATGTCAAGCCACCTCGTCTGTTTCCACCGGCACAAATGCGTTATTCATAAATGCCAGGATATGTTCATTCTCGTCCATAACATCGCAATAATATTCAAATGTCGTGTGAACAGAACTATGTCCCAGCAGGGCTGATATCTTAACTAATGGCACTTCCATCTCAATCAGGACAGTGGCGTACATATGCCTCAATCCGTGAACTGTTATATGTGGCAGGCTGTTGCGGCTGCATAGCTTTGTCAAAGCGTTGTTCAAGGCTGTCATGCTGTGCAGTTTGCCATTTTCCTGACAGCTGATATAGTCCTTGTCTGAATACTGGCTGCCCAGCTTAAGCTTATTCCGTTCCACCAGATATCTCCGTTTTTTTAGTTCTTCCATCACAATTCCCGGCACACGCAGAGTACGAAAGCTGTTGGGTGTCTTTGGTTCCCGTTCCACCAGCCCATATTCATCTATCTTACTGCCACTGCCCTTTTTTATCTTAGGATCAGAGGCTATCTGTCGGTTGATATAGACTGTATTCTTCTCAAAGTCAAAATCACTAAATTTCAAACCCATAATTTCACCCTTGCGCAGACCACAGAACAACCCCAGTAGAATCTCCAAATACCAGTTACTCTTGGAAGCTGCTTTAAGAAGTCGTTTCACTCGTTCCTTACTCAGAACAATAATCTTCGGCTTTTCCCGTTTGTAAGGCTTTGTGGCGGTAACCGGATTAGTTTTGATATATCCGGTAATCACTGCCTCTTTTAGAGCCAGGTTCAAAATCTCTCTGCCTTTATTGCCTGCGGAGGCGCTTATCTTTGCAACCTGTACAAGCAACGTATCCAGATAATCCGCATTAACATATTTGAGTTTGATGTCATATTCCAAATTAGGAAGAATCAAATTATAAATTGCATAAGCCCCCACCATTCTGGTAGTTGATTCCACTCTTTGAGAAAAAACATCCTCAAACCAGTAAATCAGATAATCCTTCAGCATGACCTCCGTATTTACCTGATGTGCAAGTTGATAAGCCCTGAACGCTTTCTTAAATTCCGCTTCGCATTTGTCATAGCTCTTATCCGCTTCATTGCTGGTAGCAAATCCACCTTTCTTTCCATATTTAACTGAGCCGTCCTCTTGAAGCGTCTTAGTGCGATGATACCATGAGTTTCCTTCAAAAAAAGATTTACTTTTCTGTGTACTCTCTTTTTTCAACTGTTTCACCTGCCTTAATCAATTTTATCCAGCCAGTTGTCGAAAGATTGTTTGGGCACCCTGAAAAGCTTTCCAATCTTAATAACCCGAAAAGGCTCCTGCTTTTGATATGCCTCATCTAAAAAGGCATATGCCTTGCTTCTGCCAATTCCTAATAACTTCTGAATATCTTCTACGTCATATACTTTTTTGTCGTTCAATAGAGTCTCTATTTCGGTCACCTCCTTTGCAGAAGCGACCTTACGCCTATATCATAGCGTCCGGATCGCTCTCCGTCCACGATGCCGATTTGTAATCGCTTCCCATCCGCATCATTGACAAAATAAAATTTGTGGTTCTCACTGATTTCTTCTGCAATAAATAGCATGATTTAGATACAGGCCAATACTCCAAAGCAAAATTCTTTGAAGTATTAGCCTGTATCTAAAAAGACAGCTGCACGATTGAAAGTTGATTCGTAATCACATTATGAACTGTCTCGTACAGCTGCCTTTATTCTTATTTAAATAATTTCGTCATATTTGCCACGCTCCCCTGACGATAGGGATATTATCAGTCGCCCTTGGCAGGGCTGTCATAACTCCGCAGCGCCATTTTTCTCGTACGCCACAGGGTTCTCCCCTAGTCTTTAGGGAGCCGTGAGGAAGTATCTTTAAGCCCCCGTGCTGTCATCGCGTCCGGTGTACCATTCTGGATTATAAAGCATACGTTGATCGCTCAAACATCTTGTCCTATCACCTCCTTGAAGCTGTCTGTCCTGGCGGCGCGCCTTATATCGCTATTGCACGGGTTATGTACCGATAATACCGTTTATTCAGCTGTCAAGGTTCGTGAAAGGATGAGGAAATACGTCCTTCTAATAGCCGTGACATTTTTTCCGGTTTTGTTGCATCTGTCAGCGATAATTTTTCAAAATAACGGCCTTATTCGCCAATGCCTTATTCACAGACCGCATAATCTGACTTCTATGAACGCCCTCTCTTTCTGCAATCTCTGCATAACTCATACCATGAAAATAATAAGCATGGATACGCCGTGCCTGTTTTTCTGAAAGCTGTGAAATGGCTATGCTTATCTGTTCCATCAACTCCTGCTGTTCACAAATGTCCTGCGGCGTAAGGGCCTGATAAAAAGTATCATGCTCTATCCCATCGTTACGATCAAGGGAGTAGTAAGCCTTATGCCGGAACTTCCGGCGCTGGTAGGAATTCTCCTTTCTCTCTGCCTCTTGCATGGTATCCATTACCTCATCAGGCACTTCAATGATATAGTCTGTGTTGTAGTAATCGGGATAGTAAGCCCGTAAATTAATTTTTTTCATATATTTCCTCCGTTTCGGTTGTGAATTGATAAGTGACCGAAACGAAGAATGGCGGCGAACGGCAGCTCACAAAGCTGCCATAACGCAAAAAAAGACGACTTCCCCTGCGCCAAAGCGCAAAATCAGCCGTCTTTCTGGTTACATTAGGAAGTCCATTGAAGAATCGGGCAGGTGGCGGATCTGTCTTTTGACGAGGCATTCTGCCACTTATCCATTTACCGGAACGTGTCCTGTTCTTCTTTGTCTTGAAAGCCGTGTGTCGTGGAGCTGTCAGGCACGGAAATATCCTAATACTATGACAAATTCTGTCCATAGCATGACTCCTTACCCGTGCCAAAGCACGGACGGCACACCGGCGGCATCAACCTCCTTTGAAAAAACGATTTATTTTAAGCAACAGCGGTCAATTACCGCCGTGCCGATGATAGTTTTATATTCAGTTGTAGGGAATTAAGGCTCTGATGACTGCTTAGATTTACAAACTCATCAGTCAGTGCAGCCATGGGAAAATTGTAAAAAAGCAAAAAGAGATAAATACCGAGATAATGCGAGAGGAAGGAAAGGAAAATGCTAGAAAAATGATAGGAAAATCAGCTTTTTCAGCAAAAAAAGACAACACCAAAATGATGTTGTCATAAAGTGAATGATTGTTTTATTGTTCGGGAGATAATGGCGGCGTGATCTGTGCTGTATCAGGATGGATATATAAAATGGAAAGGTTGTTTTTCAGAGCATAGTTTACAGTCTGACCCGTACCGGAACGGACGCTGCGGTTCTGATCGTAAACAGCCACCAGGTACCGTGAATGATCAACCATGTAGTAATTCCGCTTTTTATAAGCATCTGACTGTTCTTGTTGGCAAATGTACCGCACATTGTTACTGGCTACTTTAATGCGCTCCATACGTTTCCTGCTCTTATCGTCCCACTGCCGGTCATAGCCTGGAAAAGGGAGGGCGCAGAACAATTCTATATCAGCAAACTGCGGCTGTTGTTTCATAGCAGTGAGGGCTTCGCCCGCCCACATATCGACTCCCAGCGCACCACCTACATAAAACCGGCGAATACCCTGGGCATACATGGCAGTAAGAACAACCAGCAGGTTGCGTTTTATTTTCTTACATAGAGAATAATCTTCTTTGTATTTGAATTTGAACCGAGTAGGGCGATACCCTGTAATCGTGCAGGCAAAATTTTTCAAAAAGCCTTCTCCTTATGGTGTATTTAGTCTATTTGCTTATTCATGTCATTATATCATAGTCGACTTGCACATACAATACAAGTATGCGTATGGAAAAGGCAGGTGATACTATGACAGTGAATTATAAGCAAATTGGGGAGCGCATCCGGCAGGCCCGATTAGAAAAAGGCTTAACGCAGGAACAAGTAGCGGAGCAACTGGATGTGGGCGTTACCCATATCAGCCACATTGAAACCGGCAATACCATCCCCAGCATGAAATTATTCATCGGCATTGTCGATTTGCTGGGAGTATCTGCGGACAGTCTGCTATGCGATAATCTTGCAAAGGCCAAGGTAGCCTTTACCGGAGAACTGGCAAAAGTCACTGATGATTGCAGTGAGGAAGAAATCCGTATTATTGCTGATATGGCCAAACAATTAAAGACTTCGCTCCGTACCCGGAGACAGCGATAAAGCCGACAGTCTGATTGCTGCCGGCTTTTATGTTATCAGGAAAGGGTTAGAAAAGTGATAGCTTTTTCATAGGAAAATTATAGAAATACTTTATAACAGCAAAAAGGCCAGCGTCCCGCTAACTGGGTGCTGACCTTTAGAGGTATGTAGATTATTCTACTTAACAGGATTGGGGTTAAAACGATACCCAATGCCCCAAACCGTTTCAATCTGGGCAATTTCCCTGAGGAAATTCAATTTTTTTCGTAAACTTTGGACATGGAAGCGAATAGTCTTTTCCGTGTCTAGAATTACATTTTCACCCCAGATACGGGAATAGATTTGCTCATGGCTAAATACCTGACGTTGGTGTTGAATCAAGAAATACAGAATATCAAATTCCTTACGACTTAGTTCAATAGGTGTCCCATCAAAGGTAACACATCGATATTGTGGATCAATGATAAGGCTCCCACCCACGGAAAGCGCATAAGGTTTTTTCAAGTCTCCTCCTAACTGTGTATAACGGCGAATCAGGGCATCTGCTACTATATGACACTCTTTTAAATCCAGCGGCTTAGCCATAAAACAATCTGCGCCATTTTCCAAAGCCAAAGCCTTTGTTTCCAAACTATTACATTGCGATACAGCTAAAATTGGGACAATATGGTGCTGCCTGAATGTCCGTAGAACAGACAGACCATCTATTTCTGTTAAATCTAAAGACAGGATAATCAGGCAGTAATGTCTCCGAAAGAGAGAGTCCAATGCATCCTTTGCAGAGAGCAGATACTCTACGTCGGTTGTATTATTTTGAAGGCAGTCAGTTAATGCTCGACTTATATTCATATCATCTTCTATTAACAGTATCCTCTTATTCACACATAATACCTCCTCCCTTATTCAATCGGAAATATATACTAATAATAACGTTCCCGGAAAAGGCACAGCAGGGGCATAACACCAAAGGCCAGATTCTGTCGCAGTAATTCATATCTTATTTATGGATTTACACATTGCTATATTTGCAGGCATGAACTAACGCCAACTAAGCCCCCTCTTTGCGCCAGCCGCCATGTTGGGCTTCAAGCCTTTGGCCAACATTCCATTCTGCTCCCATAGTAACATTTTTTATTACCGTCTGATATCTGAATATTTTTGTAAATCAATGAGACAGATTTTCCACACCTAACACAACTTTTTCTCCATTGAGCGCCCATTCTTTTGTTATCCCATTTAGTCTTCCATATTGAATGATGTCTGCCAAAACCTCACTTTTAATTTTTGTTTCATTAGCCATTAGTATAGACATGATCCGTTCATTATCTTGAATGTAAACAGCAATATGATCAGTCACATCAAAATCGGCTTCTTTTCTCATAGTCTGTATTTTACTAACCAATTCACGAACAAATCCCTCTTCAATAAGCTCCGGTGTTAAACAGGTGTCCAGTACAATCGTAATGTTGTTATCTCCGGTAGCGACGAATCCCTCCTTTTGAGCCATATCAATCAACAAATCATCTTTTGTAAGCGCTACTTTTTGCCCGTCAAAATCAAACGCAAGAACACCCGTTTCGTTTAATTCACTCATAGCAGCATTTCCATCTACTTCCGCAAGAGCCTTTTTAATGTTGCCAAGATATTTTCCGTATTTCGGTCCTACAGTCTTTAATTGAGGCTTAAACGTGTAAGTGATAAACTCCTGTACGTTATCTGTAAATACCACATGCTTTACATTTAGTTCATCCTCAATAATTTCCTGATAAAATTTCGGGAGCTGATCCGCTTTTATAATCATACGGTTCACAGGTTGCCGGTTCTTAATGCCTGCTGTATTTCTTGCCGCACGCCCCAGTACCACAATCTTTAACACCTCATTCATTTTGGCTTCTAAATCCTTGTCAATCATTTCCTCACAAGCCATCGGAAAATCGCAGAGGTGAACACTCTCCGGTGCAGTCTTATCTACATTTCGTACTAAATTTTGGTAGATATCCTCTGCCATAAATGGGAGCATAGGGGCAACTATTTTGCAAAGCGTTACCAAAGTAATATAAAGCGTCACGTAAGCGTTGACTTTATCCTGCTCCATTCCTTTAGACCAGAAACGGTTGCGGCTTCGTCTCACATACCAATTACTGAGATCGTCAACAAAATCTTGTAAGGTTCTGGCTGCCTCAGTTACTTTGTAGTTTTCAAGGTAGCTGTCCACTGATTGAACAACCGAATTTAATCTGGACAAAAGCCACTGATCCATCACAGAGAGTTTATCATAAGCTAATTCATATTTTGTGGGATCAAAATCATCAATATTCGCATACAACACAATAAAAGCATAAGTATTCCAAAGAGTTCCCATGAATTTTCTTTGATATTCCAATACCGCTTTTTCATGGAAACGGTTTGGTAACCAGGGAGCACTATTGATATAAAAGTACCAGCGAATAGCGTCTGCTCCATAAGCTCCAAGGGCTTCAAAAGGATCGACAGCATTTCCCTTTGACTTGCTCATTTTCTGACCGTTTTCGTCCAATACATGCCCAATTACAATTACATTCTTAAATGGCGCCTGATTGAATATCAGAGTAGAAATCGCCAGGAGAGAGTAAAACCAGCCCCTTGTCTGATCTACGCCCTCACAGATAAAATCTGCTGGAAACTGAGTTTCAAAGGTTTCCTTATTTTCAAATGGATAATGATACTGGGCAAATGGCATGGAACCGGAATCGAACCAGCAGTCAATTACCTCCGGTACCCGGTGCATTGCTTTCCCGCATTTTGGACAGGTAATTGTTACATTGTCTACAAAAGGCCGGTGGAGTTCTATTTTCTCCGGGCAATCCGGTGACATGCGCTTTAATTCTTCAATTCCTCCAAGCGCCTGTTGATGGCCGCACTCACATTCCCAAATATTCAGCGGTGTTCCCCAATAACGGTTTCTGCTAATACCCCAATCCTGAACATTTTCCAACCAGTCTCCAAAGCGGCCTTTACCGATACTTTCAGGAACCCAGTTGATCGTATTATTGTTGCGGATCAAATCTTCTTTTACCGCCGACATATTGATAAACCATGACTCTCTGGCATAGTAGATTAAAGGGGTATCACAGCGCCAACAATGCGGGTAGCTATGTTCAAATACCGGAGCCGAGAAAAGTCGTCCATGCTTTTCCAAATCATTCAGGATAAGCGGATCAGCCTGCTTGCAGAATACACCAGACCACAGTGTGTCCTCCGTCATTTCTCCCTTTCCATCTACAAACTGTAAAAAGGGAAGATTATATTTTTTCCCTACTTTAGAATCGTCCTCACCAAAGGCCGGTGCAATATGCACCACGCCGGTGCCATCAGTCAAGGTAGCATACCTATCACAAGTAACAAAAAATCCTTTTTTTCCTTGTCTATCCGCAACCTCTTTCGCACGGCTATACAATGGTTCATATTCTTTATATTCCAGTTCAGAACCTTTGCAACGTTCTAAAACCTCATATTTGCCAATCGGGGTAAGCACAGTTTCAACTAAAGCCTCTGCCATGTAATAGGTAAAACCATCTGCCGCTTTTACTTTTACATAAACTTCATCAGGATTTACACAAAGTGATATATTAGAAGGCAGTGTCCACGGAGTAGTTGTCCATGCCAGGAAATAGGAATTTTCTCCTACAACTTTAAAGCGTACAATGGCAGAACGTTCTTTTAAATTCTTATAGCCCTGAGCCACCTCATGGGAAGATAAAGGAGTACCACAGCGGGGGCAATAAGGAACAATTTTGAATCCCTTGTAAAGAAGCCCTCTTTCCCAAATCTTCTTTAGGGCCCACCATTCTGATTCGATAAAACTGTTATGGTAAGTCACATAAGGATGATCCATATCGGCCCAAAAACCAACTGTATCAGAGAAATCTTCCCACATTCTTTCATATTTCCAAACGCTTTCCTTGCAGTGGGAAATAAATGGTTTCACGCCGTATTTTTCAATTTGTTCTTTGCCGTCTAACCCCAGCATTTTTTCCACTTCCAGTTCCACAGGAAGGCCATGAGTGTCCCAGCCAGCTTTTCGTGGAACCATGTAACCTTTCATGGTTTTGTATCTGGGAATCATATCTTTAAAAACTCTGGCAAGTACATGGCCAATATGTGGTTTTCCATTTGCCGTAGGCGGACCATCATAGAATACATAAGGAGAAGCGGCTGTTCTGTTTTCAATACTTTTTTCAAAGATATGATTGTCTTTCCAAAATTGCCGGACTTTCTTCTCTCTATCTAAAAAATTAAGATCCGAAGATACTTTGTCATACATTGTTTTCGCCTCACTCTCTCTAAACCAGTAATGTTTTTTTAATGTGATTAATTATTCTCTCAGCTATTTCTCCGGCTAATGGCAATAGTGAGGAATAAATTCGTACTCCTTGATAGGAAAAAATAATAGTATCAATAATTTCTGCACAATCAACTTCTTTAAACTCTCCACGCTGTATTCCGTAAGACAGAAATTCCATCCACATATCTACGGAATACCGATATTGTTTCAAGAGCATATTATCCTCAGCCTTTGATTGATCCTCACCGTAAAATTCCAATATTGCCAAACTTAAAGAAGGCGCACTACCAGACATTTCATATTTGTATCGTTCTAGGATTTCATCAAGTATCTGGACAGCAGGATAACCTTTTTTCATTTTCTCTGAAAGTTCGTTGTCTTGTTCGCTCATAAGGCCATCGATAATTTCCAGAAAAATCTGATTGGTGCTATCATAATGACGATATAAGCCGCCTCTGCTTAACCCTGTTTCAATACAAATATCTTTCATGGTAACATTTTTAAAGCCTTTCCTCATAAACAAAGTGCAGGCTTTTTCTTTAATTAACTGTTTGGTTTCTTCACCTTTTTTTCCCATATCGTATCTCCATTTTCTGCGTCATGTGTGTCGCTAATAAAATTATAAGACACGCGTGTCGCTTTGTCAACAATAGTTTTACCTGCTAGCAAAGACACTTTCCCGGACAACAATACCGGCAAGCAATGCCCCTGGATAGCCACTCGGCTCCCAGACGCTGCTTGTTGGGGAGATCCCCAATCCCCTTTGAACACAGAATTTCATTCTGTGGCTGCGCGTTCGACGAATGCTTTTAGAACATGACCGGCTCATCGCTGACCATGCTCTTTTTCCCTTTCGGTATCTGCATCTTCTATCCCCATCAGCCGATCCACATTCGCCTTTACCGTCAAAATTTCCTGCATCTCCTGTCTGGCCTGCCGGTAATCTCCATAGGCTTTTTTCTTTTCCTCCAACAGCGCCGTGTACTCTGCCTACAATTCCTTTACCCTTGGCAGCTTCTCAAAGCCCAACTCATCAAAGGCTTTCTTAGCCGCCTTGTGGAGCAGAATATTCACTTCATGCTCCGCCAAAAATTTCTTAGAATAACCGGCTTTTCGATAAGCCGCATATACCTCACGGGTCTTAGAGTAGTTGATGATTTGTGTTCGCAGCATGGCAATCTCAGCCATTCGATTTTCAGCAGATTTTATCTGAGCAGCCAGGGCGTTATAACGTTCCGTTGCTGCCTGTGCTTTTTTCTCCAGCACTTCGTATTCCAGCAGTCCATGGTCTGAAAGGTAGTTCATGGTCTTTGCCATCTGCTTTAGATTGAATACCTTGGCCCATCGGGCATAACCGGCCCCTTTCCCGTCCTGTAGCTTTGCCTGAAAATCCACCAATAAATTGATACCTATCTTCTCCTGCTGCGCTGGTTTCCTTTTTTGCGTCATATGCATTTTATCTCCGGTTATGACAGCGGCCAGCGCCGTTTCTGAATACTCCTCGCCCAACGTGTCCATACGAGCGAACCGCTTTTGCCCCGGAGCCATCAGGGAAGTGACCTTGCCGGTCTTAACCTGAATACCAGCTTCCTGCAAAAGCAAAAACAAAGCTTCCAAACTTTCCGGTTTTTGCGCCAGTGCATTGTCTATAGCCATACGCAGCAGTTCCCGATGAGAGGGCTTCGCTTCATCGCCCAGCCACTTATTATAACTTTTTCCGTGGGGCTTCGGGTTCTCCACAATAGACAAACCATTTTCAACACAAATGGTGTCATTTAAGCAACGGACGGCCTTTGTACTTCCCCAGAAGTTACGGAACTTCCGGCCACAATCCAGCGTGACAGCGTTCCATATAATATGATTGTGAATATGAGATTTATCTATATGGGTACAGACAACAAAAGCGTTATTGCCCTTCGTAAATCGCTTCGCCAGTTCACAGCCGATCCGGTTCGCTTCCTCCGGGGTAATCTCACCCGGCGCAAAGGACTGCCGCAGCTGATAGGCAATTACATCGTCCGCCCCTCTTACCCGGCCTGTCTTGGCGATATACTCTCGCTTTGCCAGAAGAAACTCGGCATCGGCGGTGCGGCTGTCACATTCATAGCCGGTAATCAGCCTGCCGTTATCCGTCTTTTTCGGATTCTCTACATAGTCGATGATGTCAGAAATGGCACGGCTTACAGTCCGGCCTTTGCCGATATGGAGCGGCATGATGCGTGTTGTTGCCATGGAAAAACCTCCCTTCTGAATTGAAATTACGTTCAAAAACGGTTATACTATATAAAATACCACTCTAAGATTCGCCCCACATAAAAGGAGGCATTTATGATAGAACAACTGATTGCCGAAGCCACTGAATGTGACTTCAAAGCAGCATTAGAAACAAAGAAGCCAAAAAGCTGGCTTAAAAGTGTCAGTGCATTTGCCAACGGAATTGGTGGATCACTGATTTTTGGTGTGGAGGACAACCGTCAGATATGTGGTCTGGCAGACGTACAGGCAGACGCTGAAACCATCAGCCGACTAATTAAAGAGCGGATTACCCCCTTACCTCAGTTCGTACTGACACCGCTTCTGGAAGAAAACAAACATATCCTGGTTCTCTCTGTAGCTGCCGGACGCACCACCCCTTATTACTATAAAGCAGACGGCGTAAGGGAAGCCTATGTCCGTGTTGGAAATGAAAGTATTGCTGCCCCGGATCATGTAGTCAACGAACTGATTTTAAAAGGCACAAACCGCTCTTTTGACGCACTCGTAACGGATGCGAAAAAGACCGATTACAGCTTTACCTTATTAGAAGCTACCTATCTTGAACGCACCGGACTTCGCTTTGAACCAGCCGACTATGTTTCTTTCGGACTGGCTGATAAAGACGGATTCCTGACCAATGCAGGAAAACTTCTGGCTGACCAACACATCGTTTATAATTCAAGAGTATTTTGCACCCGTTGGAATGGTCTTGAAAAAGGCTCCATTTTTGACGATGCGTTAGATGATAAAGAGTTTGAAGGCAATCTTATTTATCTGTTGCAAAACGGCAGTGATTTTGTGCGCAATAACTCTAAAGTCCGCTTTGTAAAAGAAGCCCACTATCGTGTAGATAAGCCGGACTACAGCGACCGGGCAGTAACCGAAGCCCTGGTAAATGCCCTGATCCATCGTGACTACATCGTCCTGGGCAGCGAAATACACATTGATATGTATGATGACCGTCTGGAAATCCAGTCTCCCGGTGGAATGTTTGAGGGAAAACCGATTCAGGAATGTGACATCAATACAGTAAGCTCCGTGCGCCGCAATCCGGTGATTGCCGATCTGTTCCATCGTATGAAGTACATGGAACGCCGGGGAAGCGGACTAAAAAAGATCCTCAGTGAAACCGCAAAGCTACCGGGGTACACAGAGCAGCTAAAGCCGGAGTTTTTCTCTACACCATCGGACTTCCGGGTAGTTCTGAAAAACGCGAATTACAACTTGGATGGTGCTACCATCCAAGTTGCCATACAAGTCACCATACAAGATAAGCGCCAAAATGAATTGGTTGCCTTTTGTGCTGAAGCGAGAACAAGAGAAGAAATGCAGACTTTTATCGGCATTGCCAATCGTTCGCACTTCCGAAAAACATATCTAAATCCGCTTCTTGAAGCGGGAAGGCTTAAAATGACCATTCCCGATAAGCCAAACAGTAAAAATCAAAAATATGTGAAAGCGTAAAACAGAAGCACGAGGGCATCATTCGCTCCCGTGCTTCTGTTTTTTGCATATCCCCTATCGATAAATCCCATCCTAATCCAATATCGCAAGTCCTGCACCTTTCCTAATATACAGGCCGCCGCCATCGGCAATCCCACCGGGCTTACCAGAAAAGCGATCACCCAGAGAATCAGTCCATTTTTCGGTGAATAAGTCACAAGTACCGCAAGCCCCAGCAGTGCAATCACGGTACTGATAATGCCAAAGATGAAAGCAGAACAATACAGCAGTCCGCTGCAAATCCATACGAACAGGGTCAGTGCGACAATCACCGGCGCAGCTAAAATTTTCAGTAACAGTCTCATACTTCTTCCTCCTTCCGCTGTTTTTCCAGATAAGGCTGGCAGAGAGATTCCATAATCTTTTCATCTTCCTCTGTAGGCTCCCGCCGTCCTCTGGTCAGCTTGATTTCCTCGTAAATCCGATAATCATCCAGCAGCGCATCAAACAGGCTTTCCGGGGTCGGATACAGGGAAGTGTCATCACAGTAAGGTGCTTGTCCTGCCCACTGTAAACGGATATAGCCACGCCTGCTTTTTAGCACCTCAATCTCCCTGTCCATCTCCAGATACGCTCCAAAAATTTCAAACACTTTTTCAAACGTAAGCATCTAGCTCATTCCTCCTTAGGAAACTTTTCTTTCTGTCGCCATTATGCCAGTGGCAGGAAAAAAAGGCAAGGATAGGGCGATACAAAAAAACAGGCGGAGGAAGACGCGGCTGAATGACCGTTTCTCCCTCCGCAAACAGGGCATATACCCCTTTTATGAAATGGCACTCAGCCGCACCAGTATCTCGTTCAGCCCTGCCCAAATGGTTTCCTGCTTTTGGAGGATATCCTCCATATCCGTTTCGTAAATACGCCCGGTTTCATGCACACGCTTTGTCAGCTGATTTAAGTTATTGCTGCTGTACCGCATAAGGGAAAGCAATTCCTTTAATTCCAGCAGATCCAGCCTGACTACATAACCATCAATTGCCATTTTCCGCAGGTATGCCTCCCGATTGACCGTTCCCATCTGAGCCATCTTACTTTCAATCAATTCCAGTTCATGGGGGGACACCCGGAAATTCAGCTGCACATCCCGCTTTCGTTTGGGGGCGCTCATCGCTCCGGTCCCCTCTTCTTTGCTGCCGGCGGCTTGGGTTCATCGTTGACTTTTCCCAGTTTCTTTCGCACGGAGGGTTTTCGCAGGGGCTTGTTGCGGTTTTCCTCTTGGGAAATCAGCGCATATACACCTTTGCGGCCCTCCAGCCCGGAAAAAGTCAGAGACGAAAACGGCAGCATGGGAAACAGTTTCTCCTGGTCTTTGCTGGATGCGCGGCCCAGAAAGTCCGGCGATATCTGCGCCATGAAGTGTGTCCCATTGGGGCTGTTAGGCCGTTTCGGCTCCTGCAGATGTTCCAGCAGCCGTACCGCTTCCCGGTGGATGTCCTCTTTAGTCAGCGGCTGGGTCAGCAGATAATCATGCCGTGACTGGGAAATGAACAAATCCAGCAGACCGGGATGCGCCCTGTCTACCACAAACTCTCTATTGCGATCCTTGGTATTAGTATATAAGAGTGGACACAAAAAGTTGAACGATCTATAATAGCAATTGAAAGAGTAAAGGAGATGTTCAACATGGCGAAAAACCAAAGACATTACACTCCGGAATTTAAGCAGCAGATCGTGGATCTGTACAATGCCGGAGGAACCTCGTATCCACAACTGGAGCGCGAATATGGCATAAATCGGAGTACACTCAGCAGCTGGGTAAAGCAGCTTTCCACTATAAAAGTATCGGAAGATGAATCCGTTACCCTCAAAGAATACTGGGCTTTACAGAAAGAGATACAGCGCCTTCA